>Ga0214472_10008444_pt1 | contig 10757 bp, 7 predicted proteins | sample RVTome_6_FD_207662 | JGI IMG/M metagenome (GOLD analysis project Ga0214472, IMG submission 207662) | Soil microbial communities from uranium-contaminated site in the Upper Colorado River Basin, Wyoming, United States - RVT140D175 | ecosystem: Environmental > Terrestrial > Soil > Contaminated >...
GTCCCTGATATAGGTGATCAATCCTTTCCGTATTGAAAGACGAGCCCCTGCGCTTCACTCCATGGACTTCATAGCCCTGATCAAGAAGATATTCGGCGAGATACGAGCCGTCCTGACCTGTAATCCCTGTAATTAAAGCTTTTTTCCTCTTGGAGTTTGACATCGCTACGAAATATATTGCTTTTAGCCCTAATTTACAAGCGCTTCGAACCCGCCGAGACTGAATCTCTGGAGTGTGTTCTCAAGCTCGCCCGCCCTTGAAGGCGGAACACTGTCTATAATCCCGGATTCAAACTCCGCCTCATTTACCTCATCCACTTTCAATTCAAAATCACGCGTACCTGTAAGCACCGCCAAGAAATTTCCTTCATCTCTGACCTGAAAGAAATGGTCTATGCATAAATTGTAGACGTTTCTTATAACGTTTTCCTCGCCCTCGCCACCAAAATAAACCATCGGGTCGTCTACGGCGCGGTTCAATACATCAACCGATTCACTGCATCGATTGACCCCCTCCCGCGCAATTAGCGTCGCATAAAGAATTTCCGTTCTCGGGACACTTGGCGCTTGTGAAAGCAGGATTCCGGCATACTCCTGCATCTTCTCAAAGTTACCCTGGTCCGCATAGAGAGTGCCAAGATTGTACAGATTGTCCTGCCTCGTCGGCGAAAGTTCGAGCGACCTCAAAAAATAATCTTCCGCCATCTCATACGCCCCAGGTTCACCAACGTTCCCCTTTACCCTATAGGCCGTCCCTATAAGGTTGAGATCCCTCGGATCGTACGGCTCTTTTGAAACAAACTCCTCCTGCAGGGCGAGCGACGTATTGACGAACTCTGCTGTATTCGGATTCCCGACGAGCGGCACCGCGAGAGTAAGCAATCTGTTTCTTATCGTTGACTGTCCGTAGTTATACGGCTCGGTGTATGCCTCAAGGTTCTGAAGGGCAACATTGGCATCTCCGCTTTGCAAAACCTTTATAAACTCGATGCTCTGAGAATACGGGACAAAGGTGTAAGCAATAAGACTAAAGCCAAAAAGGGCGCCGACAGCGGGCAGCTTATATGGAACAATTTTCTCGAATATCTTTTTGAGTTTTAAGAGCCGCTTACCCAAGGAGAACTCTCCGGTTTCGCTCGACGAGAAAACGGCAAACGCAAGAAATGCAAAGAACGGTATGTAAGTTGAAATCTGATCGAACACGAATAGATTCTGAACAAAAAACGCGCCTCCGAAAAATATAAGCGCCGCCGCTATGCTTTTCTCAGGAATTTTCTTGAACGCAAGATAAAAAAGCAGGAACCAAGCACCAAGATAGGCAAAAAGTCCGAGAGCACCGGTCATTACAAGCACGTCAAAAATTTTGTTGTGCGCCCTGTCAAACCAAAGCGGTTCGTAACGCATATACTCCGGGTTGAAGTGCTTGTTGTATGCAATATTGAAGTTATCCCAGCCGTACCCGATTAAAAGCCTGTGAGCTCCGTTTTCCGCGGGACTAACGGCGTTTAAGCTGACGCCGGCTGATATGAGGCGCGTCTGGAGCGTCGAGTCGTTAAGGGAAAGGTTCGTAAAACGGCTCACACCCGGAATCTTCTGCCAGAACGGATTGTCGCGGGTAACAGTAAAGCCCCCTATGCCAAGAACCGCGATAACAATGAAAGCAATGCCAGCTTTCTGCATATCGGTTTTGGCGACTCCAAGATTAAACGGAACATCTCTGCCTTTTACGGCGAAGTAAACCGCCGCGAGAAGTATCCCGAACGCAAGCCCCAAGATTGCCCCCCTCGTTCCCGTAAGAAACACACCTGCCGTTCCGCCAAAAATCATAAGAAACGAAAATATTCTCCAGCTCACACTGTCCTTGGTAAGGAAAAAAGTCAGGAAAGCGGAAAGTATCACGAACAAAAAGTAGCCGGCCAAAAAGGTCGGGTTTCCTATAAACGACTGCGCGCGCATAAACTCTCCTGACGCAAGCTCGCCGATAGAATCAACAAGCAGGGCGACCCCCGTAATCAAATTAAACCTGAAGAATGTCGCCCAGTCCGACTTCCTGAAAACCAGAAGCGAGGCAATGAAGAATCCGAAAAAATGGAGCATCCCCAAAAATCCCTCGCCGCGCTCTATGTCTCCGAAAAATGCCTTGTAGGGATTTACCGCAAAAATGGTAGAGAAAAGCATCACCAGAATAAAAAGCGATACGAAAATGTAAAGCGGGTTTTTTATAAACCGCCAGTTTACCTCCAGAAGCTCGGTTGCCTCACGCTTTCTGGTAAAAAAGAAAATCGCAAAGATAATCCAGAAAAGTGTTACTGCAAAGCGTATCAAAAGAGTTTTCGTGAATATAAACGGGAAAAGCGTGTCTAAATTAACGAGGAGCGGGACAAATGCGAGAGAGTATAAAAGCCACTTGAGAGTATATTTCATAAATAGAAGTGATTAATTATAACACGTGGCTATTCGAGCTTAATTGCATCCCAACCGCCGCGGGCAAAGATATCAATTCCGTTCCGGATAGCCTCGTCCCTGATTTCGTATGTCGTACTAATTATGTAAGCCTCAAGCTGTGCTTGCTGGGCCTTGCCGAGAAATTCTTCTATAACGAGCGCCTGGTCCAAAGTATTCCTGAAGCCCTCGGAATCTCTTTTCTCATAGTAGTACTTTAAATAACTGTTGTAACCGTTCCTTATGAAAGTAAAGCTCTTTGCCTCAAGAAAAACAACCGCTTGGTCCACATAAACGTCATACATTATGTTTGCCGTACCGTACTCGCCATCCCAGTCAACGGGTGCCATTATAACCGTATAAAACGCTCTGCCTTTCGGTGCATTCGGTTCGGCAGCCAGCATCTCGGTTGCAAGCGCATGCGCCTCGTCAATTCTGCCCTGGCTTAAAAGATTCTGCGCTAATAGAAACATTATTTCCTGTCTTCCGGGGATCATAGACAGAGCTTTCCGCAAAAGTTCCTCCGCCTTCAAGTAAAGTTCCGGCTCGTTCTGTATCCTCGCGATCGAGTCATATACAAAACCGACAACCTGAAAATATCTCGGCTCAAACGGATCTTTCATAAGCGCCTCCTCGTTAAGTTCGAGGGCCCTGTCGATAAATGGCCTTGCTTCGTCAACGCTTACCAAGGTTGACGCTGCATCAAGAACCTTGAACCGAATCTCGGGCTGTGCAAAATTATAGGGCTCCGTTACCGTATCCAGGCTCTCGTAGAGCGCGACGACGCTCTCCGTCTTAAGCGCTCTGACAAATCTGATTGTCTGATAGAAGGGGACAAATGCGTATAAAACAACGAGAAAAACACAGATGGCAGAAAGAATCGGGGCTATGTACGTTGCTGCGGCTGCCACAGCGCGGGGAGATTCATCTTCTGTTCTCTTCGTTTCTCCCGAAAGATAAGCAGCGAATGCGAAAAACATGAAAACCGGGATATATGTAACTGCCTGATCGAAAAGAAATAAGTTTTGGACAAAATATGCGACGGCAAAAAAGAGAACTGATGCACCGATAAGAAACCTTTCTCTGTAATCCTCCCCGTCTCTTTCAGACTCCGCGGATCTCTTCGCATACCCGAATCCAGCCCGGACCACAAAATACCACAGGCTCAAATACGCAAGGAGCCCCAGAAGCCCGTGCGTAACAAGAACTTCCAAAACTTTATTGTGCGCCCTGTCGAACCACAAATCTTCGTACCGCTGGACAGACGGGTCGTAGTGAGAATTGTAGGCGACATTAAAGTTATCCGGCCCATAACCGAAAAGGAATCTATAAGCCCCGTCCGTCCTCGGATCTACAGAACGGAGCGCTGTCCGCATGGTAATAAGTCTCGACTGGGTCGTGTTGTCTCGAAGCGATATCTCCGACAGCCGATCGAGCCCGGGAATCCTGTCCCAAAACGCGCCGTTTATTGTCGAGACAAAAAGGGTAAGGAAAAGAAGAAGAGAGACAATCAAAACTACACTAAGTTTCTTGAGATTAAAGCTTTTACCGATTATTTTCACGCGCAAGCCGCCGGCCTTCATGACAAAGTAAACGAGCGTTACAACAACGCCGGCAAAAAGCCCGACAAGAGCGCCCCTCGTGTTTGTGGCACCGAGCGCAACAATCGCCAACGCTATGCTCGCAAACGCCATGTATCGCGAGGAGGCCTTTTTATCGCGCGCTATAAGAACAAACGCCGCGAATAAGACAAAAAGCAAATAAGCGGCTATAAATGCGGGGTTATTAATAAACGAACCTTTTGGCCTTCCCCCGGTCCCTAAAAAATCTATGATTACGTCCCCCGCAACTATTATCCCGACAAGCGCGGTGAGCCTGAAAAAAGTTATCCACTCCCTGCTCTTAAATACGATTGAAGCGGCTACAAAAAGAATTGATAAGAAAAAGAGCTGGATATAACCCTCTCCGCGCTCGAGGGTCCCGAAAAAAGCCCTGGATAGACTCGGCGAGAAAATAACGCTCACAGCTCCGAGAGCGAGAAATGCAGATAAGGAGAGAAAAATCGGGTTTTTAAGAAAACCAAAGTCGAAGCGGGATAGAATGTCCGATTTATCCCGCCTCGCATGGAGGAGGGCCACGGAAAATAAAATCAAAAATATCGTAACGAGCGTCCTAATAAAAACGACCTTCCCGATTACAAAGGGAAACATCGCAAAAGAGGTAACGACAAGCGGGGTAAGAGCGAGTAGCAGTAAAGACCACGTCAGCGCCCTCTCTTTTGTCACCGATAACTTCAATTCCATGAATTGAAGATTAATGGAAATGCGCCCGTGATACAACCAAAAGGAAAAGCCCCTGAAGGGGCTTTTCCAAAACACTGCTACTGAACTTCGGTTTAACGAGGTACGAGTGACAAGAACGGAGTCTCGAACTCGCTCAAGTTGAAGTTGTAGAGGTGTGCACCGGTTGCAAGGTCAGACGTTGACCATAGAATTCCGTCAAGAGTCGTCCTGACGAAGTCTGTTGTACCGGTTGTGGCAGTAACGGATGTCGTCATGGTAAAGCGCTGGGTGTTACCCTTCGTTACCTTAAACGAGCTGTTTGCACCGTTTGTGCCGTCGTGGTCAAGCGTTCCGGACTCCACACCGGCAGTTGATACAGTTCCAACCGTCAATGCGTAGCTAGCACCGGCGTTTCCGCCAGCAACTACCGTTGTGCTTGTAGCACCATCTGGAACGTAGACGTCTGAACCGAAGGCGGTTACATCAAACCTGATGACAAACTCACCTTGGTCGTCCACGGCGCCCGCAGAACCGTCAACGGTCTTTGTAGCGGATGCGTCAACAAACGCGACCATTATGCCTTCTGTGTAGAAGACAACCTGTCCACCTGTGACTGTTCCACCTGTGGCAGTTACTGTGTCGCCGTTTGCGGCTTCAGCCGTAACATCGGCGTTGTCGATGTTCAACTGAACACCGTCTGCCTCAACGAAGGTTGAAGCGTCGATGTTCTTGACTTTACCTTTGATCTCCCATTCCTCAGTACCTTCGTCCTGAGTTTCGTCAATGTTGTCGAAGGTAACAGTCTGATCACCAGCGCCTGTTACAGACTCGGTCTTTACGAGATCACCGTCTCTGTATAGAGAGAGGCTCGCAAGCTGATCCTCAACTTCACCCGTAGCACTGTTCGTGCTTGTAAGATCAACGGCAAGGTCAGTAATTGTGACTGAACCGTCGTCAACCTCAAACTCCCACACGAGGAGTGAGACGTTGCTTGTGTCATTGGTTCCGTCAACCTCGACTACGCGATCCTCATTGTCGTCACTATCGATATTTAGCTCAAGTGCGCCCTGAGGGTCTGTGTCGAGCGAGAAGGTCTCTGTAAGGATGGATGTGTGGCCGTACTGGTTTATCCCAGCGGCGTCCATCGCCCTGACTGCGTCAACCTGAAGAGTAACGGTAACCGTGTCACCGTCCATGACCGAATCAATTGCGTCAGGAGTCTTAACAGCTACGAAGAACTGGCTCTCGTCACCCTCTCGGGTAACCTCTCTCAAGCCCGTAAATGTCTTCTCATAGATGTTTGTGACCGCTTCAGACCAGTCACCGGATGAGTCTGCATCTTCACAGTCGACCTCATCGTCGCCGTGCCAGAGACATACCTCATCTAACCATTTCCATGGCTTGTTGTCGCTGGTTGAGGTTGCGTCGAAGCGAATTCTTACCCTCTCTGTGCGAAGGTCAGAATCCTGTGCTTCAAACTGCCAGCCGATTACTTGCTGATCGTCGCCCTCGTAGACAGTCTCGGATGACGGGTCACCAAGAAGCTCAAAGTTCTTGAAGCTTCCCTCGCCGCCTTCCAAGTCGCCCGTGTCGCCGGGACCACCGTCCACAGGAGTACAAATCATATTGTACTTAGCCCTTGAAATCGGACCGAAGTATCCGGCTGCCGGAGCAACGCCATTAGATGCCTGCCATGCTGCAACCGCTGAGGCTGTGATTGGACCGAAAAATCCGGTCGAACCGCCGCTAAACGTAAAGTGTCCAGTGCTAGTGAGGTAGTCCTGGAGAGCAGTTACGTCAGCGCCTGAACCGACACCATTGTATAGGTCTCGTGCAAAGGCGTAGCAGCCGGTCGAAACACCACCGCCAGCAAGCTGAGCTTGTAAAGCTGTAATCTGAGCAAGTAAGTCGGCAATCTGCTCTTCGAGTTCCTCAATTGTTGCACCCTGTGCAACTGGAACAACTAAAGCAGTGCCAGCTAGCCATAGAGCAACTGTCAAAGCCAACCCGGCTGCAATTGCTCTGTTTGGTAAACTTAAACTCATTTTTGTTTTAATTTAACCTTTTGTTTTGTTTCTATTTTTCGATAGACTATTCCATACCATCATCGACCCGCCGCTTAATACTTTCGTGAGGATAAGTAGCGTACTGACAGTTCTAAAGAATAATCTCTAGTAACTAATTGATGTTAACCGAGCCCCTATATTAAAAAAGCTCGCTGTAAGCGAGGCTCCCCCAAAGTGGGGTTCACCTCACTGCGCCAAGCACCGATTGGTACTCGACTGAACCTACTCAAATTGTAGTACATCAAGCTACAGACAACCAGCAAGTTGTGGATAAGCTCTCCTCGGTTGCACTACATAGTTAGAACGCCAGAGGTAAACACGACGTTACATTTGATAACATTTTTGTAAAGTGTCAACCAGGAAGTAGATATTGGACTCGCTCCGCACCCAGCCCCGTGGGGGCTCTGTCCAATATTCACTTCCTGGTCAACCCCGCTAAAATTTATTATTTGCCTCCGGTAAGAGAATTCTGCCATCCACGGACCCCTCAGACTCCTCGCCGGAGTACTTGCTTGTGTCAATAACCTCAAAATAGCCATTAGGGCCGCTTCTACCGCCCAATCTCTCAACAAGTCCAACTTCTATGAGCGCCTGTATGTCGTTTCTAAGGGTCCTTTCGCTGACATCCGAAAATTTCTCGCTTAAATCCCTCATTCGGCAATCATTCGGAAACTGCCGGATGAACTCCACAATTTCCACTTGCCGCTCTTTAACGCTCGCTCCGTTTGTGTTATTGCCGTTTGTTCCGTGAATATGCTCATTGCTTTCCGCATCATAGTTTCCGTCCGAACCGGAATCCGAACTCAATATGTCCCCGAGATACACGGAGTCCTTTTTCTCCGAAATCAGGGAATTTTCTCTGATAATCCGGTCTAATAAGTTGTTAATTTCTCGGTGCAACACGCCGGCGTTCACTTCGCTAATCTCACCAACGGCCTCCGTAAGGTCAATGAGCCTTAAAAGAGTCAGAGCGCTTTCCCCCGACAGATCCCGAACAAGACTTATGGCGGCCTCCTCGAGCTCACTGCGTAGCTTCTTGTGCAAGATAAGCCGAGAAACGCGAAAAACCGCGAACGAGATATTGTGGGCCAGTGAGGCAATTTCAAACATTACAAGAAGAATATCAACTGCCAGCGAAATGTGTCAACCCTCGCGCCAATGCCCGGGCAGGTAGTCAACCGCGAGCTCCCTTGTGATAAACCCTGTTAGTAATAAGTCATCGAGATGACCGCCGTACGCCTTTGGCGTACGATTACTAACGGGGTAAACTTTATAATGAATCAGTAAGACCATGAGAAAACAGCCCCTCGTTATGGTTGTGCTCGACGGCTGGGGTATCGGCGAAGAAGATGCTTCAAATCCGATAAGCGCAGCAAAACCTAAAAACATAAATTATATACGGCACAAATATCCGGCCGGGACGCTCCAAGCGTCCGGTATAGCAGTCGGGCTTCCGTGGGGAGAAAACGGCGACTCTGAAGTCGGACACATGACTCTCGGCGCCGGAAAAACCCTTTACCAGGATTACCCGAGAATAAGCCTGAAAATAAAAGATGGAACATTTTATGAAAACGAATCTCTCAAAACGACATTAGACAATGCAAAAAAGAACAACTCACGAATTCACTTAGCGGGACTTATAGGGAGAAGCAACGTCCACTCATCCCTGGAACACTTAAACGCCCTGATAGAAATGGCGAGGAGCGCGGACCTCGAGCCGATACTCCACATATTTACGGACGGCCGCGACAGTCCGCCAAAAAGCGCGGCGGATATAGTTGCGGATCTTCCAAAAGTGCAGGTTGGGAGCATCTCCGGGAGATTTTACGCGATGGACAGGGACTTACACTGGGAAAGAACCGCGACAACTTACAGAACTCTACTCGGACTCGACAGCACGACGCCGCAGGCCCAAAACGTAAGCCAGGTTTTAAACAAAATATACTCCGCAGGTACAACGGACGAGTTCATAGAACCGATTCTGATAAACCCGGAATGGAAGATACGGGACGGAGATAGCGTAATCTTCTTCAACTACAGAGAGGATAGTATGAAACAACTCGCAGAGATGTTCGCCGACCCGGAGACCGGCGGAAATCATCAAATTCCGCAAAATTTGAGCGTAGTAACCTTCACGAAGTACAGCAGAAAGCTCAATTTTCCGGTCGCTTTTCCTGCAGACACCGTTTTAAACCCAATCGGCAAAGTAATCTCCGACCGTGGGTTGGTCCAGCTACGAATTGCTGAAACCGAAAAATACGCCCACGTCACATACTTTTTCAACGGCTTGGTTGAACCTCCGTTTAAAAACGAATATAGAATCCTAATCCCGTCAAAAAACATCGCAAGACACGATGCATCACCAGAGATGATGGCATCGGAGATTACAACGCGCGCAATCGCGGCAATAAGCGAGGGAGTTTACGACTTTATTCTCATAAACTACGCAAATGCGGACATCATAGGCCACACTGGGAACTTCGACGCTGCAGTAACAGCCGTGAGAGTGCTCGATGAACAGATCGGGACTCTGACAAGGGCGGTTCTCGATGAGGACGGGACACTCGTAATAACATCCGACCACGGCAACGTTGAACATATGATAAATGCAAGAACTGGCTTGTCGGAAACAACCCACGACCCAAGCTCAGTTCCAATCTATGTCATAAGAAACGGCTATGAACGTGAAAAAAGTGACGAATTTGTAATGCGCGAGGAGAGCACAAACATCGGCGTTCTCTCTGATGTGACGCCCACAGTCCTCGAGCTGATGGGTATACCGAAACCGGACGAGATGACCGGGGTAAGCTTGCTTCAATCGCTAAGGTAGTTATCATAGATACAATGGCAAAGAAATTGATACTCACTCTTGTAGCAAACGGGGTCGGGCTCTATCTTGCAGCGACTTTCGTCCCGGGCGTAACAATTCCGCTTGATTTCAAAAACCTCGCAATTGTTGTCGGAGCTCTAACACTGATTAATTTGCTGTTGCGGCCGCTAATAAAATTGCTCTTCATGCCGATCCTGATTCTCACTCTCGGCTTGGGCGGCATAATAGTAAACGCCTTCATGCTCTACATTCTTGACTTTCTTATTGCCGCTGTTACAATCGAGGGACTTGTGGCGCTGGCTATAGCCACACTTATACTCAGTATAAGCAACCTCACTATACACATTCTCGGAAAAGCTTTGTAATAAAAATGTCACTAATAGAAATCACCCAGGCTGTTGTCGCAATCACAGTAATCATTCTCGTACTGCTCCAGAACAGATCATCCGGAGCGGGCGGAGCATTCGGCGGAGGCGGGGGCGGCGGAGGAGACTTTTTGAAGCAGAGGCGCGGGATGGAAAAATACCTTTTTATAGGAACGGTTATACTGGTAGCAATTTTCGCCCTTCTTTCTGTTCTGAACCTAATCCTTTAGAGAGACCTCGGCGAGAGTAATAAATGATATTAGACTCAATAAAGAAAACGAAGTTATTTCAATTGATAAAAGCTTTCTCCAAACGTGAGCTGTTTATCTTTTTAAGCGCGCTTTTGATTGTAATAGTTTCCGGGTTTACGTACGGCTCGCTCCTTCTGCAGGCAAATACATACCTGATAGCTGCCGAAGGTGGAGAATTTCAGGAAGGGGTCATTGGTCAGCCGGTCTTTATAAATCCGGTGATGCCTACAACGGAGGTAGACCGGGACATAGCAAGGGTTGTTTTCTCAAGCGTCTCCGAGATCTCAGACAGCATAAAGCACTCCGAGGACGGAAAAACATGGAATGTAAGAATCAAAGAAAACATATTCTGGCATGACGGCGAACGCTTAACTGCGGACGATATAATATTCACGCTCGAAGTAATCCAGGACCCGGACAGCAGGTCTCCTCTGCATGCAAGTTTTCGCGGAGTAGCGGTAGAACGCGTAAGCGAGCTTGAGGTTCGTTTTAATCTTCAAAACACGTATGTATTTTTCGAG
>Ga0214472_10008445_pt1 | contig 10757 bp, 12 predicted proteins | sample RVTome_6_FD_207662 | JGI IMG/M metagenome (GOLD analysis project Ga0214472, IMG submission 207662) | Soil microbial communities from uranium-contaminated site in the Upper Colorado River Basin, Wyoming, United States - RVT140D175 | ecosystem: Environmental > Terrestrial > Soil > Contaminated >...
AATGTTGCAAGTTGCTGTAGAAGCACCAGTTTTGAATGGTGACGCTCTTCGCCGTTCGAGTGCGGCTCTCGATCACCTTGCGCTGCCTCAAGACTTTGACGAAACGGCCAGCCTTGAGCGTTTTGCCAGTTTGATGGGCAGTTTCTGGGGATAAATGCGAAACTGGGTACCCCGGACTTTGGCTGCGGGGTATAAGGTCAAAACCAGATCAAATAATGCCAAGTCTAATTGGGATTGTGCGATGTGAGTGAAAGCGGCAGCGACGAGAACTGTCGCGCGGGGCAGCCAGCGAGACAGTGAAGTTCGGAAATCAAAGGCCCTATGCAGGAAACGACCTCACATAATGAGGCTGACACCAACACGCAGGTGCCCGGCGATGAGCAGGGCGCGCAGACGGCTGTGCCCTTCGATGATAGTATTCCGCGCGGCGAGACGACGGTTGGTTCCGGCATTTCCCTGATTGTTGACCTTGATGGGTTTGAAGGCCCGCTTGATGTATTGCTGGCTCTGGCGCGCAATCAGAAGGTCGATCTGACCCATATTTCCATTCTGGCGCTGGCTGAGCAATATCTCGAATTTATCAATAGCGCTCATAGGTTGGAGCTTGATCTTGCGGCCGATTATCTGGTCATGGCGGCCTGGCTTGCCTATCTGAAATCTCGTCTGCTGTTGCCTCCACCCGATGAGGAGGAAGGCCCCTCCGGTGCCGAAATGGCCGCGCGACTGGCTTTCCAGCTTCAGCGCCTTGAGGCAATGAGGAATGCCTCGCAAGCGATTTTTGCCCGCCTGCAATTGGGCGTGCATATATTCCTGCGCGGTGACCCGGAAGGCATTCGCATTGTGAGAACAAGCGAATATCAGGGAACGCTCTACGAACTTCTGAAAGCCTATTCCGACCAGCGCCTGAAAACCCATAACGTGCATTGGGAACCCAAGCGCCTGCCGATCATGCAGATCGAAACCGCCCGCAAGCGTCTCGAAAGCATGTTGGGCATGATGTTTGACTGGGGCCGCATTGACGCCTATCTGCCCGGCGGGGAGATGAGCTCTGAACTTCGCCGTTCAGCGCTTGCCAGCATGTTCAGCGCGGCACTCGTTCTTGCCAAGGACGGTGACGTTGAAATAAAGCAGTCAGGGGCTTATCAGCCGCTTTTTATGCGCCGCAAGATGTTGAGAGAAGTCGAAAAATCGGTCGAGCCCGATGTTGAGACGCTGGAGGGTGACGAGGTCACCGACGAATGACAATGGAAGAATCCATGACGGACGCGCCCGAAACAGAAATCGAAACTGAAATCGACGCCGAGATTGAGGGCGCCGCCCTCGATGATTGCGGTGATGACGAGGGAGAGACCGCGGACGAGACTTCCGTTGAAGAGGCTGGCGTTGAAGAGGCTGGCGTTGAAGAAACCGATCCTATAGTCGTTAAATTCCCGACCAATGCCACCGATCACGCTCAGTTGATGCGCATGACCGAGGCTCTGCTTTTTGCAGCCACGGAGCCGCTCGACATTGACAGCATCGCGGCGCGCTTGCCCGAGGGCACCGATGTTGGAGCGGTTATTGAGGATCTTCAGCAGCTTTATGAGCCGCGGGGCGTCAATCTCGTGCGTGTGGCCAACAAATGGATGTTCCGCACAGCAGCCGATCTGTCGTTTCTCATGGAACGCTTGGCGGTTTCACAGCGCAAGCTGTCACGCGCAGCGATGGAAACACTGGCCATCATCGCCTATCACCAACCTGTTACCCGCGCCGAAATCGAAGAAATTCGCGGCGTCTCTGTGTCAAAGGGCACGATCGACGTCTTGATGGAGACGAGCTGGGTGCGTCTGAGAGGCCGCAAGCGTACGCCCGGACGCCCGGTAACCTATGGCACGACCGAAGAGTTTCTTATCCATTTTGGCCTTGAGGCGGTAGGTGATCTGCCAGGCCTCGACGATCTCAAGTCTGCCGGCATGCTTGATGGACGCTTGCCGCCGGGCTTTGAAATTCCGATCCCGACCGAAGGCGGCGTCGAAGGCGATGGTGAGTTTGAAGACGAACCCGCCGAGGAATATGGCGATGCTCACGACCAGCATTTGGCCGGAATGGGCGAAGAAGACGACAACTAGCGCTCGCTCTTCCTCAAGTGCCGTCTTAAGTCGCGAGAAAGTTTTCAATATTTCAGTGGGTTGTCTGGTATATTTTAGCTTGAACCTAAGGCTTGCTAAGCGGCATGCAGGGCAAGGAAAAGGTCGAAAAATGGGAACATCGATCCTATATCTAGGGTAGTTTGGTCCCTGAGTTCCAAATGTCTCATGCTGCATGACGAACCATTCGTCGCGCACGATCAGGCGCAAGCCTCAAGGAGTATCTAGAATGGGTTTAGGTTGGCCACATCTCCTGCTTTTGGCCCTCGTCATTTTCCTGCTCTTTGGCCGAGGCAAGATTTCTGATCTGATGGGTGATGTTGCCAAAGGCATCAACAGCTTCAAAAAAGGTCTGGCGGACGAAGACAGCCAACCTTCCAAGACCGTTGAAAACGGCAAGACAATTGAGGGCACGGTCACCCGCGAATCCAGCGCCGAAGCCAAGGACAAGACTGTCGGCAGCTAAACAGCTAATGTGTCGGCCTTCGGCACGTCCGAAAATCCTATGTGCTCTATCGGGAAAGACCCTTCATGTTTGATATGGGCTGGTCTGAGCTGCTTCTCGTGGCAGTGCTTGCCATTGTATTTGTCGGTCCCAAGGACCTGCCCAGGCTGATGCGGACGCTTGGCCGATATGTGGCAAAGATGCGCGCCATGGCCCGGGAGTTTCAGAATTCATTTGAAGATCTGGCGCGCGAAAGCGAGTTGGAGGATTTGCGCAAGCAGGTTGCCGAAATGCGCGAAAGCGCAATGAAGCCGCTGAGCGATCTGGAACGCAGCGTCGGCCTGACCGCTGATCCGTTGGCCGAACCAACCTCGATAGGGCAGCCCCATGCGGGCGACGACACCCCAATACCGGATGACAAGCCGAGCGTTTACGACGAACGACCCGCCGACAAGGGACCCGCCGCATGAGCGACCCACAGGAAACTGAAGCTCCAGCGGATATACCGAGAGACGAAATGGACGCCAGCCGGGCCCCACTGATGGATCATCTGATCGAGTTGCGGGCTCGGCTCATCAAATCCATGATCGCCATCGCCATCGCCTTTGGCGTCTGCTTTGCCTTTGCCAAGCAGATATTCAACATTCTGCTGCGCCCCTATGAAATGGTGGGCGGTACGTCCGCCAAACTCATCTACACAGCGCCGCAGGAATATTTTTTCACAGAAATGAAGCTCGCCATGTTCGGCGCGATCTTCCTCGCCTTTCCGATCCTGGCGACACAGATTTACATGTTTGTTGCGCCGGGTCTCTACAAGAACGAGCGCCATGCCTTTCTGCCGTTCCTCATCGCCACGCCAATCCTTTTTTTAATGGGGGCGGCGGTCGTTTACTTCGGCATCATGCCGCTCGCCTTGCATTATTTTTCCTCGATGCAGCAATCTGGCGGCGATGGGCAGGCGACTATCGAGCTTCTGCCCCGCGTCAGCGAATATCTGGGCTTCATCATGAGCCTCATCATGGCCTTCGGTATCTGCTTCCAGCTACCGGTGGTGCTGACTTTGCTTGCCAGAATTGGCGTGGTCAAAGCCGACATGCTGCGCAAAGGTCGCCGCTATGCGATTGTCATTGCCTTTGCGGTCGCCGCCGTGCTGACACCGCCTGATGTTCTGAGCCAGATTAGTCTCGCGGTGCCGACAGTCCTGCTTTATGAGCTGTCGATTCTGGCCGTTGTGATGGTTGAGCGACAAAATGCCAAGGCAGAAGCGGCAAAGGCGGGTGCCGATCAAGGCGCGGAAAAGGCCTGAATTCCCATGGTGTGATGGTGATTAAGTCGCGCCAAAGCCGAAAGTCGGGCTTATTCTGGACGCTTGCGGCCCTTTGCGCGTATACAAAGGCCGCAGCCCATCTCATGCCTGACGACGGATTCCATGCACGACATAAAGACCATCCGCGACAACCCTGAAGCCTTCGACCAGGGGCTCGCCAAGCGCGGGCTGGCGCCGCAATCAGCGCGCCTGATCGCCATCGACGAGCGCCGTCGCGCGCTGGTTACCTCGCTTCAGGAAATGCAGCAAAAGCGCAACGATGTCTCAAAGCAGATTGGCGCCGCCAAAGCCAAAAAGGATGACGTGCTCGCCCAGACTTTGATGGATGAAGTAACGGCCCTCAAAGGCGCCTTGCAGCTTGCCGAGGATGACGAGCGGAAGATTTCTGCCGAGTTGGAAACCGAATTGTCGGCCATTCCCAATATCCCGTTTGAAGATACGCCCGTCGGCAAGGATGAAACCGACAATGTCGAACGTCACCGCCACGGCACACCGCGCGCCTTGGGCTTCGAGGCCAAAGAACATTTCGACCTTGGCGAAGCTCTCGGACAGATGGATTTTGAAACTGCCGCGAAACTTTCCGGTTCTCGCTTTGTCGTTTTGAAAAAACATCTGGCAAGGCTTGAACGCGCCATCGCCAGCTTCATGCTCGATCTTCATTCCGGCGAATTCGGCTATGAAGAGGTTTCGCCGCCGCTGCTGGTCAAGGACCATGTGATGTACGGGACCGCGCAACTCCCGAAATTCGCCGACGACCAGTTCGCCGTTTACAAGGGCCAGAGTCAGGAGGAACAGGATCGTTTCTGGCTGATCCCGACCGCTGAAGTCTCGCTGACCAATCTCGTGCGCGAAACAATCATGTCGGAAGAAGAGCTTCCCAAGCGCTTCACCGCCTATACGCCGTGCTTCCGTGCCGAGGCGGGCTCTGCGGGTCGCGATACGCGCGGCCTCATCCGTATGCATCAATTCGCCAAAGTCGAACTCGTTTCCATAACGACGCCCGAAGCCGCCATTGAAGAACACGAACGGATGCTCGCCTGCGCCGAAGAGGTCCTCAAGCGGCTCGACCTTCACTATCGCGTCATGACACTTTGCACGGGTGATATGGGGTTCTCGGCGCGCAAGACTTATGACATCGAAGTCTGGCTGCCGGGACAAAATGCTTTCCGGGAAATTTCATCCTGCTCGGTCTGTGGTGACTTTCAGGCGCGGCGCATGCAGGCGCGCTACAAACCCGCTGGCAGCAAGACGACGCGGTTCCCTCATACCTTGAATGGTTCGGCGCTGGCAGTTGGTCGCACGATGGTGGCAATTCTTGAAACCTACCAGCAGGCCGATGGTTCGATCACCATTCCCGATGTGTTGAAGCCCTATATGGGCGGTCAGGATTTGATAGTTCATGGCTAAAGCCACCACCAAGGCAACCAAACCAAAGTCAGGCCCGCGGATCCTCGTTACGAATGACGACGGCATTTACGGACCGGGGCTGGCTGTCCTCATCCGCATAGCGCAAAAACTTTCAAACGACATCTGGGTTGTGGCACCCGAGGAAGAGCAGAGCGGGGCAGGCCATTCGCTTTCGCTCGCCCATCCCTTGCGCCTGCGCAAGATCAGCGCGCGCAAATACGCTGTTCGGGGCACGCCGACCGATTGCGTGCTGATGGCCATTCGCCATCTGATGAAGGACAATCTACCCGATCTCGTCCTGTCGGGCGTCAATCGCGGCCAGAACATTGCGGACGATGTCACTTATTCCGGCACCATTGCGGCTGCGATGGAGGGAGTTCAACTCGGCGTGCCTTCAATTGCGCTCAGTCAAGCCTTTGGTTTTGCCAGAACCGCCAAGCTGCAGTGGCCAACGGCAGAGCATTTCGCGCCGGGCATCATCAGGAAATTGCTGAAATCCGGTTGGCCGCAAGACGTTTTGATCAATATCAATTTTCCAGATACCAAGATCGATGACGTCAAAGGCATTGAAGTGACGGGGCAGGGCAAGCGCGATCAATCGATGGTCGCCGTCGATGAACGCATCGATGCCCGCCAACGGCCTTATTACTGGATTGGCTATGAAGGCCGCCTCAGCAAGCCAGCAAAGGGCACTGATCTCCACGCGATCTATAATGGCTATATTTCGGTGACGCCGCTGCATATGAACCTGACCCACACACGCACGCGCAACGCTCTCGCTATAGCACTCGGGAAGTCGTGAGGACCTGATGAACGGCCAACCGCCTGCACGTGATGATGATCCCGAAAGGGCCGACGGCACGCCGCTTGGGGCCATTGAGCAAGGCAAGATTGAGCTGATCATGTCGCTAAGGCGGCAGGGCATTCGTGACAAGCGGGTGTTGAATGCGATTGAACGCATACCACGCGAAACTTTTATCAACGCCAATTTCCGCAAACAGGCTTACGAAGATCACGCACTGCCGATTGAATGCGGCCAGACAATCTCGCAGCCCTTCATCGTTGCCTATATGACCGAGCAACTGCAAGTCAGCGACCGCATGAAGGTACTCGAAGTCGGCACGGGCTCAGGCTACCAGGCCGCCGTCTTGTCAAAGCTGTGCCGCCGTGTTTACACGATTGAGCGCTACCGCACGTTGCTCCGCGACGCGGTTAAACGGTTTGACGAATTACATTTGTCCAATGTCACCAGCAAGGTCGGCGACGGTGCCGACGGCTGGCGCGAACAGGCCCCCTTTGATCGAATCATTGTCACCGCCGCCGCTCCTTCAATCCCGCAGAAGCTTGTCGAGCAGCTCAAACCCGGCGGGATTATGATCGTTCCGGTCGGAATTGCGGGCGGTCGCGGTGACCAAAACCTTGTACGGATTGAGCGAACAGAGGAAGGTGTATTGCGAAACGATCTGATGCCCGTACGATTCGTGCCCCTTGTCGAAGGCGTCGCGAAGGAGTCCTGATCTGCTTATGGTCAGGACAGGGGCAGCAGGAGCGGAGAACCAGATATGGATCGACGATTGATCATGAAAGCAATCGCCCCCCTGTGTGCCCTGACCTTGATGCTCGCGGGCTGCGCCTCCAATGAAAATTGGTGGGACCAGGACGGCAATCTCCGCAATAGCAATAATTCCTATGTAGTTGGAATGCCCCTGGCCGCGCCTGATCGTGATGGTCGTTCGGACACCTTTGGCCAAGGTGGTACCCAGGGTGGCACCTATGGCGTCAAAAAAGGTCAGACGCTTTTTGCGATTTCGCGTGAAACGAATATTCCTATCCGCTCTTTGATCGATGCCAACAATCTTCAGCCGCCATATTCCCTGCAAGCGGGCCAGCGTCTGACAATTCCTTCTGAGCGAATTCATGTGGTCGGGCGTGGCGACACGGTCTATTCAATTTCCCGAACCTATGGCGTCGATATGGCGACGCTCACTTCTACCAACCACATCTCGCCGCCTTACAACATCAAGGTGGGCCAGCGCCTGCAATTGCCTTCGCGCGTCAATACCCGTGTCGCTGCTTCGGTGAGTGATGAGAACGCCCCTCCGGCAGGCGTCCCCGTCACGCGGCCTGACAATGACTATACGACGACAAATCACACAACGACGGAACGCGCCAAAAGCCCGCTGCCGCCGCCTCCGACCCCGTCAGGCGATTTCATTTGGCCGGCCCAGGGCAGGATCATTTCGACCTTCGGGTCCAAGGATGGCGGATTGCACAATGATGGCGTCAACATCGCCGTGCCGACCGGGACGCCCGTTCATGCCGCGCAAAACGGTGTTGTTGCTTATGCCGGGAACGAACTGAAGGGTTATGGTAATCTTCTGCTGGTGCGTCATGCCAATGGCTGGATGACGGCCTATGCCCATAACAGCAAATTGATGGTCAAACGTGGTGATACGGTGAAGCGCGGACAGACCATCTCCCTTGCGGGTAGCACGGGCAGCGTAACCACGCCGCAAATCCACTTTGAGGTTCGCAAGGGTGCCAAGGCGGTTGATCCGCGTACCGTAATCGGCGGCTGACGGGCTATTCGAGCATCTGTCCGAGTTTGCCCGCCATATCCTGAATGAACTGCCAGGCGACACGACCCGAGCGGCTACCGCGCGTCGCCGACCATTCAATGGCACCTGCACGCAAGGTTTCGGCATCCGCCTGCAACCCGTAATGCGCCGCATAGCTTTCCACCATGGCGAGGTAGTCGGCCTGACTGCAATTATGAAATCCAAGCCAAAGTCCGAACCGATCAGAGAGCGATACTTTTTCCTCAACCGCTTCGGCAGGGTTGATGGCGGTGGATCGCTCATTTTCGATCATGTCGCGTGGCATCAAATGGCGGCGATTGGAGGTCGCATAGAAAAGAACATTCTTTGGTCGCCCCTCAATGCCGCCCTCAAGGACAGCCTTGAGTGACTTATAGCTGGCGTCATCATGGTCAAAGGAGAGGTCGTCACAAAAAATCAGGATGCGCTCGTCGCGGGCGCGCAATAGCGACATGAGGACCGGCAGGCTATCAATGTCCTCACGATGGATTTCGATCAGGATCAGGCCGTGAGCGGCCTCCAGATTCACTGCCCCATGCGCTGCCTTGACCAGCGAACTCTTGCCCATGCCGCGCGCGCCCCAGAGAAGCGCATTGTTGGCGGGCAGGCCACGGGCAAAGCGCCGCGTATTGTCCAAAAGCTGATCGCGCACATGATCGACCCCCTTGAGAAGAGAGAGATCAACCCGCGAGACCTCACCGACGGGTTCCAGCCGATTTGCTTCCGCATTCCAGACGAAAGCGTCGGCGGCATCGAGATTGGCTGAGTGAAGGGCAGGAGGGGCCAGCCGCTCCAGCGCATCAGCAATGCGGCTTAAAATTTGCTCGGTTTCTGACAAAAATGTCTTATCCTGTCCCATAAATCTGATCTTTCGAGCGGCCATGTCATATGTTTGAGGGCAGAACCTATCACTCCCTTACCATGGGTGAAAATGTCGGCAAATCCATGAAATTTTCGTCATTTATCCTGATACCGATGGCTGGTTTGCAAATCATCACCCGACAGTTATAGTCCCGCCCGAAACGCCCCTGCGCATGAGGTCATCCGGCCTGTCGCGGTAATTGGAGAAGCATAGATGTTTGGTGGGTCCGCCGGCGGTAGCAGCGAGTTTCTGGTTCAGCTGTTTCCCTTTATCGCTTTATTCGCGATCATGTATTTCCTTGTTTTGCGGCCGCAGCAGCGTCGCGTGAAAGAACACAAGGACATGGTGGCCGCCGTCCGCCGTGGTGACACGGTCGTCACATCCGGCGGCATTATCGGTAAGGTCAGCAAGGCAGAAGAAAACGAAGTTATCGTTGAAATTGCCGAAGGCGTGAAAATCCGCGTCATCAAGAGCACGCTCTCAGAAGTGCGTTCAAAATCAGAGCCTGTACCGGCCAACGCGAATACGCCGTCCTGAGCTTTAGGCTCGGACATCTCGGGGGAATAAAGCCGACATGCTTCACTTTGAACGCTGGAAGATTATACTGATCGCGCTGCTGACGCTGGCAGGCGTGCTTTTCACGGCGCCGAATTTCTTTTCCAAGGAAATGCTGGCAAGCGTTCCCTCATATCTGCCGCACAAGCAGATCAATCTGGGCCTTGATCTTCGCGGCGGGTCCTATCTGCTTTTGCAGGTCGAAACCGTTGGCCTGAACAACGAACGCATGCAGACGCAGATCAATGACGTGCGTCGAACGCTCCGCGACGACAAGCTTCTCTACACTGGCCTCGGGGTGAAGGGCGATGCGATTAGTGTGCGCATAACCAATGCCGACGATGTCGCCAAGGCTACAAAAGCCATTGAAGGGCTCGCCAATACCGTCAGCGGCAGCCTGCTGAGCGGAAACGTTGGCCAGAAAGACATTACGGTCACGGTTTCGGGCAATCTCATCACAATCAAAAATACCGACGCCGCCATTCTCGCCCGCTCGCAATCCGCGATTCTGCAATCGATGGAAATCGTGCGCCGCCGCGTTGACGAAATGGGCACGACTGAGCCAGTCATCCAGCAGCAGGGTACTGACCGTATTCTCGTGCAGGTCCCCGGCCTTTCTGATCCGCAGCGCCTGATCGCCATTCTTGGCCAAACCGCCAAGATGAATTTCCGACTTGTTGATTCCTCGACAACCGCCCAGCAGGCCTTGGCGACGCATAAGGTTCCGGCTGGCTCCGAAGTTCTCTACATGAGCGACAATCCGGAAGTTCCCATTCTCGTGAAACGTCGCGTCATGGTTGGCGGCGACAGCCTCGTCGATGCGCAGCCGGGCTTTGATTCACGATCCGGTGAACCCGTTGTAAACTTCCGCTTTGACTCAACAGGGGGCCGCGTTTTCGGCGAAGTGACCCGCGACAATGTCGGCAAGCCTTTTGCCATTGTGCTCGACAATAAGGTGATCTCCGCACCCGTTATTCGCGAGGCCATCATGGGTGGCTCGGGACAGATCAGCGGCAACTTCACCGTTCAGCAAGCCAACGACCTTGCGGTTCTGTTGCGTTCTGGTGCCTTGCCTGTTCCCTTGAAGGTGATGGAACAACGCACCGTCGGCGCGAGCCTGGGCGCAGACTCCATCCGTGCCGGTGTTATCGCCTCGCTCATCGGCTCGCTCGCCGTCGTGATCTTTATGATGGTGACTTACGGGCTGTTCGGTGTATTCGCCAACATCGCCCTGATCGTCAACGTTTTCCTGATCATGGGGGCCTTGTCGGTTTTGCAAGCCACGCTCACCTTGCCCGGTATCGCTGGTATTATCCTGACCATCGGTACCGCGGTGGATGCCAACGTGCTGATCTATGAGCGTATTCGCGAAGAACTGCGCGCTGGCAAGTCGTCGATTGCCGCACTTGACGCAGGCTACAACCGCGCCTTGGCTCCT
>Ga0214472_10008446_pt1 | contig 10756 bp, 9 predicted proteins | sample RVTome_6_FD_207662 | JGI IMG/M metagenome (GOLD analysis project Ga0214472, IMG submission 207662) | Soil microbial communities from uranium-contaminated site in the Upper Colorado River Basin, Wyoming, United States - RVT140D175 | ecosystem: Environmental > Terrestrial > Soil > Contaminated >...
CTCCCTGCCGAGGATCCGGCCGCCGAAGCCGATCACCCTCCCCGACAGCCCCTCGATGGGGAAGATGACGCGCCCGCGGAATCGGTCGTACGGCTCGTTGCTGCGCTCGCTCGTACCGAGGAGCCCGACCTCGATCATGAGGTCCTCATCGAGCCCGTGCGCCGCGCCCCCCTCGCGGAGCGCGCGCCACTCGTCCGGGGCGTAGCCGAGGCCGAAGCGCTCGGCCACGTCCGCGCCGACGCCCCTGCCCTCCAAGTACGCCCGGGCCTTCGCACCCACTCTCTCGTCCACGAGCTGCGTGCGAAACCATTCTCGTGCGAAGCCGTTGATCTCGTAGAGCGGACGGTGTGGGTCGTCCTCCTCGCGACCGCGGTTGATCTCCCGCACCTCCACGCCCGCGCGTCCCGCCACGTGCTTCACCGCCTCCACGAAGTCCATCCCCTGCCGCTCCATCACGAACGAAAAGACGTCCCCGGACTTGCCGCAGCCGAAGCATTTGTAGAAGCCCTTGTCGGGCACCACGTAGAAGCTCGGCGTGCGCTCCTCGTGGAAAGGGCAGTTCGCCTTGTACTCCCGGCCCGCCTTCTTCAGGGACACGAACTCGCCGATCACCTCCACGATGTCGGCGCGCGAGCGGACCTCCTCCACCTGATCGTCGGGAATCATCGCCGGAAGTTCACGACCGTCACGCCCGCGCCGCCCTCCCTCGGCCCGCCCATGCGGTGTTCGCTCACGCGCGCGTCCGCCTCCAGCAGCTCCCCCACGCGCTGCCGCAGCGCCCCCGTGCCCTTGCCGTGGATGATGCGGAGCTCGGGGAGGTCCGCCAGGAGCGCCTCGTCGAGCGCGCGGACGAGCTCGGCCTCCATCTCGTCGACGCGCATCCCCCGAAGGTCGACCTCGACACGGGGCTCGTGCGACGGGGCTCGCCAACCTCCGCGGGACGTGCGGTCTCCTGCATCTCCGGGCGCCCCTCCCGTGCCGGCCGGCTCCACCTCGTGCACGGGTACTTCGAGTCGCAGCGCACCCGCCTCCACGAGCACGCGGTCCGCCCGCACCTCGACCACTCGGCCGCGCGCGCCGGTTGCGGCGAGGCGGACCGGATCGCCCGGTGCGAGCCTCGGCGACGGGGTCGACGAGGGGCGACCGGCGGCGCTCCCGCGCTGGCGCCCGGCGGCGCGCTCGACCTTTCGGCGCGCCTCACGCGACGCCTCCTCCAGCGCGGCACCCTCCGCCACGGCGCCCCGCAGCTCGCGGATCGCCTCCTCGACCTCGCCGCGCGCGTCCAGCAGGAGCTGCCTCGCCTCCTCGCGCGCCCGCGTCTCGGAGGTGCGCTCCGACTCGCTCAGGGCCCGCTCGCGGTCCTCCAGCTCGGCGCGCAGGCGCGCCGTCTGGGCGCGCTCGAGGTCGAGCCGATGCCCGAGCTCCCGGGCCTCGTGCTCCTCGCGCTCGAGCCGTGCGAGAAGCTCCTCCAACTCGGCCGCGCCTCGCTCCCGGTGGGTCTCCGCCCGGTCGAGCACATCGCCCGGAAAGCCGAGCCGGCGCGCGATCGCGAGCCCGTAGCTCCGTCCCGGCCGCCCCTTCACGAGCCGGTACGTCGGCTCCATGCGCTCCGGGTCGAATTGGAGCGACGCGTTCACGATGCCGCTCCCCTTCGTGTCGAGGCGCTTCAGGTCACCGAGGTGGGAGGTAACGATAGTGGTCGCTCCCCGCGCCACCAGATCGTCGAGGACGGCCCTTGCCAACGCCGCCCCTTCTGCCGGGTCCGTTCCGGTGCCCATCTCGTCGATGAGCACGAGCGACGTCTCGTCCGCCTGCGACACGATGTCCGACAGATTCGCGAGGTGGGCGGAGAACGTGGACAGGTTACGCGCGATCGACTGCTCGTCGCCGATGTCCGCGAATACGGCGCCGAAGACCGGCAGCCTCGTCTCGGGACCGACCGGTGGCACGACACCGCTCTGCGCGAGCGTCGAGATCAGGCCGGTGGCCTTCAGGAAGACGCTCTTTCCGCCCGTGTTGGGACCGGAGACCACGAGCGCGCGCTCGTCGGCGTCGAGGTCGAGGTCGAACGGCACGACGGCTCCCTCGTGCGCCTCGATGAGGAGTGGGTGCCTCCCGTCGCGGATGCGGAGCGTCTTCTCGCCCTCTGGGGCGATCTCGGGAACCATGCCCCCCCACGCCCCGGCGGTCCGCGCCCGCGCCTCGAGCGCGTCGAAGTCGACGAGCGAGTCCAGCGCGCCTGCCAGCGCCTCGGCATGGGGGGCGAGCGCGGCCGTGAGCTCGCGCAAGATGCGCCTGATCTCCCGCGCCTCCTCGCCTTCGAGGTCCCGGAGCCCATTCATGAGCTCGATCGCCATGGGCGGCTCGACGAAGAGCGTGGCCCCCGTCTGTGACTCCCCGTGCACGATGCCGCCGACCTCGCCTTTCCCCTCGCGCCGGATCGGCACCACGTAGCGGCCGTCCCGGATCGTCACCGACCCATCCGAGACCAGGTAGCGGGCCGGAAGCGACCCCAGGTACCCCTCGAGCGCGCGCACCACCTTCGAGTGCGCGCCGCGGAGCCGGTCGCGAATCCGCTCGAGCTCGCGCGACGCCCCGCTGAGCACGGCCCCTTCGCCGTCCACGCTGCGAACGATGTCGTCCTCCGTCGCCCTCAGGACGACGAGGCGCGCCTCGATGGTCGCCAGCGCTTCGTCCGCAGACCCCCGCAGCTCGGACTCGAGCACCCGCGAGGTCCTGAGGAGCCCGCCCACGCGGTGGAGGGGAGCGGCGTCGAGCACCGCGCCCTCGGTCGCGAGCTGCGCGAGCGGGCCACGCACGTCGGGAAGCGCGCCCAGGCTCCACTCCGGTCGCTCCGCCAGGAAGCGCATCACCGAGGCGACGCGCCCGAGCTCGCGGACGATGTCCTCGCGGCGGGTGCGCGGCCGCAACCCTCGCACGCGCTCCCGCCCCAAGTCGCTCGAAGCCCGTCGCGCGACCCGCTCGAGGACGCGCTCGAACTCCAAGACCTCGAGCGCGTGCCCGCTCATCCTCCGGTGTCGGGCGTCACGTGCCGAGCTCCTCCCGGACGATCCGGTTCGCCTCCCTTCCATCGAAGCGGCCCCGGATCCTGGGCATGAGGCTGGCCATGAGCGGTCCCATTTCCTCCAAGCCGCCCGCGATCGCCTCGCGCACGAGCGCGCGCAATTCGTCCTCGCTCATTCCCTCCGGGAGGTAGGCCGCGAGGATCTCGGCCTGAGCGTCCTCCACTGCGGCGAGCTCGTCCCGTCCGGCAGCGCTCATCTGCTCGGAGGCGTCCTTGCGCTGCTTGATCGCGCGCGAGATCACCTGGACCACGACGTCGTCGGAGGCCTCCTGTCCGTCATCGATCTCCTTGTACCGAAGGTCCGCGAGAATGGTCGAGAGGACGAGCGTGCGCGCCTTGTCGCGCTGCTTGCGCGACTGATTCAGGTCGGCCTGGAGGCGGCTCTTGAGCTGGCTGGCCACGGGTCCGTCGAGCGGAAGCTCGGGTCGGCGGGGTGAGTGACTGGGGCGGGAAGCTACCCCGCCGCGCGCCGAAGGGTCAACGCGCCCCGGCTACCCGGGGGGCCACCCGAGCGAGCGGCCGCCGAGGAGGTGCAGATGCAGGTGGCCGACGCTCTGACCCCCGTCCCGGCCAGTGTTCACGACTGTGCGGAACCCGGCCTCCGCGATACCCTCAGCAAGCGCGAGGTCGCGAACGAGCAGGAGGATCTCACCCAGGACGCCACCGTGCTCGTCCCCCGCGTCGCCGAGCGACGCGATGTGCTCCCTGGGAATCACGAGCACGTGCACCGGAGCCTGTGGTTTGATGTCCCGGAACGCGAGCAGCCGCTCACCGTCGTGCACTACGTCGGCAGGAACGTCCCCGGCGGCGATCCGGCAAAAGAGGCAGTCGGATGCGGTCATGCGCCGATGGTAACGCGGCGCCGTCCGCGGCGCGAGACACGCCACCGGACCCAGCACCGTGGAGAAAGTCGTCCCGACGATGCATGGAAGCGCACACTCGGGCGCGGCACTTTGCGGCGCGTTGGCCGAGCCCCCACTGCACCGACCCGGGAGGAGCCATGAACCCCATCGCCGTGTGCGCCGAGAGCGCCCTTCGGCAACACCCCCACCCCGCGCTGCGTCTCACCGAGCTGGTCGAGCTCGTTGCCGAGCGCGTGGACCGCACGCTCGACGAGTCCCGCCTGCGCGCAATCCTGGAGAGCCACCCCGATCGCTTCCGCATTCTCGACCCGTGGCGCGGACCCTGGAGGGGCGCCGCCACGAGGGACGGCGGAGAAGCTCGGCGTCGTGATGTCTGGATCGTCGCGGTCGTCGACCCGAGCCACCCGCCCGACCACGCCGGTCCCGCCGCCCTCAAGCTACGCGAGAGCGTGCGGTGGCTCGCACGCGGCATCGACACACGCTCGCCGCGCGAGGTGAGCCGGTGGTACGCCATCGCCCTCGCCGAGCGCGCCGTGCGTGACGCGGTCGTGCGCCGCGCGGCCTAACCGCTACGCGTGAAGAGGCCCGAGCGCCATTCGCCATCCTCGTCGAGCGCCACGAAGCGGAAGCCCGCCTCCTCGACGTTCGTGCGGAGCGGGTGCCACTCGGTCTCGAGGATCCCCGAGAGAATGAGCCATCCGCCGGGGGCGACGGCGCGTGCGAAGCCCGGCAGGAGCGGTGTCAGCACGCCGGTCTCGACGTTGGCCACGACACCCGCGACCGGACCCAGGCGCGCGAGTCCCTGCTCGTCGAGGCGGGCTTCGACGCAGCGTACACGATCCGCCACGCCGTTCCGCTCGACGTTCTCCCGCAGCGCCTCGCAGGAGAGCTCGTCGGCCTCGACGGCCACACACGAGGAGGCACCGAGGAGCACCGCAGCGATGGCCAGGATGCCCGAGCCGGCGCCTACGTCCAGCACGTCGTCACCGCGGCCGACCGCGCGATCGAGGAGACGGAGGGACCCCCTCGTCGTGCCGTGCTCGGCGGTCCCGAACGCCATTCCCGGGTCGAGCACGATCGTCGCCTCCAGGTCTTCCGACGGAGCGGGAAGCCACGACGGGTGCACGAGGATACGGTCGCTGATCCGACGGGACCCGAGCCCGCGCTTCCACGTCTCGGACCACTCCTCGTGCTCACGCCACTCGGTCCGGACCTCGATCGACTCGAGACCGGTCACCGCCCGCAGCGCCCCACGCACCCCCTCCACGAAGGCGTCCACGTCGCCCGGCGCCGGCACGTGGGTGATGATCCAGCCGTCCCGCTCCTCGGCGGCGCGCCCCCCGAGCCGTAGGAGCGCCTCGACGATCAGCGCCGAGACATCGCCGGCGGGCGGACACCGCGCGCTCAACTCGAGCCAGCGACGTCCCGTCCCGCTCATCCGCCGGTGAGAGCCTCCTTCACGCGTGACCAGAAGCCCTTTCGCGCGCCGCGGCGGATCTTCTCGGGCGGCGACGACTCTATCTCGCGCAGGCGCTCGAGCACCTTCTCCTGCTCTGCCGTGAGGTCGTCGGGCGTCCACACCGCGACCCGCAGGAGTTGGTCGCCGCGGATGCTCCCATTGAGCTCCGGGAGCCCCAGCCCCTTGAGTCGCAACAGCTCGCCGCTCTGGATCCCGGCTGGGATGGTGACCCTGGCCATTCCGTCGATCGTCGGGACCTCGACCTCGTCACCCAGCGCGGCCTGGCCGAACGTGATGGGCAGCTCGTGGATCAGGTCGGCGCCGTCGCGCGTGAAGCGAGGGTCCTCTTGGACCTCGAGCAGCACGATGAGATCGCCCCGCGGCCCTGAGCGGGGGCCCGCGCTTCCCCGACCCCGCAGCGTGAGGAAGTTCTCGGAGGTGACGCCCGGGGGCACGTCGACCGAGACCTCGCGCTCCGCCCTCACCCGCCCCTCGCCCGTGCACTTCTCGCATGGCTTCTCGACGATGCGCCCCTCGCCCTGACAGACGCGGCACGGCTGCACGCTCACGAACTGTCCGAACACGGTGCGCTGGACGTGGCGCTCCTCTCCGGAGCCGCCGCAGTTCCCGCAAGGCGACGGTGAACTGCCCGGCTCGGCGCCGCTCCCTTCGCATCGATCGCACTGGTCCAGCAGCGAGACGCGCACCGTCTTCGCTACGCCTTTCGCCACCTCGGCCAACGTGAGCGGCAGCCGGATGCGGACAGTCTGGCCGCGACGGCTCGCCGTGCGCTGCGTACGCGCGCCACGCACGCCGAAGAGGTCCTCGAGGCCGGAGAAGCCGCCGAAATCCCGCATGAAGACCTCGATCGCGTCCCCGAAGTCGAAGCCCGCAGGGCCTCCGCGGCCCTTGAGCCCCTGATCACCGTAGCGGTCGTAGACGGCGCGCTTCTCCGAGTCGCGCAGGACCTCATACGCCTGCGTGACCTCCTTGAAGCGCTCCTCCGCTTCCTTCGACCCCTGGTTGCGGTCGGGGTGATACTGGAGCGCGAGCTGGCGGTAAGCTTTCTTGATCTCCTCGGTGTCGGCGGTGCGCGAGACGCCGAGGAGTTGATAGTAGTCAGCCATTCAGCCTTAAGTGGCGAGCCTTATGTAGCGAGCACTCGCGTGACGAGCGAGGAGGTGTAGTCGACGATCGTCACGACCTTCTCGTAGGGCATGCGCGTCGGCCCGATGACGCCGATGACGCCCTTCAAGCCGCCGACGCTGTACTCGGCGGTCACGAGCGTGAAGTCGGACAGGACGCTCGAGTCGTTCTCCGCCCCGATCGTGATCTTCAGGCTTCCACCGTGCTCGCGGTTACCCACGGCCGTGGCGAGAAGGTCCCGCTGCTCGGTGAGATCGATGAGGCGCTTCAGCCGGGCGCCGCTCTCGAACTCGGGCTGGGACGCGAGCACGCTCGCGGGGCCCAAATGGAGCTTGGAGGCATCGAGCGACTGGAGGTCGAAAAGCTCCACTCCCGACTGCATGAAGATGTTGACGAGCTCCTTGCCGGTCTCGTCGCTCGCGCTGTCCCTGAGGCGCTCGGGAAGCGTGCGGCGGATCTCTTGGAGCGAGAGCCCGGCGAGACGCGAGTTGAGCACGACGGTGACCGTCACGAGCGTATCCGCGGGCACCTCGATGGGCAGGTCCACGTAGACCGTGCGGACGACCCCGCCCCGAATCGTCGCCACCAGCAACACCTTGCTCGAGGACACCTGGATGAGGTCCAGCTTCTCGAGGACGGCCTCCTCGAGGCGGGGCGCGACCGCGACGCCGAGCTCGTTCGAGATCAGGCTCAGGACGCGGGTCGCCTGGAGGATCAGGCGCTCCATGGCCGAAGCACTCGCGCGCTCCAGCTCTTGCTCGAGGCTGGCGCGCTCAGCCGGCGAGGGGGCGAGCGGCTCCATGAGCCGGTCGACGAAGAACCGATACGCCTGGTCGGTCGGAACGCGCCCCGCCGACGTGTGCGGGTGGAAGAGATAGCCCTTCTCCTCCAGGTCGCTCATGGTGTTGCGCACGGTCGCGGCGGAGATCCCGAGGTCGAACCCGCGCGAGACCGTGCGGCTGCCGGCAGGCTCCGCGGTGCTCACGTAGGTGCGCACGACGGCCTCGAGCACCTGTCTCTCACGTTCGGTCAGCTCCGTTCCGGCCACGTGCCTGGGGTCCGAGTCTGTCATGTCCGAAGATCGAAAGCCGCGTGGCTACGGGTCAACCCGCGCGTGCGGGGTTGGCGCCCTCGCTGCGCGAACCGGGGGCGGAGGACGCCCGTGCCAGGTCCACCGCGAGCCCGTCGAGCCCGAGCCACCCCGTGGGCGTGAGCCGCACGCGCGCCGACTCGACCGCTGCCAGCCCGTCTTGCTTCCAGCGCTCGACCAGCGCGGCCGCCTGATCGCCGAACCCGCCCATCGCGAGGCCACGCGACGTGCGGAGGCCCAGCCAGATCCGCTCCAGCACCGCGGCTTCCGCGTCGATGCGCTCCCGCGCCTCCTCGGGCGACACCCCCGACGCGAGACGCGAGCGGTAGGCGCCCCAGTCGCGCACGTTCCAACGCCTCACGGGGTGCGCGTAGCTGTGCGCGCCGTTTCCGAGCCCCAGGTAGGGGCGCCCGTCCCAATACGCCGCGTTGTGCCGGGAAGCGTACCCGGGGCGCGCGAAGTTCGAGACCTCATAGTGCTCGTAGCCCGCGGCACGCAGTCGCTCGGCAGCCTCCAGGAACTCCTCCCGGTAGCGCTCTTCGTCCACCGCAGGCTCGCGCCCGACGGCGACCGCTCGTCCCAGCGGGGTCGCGGGCTCCACGCTGAGGCCGTAGAGGCTCACGTGCGGCACGTCGAGCGCGAGCGCGCGCTCCAGGTCCTCGCTCCAGCTCCGGCCGAGGCTCGCGGGAAGCCCGAAGATGAGGTCGACGCTCACGTTCGCGAGCTCGGCCCGCCGAGCCGTGTGCACGGCCGCTTCGGCACCCTCCGGGCCGTGGAGCCGGCCCATCCAACGCAGCGTGGGCGTGTGGAACGACTGCACGCCGATGCTCACGCGGTTCACGCCCGCTCCCCGCCAAGCGGCGGCCAGCCCCGGGGTGAAGCTCTCCGGGTTGGCCTCTGCGGTCCATTCGAGTCGGGAGCTACTCAGCCGCTCGGGGCCGAGCAGGCCACCGAGTGAGCGCATCGCGCGCGGCCCGAGCAGAGACGGCGTGCCTCCGCCGACGTAGAGGGTCTCCAAGCGCGCGGCGAGGGCGAACGTCCCCTCCCCCTGCACGAGCTCGAGCTCCTCGCCGAGCGCGTTCGCCCACCCGTCAACGTCTCCGGTGGCGCTCACGGTCACCGCGAAGTCACAGTAGAGGCAGCGACGCACACAGAAGGGAGCGTGCACGTAGACTGAGCCGACCTCGACGGGGCCGCCGGCGCCACGTGGGCTCTGCTCCACGTCCACGCTCAGGCGGCGCGCCGGAAGCGCATCCCGGGCAGCTGCCGGACGAGCCCCGTCAGCTCCAGCTCGGTCAGCAACGCCAGCGCCGCCGGTATCGTCACCCCCGCGCGCAGGGCGAGCTCGTCGACGTTGAGCGTCTCCCCGCCCAGGCGCGTGAGCAGCTCGCCGGCCGGACCGTCGACCGACACGACCGGGTCAGGCTCTCCGCCCGCGAACCCGGTGACCTCGCGCACGAAGTCGCCGACGGACAGGAGCGGACGGGCCCCATCCGCGAGCAGCCTATTGCTCCCGGCGCACGACGCGACCTCGATGGGGCCGGGCACCGACCACACGTCGATCCCGAGGTCGAGCGCGTGGTCGACCGTGATGAGCGATCCGCTCCTCGCACCGGCCTCCACGACGACGACAGCCTGCGCGAGGCCCGCCAGGATGCGGTTGCGTCGCGGGAAGTGATGCGGGAGCGGGGGCGTGCCCGGCAGGAACTCGCTGACCACGAGTCCCAACTCGAGGACCTCCCCGAATAGCCTCCGGTGGGTCGGCGGATAAGCAGCGTCCGCGCCCCTGCCCAGGACGGCGAGCGTCGGTCCGCCGCCGAGGAGCGCCCCGCGGTGCGCCGCGGCGTCCACGCCGAGCGCGAGACCGCTCACGACGCAGCTCCCCGCCCGCGCGAGGCCCCGGCCGAGCCGCTCCGCCACGTCCCGGGCCCTGGCGGTCGCGCGCCGCGCCCCCACGACCGTGACCGCCGGCCGCCCGAGCAGCTCGGCCTGCCCGCGCAGGAAGAGCACGGGCGGAGGATCGTGCAGGTGATGGAGCGCCGCCGGATACGCCGAGCTCGACCACGTGCGGATCTCCATGCCGAGCCGGTCGGCTTCGGCGAGGCCCGCGTCGACCAATCGGCCCCACGAGGGATCCCAGCGAGCCACCTCGGCTTCGTCGCCCGCGACCCGCCGAAACGCCGACCGGGGCGCGCGGAGCGCCTCGGTCGCCGAGTCGAACGCGCGCACGAGCGACTTCAGGGCCGCCAGGCCCACCCCCGGAAGCTGGTCCAGCACGAGGAGCGCGCGGGCCTCGCTGCGCCCCCCGCGGTCCGGGCTCAGGGCGTCCACCACTCTTCGTCCTCTTCCGTGGCCGCGCACTCCTTCGCCGCCGCGGCCCGGCTCGTCTCCCAGAGGCGCTCGAGCAGCGGCGCGAGCCCGCTCCCGCTCACGGCCGAGAAGCCCATCACGCCGAGCGCGCCGGGTGCCGACAGCTCTGGCGGCGCGTCGCCCGGCCCGAGCAGATCAGTCTTCGAGACCCCCACGACGAACGGCAGCCCGGCGAGGTGCGTCGAGTATGCTGCGAGCTCCGAGCGGAGGCGGTCCAGCTCCGCTTGCGGGTCCTCGGCGTCGACGGGGATCAGGAGCAGGAGGACGCGGGTGCGCTCGATGTGCCTCAGGAACTGGTGGCCGAGTCCCTTACCCTCGTGCGCCCCCTCGATGATGCCGGGAAGGTCCGCGAGAACGAAGGAACGGAAGCCGGATAGCTGGACCACGCCCAGGTTGGGCTCCAGCGTCGTGAAGGGGTAGTCCGCCACCTTGGGGCGGGCCGCGGTGACCGCGGCGAGCAGCGTCGACTTCCCCACGTTGGGCTCCCCTACCAGGCCGACGTCCGCGATGAGCTTGAGCTCGAGACGAACGCGGCGCTCGGTGCCCTCCTCGCCCGACTCCCACTCGCGTGGCGCCTGGTGGGTGGACGACTTGAAACGGGTGTTCCCTCGCCCGCCGCGACCGCCCTCGGCGACGACCAGTCGCTTCGCCTCCTCGAGCAGCTCACCGAGGAGCTCCCCCGTGTCCGCGTCGTACGCCGCGGTGCCGAGCGGCACGTGCAACAGCAGGTCCTCGCCCGACCG
>Ga0214472_10008447_pt1 | contig 10756 bp, 9 predicted proteins | sample RVTome_6_FD_207662 | JGI IMG/M metagenome (GOLD analysis project Ga0214472, IMG submission 207662) | Soil microbial communities from uranium-contaminated site in the Upper Colorado River Basin, Wyoming, United States - RVT140D175 | ecosystem: Environmental > Terrestrial > Soil > Contaminated >...
CATCTTCGTGACGGTGTATTTCGTGGCCCTGATCATCGGCGCGCAATCGGGCAGCCCGGTTACTGTCCAGACGATCGTCGCGGCCACTCCGTTGCTCGTGCTCGGATGGGAATCCTGGCGGACCGGGCGACCACCGTCACGCGCGGCTGCGATCGCGGCCGTCATCGTCATGGTCGGCGTCGCAGGAACCCTTCTTGCCTGATTGGACGCCTCTGCAAAACGGGCTGGTACCGATTGCAGCCCGACTGCTAGGATGCTCCCACCAGCCCCTCGACCCGGCCGAATCGGCCAGGAGGAAACCGCATGGAACGTGCTGTGTTCTATCTCCGGCTCTTCCCCGGGACGGAGCCCGAGTACGACCGGCGGCACGCCAAGATCTGGCCCGAGCTGGCCACCGAGATCCGCGAATCCGGACTCCGCAACATGTCGGGCTTCCGGCGCGGAACGGACGTCTGGTACTACCTGGAGGCCGAGCCGGATGCGGCCACTGCCTTCGCGATCCACGGGCCGAAGCCGGCGAACCAGCGCTGGAACCACTACTTCCGCGATGTCATCGCCCAGATCACCGATGACGCCGGCGAGCTCCTCTGGTACCGCGAGGTCTTCCACTCGGGGGGCGATCCCCTGGCCGGCCCCTTCAAGCGTGGCTTCTTCGGCCTTGTGATCGATCCGGAGCGGGCTGCCGACTACGAGGCGTTGCACGCCGATCCGTGGCCGGACCTCATGGCCGCCATCGACGCTTCTGGGTTCCGCAACTACAGCGGTTTCCGGCGCGGCGCCCACATCGTCTACTACGGCGAGTATTACCCGGACATGGCAACGGTCTTCGGCAAGATGGGCGAAACGGAGGTCAACGCCCGGTGGGGCACGGCGTTCGAGGGGATCATCACGAAGATCACCGATGCCGACGGCGGGCTGATCACCGCCGACGAAATCTTCCACCAGGATTGACTGGCCCGGACCCGACCGAACCATCCGCGATGGACCGCCACGACCGCACGGCCTGATGGGCGCCGTTGGACGCCCGCGGGCCGGGGTCATCCACCCGTACTGGGCACTCTGGGAGCACACGGCCGGTCCGTCGTTCCGGAGTGACCGGATGGCGCTCGCACGCTCCTTGGCGGACGACCTCGCCGACACCGTCGACCCGGTATCTGTCGACGAGATCGCCTCCGCGGAGGACGGCGCAGCCATCGGGCGGAAACTCGCCACGCTCGATGTCGAGGTCCTCCTCGTGCTCCAGACGATGGCCGTGCCGGCCGCCTGGACGATGGCGGCCATCGAGGCCCTGCCTGGAGTGCCGGTCGTCGTCTGCGCGCTCCACGAAGACGGGTTGGTGGATCGGGTCGATCACGGGACGATCACCACGCAGGGCGCGACGGTCGGTGCCCCGATGCTCTCGAACCTGCTGTCGCGAGCCGATCGGGCCTTCGACCTGGTACTGGCCCGGCGCTCCGATCCCGAAGGCCTCGCGCGACTGGGGCGCGCTCTCCGGCTGGCCGGCATCGCCCGTCGGATCTCGCGGAGCCGGCTCGGGCGGATCGGCCGACCGCTCGACGGCTACGCGCACGTCGACGTCGACGACGCCGCGCTCCGGGCGGCCACAGGAATCCAGCTCGTGGCCGTCGATCCCGATGAGGTCGTGGATCGATACCGAACGGTCGCAGATGCTGACGTACGAGCTCTCGAGGCCGACGTCCGACGCGACTGGACGCTCGTGGGCGATCTCGACGAGGGCCAGACGCTGGAGCGGTCGCTTCGCGCGGCGCTGGCACTCGAAGCCGTAGTGGATGCCCATGACCTCGATGGTGGCGCGTTTAACTGCCACGTCCCGCAGTTCCGGTTTGGCGAACCGATCGGGATCGCTCCCTGTTGGGCGCTGGGCCGGCTCACGTCGGGCGGGCGTCCGTTCACGTGCACCGGCGACATCGTGACGGCCGTGGCGATGTTGACCACGAAACGGCTCGGTGGTGCCGCGATCTACCACGAGATCGAGGCGATCGACTACGCCACCGGCGAGGTCGTCATCGCCAATTCGGGCGAGCACGACCTGGCCTGGCTCGCACCCGGCGAGCGGCCGCGCCTCCAGCGGAACGACTGGTTCTGCGGCAAGGACGCCCATTGCGGGGTCTGTGCGGCGTTCGAACCGTCGCAGGGTCCGGCCACGCTCGTGGGCTTCACCCCCCACCCTCGGTCGCGCGGCGGGTTTCGGTACGTCGTGGCCCGTGGCGAGTTGACCGCACGACGGTTCCCGGACACCGGGACGGTCAATGGCGCGTTCCGGTTCGCCGATGGTCCGGTCGAGTCCGCCTGGAGCCGCTGGGCCCGGGCCGGAGTCAACCACCACAGCTCCGCCACGCCCGGCGACCTGTCGGCCGACGTCGTGGCCATCGCCAACCATCTCGCGATCGACGCGGTCGTCGTATGACGACCGTGCTGTCCCGACCGGTGGCGCCGATCTCCCTCCGCGACCTCAAGGACGTGGATCCATACCCCGCCTACGAGCAGATGCGAGCCGTTGGCTCGGTCGTCTGGGATGCCGGCATGCAGGCGTGGCTGGTGCTCTCCCATGACGGCTGCACGTTCGTCGAGCGCCGCGAGGACCTGTTCGAGGAGCCGACCGGAACACTCCCTGGCGCCGCGGACATCGTGGGAATGCGCGACTTCCGTTCGCTCGTCGGGTCGCAACACGAAGTCCTGCATCGGGCGCTGTCGCATGCCTGGCGCCCGGATCCGATCGCGCCGATGGCCGTCGCCGCGGTCCGTCCGCTCGTTGCCGAGCGCATCGCGAGCCTGTCCGAGCGGGGCGAGTTCGAGCTGTTCGTCGACTTCGCTCGATTGTTGCCGATCGCGGTCATCGCCCGGGTCCTCGGACTCCCGGACGCGGACACGGAGACCCTCGATCGGGCCAAGGGCTGGATGGAGGCCGTCCTGGCCTGGCGCCACTCGTATGGCGAGGATCCCGACGCCCGGACGGCCGCGGTCGAGGCCACCCGGCTCCTGGAACCGGCCTTGCTGGATACGGTCCGCGAGAGACGGGACCATCCGCGCGACGATGCCATCAGCTTTCTCTGGGCGCAGGGTCGCGAGGTCGCCGACGACTGGGGCGAGCAGGACGTGCTCGACAACGCGAAATTCCTGTTCGAGGGCGGGTCGGAAACGACGGCGTTCCTCGTGTGCAACGCGATCCATCGGTTGCTCGACGAACCTGAACCGGAGCGGATGGCCACCGTCTCCAGCCCCGAGGCGCTCGGCCCCTTCATCGAGGAGGTCCTCCGGCATACGACGGTCGTCCACCTGCGGGCGCGCCGGGCGTCGCGCGATGTCGAGCTGGACGGTGTCCCGATCCGGGCCGGCGAACGGGTCATCGCGATCAATGCGGCCGCGAACCGGGATCCGGCACGCTGGGAACGACCCGGCGAATTCGACCCGGCACGACCGCGGTTGTACGGCCATCTTGCCTTCAACGTCGGTCCCCGGCACTGCGTCGGAGCCCACCTCGCCCGGATGGAGGCGGCCGAGGCGATCGGGGCGCTGTGGCGCGCGTTCCCCGACCTGGCTCCTGCCCTGGACGCCTCGAACGCCCAGATGGTCGGGTTCGTCTCGCGGGCTTGGCGGCCGATCCACCTCGGCTACGCGCCCGTCCCGTCCGCCGAGGCGCGGGACCGGGTGGAACGCGGGTAGCGCTCAGCGCGCGGCGCTCAGCGCGTCATCGCTCCCACGTCAGGCGCTGGATCCGGGTCGCTCCGCCCAGGGTCACGGGCGGCGATGTCAGGGTCAGCCGGCCGCCGGTCTCGTCGAGTTCGAACCGCCGCCGCTGCACGGTCCCGACCCAGTTTGGGAACTGGCTCATGGCCACGTGGTGGCTAACGACCCCACCGTCGACTTCGTACGGGCCGCCATACGCGATGAACGAGGCGAAAGCCTGTGCCCGCTCGGGCTCGGACCCACCGATCATGTCGTCCGACGCGATCCGGCGACGGTCCGACTGGGCCATCAGGACGATCATCGTGCCGTCGCTCGAGTAGACAAGCAGCCCTTCCGGAGCCTCACCCATGGGCAGCGATTCCGACCCGTCGTCAGCGATGGCCACCCAGCGACGGAGGTGCCACGTCCCCACGAGCCCGGGCTCGGCGCGCGTCACCGGATCACGACAATCAGGCGCCGGACGAGGTCGCCGGTACGGTCGCCTCGCTGACTGCGACGCCCGCCGGTACCGGCGCGTCGGCCCGGAGAAGGCCTTCGTGCTCGAGCTCGGCCCAGAGGTCGGACGGGATCGGCGTCCTGAACCACGCGACGTTGCGGGCCTGCTGGGACGGACTGGACGCGCCCGGGATGACCGAGGCGACTGCAGGGTGTCCCAGGGGGAACTGGAGAGCAGCCGCGGCGAGCGGGACGCCATGTCGATCGCACACAGCTGCGATGCGGCGGGTCTTCTCTGTCACCTCGGGCGATGCCTCGGCATACGCGTATCGGGCGCCCGGCACAGGACCCTTGGCGAGGATGCCCGAGGCGAAGACGGCCCCGATGACGATCCCGACCCCACGCTCCACGCAGGTCGGGAACTCGGCGTCGAGGACGTCCTGGTCGAGCAGGGTGTACGGCATGGCCACGAGGAAGGCGTCGATATCGCCGATGTCGAGGAACCGCGGCATCGACCCGAGATCGTTGATCCCGGCGCCGAACCCCCCGATCTGCCCGCTCGAACGCAGCTCCTCGAGCGCTCGCCAACCCGACCCGGCCAGGTCGCGCAGGTGCGACTCGATGGTCGGCGGGTCGTGGTAGAGGTGGTCCAGGTCGTGGATCCAGGCGATGTCGAACCGGGTGATCCCGAGCCGCAGCCGGCTCTGCTCCACCGAACGCATGATGCCGTCGTAGGTGTAGTCGAACACGACCTCGTTGGGCGAACCACCAAGCCAGGGCGAGCTATCGAACCCCTCCGCGGAGGCCGGCTTGAGCCAGCGGCCGACCTTCGTGGAGAGGGCGTACTCCGACCGCGGGTGATCGCGCAGTCCCGCCCCGGTCCGCAGCTCCGACAGCCCGCGTCCGTACCACGGGGCCGTGTCGAAATAGCGAACGCCGGCGTCCCACGCGCCCGCCAGGGTTGCCGCCGCATCCTTCTCCGGGACCCGGACGAACAGCTCGCCGATCGAGGCGCCCCCAAACCCGAGCTCGGTGACCTCGACGTTCGTGCGCCCGAGACGGCGTCTCGAACCTGGCTTCATGGCAGAAGTCCTCGCGTCATGACGGCGCCAACACCGAACGGAAGACCCGTCCCGCCTTGAGATCCTCGAGCGCGGCGTTCGCCTCCTCGAGCGGCCGAACCGTCTCGACGAGATGGCTCACGTCGATCGTGCCGTCGAGGTACAGATCGATCGCGTCGCGGATGTCGTCCGGGACGAAACCGCGGGAGCCCAGGACGGCGAGCTCGCGCCAGAAGATGTCCACGGCACGGGCGCGGAAATGATCGAGGCTCGAACCGATCAACACGACGCGCCCACCAGGCCCGCCCATTGCGATGGCCTGCTCGTCGACCGCCGCGGAACCGACGCACTGGATCACGACGTCGGGCCCGTGGCCGCCGGTGAGCGCCTTGACCGCGGCGACCGGATCGCCCTTATCCGCGGGAACGGTCTCATCGGCGCCCAACTCTCTTGCCAGCCGCAACTTCGGCTCCGAGCGCGTGACTGCAATGACCCGCGCGCCAAAGGCCTTGCCCAGCTGGACGGCATTGGAGCCGAGCCCGCCGACACCAAGGACAACCAGGGTCTCGCCAGCCTGCAGATTTGCGACGCGTTTGAGCCCGTGCAGCGGCGTGGCCACTGCATCGGTCAACACGGCCAGGACCGCCGGCGGCACGGCTGCCCGCGGACGGATGAGGGCAGTGACCGGGCGCAGCACGTACTCGGCAAAGGCACCATCGACATCCACCCCCATCCGGCGGACGTTCGGGCTGATGTTCGGGCGATCGCGCGCCGCCCAGGGGTCGTCGGGCGGCGTGGTGATGTAGTACAGCGCGACCTGGTCCCCGACGGCAATGTCGTCGACACCCTCGCCCAATGCGTCGACGACGCCGGCGGCCTCGTGACCAGGGATCACCGGCAGCGACACGGCGACTCCAAAACCGCCCTTCTGCAGGAAGACATCGGAGCCGCAGACGCCGCACGCTTCGACCCGAACGCGGACTTCGCCAGGTCCCGGTTGCGGGACGGGTCGTGCGGTCAGGCGCAACGGGGCCCCGATTGCCGGGAGCTCCACGGCGCGCATGGTCATGGCCACCCTTACGGGCACGTGGCGTTGCGTTCGTTCCGACCCGTTCAATACATCAGGAAGCCGCCGGACACGTTGAGCGTCGCGCCGGTGATGTACTTGGCGTGGTCAGAGGCCAGGAAGACGACCGGACCCGCGAGCTCCTCGGGTTCCGCGACGTAGCCGAGCGGGGTCTGCTTCTTCATCGATTCGTAGATCTCCAGCGCCAGGCCGGTCATCAGCATCGGTGTGTGCACCTGGCCGGGTGACACGCAGTTGACGGTGATCTGGTGCGGGCCGAAGGTCCGCGCGAGACCGCGACACATCGTGGTCACGCCACCCTTGGACGAGGCATACGCGACGGATCCGCCGAACCCGCCGGTCCACCAGCCCTGCGAGCTGAAGAGGATGATCCGTCCGCCCTGGCCGGCCTCGATCATCACCTTCCCGGCGGCACGTGACAGGAAGAATGCGGACTTCAGGTTGACATCGTGCTGGAAGTCCCAGTCCTCCTCGGTCACTTCGTCGAGGGATCCGCGACGGCGCAGGACGGCGGCGAGGTTCGCAAGCACATAGACCCCGCCGAGCTCGTCGCGGGCGCGCCGGACCAGGGCGTCATGCGTCCCGAGGTCACGCAGGTCGACGACAACGCCGACGTGACCGGAACCGTCGAGCGAGCCAACCAGCTCGTCGAGCCGGCCCTGATCGAGGTCCACCGCCATGACCTTCGCGCCGGCCGTGGCGAAGCCCCGGGCGACCGCGGTGCCGATGCCGCCCGTCGCCCCGGTCACGATCACGCCGCGGCCCTCGAGCCCGGCACCAACGCTCCACGTCATGTCAACCCTCCTCGGCTTCGCCGCGCGGTCTGCGCATTCGACTCACGCCTTGGCCAGCACCTTCTCGCTTCGGTAGCGATCGACGACCTCCTGGCTGACCTCGATGCCAAGGCCGGGCTTCGTCGGTGGGTAGAACCAGCCATCGCGATGTTCGATCGGCTCGGGGACCAGCTCGTGCTGCATCGGATTGCGGAGCGGCTTGACCTCGATCAGCTTGAAGGCCGGCGAGCTGAAGCTCATCGCCAGGCTGGCGGCGGTCACGATCGCCGACGACCAGCAGTGGGCGTTCGCCTGGCGTCGGTGGAACTCGATCCGCTCCACGGCTCGCTTGAAGCCGGTGATCCCTTCAGCCCGTCCGGGGTCGATCCCGACCACGTCCACCGTCCCGGTCCCGAGCACCCGCTCGAACCCGTCGACGTTCCATTCCTTCTCGCCGTACGCGATCAGGCTCGTGGTCTTCGACCGCAGGTTCGCATACCCCTCCGGATCCCAGGCGCCGAGCGGTTCCTCGATCCAGTGGAGGTCGTATTCGTCGAACGCCTGGACCCGGCGGACGGCCGTCATCACGTCCCACTTCACGTTCCAGCCGCAGTCGAGCATGATCAGCTTGCCGGGCAGGCCCTCGCGCATCCGGCGCATGTATTCGACGTCACGGTCGTGTTCGTAGCCGAGGCGCGCGTTGCCGCGTTTGCCAAGACCGACCTTGAGGCCATGGAGGCCGGGCGCCACCCATTCCTGTGCCTCTTCGACCATGCGCCCGATGTCGTCGTAGTGGGCATGGCTCGACGCGACCGCCGGCAACTTCTCGTGGACCGCCCCGCCGAGGAGCTGGACGACGGGCACGCCCAGCAGCTTACCCTTGATGTCCCAGAGGGCGATATCGATCGCGGCCACAGCGTAGCTGGCAATCCCGCCGTTGTAGCCGTACCACCACATCTGGTCGCGCAGGGAATGCCAGATCGCGATGTTGTCGAGCGGATCGCGGCCCACCACGCGGGCGGCCATCCCTTCGATGATCGCCTTGACCGCGAAGTTCGCCTCGGGGAACTGGGTGATCGATTCGCCCCAGCCCACGACCCCGTCGTCGGTCGTGATCTTGACCAGGCAAAGGTGACGAAGGGCGTTGAAGTCGTTCGGCTCCGGATAGCTGACCGGGATCGCCTCGACGGTCTGGACCTTGCTCACGTGGGCCTCTCCTTTCGGCACTGAACCAGGGCGACCGAGAGACGATGGCGCGACAGACGCGGACGGAGCATAGATCGCGGCAAGGCGAGCCCGGGGGCGCGAACTCGTGGCGATCTGGCTCCTCGCAAGGTGTTGCGATTCAGGCGCGAATCGTGTCTGATATCATTTCCAGACTCGTTTCCACCCGACGTTCATCGTAGTCGTCGCCGTTCCACCACGTCAACCGGATCGAGCCCTTCGAGGGCTGTGGCGAAAGGAGTCGAGAGATCCATGGCGAAGCTCCGTCTCGGCATCATCGGCGCCGGGTCATGGACCGTCAGCTCCCACCTGCCCAACCTCGTCAAACATCGAGACGAGGTCGAGTTCACCATCATCAACCGGCGCAACCCGGACCTGCTGACCAAGATCCAGAAGGACTTCGGCTTCGAGAAGGCGACGACGGACTGGCGCAACGTGATCGCCGAGAAGCCGGATATCGTCGTCGTCGGCAGTCCGCCCGGGTATCACTGGGAGCAGAGCAAGGCCGCCCTCGAGGCGGGGGCACACGTGATGTGCGAGAAGCCGTTCACGATCGACCCAGCGCACGCCTGGGACCTCGACGACACGGCGCGCCGGACCGGAAAGTCGCTGATCCTGTCGTACGGCTGGAACTACCGCCCGATGGTCATCCAGGCACACCGGATGATGCACGAAGGCAATGGCGTCGGCGAGATCGAACACGTGGCCCTGCACATGGACTCGGTGACTCGCGAGCTCCTCTCGGAGACGGGAGCCTATCCGGACGCGGCGCCGGAATACATCCCGCAGCCGGACACCTGGTCGCGCCCGGAGACCTCGGGTGGTGGCTACGGGCAGGCGCAGCTGACCCACCTCCTGGGCGTCTCCCTGTGGTTATCCGATCTGCGCGGCAAGGACGTGTTCGCGTTCATGTCCTCGCCGCTCGGCGCGAAGGTCGAGCTCCACGACGCCGTCTCGATCCGTTACACCAACGGGGCGATCGGCACGATGTCGGGGGCCTCGAGCCACCTCGGCGGGGCGAACAACCGGCACGCCGTGGAGGTCCGGGTGGTCGGTTCGAACGGCATGTTCCACCTGGACCTCCGCGACAACGTCCTGTGGCGCTATCGCTCCCCCGAGGATGACGTCCGGGTCCCGCTCGAGACCGACGCCGGCCTCTACGACTGCGCCGGACCCATCGAGGCTCTCGTCGCCGCCGGCGCCGGCCGGCCCTTCGACAACAACTCGCCGGCTGAGCTCGGTGCCCGGACCGTGGAGATCCTCGAGGCCGCGTACCGAAGCGCCGCGAGCGGATCCGCGGAGCGGGTCAAGGGGCTGAGCGAATGAGGCGGCGACGCCTGCAACCGCAGTCCGCCGACATCCTGGGGAGAGCCGCCGATGATCGCTGAAGTCACGCACCCACTCCGGGGCGAGTGGATGACCCCGCGCCGGCGCGTCCTGTCGGCGATCTACCGCGGCCACGTCGACAAGGTTCCGGCGTGCACCCTCAGCTCCGTCGTGACCGTCGAGATGATGGACCTGGTCAACGCGCCGTTCCCGGAGGCGCACCTCGACGCCGAGCTGATGGCCAAACTGGCCGGCACCGCGCACGACGTGTTCGGGATGGACACGATCATGCCCGTCTTCCACTCGCAGCTCGAATCGGACGCGCTGGGTGGCGAGACGGAATGGGCCGAGAAGGACAACTGGCCGTCGCCGTCCCGGTTCACGATCGAGGAACCGGAGCAGGTCAGGATGCCCGACGACTTCCTGCGACGCCCGACGATGGCCGCCGTGACCGGAGCGATCAAGCTCCTGCGCCAGCGATACCCGGACGTCGCGATCGTCGGCAAGGTCTATGGCCCCTGGTCGGTCGGCTACCAGATGGTCGGGATCGAGAGCTTCCTGATGGACGTGATGCTCGACCCCGACAAGATCAAGCGTTACCTCGATGCGTTCGTGCCGGCCTGCATCGCGTCCGCCCGGGCCCAGTTCGAGGCCGGTGCCGATGCCGTCATGTGGGCCGACCACACGACGGGGGACCTCTGCCGGGCGGAGACGTACCGCGACTTCCTGCTCGAGATGCACCAGCGGATCACCCAGGAAATGGGCGGGCCCGGCATCTTCCACTGCTGCGGCAAGACCATCGATCGGGTGCACCTGTTCGCGGCGGCCGGCTGGGACGTCTTCCATTTCGAATCGCAGGTCGATGCCCGTGAAGCGAGGCAGGCGGCCGGCGAACGGATGGCGCTCTTCGGCAACCTCAACAATCCGACGCTGCTGTACCAGGGCACCCCCGAGGAGGTCTACAAGACGTGCTGGGACCTGATGGACCAGGGCGTCGACGGGCTTGCACCCGAGGGATCGGTGCCGCTGGTGACCAGGCGCGAGCCGCTGATGGCCATCGCCCAGGCCGCACGCGACTGGTCCGCGCTGCACCGCGGTGACGGCGAGTTCGTGGTCCGGCCCGACCCGTCGACGAGCAGCTA
>Ga0214472_10008448_pt1 | contig 10755 bp, 11 predicted proteins | sample RVTome_6_FD_207662 | JGI IMG/M metagenome (GOLD analysis project Ga0214472, IMG submission 207662) | Soil microbial communities from uranium-contaminated site in the Upper Colorado River Basin, Wyoming, United States - RVT140D175 | ecosystem: Environmental > Terrestrial > Soil > Contaminated >...
AGGTCGAACAGGATTTTCATGCGAGGGGATTATAGCGACTTGTTGCCGGCGGTCGTGGGCGACTGCGGCGGGATTTCGGCGCGGTTGCGCATGTGGTTGGCGAGCGCGGCGAACGACTGGTAGAGCTGGGCGCGCAGCGTGGTGTCGGCCACGCTCTCATCCAGCGCCAGACGCATGCACTCGAGCCACTGATCGCGCTCGGCTTCACCGATGGCGAAGGGCAGGTGACGGGCGCGCAGGAACGGCGGCCCGAATCGTTCGACGTACAGATTGGGACCACCGAGCCAGCCGGAGAGGAACAGGAACAACTTCTCCTCCGATCCGGACAGGTCCTCGCCGTGCATCCGGCGCACCCCCCACGCTTCCGGGAGTACGTCCATGTGGCCGTAAAAGCGCTTCACCAGCGCGCGCACGGCGACCTCGCCGCCAATCTGTTCATACGGCGTGAGCACGGGCAGGGGCGTACTTTCAGGCGGCCTGGACATCGATCGATCCATCATTGCGGCCACAGCGCAGGTTGGCCGGCACCGCCTCGTCCATCCGGCTCGGGGAGGGCAGCTTGAGGTTGTTCATGAGCTCCACGAAGGCTTCGCGCGACTTGCCCGCGAGCCGCGGATTGCTGATTCGCTCCTGGCCGATGCACGAGACGCGTCGCCCGTCGTAGTTGTGTCCGGGGTAGACGAGCATTTCGTCCTGCAGCGTAAACAGGCGGCCGGTGATGCTGTCGTACAAGGTGCCGGCATCGCCGCTCTGGAAGTCGGTTCTGCCACACCCGCCGATGAGGAGTGCGTCGCCCGTGAACAGGCGGTCGCGCCAGTGGTAGGTGACGCAGCCGGCGGTGTGGCCGGGCGTCGGGATGACGCGGATGACCTCGTTGCCGAACACGATCGTGGCCCCATCGGCGGCGCGGACGTCGGCACACTCGGCACCGGCCCGTTCGCCGGTGACGGTGCGCGCGCCGGTGAGCTCCCTGAGGTCGGCAGCCCCGGTGACGTGGTCGGCGTGGACGTGCGTCTCGAGCAGCCACACGAGTTTCAGGTTCATCTCCCGGAGCAGCGCGGCGTAGTGCCCGGCATGTTCGCGCACGCTGTCGATCAGCACCGCCTCGCCGGCAAGCGGATCGGCGAGCAGATAGGTGAGGGTGGAGCTGCTCTCGTCGAAGAACTGACGAAACACGATATTCATGGCGTCGCGCTTCCTTCATTGGAAGCGCGCATTCTAGCGCGAGCGTGACGCGCCTTCTCCAGCGGCAGATGCAGGATGGCGCGCAGGCCGCCGCCTTCGCGCGTGGCGAGCTCGAGGCGGCCGTCGTGCGCGCGAAGGATGCGCTCGACGATCGCCAGGCCGAGTCCGGCGCCCTTGGTATTGGAGCGGGCAATCTCGAGCCGCGTGAACGGATGGCGCATGCGCTCCATCTCGCTCTCCGGAATGCCCGGGCCGCGGTCGGCGACTTCCAGCATCGCCTCCTCGTCATCCGTGCTCAGGCGAATATCGATGGTCTGGTCGTCACCGCCGTAGCGGATCGCGTTGTCGATCAGGTTGGCCAGTGCGCGCCGAACCGGCAGCGCGCGGGCGGGCAGAACGCAGGTGGGAGGCAAATCCATGGCGAAATGGATTCCGCGCAGGCGGTAAGGTTCCAGGACGTCGGCGACCAGCCGGGCAAGGTCGATCGACTGGGTCGGCTCCTGCGGTTCGCCACGGCCGAAGTCCAGGAACTGGCCGATGATGCGGTCCATTTCCTCGATGTCGGCAACCATCGCGGCGACTTCGGAGTCGGGGGCGCCGGACATCTCCACCCCGAGCCGCAGGCGCGCGAGCGGTGTACGCAGGTCGTGCGAGACGCCCGCCAGAATCAGGGTGCGGTCGGCGTCGGTGCGTGCGAGGTCGCCCGCCATCTGGTTGAACGCCCTGGCCACGGTGGCGATCTCGAGCGGTCCGCGTTCGGGCAGCTTGGGCGGGGTACGGCCGCGCCCCACCAGCCGCGCCGAACGGGCCAGGTTGCGAAGCGGGGCACTGATTCGCGACACGATCAGAAACGCGCCGAGAAGCGCGACCAGCAGCGCCCCGCCGCCCCACGACAACCATTCCAGTGCGCGCGTCTGCTCGAGCCGTTCGGCGGGCAGCATCACCCAGAAGTCCTGCTCGTCGTCGGAATCGAGACGAAAACTCACCCAGAAGCCCTCGAGCGTCTTCCAGCGCGCGGCAAAGCGCGTATGCGGACCCAGTTGGCGCCGGATCTCCGCGGTCAGCAGGTGCAGCGGGCGGGTATCGTCGAGCGGTTCGAGCTCATCGGCAGGCTCGGCCGGGTAGATGCGGATGCCTTCGAGCGCCGCCAGATCGATGAGCAGTTCCGTGCGGCGCCCGACGTCGGCGTTGATGAGCGCGGTGCGCGTGAGATTGACCACGCTCGCCACCATCTGCGCCAGATCGCGCGCGCGGGCCGGTTCCTCGAAATGACGGAAGATCTGCGACCAGGCGGCCAGCGCCAGGATCAGCAGCAGCGCGATCAGCAGGAAGGTCTGCCACAGCAGGGTGTGCGGCAGGATGCTTCGCGCTACGCGGCTGACCCAGCCGGCCGGTCGCAACGGCAGTCCGGCCGGTGGGCCGAATTCACTCTTCACCGGCGGATCGGGTGTCATCCGGAACGAATACGTAGCCGAACCCCCAGACGGTCTGGATAAAGCGCGGCTTGGCCGGGTCGTCCTCGACCAGCTTGCGCAGGCGGCTGACCTGCACGTCGATGGCCCGGTCGAACACGCCGTACTCGCGCCCGCGCGCGAGTTCCATCAGCTTGTCGCGCGACAGCGGCTGGCGCGGATGCTGCAGCAGGACCTTGAGCAGGGAAAACTCGCCCGTCGTCAGCGAAATCTCTTCACCATCGCGGGTGAGCGAGCGTACGCCGAGGTTGACGCGCACGCGCCCGAAGCTGACGATCTCGTCCTCGATGGTCGGCGCCCCGGGCAGGCTCGGGGGGCGACGACGCATCACGGCATGGACCCGCGCCACCAGCTCGCGCGGATTGAACGGTTTCGGCAGGTAGTCGTCGGCGCCCATCTCGAGCCCGATGATGCGGTCCACATCGTCCCCCTTGGCCGTCAACATGATGATCGGAATGAGGTTGTTGTCGGCGCGCAGCCGGCGGCAGATGGCCAGACCGTCCTCGCCCGGCAACATCAGGTCGAGCACCATCAGATCGAAATGCTCGCGATGCAGGGCGCGATCCATCGCCACCGCATCCGTCACCGCCTTGACGGTGAACCCCTGCTCGAGCAGGTAACGCGACAACAAATCGCGCAGCCGCGCGTCGTCATCGACCAGGAGCACTCTATATCGGACTTTAGCGTTCATATTTCACATCCTATCCGGAGCGGATTTGGCATGCTAGCGGCTCGAGGACCCGGCGCGGTGCTTCCGGTAACGCTTCGTAAGGCGGTCGGGATTAGGCAATATCCCCTTACAAACTGCCCTGCGGCGCTCCCTTCGGCCGCCCCCAAGTGTCCGTTTAGCTTGTATTTTTCACGTGTCGGCACCAAACGCACGACAAGCCTTCGAGACTCCGACAATGCTTCCATCATCCTTTTCCCGGTCGGCCTTCGCAACGCCTGGCGCCGCGCGCGTTCCGGCGCTGACGGGTGCCGCGCTGACTGCCATTGTGATCGCACTTTGCCGTCCTGTGTCCGGTCACGCGCAAGAGGCGGCGGAAACGGTCGCAAACGGTCCGGTCATCATCTACCACGCGCCGCTCGACCAGCGCAGCGCCGAACTGCGGCAGGCCCTGGTCAGCGAGGATGACAACTACCACGCCAAATATGAGCGGCGCAAGTTGTCGCCCGAGGAGCGCAATGCGCTCAACGTGGAGTTGCGTGAGGCGATCCGGGGCGTCTACGACCGGCAGCGCGTCACCCCCGCACAGTAGGCCGGGCGACGTGGGCGTGTCGCCCGCGGGCCGTTCGGCACCGGTCTATTTCCTGTCCGACCTCTGGTGCCGGTAAAATGCCGGCGCTATGAAGATTCTTGCCATCGAGACCTCGTGCGAGCACGCGAGCGTCGCCCTCCTGATCGACGACGAAGCGGTTGAACGGCGGCTGGAAGGCCACGTCAATCATTCGGAACGTCTGCTTCCAACTCTGCGCGAGCTGCTGGCCGACGCGCAGGTCACGCTCGCTGCGCTCGATGGCATTGCCTTCGGGGCCGGTCCGGGGGCGTTCACCGGGGTGCGTCTCGCGTGCGGGGTGGCGCAGGGGCTTGCGATGGGCGCGGACCTCGGCGTCGTGCCGGTGTGCAGCCTCGCCGCGCTCGCCCTGCAGGGGCGCGGTGAGAAGGTGCTGACGCTCACCGACGCGCGCATGGGCGAAGTGTACTCGGCTGCCTACCAACTACAGTCAGGCGTGCTCACACAGTTGCAGCCTCCCGCGTGCACGCCGCCGCAAGCCGTTTCGATGCCGCCCGGCGAACACTGGTTTGCGATCGGATCCGCGCTGCCCGCCTACGAGACCACCTTGCGTGCGGCGCTGGGCGCGCGCGCGTGCGGTTGGGACGGCGAAGCGGTGGCGCGGGCGGGGGCCGTGGCGCACCTCGCGGCGCAAGGCGTGCTGCGCGGCGCGCTGGTCGCACCCGAGCTTGCGGCACCGCTTTACGTACGGGACAAGGTCGCCCTCACCACGGCGGAGCGTCTCGCCCGCGGAGGTCGTGCGTGACCGAACGCCCGCCCGATATTTCCCCCATGGCCGAGGCCGACCTCCACTGGGTGGTCGAGAACGAGTTCGAGTTGCACGCCGTTCCCTGGACGCGCGGTAATTTCGCCGATTCGCTCGCTGCCGGGTACAGTTCGTGGGTGATGCGGGTGGATGGACGCCGTGTCGCGTACGCCGTCATGCTGCGCGTGCTGGACGAATCCCACCTGCTCAATCTCAGCGTGGCACGCCCGGCCCAGCGGGCCGGCATCGGTGGGCTGCTGTTGCGCTTCCTGTTCGAGGAAGCGCGCCGCGGCGGCTCCTCGCAGCTGTTCCTGGAGGTGCGCCCCTCGAACGAGCCGGCGCTCGCGCTCTATCAGGGACACGGCTTTATGCCGGTGGGGCGGCGCAAGAGCTACTACCCGGTCCCCGGGGGCGGCCGCGAGGATGCGATCGTGATGAGGCGGGCGCTGTGAGCTTCCGCCGCGACGCCGTCCTGCGCGAGATGGGGCTTGCGCCGCTGTGGCGCCTGCGCTCGCGTGTCGTGGACACGTGCGCGGCGTCCCCCGCGCCGGGTGCATCCGCCGGCACCGCGGCGCAATCCGCAGCGCCCCCGGCTCCGGCGGTGACCGCCGCGGACCGGCCCGTTCACCCGCCGCCGTCGGGCGCGGCGCACGAGCATGCCGTGCGCGATCCGGCGCCCCGCGCTCGGTGGGACCGGCCCGCGCCGCCGTCCGCCACCGATGCGGCGGGAACGACCCTTCCGCCGCCCGCCGGCGCCGACGCGCGGGTGCCCGATGCGGACCGCTGCCGCCGCATCGCGAGCCTCGACTGGGAGGCCCTCGAAGCGGACATGCGCGCGTGCACCACCTGCCGCCTGCATGAGCGGCGCAAGCAGGCCGTGCCCGGAGTCGGCGATCGGCAGGCGCAGTGGATGCTGGTGGGTGAGGGGCCCGGGGCGGAAGAGGACCAGTGCGGCGAGCCCTTCGTCGGCGCGGCCGGCAAGCTGCTCGACGCGATGCTCGGCGCGATCGGTCTGAAGCGCGGCGAGGGCGTGTATATCGCCAATGCCGTCAAATGCCGCCCGCCGCACAATCGCACCCCGCAGGCGGACGAGATTGCCGCGTGTTTCCCCTACCTGGAACGGCAGATAGCCCTGGTGCGCCCGCGCATCCTCATCGCGCTCGGACGGCCCGCGGCGCAGGCGCTGCTCGATTCGGAAGTGAGCATCGGGGCCGCGCGCGGGCGGGTGTTCCACTACCACGAGACGCCGCTCGTGGTGACCTATCACCCGGCCTATCTGCTGCGCAACCAGGCGGACAAGGCCAAGGCGTGGGAAGACCTGTGTTTCGCGAGGCGCCTGCTGGGCTGAGCTCGGGCGGCACGCGGGCGCTGCTTGCGTATCCTGAAACGTGACGGGCAATGAAGGCAAGCCGAGTCCCGCCGCCCCGTAGCCCGGATGCAGGCCGCAGGCCGGAATCCGGGGAAGCCTGTGCCGCGCTGATGGTGGCCGTTCCCGGATTCCGCTGCGCTGCATCCGGGCTACACGGCTACGGCACCGTCCGCGCTCGATCCGGGTTGCTGACGTTCATTGCCGACCACGTCCGGAACTGCGCCAGGCAGGGCGCACCCGGCGCCGTCGCCACCTGCTTCAGTGCGCGTGATCTTCCAGCAACGCTATCGAATCGATTTCGCGCTGGTTCTGCTCATGACGACGCATGACCAGATACATGGTGCCGGCCACGAAGAGGCCGAACAGGATGATCACGGTATTGATGGAGATGCCGGAAATGATGAGCACCGCATAGAGCCCGGTCATCACCAGGATGGACAGGTTCTCGTTGAAGTTCTGCACCGCGATGGAGTGACCGGCGCCCATGAGGATGTGACCGCGATGCTGGAGGAGGGCATTCATCGGTACCACGAAGAAGCCGGCCAGCGCGCCGAGCAGCACCATCAGCACCATGGCGAAGGAGGCGTTGGTGATGAGCACCATCGCCAGCACCGTCAGCCCCATCGCGATGCCCAGCGGAATCACCTGGACGGAACGGCGCAGGCTGATCATGCGCGCCGCCATGACCGAGCCGAGCGCGATGCCGATCGCCACCACCCCCTGCAGCATCGAGGCGCGCGACAGATCGAAGCCGAGGTTGTGCTCGGCCCACTTGATGACGATGAATTGCAGCGTGGCACCGGCGCCCCAGAAGAGGGTGGTCACCGCCAGCGAGATCTGCCCGAGTCGGTCGCGCCACAGCAGCTTGAGGCAGTGATTGAAGTCATGGAACAGATAGAGGGGGTTGTTCTTGAGCGGCTTGTGGTCGACCCCGGTGTCGGGAATGTAGAAATTGAACGCGGCCGCAATGAGGTAGAACGAACCGACCAGCGCGATGATGGCGGGAAACGGCGAATCGACGAGGGGCAGCATCGAGCTCACCCACGCCGCGCTGTCGGGGCGGATCAGCAGCCCGCCGAGCACCGTTCCGAGGATGATCGCGCCCACCGTGAGGCCCTCGATCCAGCCGTTGGCTACGACCAGCAGCCGGTGCGGCAGGTATTCGGTGAGGATGCCGTACTTGGCCGGGGAGTAGGTCGCCGCGCCGAGTCCGATGACGGCGTACGCGAGCAGCGGATGGCTGCCCATCAGGAGCATCAGGCAGCCGCCGATCTTGATGGTGTTGCTGATGAGCATCACCCGCCACTTGGGCATCGAGTCGGCAAAGGCGCCCGCAAAGGCGGCCAGCGCCACGTAAGACACGGTGAAGAACAGTTTCAGGAGCGGCTCGAATTGCTCGGGTTCGGCCATGTCCCGCAATAATGCGATTGCGACGATGAGCAGTGCGTTGTCGGCCAGCGCGGAAAAAAACTGCGCGGCCATGATGATGTAGAAACCGAGCGGCATCGAAGGCGGGGGGCCGTCAGGTGAGTGAAGCGCGGGTTATATCACGAAGGCAATAAAGTTGTTGTGATCTGTAACAGATGAGTGCCGCCCGCGCGGCCGCGCGACGCGGGCGGGCGCTTGGCGGTGCCGCGTTGCAGATCGAACTGTGTTCTAATTTTCCATAAAACCTGGCTATGGAGGAAGTGTGGCCGATCGCAGACTTCAGGTATTCAGCGCAGTGGCGAAGCATGGCTCATTCACCCGCGCGGCCGAGCATTTGTTCATGACCCAGCCGGCGGTGACGTTCCAGATCAAGCAGCTGGAGGAACACTTCAATACCCGCCTGCTCGAGCGCGGCCACGGGCGGGTGAATCTCACGCGCGCCGGCGAGATCGTCCTGGCCTACGCGGAACGCATTCTGGACCTGTCCGACGAGCTCGAGACGCGCGTGTCGGAGCTGACCGACGAGCTGGCCGGCACGCTGAGCATCGGCACCAGCACGACGATCGCCGCGTACTGGCTGCCGCAGCTGCTGGAGGGGTTCAAGCGCAAGTACCCGCGCGTGATCCCGCGCGTGGTGGTGGGCAACTCGCAGCTCACCGAGGATCGTGTGGCCTCGCGCGAGATCGACCTCGGCTTGATCGAGATCGTCTCCGATCAGCCCGCGGTCGAACGGCTGCCGGCGGCGCGCGACGAGCTGCTGGTGATCTGCCAGCCGGGTCATCCGCTCGCGTCGATGCTCCGCGTCACCGCCCACGACCTGCTGCAATACCCGTTCATCACGCGCGATCCGGGCAACGCCATCCGCGTGCTGGCGGAGGACTTCTTCAGCGCGGCGGGGATCGGACCGGATGAAATCACCGTGTGCGCCGAACTCGGGAGCCTTGCCACGGTGAAGCACCTCGCCGCGGAGGGGGAGGGTTACGCCATCGCCTCGCGCGCGGCGATCCAGCGCGACCTGCGCGAGGGACGCCTCGCGGCGATCCCCCTCGATCCGCCGATGTACACACCGCTGGAAGTGATCATTCCGCGCGACAAGTTCCGCTCGCTGCTCATCACCACCTTTGCCGATTATGCCGTGCGCGAACTCGCCGCGATGGCGACAGTGCCGCTCGAGGACGCCTGATGGCGAAGGCCAAGACGGTCTTCGCCTGTAGCGAGTGCGGCGCACAGGCCCCCCGGTGGCAGGGGCAGTGCCCGCAATGCAAGGCGTGGAACTCGCTCATCGAAACGGTGGCGGAGCAGGGCACGAGCGGCGCCAACCGATTCGCCGCGCTCGCCGGTTCAACCGGCCGGCTGCAGTCGCTCGCCGAGCTGGAACCGCGCGAGGAGCCGCGCACGCCGACCGGGATCGAGGAATTCGATCGGGTGCTCGGCGGCGGTCTGGTGGCGGGGGGCGTGGTGCTCATCGGCGGCGATCCCGGTATCGGCAAGTCCACCCTGCTGTTGCAGGCGCTGTCGCTGCTGGCGGCACGCCACACAGCGGTGTATGTGAGCGGCGAGGAATCGGGCGAGCAGGTGGCGCTGCGCGCGCAGCGCCTGCAGCTCGAACCGGCCGGGCTGCAATTGCTGCCCGAGATCAATCTGGAGCGCATCCTCGCCACCCTGCGCGATGCGGCGCCGCGCATCGCCGTCATCGATTCGATCCAGACCGTGTACTCGGAGGCGCTGCAGTCGGCCCCGGGTTCGGTCGCCCAGGTGCGCGAGTGCGCCGCCCAGCTCACCCGCCACGCCAAGCAAAGCGGCACCAGTCTCATTCTGGTCGGTCACGTCACCAAGGACGGCACGCTCGCCGGTCCGCGCGTGCTCGAGCACATGGTCGACACCGTGCTCTATTTCGAGGGCGACACGCATTCGAGCTTCCGTCTGGTGCGCGCCTTCAAGAACCGCTTCGGCGCGGTCAACGAGCTGGGCGTATTCGCCATGACCGAACGCGGGCTGCGCGGCGTGAGCAACCCGTCGGCGATCTTCCTGTCGCAGCACAGCCAGCAGGTCGCGGGCAGTTGCGTCCTGGTGACGCAGGAAGGCACCCGCCCGTTGCTGGTCGAGATCCAGGCCCTGGTCGACGGCGCCCACAGCCCCAATCCGCGCCGCCTCTCGGTGGGGCTGGAACAGAACCGGCTGGCGATGTTGCTCGCCGTGCTGCATCGCCATGCCGGTGTCGTGTGCTTCGATCAGGACGTGTTCGTCAATGCCGTGGGCGGGGTGAAGATCGCCGAGCCGGCGGCGGATCTGGCCGCGCTGCTGGCGATCGTCTCGTCGCTGCGCAGCCGGCCTTTGCCGCGCGAGCTGGTGGTGTTCGGCGAGGTCGGCCTGGCCGGCGAGATCCGTCCCGCCCCGCGCGGCCAGGAGCGCCTCAAGGAGGCGGCCAAGCTCGGCTTCACGGTCGCGATCATTCCGCGCGCCAACGCGCCCAAGCAGGCGATCGGCGGGATGCGCGTCATCGCGGTCGATCGCATCGAGGAGGCGATCGATCGGGCGCGCGAGCTCGAAGCCTGATGCCGCCGCGCCCGTTCGGTGGCGGAGCCCGCCCGTTGGCGCGCGGAAGCCTTGACCGGGCGGCTTACCTTGACTAGTGGTCTATCATTTCTACTGTAGGGCGGAAGGGCTGCCCGTCCCGAACGGACGGTAGCCGATCCCCGATCTGCATTAGCCCACCAGCAGCCCGGGTGGGGCCGCGGCGATCGCAGTTCGGGTCGCTCTTTGCATGGAAGGCAGGGGCAGGTCGTGCCTGTGGCGCGGGGCGGTCACGTCCGATGCGCCGCGGCGGGCCGGAGCGGCGTGAGCGCGGCCTGCCTCCCGCCCACCGCACCGGTAAATGGGGAAGGAGTCTGCATGCCCGCTCGCTGGATGGCCGCCATGCCCGATGCGCTCATCATGATCGATAGCGCCGGGATGGTGCGCGACTGGAGCCTCGGAGCAGAACGGATCTACGGCTACACACGCGACGAAGCGGTGGGGGTCGCGCTCGACGAGCTGATCGTCCCCGCGCGGCACTGCGACGAGCAGCGCCGCCTCATCGTGCACACGCTGCAGCGGGGCGCCGGCGTCTTCGAGACGCTGCGCCGCTGCAAGGACGGCTCGGTCATCCATGTCGACGTCTCGAGTACAGTGGTCGACCCGGACGCGGCCGACGGCGCGTTGCTGGTGCTGTCCGAGAAGGACGTCACCGCGCTCAAGGTGCTGCGCGACGCACGATCGCTC
>Ga0214472_10008449_pt1 | contig 10755 bp, 6 predicted proteins | sample RVTome_6_FD_207662 | JGI IMG/M metagenome (GOLD analysis project Ga0214472, IMG submission 207662) | Soil microbial communities from uranium-contaminated site in the Upper Colorado River Basin, Wyoming, United States - RVT140D175 | ecosystem: Environmental > Terrestrial > Soil > Contaminated >...
GATCGGCACCGCACGTCTGCTGTTTCGAGACGATGCCGTGGCCCTCGACAGTAGCGGGAAGGTATTGCGGCACCCTTCATCGCATCGGGCCGAGTGTTCCGAGTGCGGACAGGCTTTCCGCGCCGGAGACACGTTCTGTCGTCAGTGTGGGCATCAACTCGAAGCAGCGCCGCCGCGTCATGCCTGCTCCGCGTGCGGTGGAGCGGTGAGACTACCCGCTCACTTCTGCCATTCGTGTGGCGAGATCCTGTCCGGCACTGTGGATGCCTCCGAAGTGGATCCCTCTGCCGAAACCGCGCTGCCGGGGTCCAGCGCGGCGGTTCGGCGCGGGCGCTCGCTCGCAGACGCGCCGTCGCCAGCGCTCGTCGACCGAGCGCTCGCGGGCCTGATCGACATAGGCCTCGTCGGTTTGGCGCAGGCTGTGCTCCTCGTGCCGTTGTTCTGGACCTGGTCCGGGAGCGCCCGGGACGACGTGGGTTTCGTTTCGGTTCTCTTGACGATGCTGGCGTTGCTCGCGACATTCGCTGGTGGCATGGGCTACTTGATCTTCTTCTGGGGCACGAAGGGCGCAACGCCCGGCAAGCGTTTCTTCGGGCTTCGTGTGGAATCGGTCGACGGCGTCTACCCGATCGGCATTCCGCGTGCGACCGTGCGGGCGCTTGGGTATCTCGTATCCGGTCTGTTCGGGGGTGTCGGCTTCTTGATGATCGCGCTCGACGGCGACGGGCTGCACGATCGGATCGCGGGGACTCGTGTCGTGCAGAAATCCAGGAGTTGATTCTGGAGCCGACAGGAGTAGAGCAGATCGTAGACGAGGCGGCCCTCCCGTTGCCTTTGCGTGCGCGGAGTTTCGGCCGTGCCCTGCACGTGGCGTGGGAGGTATTACACGACCTGTCGATGGCGGGCGTGTTCTGCTTCTTCTTGATCACGTTCGTCGCCCAGGCATTTCGCGTCCAGGGGACGAGCATGGAACCGCTGCTCCAGGATGAGGATCGGATCATCGTCAACAAGCTCGCTTACCGGCTCCACGCCGTCGAACCAGGTGACGTCGTCGTGTTCTGGTACCCGCGTGATCCGTCCCTGTCTTTTATCAAGCGCGTCATCGCCGGTCCCGGCGACACGGTGGAGATGCGGCGCGGCGTGGTCTACGTGAACGGAAAGCGGCGGGAAGAGGGGTTTGTTCCTCCTTCGTATCGGGGTCGAGAGAGCCACGCGGCGATCAGGGTCGCAGCGGGGCATTTCTTCGTGCTCGGCGACCATCGTCGCAGCAGCAACGACAGTCGCAATTGGGGAGAAGTCCCCGAGAAATACATCTACGGAAAGGCGTTCGTCCGCTTCTGGCCGTTGTCGAAACTCGGCCTCGTCGACTGACTCGTGAGCGGACACGCGAGAATTCTCTTGGATCGGAGCAATGAGTGACGGAGAGGGGTTCGGGTTCTGCGTGGTTGGTACTGGAGGACGGGCGCGCATTCCGCGGCCTGAGCTTCGGACGACGCGGTGAGACCACGGGGGAGGTCGTATTCAACACGGGTCTGTGTGGCTACCAGGAGGTACTGACCGACCCTTCTTACGCCGGGCAGATCGTCACGATGACGTATCCCCACATTGGCAACTACGGAGTGAACGCGGAGGACGTCGAGTCTTCCGGTCCCCAGGTCGCGGGGTTCGTGGTGCGGGAGCTCTCACCGGTGGTCTCGTCCTGGCGTTCCGAAGGCAGTCTTCCGGACTATCTCGATGCCGCGGGCGTCGTCGGGATCAGCGATATCGATACGCGGGCTCTGGCGCGGCACTTGAGGACGCGCGGCGCGATGCGCGGTGTCATCTCCTCGGCGACGGACGACATCGACGCGTTGACGGCAAAGGCGGCCGCCTCACGATCGATGGTCGGTGCCGACCTTGCGTGCGAGGTGACATGCGACGAGCCGTATGCATTCGGTCCGGACCCCGCAGCGAAGTCCGCGCCGCCCGAGTTTCGGGTCGTTGCCTACGACTTCGGAATAAAGCGGAACATCCTTCGCATGCTCGCGGGAGTCGGTTGTGCCGGCACCGTCGTCCCCGCGGCCACGAGCGCGCAGGCGGCTCTCGCATATGAGCCAGACGGTATCTTCCTTTCGAATGGTCCCGGAGATCCAGAGCCGCTCGCCTACGCCGTCGAAACCGTGAGCGAGTTGATCCGCCAGCGCCCCGTGTTCGGTATCTGCCTCGGTCACCAGGTGCTCGCCCTCGCCTGTGGGGGCAAGACGTTCAAGCTCAAGTTCGGACACCGCGGCGCAAACCACCCCGTGAAGCACTTGGCGACAGGCCGCGTGGAGATCACGGCTCAGAATCATGGCTTTGCCGTCGACCCGTCGATGTTCGACGACCCGGCGCTCATTCAGACTCACGTCAACCTGAATGACGGAACGAACGAGGGATTCCGTCATCTTCATAGGCCGGTCATGAGCGTTCAGTACCATCCCGAGGCGAGCCCCGGCCCACACGACAGTCACTACCTGTTCAACGAGTTCGTCGGAATGATGAAACAGCACCGAGAGAGAGGGCGGGCGTAGATGCCGAGAGACGAATCCATAGGTTCCGTTCTCGTGATCGGCTCGGGACCGATCGTCATCGGCCAGGCTTGTGAGTTCGACTACTCCGGGACCCAGGCCATCAAGGCTCTTCGCAGTGAAGGGATCCGGGTCTCGCTCGTCAACTCGAATCCGGCCACGATCATGACGGATCCTGAGTACGCGGACCGCACGTACGTGGAGCCTCTGACACTGGAGTTCGTCGAGGCGATCCTGGAGCGGGAGCGCCCCGACGCGCTGTTGCCCACCGTGGGTGGGCAGACGGCCCTGAACCTGGCGGTGGAGCTCGCCGAGAACGGTGTTCTGGACCGACTTGGGGTGCGGCTCATCGGTGCGAGTCGCGAAGCCATCGAGATCGGTGAGGACCGGCAGAAGTTCAAGGCTGCGATGGGGAGAATCGGTCTCGATGTGCCGTGCAGCGGCTTCGCGAAAACCATGGACGAAGCACACCAAATCCTGGAGCAGACCGGGCTCCCCGCCGTCATTCGGCCGTCCTATACGATGGGCGGAAGTGGTGGGGGCATCGCGTACAACCTCGAGGAGTTCGACGAGCTCGTCCCGAGAGGGCTCGATCTGTCCCCGATCGACGAAGTGCTGATCGAAGAATCTGTACTCGGTTGGAAGGAGTACGAGCTCGAGGTGATGCGAGACCGGGTGAACAACTTCGTCGTCATCTGTTCGATCGAGAATTTCGATCAGATGGGCATCCACACCGGCGATTCCATCACAGTCGCTCCCGCGCAAACGCTGACCGACAAGGAATACCAGGTCATGCGCAACGCCGCCCGCGCTGTCATCGAGGTCGTGGGTGTCGAAACCGGCGGATCGAATATTCAGTTCGCGGTCAACCCGAAGGATGGTCGCCTCGTCGTGATCGAGATGAACCCGCGCGTGTCGCGCTCATCCGCACTCGCGAGCAAGGCCACGGGTTTCCCTATCGCAAAGATCGCGGCGCTGCTGGCGATCGGCTACACGCTCGACGAGATCCGCAACGACATCACCCGGGAGACGCCCGCGTCATTCGAGCCTGTGCTCGACTACGTCGTCGCGAAGATACCCCGTTGGGCGTTCGAGAAGTTCCAGGATGCGGATCCCACGCTCGGTACCCAGATGAAATCTGTCGGCGAGGTGATGGCGATCGGCCGCACGTTCAAGGAGGCGTTGCAGAAGGGACTACGCGGCCTCGAGATCGGAACAGACGGGCTTCATCTCGCGGGTCTCGACGATAGCCGGATCAAGGAAAAGCTCGTGCGCGCGGATCCGGAGCGTATCTTCTACATCAAACGAGCCTTCGACCTCGGTTGGTCCGTCCCCCACGTTCACGGCCTGACGAGCGTCGATCCGTGGTTCCTGGAGCAACTCGCGGATCTGTCGCGGTTCGAACGCAACCTGGGAACAGAGCTCGACGAGGCCACCTTCCGGCAGGCCAAGCGATACGGGTATTCGGATTCGCGGCTCGCCGCACTCACGGGCACGACCGAGGCTCAGCTTCGCAACCAACGGATCGCGGCAGGGCTCGTGCCGGTCTACAAACGTGTGGACACGTGCGCGGCGGAGTTCGAGTCCCACACGCCGTATTTGTACTCCACGTACGAGACCGAGTGCGAGTCCGATCCGACTGACCGGCCCAAGGTGATGATTCTCGGGAGCGGTCCAAACCGCATCGGTCAGGGAATCGAGTTCGACTACTGCTGTTGCCACGCGTCCTACGCTCTCAAGGAAGAGGGCTACGAGACGATAATGGTGAACTGTAATCCGGAGACCGTCTCGACGGACTACGACACCTCGGACCGTCTGTATTTCGAGCCGCTGACATTCGAAGATGTCATGAACGTGATCGAGCTCGAAAAGCCCGAGGGCATCGTCATTCAGTTCGGAGGGCAGACCCCTCTCAAACTGGCCCTCCCCCTGCACAGAGCCGGCGTTCGTATACTCGGCACGCAACCGGATGCGATCGATCTCGCGGAGGACAGAAGGCGCTTCAGCGCGCTACTCGCACAGCTCGACATTCCTCAGCCGGAGAGCGGTACGGCGACGTCCCTCGCGGAAGCGGAGGTGATCGCAGAACGGATCGGCTACCCCGTGCTCGTGCGGCCATCCTACGTGCTGGGTGGACGCGCGATGGCGATCGTGTACGATCGTGCTCATCTCGACCGTTACGTGCGCGAAGCCGTGGAGGCAGCGCCGGATCATCCTGTGTTGATCGATCGTTTCCTCGAAGATGCGTTCGAGGTCGATGTCGACGCCGTCGCGGACGGCGAGAACGTGATGATCGGGGGAATCCTCCAACACATCGAGGAGGCCGGTATTCACAGTGGTGATTCTGCGATGGTGCTGCCGCCGCACAAGGTTCGGGACCCGCAGCTCGAGACGATTCGGGACTACACGCGCAAGCTGGGTCTGGCGCTCGGCGTGCGTGGTCTCATGAACATCCAGTACGCGATCAAAGACGATGTCGTGTATGTGATCGAGGTCAACCCGCGCGCCTCGCGCACGACGCCTTTTGTGAGCAAGGCCACAGGTGTGCCTCTCGCGAAAGTCGCTGCCAGAATCATGGTGGGCCGTTCCCTCCGCGATCAACAGCTCACGGACGATCTCGAGGTCCATCGCGAGTTCGTCAAGGAATCGGTCCTCCCGTTCCACAAGTTTCCCGGAACCGATATTCTGCTCGGCCCCGAGATGCGCTCCACTGGCGAGGTCATGGGAATCTCTGCGGACTACGGCCTGGCGTTCGCGAAAGCACAAGCTGCCGCGGGTTTTCCGGTTCCGACCCACGGGCGTGTGTTCATCAGCGTCCATGACCTGGACAAGGCCGCCGTACTGCCACTCGCTCGAGACCTGTCGGAGCTCGGTTTCGCGATCGTCGCGACGCGGGGCACGGCTGACTTTCTCGAAGCGGGAGGCGTCGCCGCCGAAGTCGTCTTCAAGGTCAACGAAGGGCGACCTCACTGCGTCGACTTGATCCGCAGCGGAAAGATCGACGCCGTCTTCAACACACCGTTTGGTGGCGAGTCGTTTTACGACGACGGTGCGATCCGAAAGGCAGCGACGTTGCGCGGTGTGCTCGTCGTGACGACGACGACCGCGATGGCGGCGACGGTGCAAGGGATCCGAGCCCTGTGTCAGCGCGACGACCTCGATGTCGTGAGTCTGCAAGAGATCCATGCCGCAGCCGGTGGCCCAGTAGGCGGGGAGTCACGCGCGGCCGCGTTGCGCGACGTGTGACCCCGATGAAGCCCATTTACCTCGCGTTGAGCGGAGGTGGTGGTCACGCCGCTTCTCACGCCGGTGTCCTGGTGGAGATGGAAGGTGCGGGCATCGAGATCGGCGGTGTCGTCGGAGTCAGTGGCGGTGCTCTCGTCGCGGCAGCTTGGGCGGGCGGGGCAGACCTGCGCACGCTCGTGGAAAGGGCGTCGAGTCTTCATCCCTGGACCTGGGTGCGGGGCTGGGGCGGCGGTCTCCTCTCGGGAACGCGTCTGGGCGCGATGATCGACGAGTCTCTGCCGATCGACCGTTTCGAGGACCTGCGGGTCCCCGTGAAGGTCGTGGCGACGGATGTGGACACTGGGCAGCCCGTCGTATTTCAGAGCGGCGAGCTCCGCGATCCGGTGCGAGCGTCGTGCAGTTTCCCGGGAGTGTTCCCACCGATGACGATCGACGGCCGTCGCTTCTACGATGGAGCGGTTGCCGAAGTCAGTCCCGTCGGGCGCGTGCGGGAAATGGCTGGGGAGGGCGGCATCGTCGTGGCCCTCGATTGCAACAGCGGGACAAAATGGCCCGCGGCCGATTCCTTCGTCGCCCTGGCGCTCCGGGCCGGGGTGACGATGTTCCGTGGAAGAAGTCGCGCCGAGCTGGCCGGAGCCGATCTCGTGATCGCCCCACAGATGGGGGAGTCGAGCTGGATGCAGCCCAGGCGCATTCCGGCGTTTTTCGAAGCCGGGCGAGTGGCACTCCAGGCTGCGTTACCCGAGCTGCGCCGCCTGATCGAGGAAGGGCCCCGTCCTGCGAACGGAGGCCTCCAGCGACCCGTGGCGGAACTCATTCCTCTGTCGCGTTCCCGGCGCGAGTAGGCCGTTCCGTGAGCCGTCGCCGCGGGTCTCTCGTCCTCGCGATGCTGGCGGCCCTCGTGGGCATTTGGTGGGCACGCGGCGAACGCCCCCCGGTAGCGGGTGGTTGGTTCCGCGACAGCGGCCTCGAGCTCGCGAGCGTCATGATCGACGAACACGCGGTCCGTTACGTCAGGACCGGGAGCGGCTCCGCAGTGTTGCTCGTGCATGGCTTCGGCTCTTCTGTCTACACGTGGCGTGACGCCATCCCCGTATTGGCAGAGGACTACGAGATCATCGGCCTGGACCTGCCTGGCTTCGGCTCCTCCGATCGACCCCCAAGCCTTTCGTTTCGGGAGCTCGTGAACGCCACGAGCGGTTTGTTGGACCGACTCGGCGTCGGTCAGGTGTCAGTCGTCGGCAACAGCCTCGGTGGTGGTGTGGCGGCGGCGTTGGCCGCGCTCGAACCAGAGCGTGTCCAACGACTCGTGCTGATCGACTCCATCGGTTTCCAGCACGGCGTGGAGGACGCGCCTCTGCTTCTCCGCTTGGTGACCTCGCCGACCTGGGGTCCCATCTTCGCGCGCCTGCCATTGAAGAGGGCCAGTGCACGCCTCGCGCTACGTCAGGTATTTCACGACGATGCGTTCGTGACGGACGAGAGAGTCGAGGAGTACGCGGCCCCCTGGTTTCGGCCGGGCACAGCCCCTGCCGTCCGATCGTTGTTTCGTGCGGACCCCCAGCAGTGGCTCTGGCTGCGCGATTCGATCCAGTCGATCCGCGTTCCCACGCTCGTGATCTGGGGCGCTGAAGACACGTGGATTCCCGTCGAGCACGCGCGACTCTTCGAGGCCGCGATTCCAGATTCCCATGTGGAGATTCTCGACGCGTGTGGTCACATGCCGCAGGAGGAATGCTCTGGTCGTGTGTCGACCCTGTTGCGCGCATTCCTGGCGTTGGCTGATACGACCACCGCCGCCATAGCCGCTACGCCTGCGTCGCCCCCGCAGTCGGTTCCGAGGGCTCCTGAGACTTGATTCGCTCGACCGCGTCGGCGAGCGTGACGTCGGTCACGCGGCCCGCGGCAGCGTCGGATTCGCCCAGCAGGCCGTGCACGAAGATGCTCGTCGGATCGCGTGCATCGAGGGTCTCTGGTGAAGACCCCTCATCCCGGAGTGCGTGGATGATCTCGTGGATTCGAATCGTCGACGGGTCCCGCCCCGGGACGTAGCCGTCACCGGATTCACTGCTTCGTCGTGACTTTCCGTCGTCCGGCACCGGAAGCAGCAAGCCGCACTCGACGAGCCGGTTCAGCACGTCCTTCTCGATGGCCAATGGGACCTCCGTGGTCCCGGCCAGGACTCCCGGACCCCGAGGGCCGACGCCTTCCTGGTACGCGCGCGTGACTTCGAGCATGCAGCGCACCGCGATGAACTCCCGGAGTGCCGGCCCGGCAGTAACGCCGCTGCGTTCCTCCTGAAGTGCGCGCATGTACTGGAATGCGTGCGTGACCTTGCAACCGATGAGCACGATCGTCCAGCCGAGTTGAAGCCAGATCAGAAAGACGGGCAGCGCCGCAAACGAGCCGTACACGGCGCTGTAGCGGAATACGTAGATCGAGACGGCCGTGAACCCGCTCTTTCCGAGCTCCCACAGCACGCCCGCGAACAGGCCACCAGCGAGCGCAGCGTCGAATCGAACTCGAGTGTTGGGAACGACGAGATAGAGCAGAACCAACGCGAGGCAGGACGTGATCCACGGCAGCACCCGCAGCGTGATCGCGGCGAACTGGGTGTTGCCGGGGAACCACGCATCGAAGCTCGTGAGGAGACCCGTTCGCACCGTCGCGGTGAATGACAAGGAAAGCGCGAGCAGCACTGGTCCGACGCTGACGAGCGCCCAATAGAGAACGAAGCGTGGCAGGAATGGACGTACCCTCGCGATTCCCCACAGCGCGTTGAAGGATTCCTCAGCGTAGGTGAGAAGCGCGATGACGGCGATGAAGAACGCGACGACGCCCACTCCTCCGATCGCACCAGCGGAGACTCGTGCCACGAAAGACTCGATCGTGTCGAGCGCGACCGCCGCTGAGCCGGGCGCGAGGTTCGCGAGCACGGCTTGGCGCAGGGCACGCTCGCTCGCTTCGAGTCCTCCGAACGCCTGGAAGAGAGAGAAGACCACCGCGAGTAGTGGCACGAGAGCGAGCAACGTACGAAACGTCAACGCGTTCGCTCGCATCGAGATCAGGTCGGTGCCATACGAGCGCACCGTATTGTCCCAGGCGCGAACGTATGCCCGCAGCAGACGGCGGAGCCAGCCGTGCACTCGCGGGGCATCCTCCCACACCGCGCGATGCCACCACCGTCCGAGGAGAGAGAGCCGCTGGCGCCCCCACACTATCGGACTCACGAGACCCTCATCCCGGTCCTGGGCTTCGTGGACCTCACCGAGCAGGTGTACGTGTACACGTACGAGTCACCGAGAGGCACGCCGCGCCCGCGAGGTCCGATGGTCGCTCATTTGCTCTACCGGCAAGACGTGGCGTTCGCGACACATCTAACCCATTGTCCAACCAATCTTCGGCGAAACGATCTCGATCACGATATCTGAGGGTGCAACCCTATTCAACATCGTCGTCCTGGGGAGCCGGCAGAGTTCGCTCGCGTGAGCTCGCTCGCGCGGTCGATCTCTCCCGCGTCAGCGATGTGTCGTAGCCGGGGACGGGTCAGGCCGCTTTGATCCTTCCCACTCTTTCGAGGGTGAGCCGCAATAGCTCTTCCACCGTGCTGACGGTGTGGAATCGCATCTGGGCGCGCACATCGGCCGGGAGGTCGTCGAGATCTGAGCGGTTGCGTTCGGGGAGAACGACCTCAGTGAGCCCTGCCGCGTGCGCGGCCAGAACCTTCTGCTTCACGCCGCCGATGGGCAACACTCGGCCTTGAAGTGTCACCTCTCCCGTCATGCCGACGGTGTGTCGCGCAGGTCGCCCGGTGAGCAGCGAGACGAGCGCGGTGACGATCGCGACTCCAGCGCTCGGACCATCCTTGGGAATGGCGCCCGCCGGCACGTGGATGTGGAACTCCCGTCCGTCGAAGCGCCACTCGTCGAGAGCGAGCTGACGTGAATGGCTCCGCACCCACGTCAACGCGATCCGGGCCGATTCCTTCATCACATCGCCAAGCTGACCAGTGAGGACGAGCCCCTGGTTGCCCGCCATGTCCGCCGCCTCGACGAAGAGCACGTCGCCGCCGGCACCCGTGACCGCCAGACCCGTTGCGACACCAGGGATCGCGGTGGCCGAAACGGACTCCTGGAAGAACTTCTGCCTCCCGAGTGCACCCCGCGCGACCACTTCGTCGACCTGGATTGTGCTTTCCCCCTCGCCCGCAACGACGCGCGTGGCGATCTTGCGAAGCACACGCCCCAGCTCTCTCTCGAGTTGTCGCACCCCGGCTTCTCGGGTGTACTCCTGAACGATCGTGTGGAGGGCCGCGTCGCCGATCGATGCTTCGCCAGCCTTCAAACCATTGCGTTCGAGTTGCCGGGGCCAGAGGTGGTCGCGCGCGATCGCGACCTTCTCCGAGAGGGTGTAGCCGTCGAAGCGCAGTACCTCCATGCGGTCGAGAAGAGGTGAAGGTATGGTGTCCGAGACGTTCGCGGTGGCGATGAACAACACCTGCGACAAGTCGAGCTCCACATCCAGGTAGTGGTCCCGGAAGCTGTGATTCTGGGCCGGGTCCAGAACTTCGAGCAGCGCGGACGAAGGGTCACCGCGCCAATCGGCACCCACCTTGTCGACTTCGTCGAGCATGATGACGGGATTCATCGTGCCGGCATCTCGCAGTGCACGGACGAGTCTTCCCGGGAGCGCTCCCACGTACGTGCGCCTGTGGCCGCGTATCTCGGCCTCGTCTCGGATTCCTCCCAGGGACATACGTACGAATTCGCGCCCTGTCGCTCGAGCGATGGATTCGCCGATCGACGTCTTTCCCGTTCCGGGCGGACCGATCAGCGTGAGAATCGCCCCCGAGCGCGCGGCGTCTTCGAAGCCGCGCTCTGCACGCAACCGGCGCACCGCGAGGTACTCGACGACGCGCTGCTTGACCTCCACGAGGCCGGCGTGGTCCTTGTCGAGAACAGCG
>Ga0214472_10008450_pt1 | contig 10755 bp, 12 predicted proteins | sample RVTome_6_FD_207662 | JGI IMG/M metagenome (GOLD analysis project Ga0214472, IMG submission 207662) | Soil microbial communities from uranium-contaminated site in the Upper Colorado River Basin, Wyoming, United States - RVT140D175 | ecosystem: Environmental > Terrestrial > Soil > Contaminated >...
GCTGAAGTTCCCGGCGATCCCTGGCGTGCAGTGGCCGACTCACGTGCCGAGCGGCTATCGGTACGACGTGGATACGCCCCTGTCCGCGCTGCCGTTCCTGCTGTCCCAGGTGGACGCGGATGGCAATGAGACGGGCGGCATCCGCCTGCCGGAGCAGGCGGTCCCGCTCGCCACGACGACGGGCTGGCTGTTCCGCAGCGAACGCATCGGCGCACCGCAGACGCTCATGATCAACGCCGGGGGGTACATCCCCTTCCCGATGAGCCGCGCCGAACGCGAGAAGACAGGCGATCCCCGCCTGTCGATCGAAGAACGGTACTCGGGACGAGCGGACTACCTCGCGAAGGTGGAGCAGGTCGCCCGGCGGCTCGTCCAGGAGCGTTATGTCCTCGAGCGCGACGTTACCGCCATCGTCGAGGCCGCCGGCAAGCACTGGGACTGGCGGCTGACCGAGGCCAGGTCGGCGTCGTCGCAGAATTGAGCTAACGCGCACCCGAGGTCGAAGGAGGAAGTTCACCTTCGGGTAGGGTTCGATGCCGTTGACCGACTGCGCACCGAACACGGCCACCTGATCCTGCCCGTCGACGGTGATGAGCTGCAGCGGTGAGTCGCCGTACGCGAAGTCGCCGCTCGGAACTTCCACTGCCTGGTCATTCCACTCGCGCCCAGTGGCCATTCGCGCCACCGGCGCGCTACGCGCTCCTCCTCTCGACCATCCTCGCACTGGCCGCCCCGTACACGGCGTGGCGGTCGAGAAACGTGTCGACCGCGCCGTCGCGGACGACCCTGCTATACTCAGCCCTGACCCTGGCGTCAGGCTTTCGCAGCACCTGCCGCGCCTTCGACCGACGTCGCGCATACGTGTCACGTCGTTCGACTCGCCGACCGCGGCGCCTGACTCTCGACACCGTTCCACGATGAGTGGCGGCTGCAGCGGTGCGGCCGGCGATCGCGGAGAGTGATGTCCATTCCTGACTCCGAACGCACCTCGGACGCGCCGAGCCTGGAACGATACGCGGTCAACGATGCGTCCATCGTCTTCGATGTGCTCGAGGGCGAGGTCGTCCTCGTCAACCTCGACAGCGGCTCGTACTACATCCTCGAAGGTACCGCGAGCGCGATCTGGCAAATGCTGATCGCCAGACACCGCGTGTCCGAGATCGTCGGCACCCTGTCGCGCCACTACACGGGCGATGTCGCCACCATGGAATCGGCGGTCGGCGATTTCGTGGGGCAGCTCGTGCAGGAGGCCCTGCTCGTAGCCGCGCCGGTCGACGCGCAGGCGGCCGCGTTCGACGAGAGCCAGCTGGGCGGCGGAAGCCAGCCGTTCTCGGCGCCGGTCATGTACCGCTATACGGACATGCAGGCGCTGATTCAGATGGATCCGATCCGCGAGTACGACGAGACCGGCTGGCCCAGGCGCCCCACGCCTCCACCGCCTCGCACGGCATGACGGCGGGAGCCGACGCGCTCGAGACGTACTTCGACAAGGCGGCCACCCTGTTCGAGGAGGCGGTCGGCCCGGGCCGGCAGAGGCCCGGATCGACGACTCGACGTCGCCGGTCATTCAACGCACCTGCGGTTTGCCGGTGCCGCGCTCGCGAGGAACGTGCTGCCGGCCCTCCGTCACCTGCCCGGGGACGAGTCCGCCTCTCCCGAGCTGACCGTCAGGTTGTGGGACCTCAAATCGACAGGCGTCCTGTTGCCGCCGCCACCGTGGGATGCCCTCGAATACCACGAGCGCGGCAACACGCGCGCCTATGACGATCCGCGATTCAGCTTGAGCTACGATCGGCGCACTGACGTCTTCAGCGCCGTGGACGCCGAGCGCCGCGTGGCCCTCCATTGGACGCGCGACGCCGATGCCCTGCCGAACTACACATCCGCGGCGCCGATGCACCGGCTGCTGCAAGGCTGGCTTCGGAGCAAGGGAATCGTCGTCGTGCACGCGGCGGCCGTGGGCAGGCCGGATGCCGGCCTGCTCCTCGCGGGCCGCAGCGGGTCCGGGAAGTCGACGACAGCGGTCCTGTCGCTCGGGTACGATTTACTGTACGCGGGCGACGATTTCGCGCTGGTGCGGTGCGAGCCCGAGCCCTATGTCTATGGCCTGTACAGCACGACGAAGGTCAACCGGGACACGCTGAGCAGGATGCCCGAGTTGCGGTCAGCCGTCAGCAATCCGGATCGCCTGGACCGGGAGAAGGCCCTGGTGTTCCTCGACACGTGCGTACCCGGGAAGCTGGCGCGTGGCTTTCCGCTCCACGCGATCGTCCTGCCGCACGTGACCCGCGATCCGGAAACCCTGGTGACGCCCGTGTCGCCGCTCGCGGCCTATCGCCTGATCGGGCCGGATACGGCGTTCACGATGCTGGGGGATGCCCGCGCGGCGCTTGGCGCGCTCAGGGCGCTCATCCTCCGACTTCCCTGCTACCGCCTGGCACTCGGCACCGACCGCGACAGCGTTCGTGCGGCCCTGCACAGCGTCCTGCCCCAGAGGTGAGCACGTGAGGCGTCCGGCAGACGCGGATGCAGCAAGCGCGCCGATGCCGCCTGAGCCGACGAGCGAGCAGGTGTCGCTCCTGAAGGCGGCCCTGCTCACGGGACCCGACGCCGTCGCCGCCTGGGAGACGTGGCGTGGCAGCACCACGATCGAAGCCCTGGACGGCGACTCGCAGTGGCTCCTGCCGCTCCTCTATCACAACCTCCACGCCCAGGGCGTTCCAGCCGCCCTCCTGGTCAGGTGCCGGAATGTCTACCTGCACAATTGGTACAAGAACAGCCTCACGCTGAGGCGGACAGAACCGGCCATCCGGGATCTCGCTCGGTCCGACGGTCCAATCGTGCTCCTCGGCGGCGCGGCGATGGCCGTGCGGTACTACGACGCGATCGGCGCCCGCCCGTTCGGACCGTTGAGCGTACTGGCCCCAGGGTGTGCCGGGTCGCGTCGGGAACTCGCGAGTGACGCAGGTGCAACCGTCGAGGTGAAGGCGTCGCTGTTCGGCGGGGACATCGATGAGTCTGTCGTCAGGCGCGCAAGCGGCAGCACGTGGAAGACGATGCGCTGGCTCGCACTCGATCCGGCCGATCAACTGGTGGACATCTGCGCCCGACGATACGAGTGGGATCGACGGTCACGGCTCTTCTGGCTGGCCGATGCGGCCCTGGTCGTCCGGCGCGAACTAGGACTCGACTGGGAGAGAGTCAGCGCAGTGTCGGCGCATATGGGCCTGCAAGCCGTCGTCGCGAGCCTGTTCGCCTATCTCGAGGACGTGATCGGACTCCCGATCGGGACACGATGAGCACCATCGTCGGCATCATGGATCGCGCGGGATTCTGGGCAAATACCGACAATCTCGTCCTCGTGGAGCCGGAGCGGCAGCGGTTGCTGTGGATCCCGCGCGACATCTGGAGCGCAGCGGTCGGCGACCGCATCAATGCGGCGTTCCGAAAGGGTGGACACGACCTACTCGTCGCGGCAGCGCGGGAACACGGGCTCGATGTGAACCATTCGCTCGTGCTGTCGCGTGCCGCCACCGAGTCCATGCTCGCCGGGGTGGCCGTCATGGTGCCGATCCCCGTCCGCATGACCTTCTCCTATCCGCTGACACCGACGGCACGCATCGAAGACGGGAGCAAGGAGATCACGTTCACACCGCCCGCGGAGGTCCTGAGGGGCGAGCGGGTGCACCAGTGGCTGGGCGCGCGGGGCGGCTCGGACCTGCACCGGATCGAACGCCAGAAGGTCTTTCTGCGCCGGCTCCTCGAAACGGCCTTCGATTTCGGCCAGGCCATCGCCAACCCGGAGTGGTTTCGACAATCCGACCCGGCCGCCGTCGAGGACCTCGCCCGGGTGCGCGCGACGTGGACATTCCACACCCTGGGCCCGACCGAGCCGGCTGTCGTCGACGGCAGGCAGATGCTGCGAATCACCAGCGAGAGGTGAGGAACTCATGTACGTGTCGCCCCTCCTACCATCCAGCCCGCTCGTGAGCGTCACGATCCCCGTGTGGAACGGCGCGCTTCACATCGGCGAAGCCCTGGCGAGCGTGCTGGCGCAGGCCCACCCCGCACTCGAAGTCATCGTCGTGGACGATGGCTCGACCGACGGCACGGTCGAGGCGGCGCAACGCGTCGCCGATGGTCGATGCCGTATCCTCCGCCAGTCACGGAGCGGCCCGGCAGCGGCTCGCAACCTGGGTGTCGCCGGGTCGCGCGGCGCACTGCTGGCGTTCCTCGATGCCGACGATGTGTGGATGCGGGAGAAGCTGGCCCTGCAGATGCCTGCGCTGCTCAACGACCCGACGCTCGACATGGTGTTCGGCCACTATGTGACGATCGGTGACGGGAACGGGGCCGAGCTCGCCGATGCCGCTCGGCCGGGCTATTCACTCGGCACGATGCTCATCCGGCGGGAGCGCTTTCTACGGGTCGGCCCGCTGTCCACGCGGTGGCGGGTCGGCGAGTTCGTCGACTGGTACGCGAGAGCCGACGAAGCGGGCCTGCGCCATGCGATGCTGCCGGCGGTCGTGCTGGGACGTCGCGTGCACGAGGCGAACCTCACGGGTCGCGAGCGCGAGGCCCGCGCCGACTACGCCCGGATCGCGAGTGACGCCGCGCGGCGGCGTGGCCGCCTCCACCGCCAGCCGTCGTGAGCCGGCACGCTTGACCGCCAGGTCGCCATGCAGGGGTTGAGAATCCGGGACGTGCGGGAGCACATGCCCAACTACGGACAGTATCAGGACCGCCGGCGCGAGGGCACGGTCACCGGTATCGCCATCCACCATTCGGCGACCGCCAATCGCGTGACGGGGCTGAGCATGGACGACGCGCGCACGATCTTCCAGCACCATGTGGGCACTCTGGGCTGGGAGCACGGCGGGTATCACTACCTCGTGCACCCGGGCGGCCTCGTCGAGTACGCACTCGACGAACGGATACCGGCGTTTCACGCCGGCTTCTCCGATCCGAAGGACCACCTGAACCTCGAGCGGGGCCAGTACTGGAACAATCACCTGCTCGCCGTCTGCGTGCTCGGCTGGTTCGAGCGCGACCGGACCACGGGCGGCGCCATTCCGATTCCCAATCGATTCACGACGCCGACGCGCGGCCAGTGGAGCGCGCTCGTCGATCTGCTCCGGGATCTCGCCCACCGCCACGCCGTGGACGCCGAGGCGATCAGAGGGCACCGGGAGCTTGCGGGGTGCCGGACACGGTGTCCCGGGGCGAACGTGGATCTCGACGCTCTGCGCACGGCAGTCGGCCGGAGCCCTGCAGGCGGTGACCGCTGATGTCCCTGCGCGTGCTGGCTCGGGTGGCCCTCGCCACGACCGCGGGGGTGGCTGCGTTCGCAACGGCCCGCCTCGTGACCGAGACCGTGTCTCACGCGCTGACGCTCGCAGGGGGCGCGGCTTTCCTGTTCTGTGCCCCTGCCGCTCCCATCGCGGCGCTGCGATGGGTCAAGCCGCCGACGAGCGCCATGATGATCAGAACCAGACGGCGGCTCGCAAGGCAATCGGACGGGGGAACGGTGCTCGCGCACGAGTGGGTCGATCTCGACCGCATTTCGCGACCCATGTGGCTGGCCGCCATCGCCGCCGAAGACGCGTACTTCCGGGATCACAGCGGCTTCGACTGGGACAGCATCCGCGAGGCGCGCGCGCACAATGAGGCGCACGCCCTGAAGCGCGGTGCGAGCACGATCACCCAGCAGGTCGCCAAGAACCTGTTCCTGTGGCCCGAGAAGTCGTACGTGCGGAAGGCCGTCGAGGCGTACCTCACGCTGCTCATCGAGGCACTCTGGCCCAAGCGCCGGATCCTCGAGATGTACCTCAACATCGCGCAGTTTGGGGAGGATGTGTTCGGCGTCCAGGCCGCGGCACGGCGCTACTTCGGCAAGCCGGCGCAGGACATCACCGACGTCGAGGCGGCGCTGCTCGCCGCCGCCCTGCCCAATCCCGCCGCGTATCAGGTGAGCCGTCCCTCTCACCAGTTGCGGTTCCGCCAGGTCTGGATCCGTGCCGCCGCACGCCGGCTTGGCGACGGGTACCTCGAGCGTCTCTGATGGCACGCACCAGCACCGACGACCCGCTCAGCCGGCTCAGCCGCCTGGTCACATGGCCGTGGCGACGCGCGGTTCTCGAGGTCAACCGCCGGGGGCACCGCGTGTACGGCTGGGGGCAGCCTCACTGGTGGCCGGAACGCCTCGGCGGATGGCCGGGCCCCCGCCATCCGCACGACAACCGGAGCGTCGTGATCTTCGCGGGGACTGATCGCTTCGAGTTCCTGCCCGCCGTCTCGGACGGGTACCGCGGCCATGCGCACCACGGCACCCTGAGGCCCGACGTGACGGACGTCGAGGCGTGCCTCGTCCGGCTGAACCTGCCGACCGGCGCGGCGAGAGCCCTTGCCGTCATCTCGTCGTTCGAGGGGGGATTCGACGCGATCCAGACGTGGGACCGGGGCAAGTTCGCGTGGGGGTTCATCCAGTTCACCGCCACCGGCGGCCTGCCCCGCCTCCTGCACAACTTGAAGATGAACGCCCCGGCGGTGTTCGACGAGTGCTTCGTCTCGGGAGGCATCGACGTGGACCCGGGCGGGATCACCATTCGGGTGAACGGACGAACGCTCAGGGGGCGTCGCGCGCACAACCGGCTGCACGACGACCCCTCGTTGTGGCGGATGTTCCTGCTGGCCTCGCGCCTGGGACCGGTGCAGGACATGCAGGTGAGGACCGCATATGACACCTACTACGCGCACCCGCTCGAGCAGGTCGTGGCCCTCCGCGACGGCCGACTCACGCTCGGCGCACTGTTCGCCGAGAACGAGTACGGCCGGGCGATCGTCTGCGATCGAGCGGTGAACCGAGGTGTCAGATATGCCCTCGAGATCCTCAGGACGGCGGCGCGGCAGTCCGACGCCCGCGGCGTCCGGGACGCACCGGCTGTCCTCGCGCGTGTCCGTGCGCTCGAACGGCGTGACGGCTGGCGGCTCGACGCGCTCGCACAGGCCATTCCGCCTGCCGTTGGGGACCGCGACGCAATCCTACCGGGATCGTTCCAGGCCGTATGACCCGAGGAGGTCGTCGTGCCCCGACCCAGGCCTCCTGGCAGGCGGCGTAATCGATGTCAGCCGGAGCGGCCGCAAGCGGAATCACCGCGGCCGCAACCGCCACCAGACAGCCAACGTGCCAGCCTGCCGTGGACCGCGTCACGCGCCGGATCCTGACCCAGATCTCGTCGGAGTGTCCACGACTGTCTTGCGCAATCCGCCAAACCCAGAGAACACGTCGTCCCAAAGCGCCGCGACTCGCGCCACGGAGAAGGTGTCCGACGCCCCGCGAGCGGCCTGGGCCAGCGCTTCTCTCCCTGCACGATCGCCGTGCAGCTCCGCGATGATGGATGCCAGAGCCGCGACGTCACCCGCGGGGAACACCCGGCCGTTCACGCGGTCCCTGACGAGTTCCTGATTGCCCGGTCCATCGGACGCGATGACCGGCAAGCCCGCACTCATCGCTTCGCCGAGCGCGTTCGGGAACCCCTCGTAGCGCGAGGAAAAAAGGAACAGGTCGAAGTTCCGGAGTCGCTCGGCGATGCCGGCCGTGAACCCGGGAAGCCTCACGCGGGACTCGAGACCGCGCGTGCGGACCAGGTCAACGAGCATCCCACGCTCCGGCCCCTCGCCGTAGATCGTCAGGGTCAGCGCCGGATGGCTCTCCTTCAACCGGGCGACGGCTTCGACAAGCGTTCGATGGTCCTTCGGCGACCCGAGGTGCCCGACAGAGAGCAGAGCATCCGCCCGCTCGCGATGCGTGTCTTTCGGCCGGCTACCTGGCAGAATCGCGTTCGGAATCAGGAGATCGAGTCCTTTCGTGCGATCCAGGCGGGCGAGCGCGAGCACCGTCGGCGGATCGAACGGCAGTGGAGCCGGATCGAGCGCGGGCACCGCCAGCACGCCGTACAGGAGTGATGACCGCTCCGCGATCCCCGGCACCGTACGGCGGGCATCGTCGAGGACCGCTTGCGAGCAGGCCGTCACCCACGCCGCGCGGTCGAGCGCCCGCGCCGACGCGAGACCATCGAACTCCTCGAGCGGCGCCATGGCCTTCAGGCGGAAGCGATGCACCTCGACGCCGCGAAACGTGTCGTCGTCGGGCAGCGTCAACCGGCCGTGGAGAGTGGCGGACGCGACCACGTGACCGCGGCGAACGAGCGCGGGCAGCAGGCGCGCGGCGACGACTTCGATCCCGCCGATGTACGGCCAGAAGCCGTCCGAGACGTACAGGATCCGCAGCCGCCCTGCCTTCGCCCGCATCGTCAGTCGCGGCCCTTCCCGACGACGTATCGGGCCACCCGGATCGTCCGGTGGATGTACTCGCCTGGCATCTGCCAGACCGGGATGTCGAACTGCAGCGCGAGCGCCACGGGTGAGGGGAAGGCGCGTCCGACGAGCCTGGCCGCCCGGCGCCACGGCGGACCGGGACTCTCCCAGATCTCGCCCGGTCTGCCGGAAGGAATCGGCCGCGCGGCCCATCGCGCGAGGAACCCCGATGCGGCCGCGTGGCGCCGCGCGTCGGCGACAACGCGCTCGGGAACCGGAACGGCCATCTCTTCCGCGAGGTAACGCAGGGCGGCGTGAACCGGCAGCGTCGCGCGCGACGCCCGCGCGGTTTCGATGAACACCGCCCAGTCGAGATCCGGGTGCCGCCAGACGATGAACCACGCGTCCACGATCCAGCGCAACCCGCGCGCGCTGACCATGGCGTGAAGGCAGGTGTGCAGCAGGCTGTCGGCCGGCGACAACACGCGTGCCGCCCCGCCCGTGATTGTGGTCCTCACGCTTCTCGCCCGCAGCTGGTCGTACGGCACGGTGTAGAACGCCGGCGCGATCCGGTGGTGCAGCTCGAGCGGGAGACCCGACTCGTGCGTCAGGGGCGGGAGATGACGATGGTGGCGCGCGACGGGCGACGTCACGGAGGCGCGTCGCCATCCCAACCCGGCGAACAGATCCGCCGCCCGCGCCGCGTCGTCTTTCCGCAGGAGTAGGTCGATGTCGCCCGTGTGGCGCAGAACCGGTGACGGGTAGCAGCCTTCGCCGAGAGCGGCGCCCTTCAGCACGAGAAAAGGGATGCCCGCCCTGTTGAGGACGGCGAGCGCTGACCTGAAGATCTCCTGGTACTTCAGCCAGCGCAGATCCTCGGTGAGCACCGCCGAGCGCAGGTACGTCACCAGTTCGGCGTCGAGTGAGATGCCGTTGCGCCCGAGGTTCCAATACAACAGCGGGACGAAGATGCTCCGCGCGGAGAGCGCCGCAATCACGTCGCGGGCGCCTGCCGTTCGACCCCGCGGTGAGAGCCCGGCGGTCCACGCCTGCCAGGCCTGCCGGCCGGCGGCGCCCTCGCGGACGAGGGCCTTGAGCAGCAGCGTGTCCCGGGGAGCGGGCATCAAGACGGACAGCGGGTCAGCCATTGCCTTTCGGAGGGCCGGCCATCGCACGGCGCCGGTCGAGCGACGACTGCACGAGTCGGAAGTGATCGTCGTAGATCGTGCTCGCCTGCACGCGGCTCACATTGGCGGCGTGGAGGCGCCGGCGGACGAACGCGTCCGGCAGCAGTTCAATCGTGACCCCCATCGCCCGAATCCGCACGAACCATTCCGAGTTGGCCGCGTACCCCTGGCTCACATCCCACGGCCCATGCCGATCGAACACGTCGCGGCGCGCGAGGACCGTGACGGGCGAGTAGCCCGGCACGATGGTCGGCCGCCGGTCGCCGCGGAACCATCGGTCGTCCGGAGCCACGTCGGGGCTCCAGAAATTCTCCAGGTGCGTCAGGCTGACCTCGAGATCCGGCCGCGCCTCGAAGCGTGCCATCTGCGCGGCGAGCTTGCCGGGCAGCCAGAGGTCGTCGCCGTCTAGGAACGCCACGAACGGGCCTCGTGCCGCCGCGAGCCCGAGGTTGCGCCCGGACGCCGCGGCGGGATTCTCTGGGTTGTGAAGGTGCATGACGGGCGCGCCGAACGATCGGATGACCTCGACCGTGCCGTCCGTCGAGCCGCCGTCGACCACGAGCACTTCGATTGGACGGTACGTCTGGGCCAGGATGCTGTCGATCGTCTCGGCCAGGTAGCGCTCGGCGTTGAGGACGGGCACGATGCAGGAGATAAGGGGCGTCATGCGGCTCGACCCCAGATCCTGACGGCTGGCGCCGTGGAAGTCCAGCCCGCGCGGGTCTTCCGCCGGCGCGGCACTCCTGCTACTGTTCACGTTCACCGCAACGCGGGTTATCGAACATGCTGCGATTCCTGCTCGCGATCGGCGCGGCGTCCCTCTTTGTCGCGTGCGGCGCCCCAGCCACGGTCACCTCCGCGACCAAGCGCGACCAGGGCACGTACCTCGTGTGCGCCGGATCCCCGATTGGGTCGATCGACGAGATCGACCGCCCCGGCGTGCGGGTGGCGGCGATCGACAACACCACGACGGCCGAAGCGCGGCACGACAGCTCCGGTCTGCGACGCTCATCCCCTTCCGCAGCGTGGACGAGGTGCAGAAGACGGTCCGTGCCGGCGAGGTGGACGCCGTGGCCATGAGCCGGGCCTCGCTGCAGGCACTCATCCCGTCGCTGCCCGGCGCGCGCGTCCTCGCCGGGCACTTTCACGCGACGGCCAACTCGATCGCAGTTCCCAAGGGCCGGCCGGCGGCCCTCGAATACGCAAGCCGCTTCATCGAGGCGGCCAAGGCGTCGGGCAGCGTCCGAAGGGC
>Ga0214472_10008452_pt1 | contig 10754 bp, 7 predicted proteins | sample RVTome_6_FD_207662 | JGI IMG/M metagenome (GOLD analysis project Ga0214472, IMG submission 207662) | Soil microbial communities from uranium-contaminated site in the Upper Colorado River Basin, Wyoming, United States - RVT140D175 | ecosystem: Environmental > Terrestrial > Soil > Contaminated >...
GCGTGCCGGCATCCGCGTTTCGCCGGCCGAGCCGGGGCGAAACAGCGTCGCCGTCACGTAGGCGCCGGCGCCCCATTCGCGTTTGACCGGAATCGGCACTTCGCCACCGCCGGCGGCGATATCGGTTTCGAAGGTCTCATAGAGCCGTTCGCTGCCGATCGCGACCAACAGCCGGCCGGCGGAACGGGTGTCGACCTTCAGCTTGGCGACGCCGCCCGCGTCATAGCTTGGCTGGTCGAGCCCGATTTCGAGCGCGTCAGGCGTGTCGATCGAGGTTGCCTCGACATACCAGCCAGCATCGAATTCGACGCTTGTCGCGGGGCCATCGGTGTCCTTCGATTCGATCGTGAGGCGATATTTTCCCCACTCGACAGGCGTGGAAATCGCGACGGGATCGGCTTTCGTATCGATCGAGCCGCTGGCAATCAATCGCGGGACGACCACCGATTCGTAGCGCCAATAGCTACCTTCGCGATACCACTGGTAATTCCGCTCGAGCCGGTGCAGCGACCATTGCAGGTTCGGCGTCGACAACCGCTTGCCGTCCTGGTCGACCGTTACCACGGAGAACTTGGCAATGCTGTTTTCCGAAACCTCGAAATTGGAAAACTCCGGCCGGATGCCGATCATCGGCCCCGCAAAAACCACGGGCAAGGTCAATTGCCGCTCGACTGCGCGGCCGCCCTCTTCCCGCATCCGTACGGCAATTTGCGCCGATAACGGCCGCGAGGTCGCCGGCAGGTTTGCTACAACCGCGTCGAACAGAGCCTTGCCCTCGGCATCCGTCGGATCGAGATTTTCGATCGGGATCCGCGTTTCGCCGGTGTCCTCTTCGTCGGCGAGGCCGAACTGGAAACCCGCCGCATCAGGCCGCTCGCGCACGGTCTTGAGCAGGATTTCGGCCTCCAGGCCAAGGCCGGCCGCCGGCGCGCCGTAAAGGAATCTTCCATTGACGCGAATGTTGGCCGGCTTGCCGGGGCCGATCGTCTTGGCCTCGGTCGCCAGGTCGAATTCGGTGCGATCCGGAACAAAGTCCTCGACCAGGACCGAAACCTCGCTGAGCGGCTGGTCGTTCGGATCGGCGTGGATCGCGATCCGCCATGCGCCTCGCATCGCATTTTCGGGGAACGCGTAGGAATAGGCATGTGCGGCCAATGCCGCTTCCTTGGACACGATGCGCCCCGCCTCCACGCCGTCCGGCCGATAGAATATCGCGGTCAGCGGCAGGTCCTCGCTCGCCTGCATCATGTCATTGCGGACAAGGCTAACTGCCTCGACCTTCTCACCGGGCCGGTAGATGCCGCGATCGGTATAGGTGAAGAGATCGAGCGGCCCCGGCGCCGGCCGGCCGCCGACGCCGCGGTCCGAAAGGTCGAAACCTGCCGCGGACACGTCGAGAAACGCGAAATCGCCGGTATCCCCGATGCGCGAGCGCGCGGTGACGACCTGCGGCGCCATGCCGCCAAGGCCGCGCATCAGCCCTACGGGGAAATTGACCTTGCCGTCGGCGCCGGTCGTCGCGGTGCCGAGGATTTCATTGTTGCGCGCGATCAACTGGATTTCGGCATCGGAGACGACGGTTGCCTGGTCGAGCGAACGGGCGATGACGGTCAGGCCGTCATTGCCGGAATAGGTCGACAGTCCGATATCGGAAACGAGGAACCATTGTGTGGCCCGCGGCTCCCAGCTGTCGGTCTCCACGCCGGTCACACGCGCGGTAAGCACATAGACGCCCGGCTGGCGTGTCGGCAGGATCTCCTCGATCGGAAAGGCGGTGACGGCTTCGCGATTGCGCTCGCGCGTCAGGTCGATCTTGCCTTCCCAGATTTTTTCGCCGGCATCCTCGCCGATGCGCTCGGCCGTATAGCCTTCAAGCTGTGTCAGGAAATTCGACCCGGAGAGGAGTTCCGAAAGGGCCCGGTCGCCGATGCGATAAAGCACGAGATCGGCCGAGCTGGCGTTGATGCCGACAATCGGGATCGCGCGCCGCGCCGCCGAAGGCAACACGAACCCCTGGCCCGTGAAGCGAACCGCCGGGTCGCGGTCGCGCGCATAGGCATTGATGACGACCGGCGCCTCCAGGACCTCGCCGACCGCGGATGGCAAACCGGCGCGCAGGGTCAGGCGATAGGTCTGGCCGTGCTCGAGGCCTTCCGCGCAAATCTGTCGATTGGACGCCTCGACCGCACCCGACGATTTTCCGTCCAGAGTCACGAAGTTCGAATAGTCGACGCCGCTTTTGACCAGGTCTTCGGAAAAAGTAACGCAAATGCTCGGCGCGGCCTCGTCCGCCTGGACTTCGTTGCCGGTCACGCGAAAGCCGCGCGCCTCGCGCAACGTCCTGTAGGCTGCCGCCACATCCTCGGCATTCTTGAGTTCGAGGCTCTTCTTGTACGCCTCCAGCGCCGGCCGGTATTGGCTACGGTTCTCGAGCGCATTGGCGAGCACCGTCAGCGCGTGCGCGCGCTTGCTCGTTGTGCGCGACAGTTCGTAGGCGGTGATCGCCGCCGACGAAGCGACCTCCTGCAAACGGTAGTCCGAGTTCCGGTTGACGCTAAGCCAATGCGACGCGCTTTCGGCAATATCGATCCAGCGGTCGCCGTTTTTCGGCTCGAGGGCAGCGGCGGCGGCAAAGTTGCGCGCCGCCTCCAGCGTGTTGCCCGAACCGAGCAATTGCGTTGCGGAATCCATATATTCGTCGGGGCTGCCCGATACGCCCTGCCGGTTTTCCTTTTCCGCGCGCCGCGCCAGCGCATGCGCCTGGTCCTGAATTCCCGCCGGGACGAATTCAAGCGGCGGAGGCGCGCCGAGATCGGTCTCGACCAGCGTTTCCACAACCTTGCCGGCGACCGCGCCCGGAAATTGGGCGATCTCATCGAAATCCGATTTCAGGAAGCACCATTCGACCCGCGTGTTGAAGGTGAATGCCTTGCAATTCGGATCGGCCAGGCACATCGCCTTGCATTGCGTGAGCGTAACGTTCTTTTCGGCGCGAAGGTCGAAACCCAGATAGTCGGCATTCTCGGTGGTAACGATCTCGCGGCTGCTTTCCTGCGCCGCTGCCGGCCAGGCCGCGGCCACGGCAAACAATGCAGACAGGAACATACGTTTCGCCGCATTCATGCGTCGGTCTCCCATAGTGCCCCTGATGGTGGACGGCGCGTCGTGCTCGGCCTGCCGCCACGTTCGCGCCTGTTTTCGGGGCCAATTGTGTCAAATTCCGACACGCGCGGCCAGACCGGACGGCGGTTTTTTTGTGTTTTTGCCACCCGCGCGGGGCACGCGGTTGAAACCTGGATGATCTCTGGCTTCCTCCGTACCTTGCCGGCAAATTCGTTTTGTGCCGCCGTGCGCGGCCGCGTAAGATTGCAATGGCATGGTTCCCGTTCAGGGAGGATCGCATGGACACGCCCGCATTGGCCGGCAGGCGAAAAGACCGGGTGTGGCTGGGACGCGATAGCGGCACCCTTGCCGCGTTCAAAGTCGCAGTCGAGCGGGAAACGAAAGCTGCCGACTGGCCCCATGCCGCCGAAATCCTGGACAATATTCCCGTCTATGAAGGCGACCATGTCCGATCGGCGGATGCCAACGCGCAAGGCAGGCTCGAATGGATGGCCGAATGGACAGAAATATTCGACACCGGGCCCGGCGTGATCGTGATCCGCAACGCGATTGCCGATCCGACCGTCGTCGGCCGCGCCAGCGAAATATTCACGGAGATCATCAACGAGCAGCGCCGCACGCAATCCGGCGGCGGCGACCACTTTGCCAGGCCAGGCGCAAACGACCGCGTCTGGAACGCGCTTGAAAAGCACTGTCTCGCAGATCCGGGAAACTTTGCGCGCTATTTCGCTACGCCCTGCATCGCGCTGCCTTCGCTCGCCTGGCTCGGCGCCGGCTACCAGGTGACCGCGCAAGTCAACCGGGTCAACCCGGGCGGGGAAGCGCAGACGGCCCATCGCGACTACCATCTTGGTTTCATGGGCCCACAGCAGATCGAAGCGTTTCCCGCGCCGGCGCACGTGATTTCGCCGCGTCTGACCCTGCAGGGCGCGATCGCGCATTGCGACATGCCGGTCGAGAGCGGCCCGACCATGCTGCTTCCCTATTCGCAGACCTATTTCGAGGGGTACATCGCGTTTAGCCGCCCGGAGTTCCAGGACTATTTCAGGGAGAACAATGTCCAGCTGCCCCTGAAGACCGGCGACGCCGTCTTCTTCAATCCGGCGGTGATGCATGCGGCGGGGACGAACCGCTCGAAGGACATCTACCGGCTCGCAAACCTCCTGCAGATATCGTCCGCTTTCGGCCGTGCCATGGAATCCGTCAACCGGGTGCGGATGGCGAAAGCACTCTATCCTGCCTTGCTCGATGCCTTAAACAGCGGTTCGCTGATGCGCGCCGAGATCGGCTATGCCATCGCTTCGGCGGCCGAGGGCTATTCCTTTCCGACCAATCTTGATTCCGATCCCCCGGTCGGGGGAATGGCGCCGCAATCGCAGGCAGCCTTCATGGCCGAAGCTTTCGACAGGAAAATGCCCGAGCGCGAACTCGCCGCCGAACTCGAACGGCGAGAAAAGAAGCGAGCGGCTTGAACGAGCCCGGATCGGGCAACGTCGTGGTGACGGGCGTGTTCGCTACAGATCGGCCGTGAGCCGTTCGATCATTTCCCGGTTTCGGCAATAGGCTGGCGCCGCGCCATGTTTCGCGCCGCTTGCGAGAAACCGCTCGCACGCTTCCGGCTCTTCGCAGGACATGCACCGGGCCTCCGCCGCCATCACTTCCGCCTCATCGCAGAACGCAAGCTGTTCCGCCGCTCCGGTCAGGCCAAACATGCGGCTCAGCCGCTGGCGAGAGCGCGCGATCTTCATGAATATGCCCATGCCAACCTCCTAGCCGACCAACGCAAACTAGATCGGGAGGCGGCAGCGAGCCTTGACGTGGATCAAACCCCGGATTCGTCGGACTATTCGGTATCCGTCGACTTCAATTCCGCGAGTCTCGGCATCGAAATGGTCGAATAGCCCGAATCGACGAAATGGATTTCGCCGGTCACTCCGGTCGACAATTCCGACAAGAGATAGAGCGCCGATCCGCCGATTTCCTCGATTTCGACCGTGCGTCCGAGCGGTGAATTTCGCTTCTGGTAGTTGAACATCAGGCGGGCGTCGGAAACGCCGGCGCCGGCGAGCGTGCGCACCGGTCCGGCCGATATCGCGTTGACGCGGATACCTCTCGGACCGAAGTCGGCCGCGAGATAACGCACGCTTGCTTCCAGCGCCGCCTTCGCCACGCCCATGACATTGTAGTTCGGCATGACCCGCGTCGAACCGCCATAGGTCAGCGTGACCGCGGCGCCGCCGTCGCTCATCAGTCGGGCCGCGCGCGCCATGACTTCCGTGAACGAGAAACACGAGATCAGCATGGTCCGGGCGAAGTTTGCCCGCGTCGTGTTGGCATAGAGCCCCTTCAACTCGCTCCTGTCGGAGAACGCGATCGCGTGGACCAGGAAATCGAGCTTGCCCCACTTGATGTCCAGTTCGGAAAACACCGCGTCGACCGTCGCGACGTCTTCGACGTCGCAAGGCAGCAGCAAGGAGGAGCCGAGGCTCTTGGCAAGCGGCCGCACGCGCCGGCCGAAAGCGTCGCCCTGATAGGTGAACGCCAGTTCCGCGCCGTGTTTGGCCAGCTGCTGCGCGATCCCCCATGCGATCGAGTGATCATTGGCCACACCCATGATCAGCCCACGCTTGCCGGCCATCAACCCTTCCATGAAAAACCCTTTCAGCCGGCGTAGCGCTGCAGCACAATGCAAGCATTGGTGCCGCCAAATCCGAAAGAGTTGGAAAGCACGGTGTTGATTTCGGCGTTGTCGGCGCGCTTGCGCACGATGTTCATGTCGGCGAACGCCGGATCGAGTTCCTCGATATGTGCACTTTCGCAGATGAACCGGTTGTTGATCATCAGGAGCGAATAGATCGCTTCCTGCACGCCGGTCGCCCCGAGCGAATGGCCGGTCAGCGACTTGGTCGCCGAGATCGGCGGACAATCCGCGCCGAAAACGGCGCGCACCGCGTCCATTTCCTTCTGGTCGCCGATCGGCGTCGAGGTCGCGTGCGGGTTGATGTAGTCGATCGGTTCGGAAACCTGTTGCAGCGCCATGCGCATGCACCGCTCGGCACCCTCGCCGGAAGGCGCGACCATGTCGTAGCCGTCAGAGGTTGCCCCGTACCCGACGATCTCTCCATAAATGCGCGCGCCCCGCGCCTTGGCGTGATCGAGTTCCTCGAGCACCACAACGCCGGCGCCGCCGGCGATCACGAACCCATCTCGCGCGACGTCATAGGCGCGCGAGGCGACTTCCGGCCGGTCATTGAATCTGGACGACATCGCACCCATCGCGTCGAACAGATTCGACATGGTCCAGTCGAGATCTTCCGACCCGCCGGCGAATATGATGTCCTGCTTGCCGTTCTGGATCGTCTCACAGGCGTTGCCGATGCAATGATTGGAAGTCGCACAGGCAGAAGAGATCGAATAGTTGACGCCCTTGATGCGGAACTGGGTGGCAAGCACCGCCGAAGCGGTCGACGACATCGCTTTCGGCACCGCCGTCGGACCGACCCGGCGCGGACCTTTTTCCTGGGTGGTGACGCCGGCCTCGAAAATCGTGCGTGTCGAGGGGCCGCCGGAACCCATGATGATCCCGGTGCGTGGATTGACGATCTCGGCTTCCTCGAGCCCCGAATCGCGAATCGCCTGCTCCATGGCGATGTAGTTCCACGCCGTGCCTTTGCCCATGAACCGGGTCGTGCGGCGATCGAGCGTCTCGAACGGGTCGAGCTGCGGCTCGCCATGCACCTGGCACTTGAAATTGTATTTGGCGTAGTCCGGCGCGGCGCGGATACCGGATTTTGCCTCGCGCAGCGAAGCCAGCACTTCCTGGGTGTTGTTTCCGATCGAGGAAACGATCCCCATTCCGGTGACGACCACGCGTCTCATCGGCAAATCCTTCCGCTGTGTATTGCGGATGGCAAAACGTATCGCGGCTCCCCGGTCAAGTCCAAGGCTTTTGCCGCCCGCGTCGTATTGCCGTCACGATTGCTTGAACAACCCGACTTTCAGGTCGCTCGCGGAGTAGCAGAGTTCGCCATCGGCCAGCATCTTGCCTTCCGCGATTCCCAGCACGAGGCGACCCCGCATCACGCGCCTGAAGTCGATTTCATATTGCACCAGCTTGTTCTTCGGCGTGACCATCCCCGAAAACCGCACTTCGCCGGTCGCGATCGCCCGGCCCTTGCCCGGTTCGCCGAGCCAGCCGAGATAAAATCCGGTCAATTGCCACATCGCATCGAGCCCGAGACAGCCCGGCATTACCGGATCGCCGGGAAAGTGGCAGGCGAAGAACCAGAGATCTGGCGTGATGTCGAATTCGGCGCGGATATGTCCCTTTCCGAATGCGCCGCCGTCTTCGCCGATCGAGGTGATCCGGTGGACCATCAGCATCGGCGGCGCAGGAAGCTGGGCGTTGCCCGGCCCGAAAAGTTCGCCGCGGCCGCACGCAAGGATTTCCTCGTAGCCGTAGCTCGATTTTCGCGCCGCCATCTACCGTCCGTTCCGTATTTTCGCCTCGCCGATTTCGGCTGGGTTCTTAACACAGGGCGTCGGGCTGTCCATAGGAATGGCTTGTGGAAAGCTGGCCGCGCCGCTATCCCCCGCCGATTGCCACGCCCGCGCCAAATACCAGCGCTCCGCCGAGCACCACCTGAAAGATCGCCCGGCTCCAGGGCGTTTCCATATACCGGTTCTGGATATAGGCGATCGCCCACAATTCGACGAACACGATGGCGATCGCGATCGTCGTTGCCGTCCGGAAGTCGGAGATCAGATAGGGCAAGGCGTGGCCGAGCCCGCCCAGCGTGGTCATGACGCCGGTCGCCACGCCGCGCTTGATCGGCGATCCGCGCCCGGAAATCACGCCATCGTCGGATGCAACTTCGGTGAAGCCCATGGAGATGCCGGCGCCGACCGATGCCGCCATGCCGACCAAAAACGTCGTCCAGGTATCGTGCGTTGCAAACGCCGTCGCAAAAATCGGCGCCAGCGTCGATACCGATCCGTCCATCAGGCCAGCGAGCCCCGGCTGCACCCAGGTCAGTACGAATTGCTTGTGCTCGGCGGCGCGCTCGGCTTCCTGGACATTCTCCGGAGCGTGCTCTTCGACCGCGCCCATCGCGGCGCCGATATGGCCGGCCTCGGCACGCGCAAGATCGCCCAGCAGTTTGCGGATCGAGGCGTCCGTCGCCTGCCGCGACGCCTGCGCGTAGAACCGGCAGGCCTGCTGTTCCATCTCGGCGGCCTGCTTGCGGATCTCGTCGACGCCGTACGGCTTGACCAGCCAGAGCGGTCGGCGCGCATAGAAACCGGACACATGTTCGCGCCGGATCAGCGGAATGGTTTCGCCGAATTTCTCGCGATGCAGATCGATGAGCCAGCGCCGGTGCTCGTCCTCCTCGGCTGCCATCTCGTCGAATATCCCGGCCGTATCCGGAAAGGTATAGCGCAATCCCTCCGCGTAAGTCCGGTAGATGCGCCCGTCATCCTCTTCGCTGGAAATCGCCAGCGCCAGGATTTCCTGCTCGCTCAATTCGGTGAACGAACGTTTGCCGAGCGACACGAACCGCGAAAGAAACATGGCTGGAATCCTTTAGAACGATTCCAATCTATTGGTCGCCGCGATCCAGTCAATGACCCTTGAGGGAAACGCCGATCAATCCAGTGTCCTGCGGAAACGCTGCAGTGCGATGGTGGAAAAGGCGAGCGCGAACAGGGTGAGGATGACAAGCTGGCTTCCGACGATTTCGGCGCCTGCGCCTTTCAGCATGATCGCGCGGATGAGCCGCAGGAAATGCGTCAGCGGAAAGATCTCGCCGAGATATTGCGCCCATTGCGGCATGCCCCGGAACGGAAACATGAAGCCGGACAACAACAGCGATGGAAGGAAGAAGAAGAAGGTCAGCTGCATCGCCTGCATCTGCGATTGCGCCAGTGTCGAGATGGTGTAGCCGAGCAACACCAGTGCCAGAACGAACAGCAGGATGCCGCCAAGCAACAACAGGATCGATCCGAAGAACGGCACCGAGAACAGCAGCTTCGCCGCCAGGAGGACGACGACGACCTGAACCGCGCCGACGCCGAGATAGGGAAGGACCTTGCCGATCATGATCTCCAGCGGGCTCGCCGGCATGGCCAGCAGATTTTCGTAAGTGCCGCGTTCGCGTTCGCGCGTAAGCGCCATCGCCGTCATCATCACCATGGTCAATTGCAGGATGACGCCGAGCAGGCCCGGTACGATGTTGTACTGCGTGATGCCCTCCGGGTTGTAGCGGCGATGCACGACGACCTCGAGGCGCTCGACGGCCTCGCGTCGCGCCTCGTTCTCCGTTCCCAGTTCGCGCAGCAAGGCTTGCGAGGCGACCGAACTCAGCGTCGAAATCGCACCTGAGGCCACCGCCGGATCCGTCGCGTCCGCTTCGATCAGCAATTGCGGCCGGTCGCCGCGCAAAAGCCTGCGGGAAAAATCGGGGGGGATCGTCACGACGAAGGCGGCCTCGCCGCTGGCGAGCGCCATTTCGGCCTCGCGCGGACCGATGCCGGTGCGCACGAATCGATAGTAGCCGGTATTCTCGAGCGCCGAGACCATCGCCCGGCTGAACGCGTCGCCACGCTGGGCAACGAGCGCCGCCGGCAAGCCCTTCGGATCGGTATTGATGGCAAAGCCGAACAGGACGAGCTGCAGCAGTGGCACGCCGAGCATCATGGCGAACGTGATCCGGTCGCGGCGCATCTGGATCAATTCCTTGGCAAGAAGCGCGCCGAGACGGGCGAATGAGAAGAACCGGCTCATTTCAACCCGCCCCGGCTTCTTCGGTCATGTTGTCGGTCGACAGATTCATCAGCCGGATGAATACGTCCTCCAGGCTGGTTTCGCCCGGGGATGCGCGCGTACCAGTGGTGCGCGCCACGGCGCGCACCGATTTTTCCAGCGCCGCAGCGTTACTGCCGACGACATGCAGGCTGCGCCCGAACGGCGCGACCTGCTCGACGCCGTCCATGCCTTCGAGCATCCTGGCGGCGCGGCTAACCGCCTCGCCCTCGACAACGAACGTCGTCAGATCCGCTCCGGCGACGACTTCTTCGATCGAGCCGCTTGCCATCAGGCGGCCATACGAAATGTAGTGGATCCTGTGGCAACGCTCGGCTTCGTCCATGTAATGGGTCGAGACCAGCACCGTGAGGCCGTCCGCGGCGAGCTGATGGATCTCGTCCCAGAAACTGCGCCGCGCCATCGGATCGACGCCGGCGGTCGGCTCGTCCAGCAGCAGCAGTTTCGGCCTGTGCATGATGCAGGCGGCCAGCGCCAGACGCTGCTTCCAGCCACCCGACAATGCGCCGGCCAATTGCATGCGACGCGACATCAGACCAAGTGTCTCGAGCGTTTGCGCCACGTATTCGCGAGCCGGCTTCATCTCATAAAGCCGCGCGACGAAATCGAGATTCTCCTCGATCGATAAATCCTCGTAGAACGAGAAACGCTGTGTCATGTAGCCGACCTCGCGCTTGATCGCGAGCGACTGGGTACGAAAGTCGTAGCCCAGCACCTTTCCCTGGCCTTCGTCGGCGTTCAACAGCCCGCACAGGCAGCGGATTGTCGTCGTCTTGCCGGAACCGTTGGGCCCGAGGAAACCGGCGAT
>Ga0214472_10008456_pt1 | contig 10751 bp, 9 predicted proteins | sample RVTome_6_FD_207662 | JGI IMG/M metagenome (GOLD analysis project Ga0214472, IMG submission 207662) | Soil microbial communities from uranium-contaminated site in the Upper Colorado River Basin, Wyoming, United States - RVT140D175 | ecosystem: Environmental > Terrestrial > Soil > Contaminated >...
CTTTACAAACATCGATGCAGAAAAATCATAGTCCTTCGTTGTTTTATTCCACTTATTGAGAAGCACCTCATAAATGCCACGCCAATAATGTGATTTCATGATCTGCTCGATTTGCTGTTGGTATTCTAAAGAGATTTCTTTTTGCTTAGACAGATCAATATGATTTTCTTTTACAAACTGTGTTAATTTGATTAATAACACCGGAGCATCAAACATCATGTAATATTGCACAGGTGTTACAAACGTTCTTACACCATTTTGCTTTTGATAGGCATGCTCTTGATAAAAATTCGATATATAAACTATAGCGCAAATAAAAAAGACAATCCAAGTGATTGGAAATCCTCTTGTAATAGATTCGCGCTGATTGGTTGGCTTAATCCGCTTTAGTCTAGCAAGTGTAGAAACATCATTATTATTTTCTTGCGCTTCTTCTTGAGGGGGAGGTGCGGATTCATAGGCTTTTGATTCCAACATGTTTTTTAAAGAGACATTAAACTCTGAACTATCGGGATTTTTCTTAAATTTTTCGAAATAAGTCGCTGCTTTTTCAATATTATCTTCGTCATGTACCCAAATGCTGTAGGTAAATTTCCCATGATCCCCCAGCTGAGCATCTAAAGTATTATCGATATGATTTTCACTTAAAAACAGTGAAAATTTTCTAGCTAAAAATTGCTGATCAAAACTTCCTATTATACGCATTGTCTTATCTTATTTACTAATTCAGTAGTAGATAAGGAGCCTACCCTATTAACAAAAAACATTTTTCCTCCATTTTCTACTACTAATGGTTCTTCTACACATCGGTCTTTATATTCTATACCGATCACATGGACATCTGGTTTAATAATCTGTAAGATCTGTCTGGGATCTATTTCATCAAACCAGGTGACATAATCTACAAAGGATAAAGCGCTCATCATTTGCATACGATATTCTAAAGGAACAATCGGTCTAAGAGGATTTTTATATCTCTTTATAGATTCATCACTATTGAGCGCTACAATCAACACATCCGCTTGTTTGGATGCTTGATAAATAATTTCTAAATGACCGGCATGAAGAATATCGTAAGATCCATTACTGGTTGCGATCGTTTTATTTTTTTTTCTTATTTCTTGGACTTTTTCCTTTAGTTTTTCGGGGCTTACGATTTTTTCTAGGCTTTTGTCCTTCCAACTTTGATCCATGTAACTTCCTTTTTGGCCAAGCGATTTTGTATACTTCATCATAATGAGAAACAAAATGCACTTTTAATCCTTTTTTAAGATATTCCGGCAGCTCTTCATAATCTCTTAAATTATTTTGGGGGAAAATTAAGATTTTTACTTTTGAGCGTCTGGCCGCAATTAATTTTTCTTTCACACCACCGATTGGCAATACTCTTCCTGTCAATGTCACCTCACCGGTCATAGCCAGATGATCTATTACCGGTTCGTCCAATAATAAAGATAGTATTGCAGTGACCATAGTTATTCCAGCAGAAGGACCGTCCTTAGGCGTCGCTCCTTCAGGAATGTGTAAGTGTACTTGCGTTTTCGGAAAAAACTTTTTATTCGGTGCATAGCGCTCTACTTGAGAATGTAAAAAGCTCCAGGCAATTTGTGAAGATTCTTTCATCACATCGCCTGCTTGTCCGGTGAGTTTCATCTCCGTTTTTTCAGCGCTGCTTTGGATTGCTTCGACATAAAGTGTAGCACCGCCCATCGATGTCCAAGCAAGACCCATACAAACCCCTGCGGGTAATTTTTCGTAGAAAAGATCGGAAGTAAAGATGGGTTTACCAAGATATTTAGCAAGATTACTTTCAGTAACAATGGTTTTTTCTATGTTCGGTTTTTTCTTCTCTTTTTCTTTGGCTACTTCAAGAGCAACTTTTCTCAAAATCTTCTTGATATTATTCTCTAAAGATCTTACCCCTGCTTCTCTTGCATATCCATCTGCTATTTGTGCTAATGCCCCTTTAGAAAACTGAATATCTTTTGCTCTTAGTCCCATTCTCTTTCGGTTCCTTGGAACCAAATACTTGGTTGCTATCTCAATTTTTTCTGTTTGGATATAACCTGAAAGTCTCATTACTTCCATACGGTCTTTTAATGGTTCTGGGATCGTATCTAGCACGTTTGCGGTTACAATGAATAAGACATTGGAAAGATCACATCCTACATCTAAATAATGATCATGAAAATCTTTGTTTTGTTCAGGATCTAATACCTCTAATAAAGCAGAAGCGGGATCTCCATGATAAGAAGCTCCCATCTTATCAATTTCATCAATCATGATTACAGGATTCATCGTCTCAGTTTGTTTTAAAGCCTGGATCATCTTACCTGGCATAGCGCCAATATAAGTTCTTCTATGCCCTTTGATCTCTGCTTCATCGCGCATACCGCCAACAGAAAAACGATAAAATTTTCGATCCAAAGCTCTCGCTACACTTTTTCCAATACTTGTTTTACCAACTCCTGGCGGTCCTACTAAACAAATGATGCTTCCTTTCACTCCACCAGATAATTTTCCTACTCCAATAAATTCCAAGATACGTTCTTTAATATCTTTTAATCCGTAATGGTCTTCTTCTAAAATTTCCTGTGCTTTACTGATATTGTTGGATTCTTTACTGAACATCCCCCAAGGGACAATGGTTAACCATTCTAGATAATTTCTACATACACCGTATTCAGCCGATTGCATTTCTAATGAGCTTAGTTTTTCCATTTCCTCAGTAATCACTTTATGCACTTCTTGAGGAATTTTTCGCACTTTCATACGTTCTTCAAATTTCTCTGCATCGACGGTCTTATCATCTTTTTCCATGCCGAGTTCTTTTTTGATCGCTTTGAGCTGCTCTCTTAGGAAAAATTCTCTTTGTGCTTTAGAAATTGTAGCTTCAATACGTTGATTAATCGCGCTTTGTAATTTACTAAGATCTAATTCTTTTCTTAACAATAAGAGCGCTTTATCAATACGTTGCTGTAGATCGAAAGAAGACAGCACATCTTGCAGCTCTTCACGACTTGCAGTTGTTAATGCCACAGCAAAATCTGCTAATTTGCCGGGCTCGGTAAAATCGGAATGGCCCAAAAAGATTTGCAATTCCTCTTTGAAAAGCGGATTGAGTTTTAATAATTCTTTAATCGTTGTGATGATACTAATCGAATACGCTTTGAGTTCTTTACTGAGTTTGTCTAATGGAGGATCATCGTGATATTCGACTTTAGCAAATAGCCCTTCCCCTTCAAGCTTTTCTTGAATAGAAACTCTTTTTTCCATGCTAAGGACTACTTGAGCGCCTCCTTGTTCAAGAGGAATAATTCTTAAAATCCTTGCGATGATCCCTACGTTATACAGATCCTTTACAGAAATCTTGTAAATATCCACTTCTTCTTTTTTAGTAAGAAAAAGCCCCATGCATTTATGATCTGTTTTGGCAACTTTTTTCAACACTTCATAATAGGCTCCAGGTTCAATGACAATAGGAGCAGCCATACCGGGGAAAAAGGGTCTTCTGGTTAGTGGTAAAATATAAATATCATCGGGATAAGGGATCTGCGCAGTCTTTGATGGTTTATCGTTACTGCCAATCACTTCCTCATCTACAGGAATCGCTTTCATGCTCTGTTTATTATTTTTTTCTTCTTCGTCCAAAATAATCCTCAAAAAATACTTTCTAAAAAGAAAAAAGCTTATCAGCTCTACATAAAATGCGCAAGGCTACCCTTTGGCATAATTAACGCTTTAGGCTATACTTTTACAGTGTCAGAAAAAGATGTGCGATGTCAAACCAAACTTTAAGAAAAAAACTTTTAATTATAGACACAGCAACAAGCCCGCAATATTTTATGATTACAGGGCCTGATCGACCAGTTGTGGTGGAATATTTAGATGAGCTTATCCTCTCAAAAGATTTAGTAGCTAAGCTAGATATTTTTCTAAATTCAAATAATGTTTTACTAAAAGATTTGGACGCTATTTGTGCTGGAGCAGGTCCAGGATCCTTTACTGGGATTCGAGCAGGGATTAGCGTAGCTAACGCCCTTGCTTTCGCTCTAAAACGCCCTCTAATCACCTATTGCAGTTTGATAGGGTATGCAGATCAAAGGGGCCGCTATGATGAGTATTACAGCGCTTTTGATGCGAGAAATGGGGGGGTATATCTATTGAAACAATATAAAGATAATTTTAATTCTATCCCCTTTCAATCGGATGGCTCTGCTATTCAAAAATTACCTATCTTTACCCCTCACAAAGACTCTTTAGAGCCAAAATATCCTCATTTAGCATTCAATGAAGCGAAATTATCAGAAAATAGGCTCATAAGCTATTTAGAGCATAAAATTTTAAAAAAAGATGTTAGTTCACCTGAGAAAATTTCTCCGTATTATTTAAAGCCTATTGAAGAATAACGAACAATTTTTATATGATGATGGGACAATAACTCACCTTAGGAGAACTAGCGTGCCAAATGTAAAAGTACGTATTGGAGAACCGATTGATAAAGCTCTTAGAGCGCTAAAGAAAAAACTTGATAAAGAAGGTATCATGAAAGCTGCTAAAGCTCATCGTTTCTACGACAAACCTTCTGTAAAGAAAAGAGCCAAATCAAAAGCTGCTAGAAAACGCGCAAAGACTGTCGCAAAAAAACAAAGATAATCTAAGCAAGATTAGCAACCAAACCCCTTATTTGCTAAAAACACTTTGAAAGAAAGTGTTTTTTTATTAATATAGGTGTAGCAAAAAATATAAACTTTTATCATGACAGATTATTATCAAATATTAGACGTTCCTAAAACAGCTACCAAAGACGAAATCAAAAAAGCTTATCGTAAAAAAGCGCTCAAATATCATCCAGATAGAAATAAAGAAGATCCAAATGCTGCAGAAAAATTCAAAGAAGTTTCTGAAGCTTATGAAGTATTGAGCGATGAAAAAAAACGCAATATTTATGATCAATACGGCGCGGATGCCCTAAAAGGCGGTATGGGCGGTGGTCCTGGCGGCGGCGGTTTTTCTTCCATGGAAGAAGCGCTGCGCACCTTTATGGGGGCTTTTGGTGGTGGCGGTGGCGGTGATTCTATTTTTGAATCTTTCTTTGGCGGCGGCGGTGGTGGTAGTCAGGGTCATTACGCACAAAAAGGCGCCAGCAAAAAAGTTGCTCTTTCCATCTCTTTTGAAGAAGCTGTCACGGGTCTTGATAAAGAAATTTACATCACCAACTATCATACTTGTGATACCTGTCATGGAACAGGAGCTAAATCCGCAAATAGTGTAAAAACCTGCCCACAATGTCATGGACAGGGACAAGTTTTTCAAACCAGGGGATTTTTCTCTATGTCTTCTACTTGTCCACAATGTCAGGGACATGGATCGATTATCACAGATCCTTGCGATACTTGTCATGGGCTTGGAAAAGTTAAACAAAAACAACGCGTTAAAATCCATATTCCTGCTGGTGTAGATAATGGCATGAGACTCCGTATGAGCGGTTATGGTGACGCCGGAGAAAACGGTGGTCCTCCAGGAGATTTATATGTAATCATCGACGTAGAACCTAGTGACACGTTTTCAAGAGAAGGCGATGACATCTACTTTGATCTGCCCATTACTTTTGCTGAAGCTGCGCTTGGTTGTAAAAAAGAAGTCTTCACACCTGCTAAAGAAAAATCACGCATTACTATCCCAGAAGGCACACAAACAGGCAAAATCCTACGCATCAAAGGCAAAGGATTTCCTAATGTGCACGGCCAAGGGAAAGGTGATTTTTTAGTACGTATCTTTGTTGAAACGCCTGTAAAATTATCAGAAAAGCAAAAGGAACTTTTACGCTCTTTTAATGAGCTAGAAACTCCTGCCAATCATCCCAAAAAGAAGTCCTTTTTAGATAAATTGAAATTTTTTTTTTCAAAATAATGAAAAGGTTTCAATTTAGAATAAATTCTTTATAAAAGACTATGTAAATATTATTTTAATCATCAGATTATTTCATGTTATTAAAATAAAATTTATTACGTTTATAAAATAACTAGAGTTGTGTTAAAATATTGCAATAATATCAGGGAAAATAATTATGGCTGCATCTGCTGAAGCTGTTGCTGCTGCGACAAAACCATTAGATTGGCATGATAGACCGGCTAGTGTGAAAGCACATATTGAAACTACTTTTCGAAAAATATCCGCTGATAAGAGTTCAAAAGAATGGCTATATTCGGGTGGTGAAAATTATGGTCTATGCGGAATCAATGAAATTAAATTGATTAGAAAGATCATTCAAGAAGCCCCTACTTCCCAAAAAAAGTTTTGGATTATGGATATTGGAGCCGGTGATTTTCAATGGACTCTTAATGTTGCAGAACGCTTAGGAAAGGCAACAGATTTGCCTGATGACATTACTATTCACCTTGTAGGATTGCGTGGGGAACGTGACCTAGAAGAGCACACTATTAAATTAGGCCGTTGCCAACGATATAATCTCGGTGGAATTAAAATTGAAGAGCTGTCTTCTGAATTATCAGAACGTTTTGATTTAATAAATAAAGTGGATTTAATTGTATCTAGATGGACTTTTCGACACTTAACTGATCCTACAGGAACATTTATTCAAGCTTTTAATCTGCTCAGACCGGGTAGTGGAATGATGGCATTGGATGGCTTTTTTTCTATCATCCGTCTAAACCAAGATGAATATGAAGATAATCGCGCTATGATGAGAATCATAATGGATACCCATGCTCTATTTTTATCCAGATGTTATACTGCAGGAAGATCTATGAATCATTTCTTAATTAAAAGAGTGGATGATACGCCATGCGCCCTTCCTCTTAGATATTCCAATGTACGCACAATTCCTTCACACAGTTATCAAGCTTCGGCTGGAAAGATAATAAAATTTGTTAGAACTCCTCAAGAAGAAGATGAACCAATTGTATTACCCCGCCGATTCTATCAGACAACAGGTGATAAATCGTTATATGAATGGTTAAGAAGCAATGGATTATTCAATAAAATGATTTGGACAGCATGCCGTGCTAAAGACAAAGGTTTAGAAAACCCTCCCCTTCATCAAGCTATCCAAGCAAGTGATTATAATCGTGTAGAAGCCCTATTAACCGAAGGTGCGAATATAAACGAATCGAATAGCGATGGCTCTACTGCGCTTCATCTAGCTGTAAGTGATGATAGAATGCTTAGCTTAGTCCTTTCTCACGATCCTCTTCATACTCTTAGAGACAAAGATGAAAATACAGCATTGGACCTGACCCTAGATACTGATAATACCTCTGCTAGAGAAATGCTTATCAAGGCTGGCGCTAGGAAAGTTAATTGGGATCATAAAGAAATTTTAGCCAAAATATTAGATGAATAAAATTTAATAAAAGGAGTAATCATGGCTGCATCTGCTGAAGCTGTTGCTGCTGCGACAAAACCATTAGACTGGCACGATAGATCTGACGACACTAAACGTCATATTGATCGTTGTTTTAACACCCTTTCCTCTAGGTCAAATTCAAAAGAATGGCTGTATCAAGGTTCACATGAATATGGCTTATGCAGCATTAATGAGTTGGATTTTATCCGTACGATGATTAAAGAAGCCCCAGCTTCTCAAAAAGAATTTTGGATTATAGATATCGGTGCGGGTGATTTTCAGTGGAGTCATTCTATTGCAGGAGTTTTTCCAGAAGGTATTACCGTTAATATCATTGGACTACGTGGAGAAAAGAATTTATCAGAGCGTGTTCGAAGATCTGAGGGTTGCAATTGTTATGATTTGGGAGCTATTAAAATCGAAGAATTGGATTCAGAATTATTGCGAGAAGGATTTGATATAGCAAACAAGGTGGATTTGATAGTATCCAAATGGACCTTTCGTCATTTAACAGATCCTACAGGAACATTTATCCAAGCTTATAATTTGCTGAGACCAGGAAGTGGTGTCATGATGTTAGACGGCTTTTTCACTGGTATCGATCCAGGCGAGTACGAGGATAATGGGGCCATGATGAGAATAGTAATGGATACTCATGCTTTATTTTTATCAAGTTGGTACACAGCTTCAAGATCTTTGCATCACTTTTTACTCAAAAGAGTTGATGATACGCCCTGCAGCCTTCCTATGACTTATAATAGCTATGCCGATCTAGAATTCGGCGATCAAGCCTCTTCAGGTAGAGCAATGTGTTTTACTAGAGAACCCCAAGAGGATGATGAGCCTATCGTTGAGCCTACTAAACCTCTGCAGGTAACCGGTGATAAGGAATTATATGAGTGGTTAAGATCATACGAGTTATTCGATGATAACGTCTGGATGCCCTGTCGCGACAAGGATAAGGCTTTGGAAAATCCACCGCTACACCAAGCTATTCGAGCTAATGAATATGAAACCGTAGCAACTATGTTAGCTGAAGGTATAAATGTAAACGAATCTGACAGCGATGGAAATACTCCCCTTCATCTATCTATCGACAATGAAAGAACGTTAAGTCTAATTTTAGAACACACCCCTTTATTTTCTTTAAAAAATAAAGATAGAAAAACTGCATTAGATCTAGCAATTGATGGTCATAATACAGCCGCTATAGAAACGCTTATTAAAGCTGGTGCTAGGAAAGTTCGCTGGGGAAATAGAGAAGCTTTAGCTAAATTATTAGCCGAATAAAAAATTAATAAAATTTATTAAGATAAGGAATAAAACTATGGCCGCTGCAAGCGCTACAACAACTCCGTCTCGAGCTACAAAACCATTAGATTGGCGAGATAGATCAGATAGGCTGAAAGAGCATATCGATACAGTTTATGATGCCCTCGAAACCAAAGTTGATGCAAAACAGGAATGGTATTTTTCCGGAACCGAATGTTACGGTCTATGTTCCATCAATGAATTTGCATTAATCTATTATATTATCCATGAAGCACCGGCCTTTCAAAAAGAGTTTTGGATTATGGACATTGGAGCAGGTAATTTTCAATGGAGTAAAAGAGTAGTTGAGTTTTTAAACAACGAAGTAAAAATTCCTGAAGGAATTACTGTACATATTATTAGCTTAAGAGGAGAAAAAAATTTATCAGACCGAGTAACTGAACTAGGACCATGGCGTCAATATGATTTGGGAGCTATCAAGATTGAAGAAATCTCTTCAGCATTATTAAGAGAAGGTTTTGATTTAACTAACAAAGTAGATTTGATAGTATCGCGCTGGACCTTTCGTCATTTAACAGATCCAACTGGTACATTTGCTCAAGCATACGATCTTCTTACCCCGGGTAGAGGACTCTTATTATTGGATGGTTTTTTTGCTAAAATTAGACGCGATACAAGCTATGATTTAAAAACACTTGAAGGCCATGTTAGTTATGAAGAAAATATGATGAGAATAGTCATGGATACACAAGCTCAATTTCTATCACAAAACATGCAACTTGTAGGAGGTTCTTTAAATCAATTTGCAATGCGAAGAATAGACGGCGCTCCTTGCAGACTTCCTTTAAGTTATTCAGGTACATCCACAGATGATGTAAGCCGAGCTCAGATTTATTCGGGGAAAATCCAAATATTTTCTAGAACTCAAGAAGATGATGAGGCTTTCCCTGTAATATTACCTGGTAGAGATAATCTCGTTGGACATAAAAGTTTATATGAATGGCTCAAACAGCGTGATCTATTCATGGATTCTCACTTTATAAGACGCATTGGCTTTGGCTGGAAACCATTCAGAGAAGAAGATAAGCCTTTAGAAACCCCTCCTCTTCATCAAGCTATCCAAGCACACGATTACGACAATGTAGAAAAACTTTTGTCTGAAAAAGCAGATGTAAATGAATCTAATAAAGAGGGAAACACTCCCCTGCATTTAGCACTAGGCGATGAAAGAATGCTAAGCATAGTCCTTGATTATAAGCCCTTGGTTGAGCTAGTAAATAAAGATGAAAAAACAGTATTAGATCTCGCAATAGAAAGTGATAATACAACAGCCATAGAAATGCTCACTAAAGCTGGCGCAAGAGCTGTTAACTGGAAAAATGAAGAAGCTCTCACAAAATATATAGCCGAATAAAAATGCCGATAAAAATTAGAGAATCTTTATCGGCAAAATAGGAGAATAATATAAAGCTATTTAACGAACATCGTCATGTTCTAATTCAAGTTCTTGCTCAGCGTCATCTAACTCTGCAAGCTCATCACCTTCTTCATTAAGGTGCTTTCCTTTTACAGCAGCTACTTCTGCATCACTATTTTCAGAATCTACTATTGCTTGCATTTCTGATGAAGGAGCTTCAGCATTTACTTGTGATTTTGCAAAAGAAAACCCGAAAGTTCCTACAAATAACCCAGTTAATAATAATACTATTTTGTTCATATTCTCATTCCTTTGTACAAGAAACATTTGCTTAGAGCCAGTTATACACTTAATAGCCACTTTTTGCAAGTTAAAGAATTTTATATTCTTTTTTATCAAGCAATTAAAGCTGCCATTATTTCTTTAATTTTATCTATAAAGTGCGTTTGTATAAACTTTCCTTTTTCATCTAATACTTTATCCACTTCTGGAACTGATAATGTTTTAGCAACAACATTTGCACCCATATGTACTAAAATATCATGTAAATCTTTTAGAGATCTTGCACCACCCACTTTACCTGGAGAAGCGCTTATAATCGCAAAAGTTTTTTCCTTAAATGCTTTCAAAGATGGCTTACCTTCTTCATTTCTAGAACACCAGTCGATAACATTTTTTAACACGCCCGGCAAA
>Ga0214472_10008457_pt1 | contig 10751 bp, 10 predicted proteins | sample RVTome_6_FD_207662 | JGI IMG/M metagenome (GOLD analysis project Ga0214472, IMG submission 207662) | Soil microbial communities from uranium-contaminated site in the Upper Colorado River Basin, Wyoming, United States - RVT140D175 | ecosystem: Environmental > Terrestrial > Soil > Contaminated >...
GCGGCGGGGTCGCTGCGTCAGGACATGCCGCCAGGATCGCTGATGCTGATTGCCGATCACATCAATCATTCGGGCATGAACCCGCTGATCGGTGAAACCGGAGATAGCCGTTTCCTGGATATGAGCGCGGCCTACGATTCCAGGTTGCGCGCCCGCTGCGCCAGGATCGCCAATGATGAGGGCCTCACGTTGTTCGAAGGGGTCTATATGTGGTTCTCCGGCCCGTCTTTCGAAACCCCCGCGGAAATCCGCATGGCCCGGCTTTTGGGCGCCGACGCCGTCGGCATGTCGACCGTGCCGGAAACCATTCTCGCCCGCCGCCACGGCCTGACCGTTGCAGCGATTTCGGCCATTACCAATTTCGCCGCCGGCATGACCGACGGCGTGCTCAGCCATGACGAGACCAAGGCGGTCGCCGCCAAGAACATGCACACTTTCAAGGCGCTGTTGACGCGCCTTTGCGGAGATCTGGCCCATGACATCCCCTGATTCGAAAATCCTTGCGCACCGTGCGCTCAGCCTGCTCGATCTGACCAATCTGAACGACGATTGCACCGAAGCCGATATCGACGCGTTGTGCAAAATGGCGGTTACCCGGTTCGGCCCGGTCGCGGCCGTCTGCATCTGGCCGCAATTCGTGGCCCAGGCCAGGGATCTGCTCGCCGGCAAAAACGTCCGGGTGGCGAGCGTCGCCAATTTCCCTGAGGGCGGCGTCGACACACTTAAGGTCGTCGCGGACGCCGTCGCCATGGTCGAAGCCGGGGCGGACGAGGTCGATCTGGTCATGCCCTACAAGGCCTATCTCTCCGGCCGCCGCGGTTTTGCGGAAACCCAGATCCTGCGCGTCGGCGAAGCCATCGCCGGCAAAGCCAGGCTCAAGGTCATCCTGGAAACCGGCGAATTGCAGGATCCTGAGATCATCCGGGAGGCCAGCGACATGGCGATCGCCGCCGGCGCCGACTTCATCAAGACCTCGACGGGAAAAGTTCCGGTCAACGCCACGCCGCAGGCCGGCGAAATCATGCTGACGGCGATTGCGGAATCCGGCAAGCCGGTCGGCTTCAAGGCGGCCGGCGGCATCCGCACCTCCGCCGACGCCGCCGTCTATCTCGGCCTTGCCGAGCGCATTCTCGGCCCGGACTGGGCCCGGCCGGAAACCTTCCGGTTCGGCGCCAGCGGCCTGTTGAACGCGCTCGTTGCCGAACTGGAAGGCGCCGACGAGACGAACACTTCGGGGTCCTATTAAGACCGATGAACATCATTCCTCAGGAAATCATCCGCAAGAAGCGCGATGGCGGGGTTTTGACCGGCGCCGAGATCAAGGCCTTCGTCGCCGGACTGACCAGCGGCGCCGTCAGGAACGAACAGGTTTCAGCGCTCGCCATGGCGATTTTCTTCCGCGGCATGACGCTGGAGGAACGGGTGGCGCTGACGCTCGCCATGCGCGATTCCGGCAGTGTGCTTGCCTGGCAAGACTTTGACGGACCGGTCGTCGATAAACATTCAACCGGCGGCATCGGCGATACCGTCTCGCTCATGCTGGCGCCGGCGCTGGCCGCCTGCGGCTGTTTCGTGCCGATGATTTCCGGACGTGGCCTCGGCCATACGGGCGGCACGCTCGACAAGCTGGAGTCGATTCCCGGCTACCGGACCGATCCGGACATGGCGCTGTTTCGCCGTGTCGTGGCCGAGGCCGGCTGCGCCATTATCGGCCAGACCGACGATCTGGCGCCGGCGGACCGGAAATTCTACGCCATCCGCGACATTACCGGCACGGTCGAATCGCTTGATCTGATCACCGCCTCGATCCTGTCGAAGAAACTCGCCGCCGGCCTCGACGCGCTGGTGCTCGACGTCAAATGCGGCACGGGCGCCTTCATGGCGACGCCGGACGAGGCAAGGGCGCTCGCCGAAAGCCTGGTCCTTGTCGCCAACGGCGCGGGAACCCGCACGACGGCACTTTTGACCGACATGAACCAGCCGCTGGCCGACGCCGCCGGCAATGCGCTGGAAGTCCGGGTCGCAGTGGAATTCCTCACCGGAAAGATCGCCTCGGGCCGGCTCTACGACGTCACACTGGCGCTCGGCGGCGAGGCGCTGGCCGCTTCCGACCTGGCGGACGACCCGCAAACCGGTCAACGGCTCCTGGCCGACAGCCTTTCCAGCGGCCGGGCAGCGGAACGGTTTGCGAAAATGGTTGCCGGGCTTGGCGGACCCACGGATTTGTTGGAACGGCCGGAGGCGCATCTCGCCGCCGCGGACATCGTGCGTCCGGTCTTTGCCCAGGCGCCCGGCTTCGTCGCGGCGATCGATACCCGCCAGATCGGCGTCGCCGTCATCGAACTGGGCGGCGGCCGTCTGGCGGTCAGCGACCGGATCGACCCGTTCGTCGGGTTTTCGCATCTCGCCGGGATCGGCGAGGCGGTCGACGGGGAGCGGCCGATCGCGATCGTGCATGCCCGCTACGAGGCCGACGCCGCGCGGGCCGAGGCGCGGCTGCGCGCGCTGTATACGCTACAGCCGCAAACGGCGCCCGCACCTCAAGCCGTTATTTTCGATCGCATTGCCGCAAAGCCGGACACTATATAGAAAGGCCGCACCAATCTGCGGACACCGAACGCTGTGCCTCAAGTGGCGCAAAACAATTGGAGATCCCCATGGCGCGCGCATTCCTGTTCGTGCTCGATTCCTTCGGCATCGGCGGCGCGAAAGACGCCGCCCAATTCGGCGACGAAGGCTCGGACACTTTCGGCCATATCGCCGAGGCCTGCGCCGCAGGCGGCGGCGACCGGCCCGGACTGCGCCGGGGGCCGCTTGTCCTGCCCAATCTGGAAAAGCTCGGTCTCGGCCTTGCCTCGCAGGCCTCGAACGGCGTGCTGCCGCCGGGCTTTGCCGGCGAAATTGCCGCAACCGGCCTGTGGGGCTATGGCTGCGAACGTTCCAGGGGCAAGGACACGCCGTCCGGCCATTGGGAAATCGCCGGCGTGCCGGTCCTATTCGACTGGGGCTATTTTCCCGACACCGTCCCGACCTTCCCCGCCGATCTTATTGCCCGCTTCGTCGCCCGCGCGGGCCTGTCGGGAATTCTCGGCGACAAGCGCGCATCGGGCACGGACATCATCGCCGAATTGGGGCTGGAACATATCCGCACGGGCAAACCAATCTGCTACACATCGGCGGATTCGGTGTTCCAGATCGCCGCCCATGAAGGCCATTTCGGGCTCGACCGTCTCTACCGGATCTGCGAAATCGCCCGAGAGCTCGTCGATCCGCAGAATATCGGCCGGGTCATCGCCCGACCCTTTGCCGGCGAAACACCGCAGGATTTCACCCGCACCGCCAATCGCCGCGACTATTCCGTGCCGCCGCCGGAACCAACCCTGCTCGACCGGCTCACCGCGGCGGGCCGAACGGTGATCGGCGTCGGCAAGATTGCCGATATTTTCGCGCATCGCGGCGTCGGCGACAGCCGCAAGGCCGCCGGCAACGATGCGCTGATGGACACCACGCTCGCTGCCATGGACGACGCCGCCGACGGCGATCTCGTCTTCACCAATTTCGTCGATTTCGACATGCTGTACGGCCATCGCCGGGACGTGCCCGGCTATGCCGCCGCGCTTGAAGCCTTCGACCGGCGCCTATGGCAAATTTCGGCGCGGCTCAAGCCCGGCGATCTGGTCATTCTGACCGCCGATCACGGCTGCGACCCGACCGCGCCGGGCACCGACCACACCCGTGAAAACGTACCGATTCTGGCCTACGGCCCCGGCATCGCACCTGGAAACCTCGGCGAACGGACAAGCTTCGCCGATATCGGCGAGACGGTGGCCGCGCATCTCGGCATCGCACCGGGTCCCTATGGAACGGGTTTTCTGCCGGGAGGCGCGGCATGAGCGTGCCCCGGTTTTCGGCCGGGGACGACGGCGCGCCGACGCCCGACATGGTCGATGCTTTCACCCGCGACGGCGTCCTTGTCATCGAGGGTTTCGTCGGATCGGCCGCCCTCGACGGATTGAAGGCCCGGATCGACGGTCTGGTGGCGGATTTCGACCCGGAGGCCGTGCGCACGATCTTTTCGACCGCCAGCCAACGGCACGCCGCCGACGATTATTTCAGGCAATCCGGCGACACGGTGCGGTTCTTTCTGGAAGAGGGCGCGTTCGACGCGCGCGGCGCGCTGAGCAAACCGAAAGACCGTGTGCTCAACAAGATCGGCCACGCCATGCACGATCTCGATCCGGTCTTCGACAGGTTTTCCCGGACCCCGGCGCTTGCCGCCCTTGCACAGGGTCTCGGCCTGTCCGATCCGGGCCTGGTGCAGTCCATGGTGATCTTCAAGCAGCCCCATATCGGCGGCGAAGTCGGCCTGCACCAGGACGCAAGCTTCCTGCATACGGATCCGGTTTCGGTGACCGGTTTCTGGTTCGCGCTGGAAGACGCCGACGAAACCAATGGCTGTCTTTACGCCATTGCCGGCGGCCACAGGGCGGGTCTGCGGGAACGGTTCCGCTATGGCGCCGGAAATGCCCTGGAAATGCAGCAGCTCGAAGCGATTTCGTGGGATGCCGGAGCGGCCGAAGCGCTCGTCGCGCCGGCAGGGACGCTCGTCGTTCTCGATGGCCTGCTGCCGCATTTTTCGGGCCCCAATCGCAGCCCCCGGTCGCGGCTCGCCTACACGCTGCATGCGGTCGACCGGCAGGCGGTCTGGTCGGAGGACAATTGGCTGCGGCGGGCGCCGGACATGCCGCTTCGCGGCTTTGACGAATGATTTTGAAAGCGGAAATCCACGTCCATATCGAGGGCACCGCCCATCCGGATCTGGTCCGGACATACGCGCGAAGGAATTCCATCGACCTGACCGGGCTGTTCGATGCCGACGGCGCCTATCTCTGGTCGGATTTCACAAGCTTCATTGCGGCCTATGATCGGGCCAGTTCGGTGTTTCGCAGCGAACAGGCCTATTGCGATCTGGCCTATGATTACGCCAGGCGCTGCGCCGCCGAAGGCATGATCTATCTGGAAGCGTTCGCGTCGGCGGATCACGCGGCCGAGGCCGGCCTGTCCTATCGGGCCTATATCGACGGGCTCGACGCCGGGTTCGCCGCGGCCGAAACCACATTCGGCATCGTCGCGCGCCTCATCGTCGTGGGCGTGCGCCATCTCGGGCCGGAAAAGGTCGAGAACGCCGCCCGCCAGGCCGCTGCGCAGCCGCACAGGCGGGTGACCGGCTTCGGCATGGCCGGCGACGAGCGGTTCGGTCAGCCGGCCGACTATGCAAGGGCCTTTGCCATCGCCGGCGACGCGGGATTGGGCCTGACCGTGCATGCGGGCGAACTCGCCGGACCGGAAAGCGTGCGCGACGCCCTCGACCACCTGCCCATCACCCGGATCGGGCACGGCGTACGGGCGGCGGAGGATTCCGATCTCCTGCGCCGGCTTGCCGATGAAGCCATCACCCTGGAACTCTGTCCCGGCTCCAATATCGCGCTCGGTCTGTATCCCGACCGGCAATCCCATCCCTTGCGGCGCCTCGTCGAAGCCGGCGTGGCGGTGACGCTGAATTCCGATGATCCCCCGTTCTTTCACACCACGATCGGCGCGGAATACGATGCGGCGGCGCGGCTGGAAGCAATCGACGACCGCATGCTGCGGCGCTTCACCCGCAACGCCCTCGACGCCGCCTTCGTCGATGCCGGCACCCGTTCCGCGCTGATTGCGCGGCTCGAGGCGGCCGGAACCGGGGACCGGCCGAACCCGGCGCTGTGAGGCCGCACCGGCGCTTTCCGGCCCTCGGACGCGGTGCGCTAACAATCGTTCTTTGATTTTTCATCAAGTTTGGTAAAGATGTTCGTTTTCGCGCATCCAGGCGGGAACGAGGCGAACATGGCCGAAACGAGCAACAGAAACACCCATATCCGGCTGACCTCCCATCCGAGTCCGGGCGTTCCCATCCGGTTTCCGATCCATTGGGGCGATGCGGATCCGCGCCGGCGCGCACCGATCGTCGCCTCCGTCACCACCCCGTCGGACCGCAACGCCATCGGAACCCATGGCGGGGCCTATTCGCTCTACCGGGCGCTTGCCGTATCCTCCGGCGCGCTCAATCCGATCCAGCGGCCGGATCTGAAAAACACCGCTCCGGTCGTCGATATCGGCCCCTATCCGCAATGGTCCGATCCGGACAAAATCGTCTCGCTTGATCCCTGGGGCCACAAGGTCGCCGAAGTCTATGGCGATCTCATCGCCGAAGGCGTCGATATCCGTCCGACCATCGCCATCACCAAGGCGCGGCTGACCCTGGTGGAATTGCAGCAGGCGGCGGCCGCGGGACGGCTGAAACCGGACGGCGCCATTCTCGCCGAGAACGGCGAAGTCTCCGTGCTGAAGGCCGCCATCGATCCGGTCTGGTACCTGCCGGGCCTGGCCAAGCGCTTCGGCGTCGATGAAGACAAGCTGCGCCGCACCCTGTTCGAACAGACCGGCGGCATGTTCCCCGAACTGGTCACCCGTCCGGATATCGACGTGTTCCTGCCTCCGATCGGCGGCATTACGCTTTATGTCATGGGCGATCCGAAGGGATTGTCCAACCCGGCCATTCGCCTGACCTGCCGCGTCCACGACGAATGCAATGGATCCGATGTGTTCGGGTCGGACATCTGCACCTGCCGGCCCTATCTGGTGCATGGCATCGAGGAATGCGTGCGCTCCGCCCAGGAAGGCGGCAACGGCCTCATCGTCTATAACCGCAAGGAAGGACGGGCGCTCGGCGAAGTCACCAAATTCCTGGTCTACAACGCCCGCAAGCGCCAGGAAGGCGGCGATTCCGCCTCCACCTATTTCGAGCGCACCGAATGCGTCGCCGGCGTGCAGGACGCCCGTTTCCAGGAAGTCATGCCGGACGTGCTGCACTGGCTTGGAATCACCCGCATCGACCGGTTCATTTCCATGTCGGACATGAAATACAATGCAGTGACCGGGTCGGGCATCGAAATCGGCGAACGGGTTTCCCTTCCCGACGACCTGATCCCCGACGACGCCAAGGTGGAAATGGAAGCGAAGAAGGCGGCGGGTTATTACACCCCGGAAGCGGCGCCGTCGAAAACCGATCTGGCGGGAACCGTCGGCCGCCCTCTCGACGATTACTGAGCCGGAGTTGCAATGAACGATCTCGACGCCGCCAGAAGCCTGTTGAGCGCCGAAGCCGTGCGGCAGCGGGCGCGATCGGTTTACGCTCTCGGGCTCGCCGGAGAGCTGGAGCATTTTTCGCTCGATCCCGGCAAACTCGCCGGCGCGGCGGAGATCGTCGCGGCGCTGACCCGCAGCCGCTACCCGGATCTCGCGGTGCCGTTTCACGCCCGCTGGCGCCATATCGAAACCGGCGGCCACGACCGCTGGGGCGCCATCGCCGCGGTGCTCGACCCGCAGGACGCAAGGGCCTATGGGCGGGCCGCCTTCGATCTGGCCATCGTCAGCGTGCTGCTCGACGCCGGCGCCGGTGCCGATTGGCGCTTCGAGGAGGCCGCCACCGGGCAAACCTGGTCGCGCTCGGAAGGCCTTGCCGTGGCCAGCGTCGACATGTTCCGCTCCGGTGTGTTTTCCAGCATGCCGCTCGACCCCTTCCGCGCCGACGCCGCGGCGCTGGCGGCGCTCGGCGCCGACGAACTTGCGACCGGCTTCCAGGTCTCGGACTCCAACCCGCTGGTCGGGCTCGAAGGCCGCTGCGCCCTGCTGCGGACTCTCGGCAGGACCGTTGGCATGAACCCGGACCTGTTCGCCCTGGAGGACGAGCCCCGGCCGGGCGGCCTGTTCGACGCGCTTGTCGAGCGGGCCTCGGTCGGCGGCGCGGTCACGGCGGAACAGATTCTCGCCCTGGTGCTCGAAGGACTGGGGCCGATCTGGCCCGGCCGGATCACCCTGGGCGGCCTGCCGCTGGGCGATACCTGGCCGTGTTCGGCGGTCCGCACCGACGACCAGACCAACGGCTTGATGCCCTTGCACAAACTGTCCCAATGGCTGTCCTATTCGTTGATCGAACCGCTGCAATGGGCCGGCGTCGAGGTCACCGATATCGGCGGGCTGACCGGACTGGCGGAATACCGCAATGGCGGGTTCTTCATGGACACCGGCGTCCTGACGCTGAAGAACCCGGACGACGCGGCGCGGCGCCACAGACCGGGCGATCCGCTGATCGTCGAATGGCGGGCCTTGACCGTGGCGCTGCTCGATGAAATCGCCGAACCCGTGCGCCGGCTTCTCGGCGTCTCGGCGGAGGATTTTCCCCTGGCGCGGATCCTCGAAGGCGGCACCTGGGCGGCCGGGCGTCAACTGGCGCGGCAGCGAAGGCCCGGCGGCGATCCGCCGCTTTTGATCGACAGCGACGGCACGGTCTTTTAACCCGGCCGCTTCACGGATAGTCTTTCACTCCGAAGATTCGGGCAGGCAAGGGGCAGAACATGGACAATGTCGTCGTCATCAATCATCCGCTGGTGCAGCACAAGCTGACGATCATGCGCAAGCAGGACACCTCCACGGCCGGCTTCCGCCGCCTGTTGCGCGAAATTTCGACGCTTTTGTGCTACGAAGTGACCCGCGATCTGGAGCTGGTCTACACCAATATAGAAACCCCGATGGGGGAAATGAAAGCGCCGATGCTCGCCGGCAAGAAGCTCGTCTTCGCCTCGGTGCTGCGCGCCGGCAACGGCCTTCTGGAAGGCATGCTCGATCTCGTGCCCTCGGCCCGCGTCGCCCATGTGGGTCTCTACCGGGACCCGAAAACCCTGGTTGCGGTCGAATATTATTTCAAGGCGCCCGAGGATCTCGCCGACCGGCTGACCATCGTCGTCGACCCGATGCTGGCCACGGCGAATTCGGCGATCGCCGCCGTCGACCGGCTGAAGGAGCGCGGCGCCAAGGATCTGCGCTTCGTCTGCCTGTTGGCCGCGCCGGAAGGCATCGACCGCTTCACCGGCTCGCATCCGGACGTGCCGGTCTATACCGCGGCGATCGACGAACGGCTGAACGACAAGGGCTATATCGTGCCGGGCCTGGGCGATGCCGGCGACCGGATGTACGGCACCAAATGAAGCCGAAAATCCATGCGCACGAGGATCAAGGTCTGCTTCATCGCCTCGCCCGAAGAGGCCCGCATGGCGATCGCGGCCGGGGCAGACGCGCTCGGCCTCGTCGCCCATATGCCGTCGGGTCCCGGCCCCATTCCGGATGAACGCATTGCCGGGATCGCCCAACAGATCCCGCCGCCCATCACCGCCGTGCTCCTGACCAGCCGCACCGACGCCGAAGCCATCGCCGACCATGTCGACAAAACGGGCGTGCCGTGCATCCAGATTGTCAATCATATCGATCCCGCGGAATATCAGGCCTTGCGCCAGCGATTGCCCGGCCGCAAATTTTTGCAAGTCATCCACGTCGAGAACGAGGCTGCGCTCGACCTGGCGAAGGTCTATGCCGGCCTTGCCGACGCGCTGCTGCTCGATTCCGGCCGGCCGGGCGCCGCCGAACTGGGCGGCACGGGCCGGGTCCATGACTGGGCGGTGAGCGCAAGGCTCGTCGCATCCGTTTCGGTCCCGGTTTTTCTTGCCGGCGGCCTCAATCCGGGAAACGTTTCACAGGCGATCCGAACCGTGCGGCCGTTCGGGGTCGATGTCTGCAGCGGGTTGCGCCCGGATGGACGACTGGATGCAGGCAAGCTGGCGGCGTTTGCGGCGTCGGTCATGAATACCTGAGCCGGCATTGGGTCACTTATTCTTTCTTCAATAAATTAAAGCGCCAATTTATTGTGAAATTTAGCCCGTTCAAATGCGGCGCGGGCGACCGCGCAAGAGATAGCGGGATCGAAGCCCTGGTTTTGAATTACCGTGCCCGGAAAAACACTTTGTCCCGCCGGCACGGCAATTGCGGCGAATTTGCAGCCCGTCGGAGTCATTGTGAGACTGTGGGTAACGCCTTTCGACACGTCCCGCCGCCAAACTTGACCGCTTGCGGCCACGGAAAAGCCGCGGCGCGGCCGACGGACGGCGGACCGGCTTTGCAAAAAGGTTTCTATGGCATTGTCGAAGCGGGCTTGTATAATCCCGTCCTCCGTCCAGAGGGACGAATTGCAATCAATCAAAGAAGAACCTGGAAAAAATCCGGGAAAATTAGGGAGAATGCTCAATGAGTGGTCGTATTATAGCGTCAGCCTGCGTGGCTGCCGGTTTGTTGATGACGTCTTCGATCGCCTTCGCCGGCCCGAAAAGCGTCAGCGGACCGGGCGCCGATCCGTCCTGTTTCGCGCCGTGGAACGAGGATATCGGCTATTTCCAATGGGACAAGCGCGACGGGCCGCATAAGGTCGCCGTCGTCAACGGCTTCGTCGGCAATACCTGGCGAATCCAGATGATCCAGACCGCCAAGGCGTTTGCCGCACAGCCGGAAATCGCCTCGCAGATCGAAGAGTTCAAAGTCGTCTCCACCGGCACGGACGTCGCCGCCCAACTCGGCGCGATCGAGGATTTCATCAACCAGGGCTTCGACGCCATCGTCACCATCGCGGTGTCGCCGGAAGGCTTCGACCGGGTCATCCGCCTGGCCGACCGCAACAATGTGGTGGTCGTTCCCTTCGACATTGTGCTCGACACCAAGAAGGTCATGCAGGTCAACGAGGACCAGCTTGAAATGGGCCGCATGTATGGCCGCTGGCTGACCGAACAGCTCGGTGACAAGAAATCCGGCAAGATCCTCGAAGTCCGCGG
>Ga0214472_10008458_pt1 | contig 10748 bp, 8 predicted proteins | sample RVTome_6_FD_207662 | JGI IMG/M metagenome (GOLD analysis project Ga0214472, IMG submission 207662) | Soil microbial communities from uranium-contaminated site in the Upper Colorado River Basin, Wyoming, United States - RVT140D175 | ecosystem: Environmental > Terrestrial > Soil > Contaminated >...
CCTGCGGAGCTGGAGCACGGCCCACGGCTCGCGCCCCGTCCGCGGATCGGCGAGCCCCACGGGCTTGAGCGGTCCGAAGCGTAGGGTCTCGGGCCCGCGGCGCGCCATCTCCTCGACGGGAAGGCAGCCTTCGAAGAACATCTCCTTCTCGAAGTCCTTGAGCGGATAGAGCTCGGCCCCCAGAAGCCCCTCGACGAACGCCGCGTACTCCTCGCGCGTGAGAGGGCAATTGAGGTAGTCGTCGCCTCCCTTGCCGTAGCGGGAGGCGGCCCAGTAGGCCCCCTCCACCAGGGAGTCGCGGGTGACGATCGGGCTGATGGCGTCGTAGAAGGCGAGGTGTCCGCTCCCCAGGACGCTGGCGATCCGCTCCGACAGGGCGTCCGAGGTGAGCGGCCCGGTGGCGACGATCGTGGACTCGGCGGGATCGAGCTCGGCGCGCTCCTCGCGCACGATCTCGATTCCCCCCTCGGCCTCCACCCGCTCCGTCACCAGCGCCGCGAACCGCTCGCGGTCGACGCCCAGCGCGGCCCCGGCCGGGATCCGTGCCATGTGGGCCGCCTCGAGCACGCGCGAGCCGAGTCGCTCGAGCTCAGCCTTGAGGAGGCCGTGCGCGTTCTCGGTATCGGTCGATTTGAACGAGTTCGAGCAGACGAGCTCCGCCAGCCGATCGGTCTGGTGCGCGGGGGTGCCGCGCGTGGGCCGCATCTCGTAGAGCGTGACCGGCAGCCCCAGGCGCGCGCACTGGAGCGCGGCCTCGCATCCGGCGAGCCCGCCGCCGATGACGCAGAAGCGCCTCACGGCGCCTTCGGCTCCTTCTTCTTCCGCTTCCCGCCGGCCTTCGTCCGCTTCCCGCCCGCCTTCTTCCTGGACTTCCCCCCGGCTCCGCCGCGCGCGGCCCGCTCCTCGAGCAGCCGTACCGCGACGTCGTGGGTCACGTCGTCGAGCCCCACATCTCCGGGCAGGGAGGCGTTCGTCACGCCGTCCGTCACGTAGGGCCCGTAGCGCCCTTCCCTGAGCTCGATCGGCTTCCCCGTGACGGGCGAGGCGTCGAGCGTCTTCACGGGCTCCGTGCGCACGCCCTGCGACCGGCCGCGCTTGGGCTGGGCGAGGAGCTCGAGCGCCTGGCGCAGGCCGACCTCGAGCGGCGACACGCCCGCCGGCAGGGAGCGCGTCTCTCCGCCGCGCTTCACGTACGGCCCGTAGCGGCCCGTGTGCGCCTCGACCGGCTCTCCCGTCCGCGGGTCTTCGCCCAGGCGGCGGGGGAAGGCGAGGAGCGCGAGCGCGGTCGCGAGATCCACGGTGGCGGGCTCCATGCCGCGCAGGAGCGAGGCGCGCTTGGGCTTGCCGTCGCCGTCCCCCTCGCCCAGCTGGACGTACGGCCCGAAGCGTCCGGTCTTGAGGTAGACCGGCTGCCCGGACTCGGGGTCGTGGCCCAGCGGAACCTCCGCCCGATCCCCCTGCTCCAGCAGCTCCACCGCCCGCTCCAGCGTCAGCTCGTCCGGCGGCATGTCCGCCGGCAGGGCGACCCGGCGGTCCTCACCCTGCTGGAGGTAGGGGCCGTAGCGCCCCACGCGCACGACCACCGGCTCCCCGCCCTCCGGCGTGCCGACCGTGAACGTGCACACGGCGCGGGGGTCGACCTCGTCGACCTTGTTCTCGAGCAGCTCCTTGAGGCCCGTTTCCCCGTTTCCGAAGTAGAAGCGCCGCAGATAGTCGACGTGTCCCAGCTCGCCGCGGCTGATGGAATCGAGCTCGTCCTCCATCCCGGCCGTGAACTCGTAGTCGACGAGCTCGGGCAGATGGCGCTCGAGGAGCCGCGTCACCGCGTACGCCACCCATGTCGGCACCAGGGCGTTTCCCTTGCGAAACACGTATTCGCGCTCCACGATCGTCTCGAGGATCGAGGCGTACGTGCTCGGCCGTCCGATCCCTCGCTGCTCGAGCGCCCGCACGAGCGAGGCCTCCGTGTAGCGCGGGGGCGGCTGGGTCGTATGGCCCTGCGGCACGAGCTCGCGGCACTCCACGCGCTCCCCCTCCCGCACCGGCGGCAGAAGCCGTTCCTGGTCGGCCAGCTCGGCCTCGGGATCGTCGCTTCCCTCGACGTAGGCCCGGAGGTACCCGGGGAAGTCGATCGTCTTGCCCCGGACCTCGAAGGCCGCGCCCCCGCCCTCGATCGTGACCGTCATGCGCCGGCCTCGTGCGTCGGTCATCTGGCTCGCGATCGTCCGCTTCCAGATGAGCTCGAAGAGACGGAACTCGTCGTCGTTCAGCACGCCGCGCAGGGCTTCGGGAAGCTCGAACGGATGGCCCGCCGGGCGGATCGCCTCGTGGGCCTCCTGGGCATTCTTGACCTTGGACTCGTACGCGCGGGGCGCTTGCGGCAGGTAGGTCTCGCCGTACTCGGCCCGTACCAGCTCGCGCGCCGCCTCGACGGCGACCCGGGCGAGGTTGGTGGAGTCCGTGCGCATGTACGTGATGTGTCCGTTCTCGTAGAGACTCTGCGCCACGCGCATGGTGCGCCGGGCCGAGAAGCCGAGCTTGCGGTTGGCCTCCTGCTGGAGCGTGCTGGTGGTGAAGGGTGGCGCGGGGCGCGAGACGTACGGCCTCTCCTCGACCGCCGTGACGCTGTAGTCGGCACCCCGCAGGCGCTCGGCCAGATCGGCCGCGGCCGCCTCGTCCAGCAGGAGCAGGCCCTCCGCCTGGGGGCGGCCCGTCGCCGGATCGAAGTCCTTGCCGGAGGGCACGCGCAGGCCGTCGGCCGAGACGAGCGCCGCCTCGAAGGCGTCCCCCTCGCCCGGGGCGAAGGCTCCGAGGAGGTCGTGCCACGTCGCAGCCACGAAGCGGCGCCGCTCGCGCTCGCGCTCGACGACCAGGCGCACGGCCACGCTCTGGACCCGGCCGGCCGAGAGCCCGGGCCCGATCTTCCGCCACAAGAGCGGCGACACTTCGTAGCCGAACAGCCGATCGAGGATGCGGCGCGCCTCCTGGGCCCGAACCAGCCCCTCGTCGATCCCGCGCGGGCTCTCCAGCGCGTCCCGGATCGCTTCGCGTGTGATCTCGTGGAAGACGAGCCGGCGCACGGGGACCTTGGGACTCAGCAGCTCCACCAGATGCCAGCTGATGGCCTCTCCCTCGCGATCCTCGTCGGTGGCGAGCCACAGGACCTCTGCGCTCTCGAGGAGGCGTCTCAGCTTCGTGATCTGCTTGGTCTTGCCAGGGACGGTGATGTAGATGGGCTCGAAATCGGACTCCACGTTCACCCCGAGCCGCGCCCACGGCTGGTCCTTGAAGCGGGCCGGCACTTCCTTGGCCCCGCGGGGCAGATCGCGGACGTGGCCGATGGAGGCCTCCACCGCGAACTCGGACCCCAGAAAGCGCTCGATCGTCCTCGCCTTGGCCGGTGATTCGACGATCACCAGGTTGGGGCGCCCGCCTCGCGCGCGCGGCGCCTTCTTCGCTTTCTTCTGTGCGCTCATGGTTTGAATATGCCCACCCCGTCCACTCCCCGCCCATAGCGAGGCCGTCGAAGATGACGGATCTCTGCGTTGCGCTCGTCACGCAAGTGGGTGCTTCGTCAGCTTGAGCGGCCCCCAAAAGCAAAGAGGGGCGTCAGCTCGACGCCCCTCGATGGAGAGCGGAGACGGTGGCGGAGGCCCGGGTCGGGCCTCTACCGGCCGCGCGGGCGAGCGGGAGCCCACGCGTCTGCCGTCTCCGCCGGTTCCTCCTACTCAGTCCGATGGCGGATCATCCGGCGGCGGTGGCGGTGGATCATCCGCCGGCGGCGGCTCCTCCGGCTCCGGCGGCTCGAGAACCGTAGCCGTGATGACGAACTCGATCGCCGGGGCGCCGGAAGCGAACGCCACCACCACGTTCCGGCCCTCCGTGACGTCGAGAATCCTGTTGGTGGACAATCCGCTGCCGTCCGTCGTCGTGGTCGCGAACTGAAGCCTCCCGCCGCCGTCGGACACGAGCCACGTGATGACGGCGTTGGGAACCGGATTGCCGAAGCGATCGACCGCCTGCAGGACCATCGGCTGGGGATCGCGGCCTCGGAAGTTCAGCGTGTCATCGCGCTCGTGGAGCGTGTCGATGATCGCCGTCTGGTCGGCGCCAGAGATCGGGATCAGCCGAGCCACCTGACCGCTGGGGTTGGCCTGGGCGTTGAAGGTCAGCGTCTGCGTCACTCTCTGGCTGGCCGGTCCCACCGCCGCGCTGGCGATAAACGTGAAGGGGCCGGCCACGGTGCCGAGCCGCGCGAACGCCCTGGCGAATCCGCTGGAATCGGAGAGGACGACCACCTGGCCCACGAAGGGTCCGCTGCGGCTGGCGGAGATTCCCGCGCTGTCGCCCTGGAAGATCCCCAGCGCGAAGGTGACCGGAACGCCGGCGACCGGGAAGCCGTCCGCGTTCAGGAGCCGCATCACGAGCGGCGACGGGAGCACGGTGCCGATCGCCGCGCCCTGGTTGTCCCCGCTCACCTTCTCGAACCGGGTGGCTACGGTCGGATCGTTGAGCACCAGGACGGTGAACTGGACGCGCTGCGTTCCGGCCGGCCCGTCGACCCGCGCCTCGACGATGACGGTTCCCGCCGACGTCGGCGTGAACGTCACCTCGGTGAACCCCTGGTCGTTGGTGATCGCGCTGTCGGCGGAGAAGAACCCCGCGCCCACCAGGACGTTGAAGCGCACCGTCGCCGATTGCACGGGCTGGCCGTTCTCGTCGCTGACGCGAACCCGGATGGGGACCTCGATCGTGTCCCCCAGCCGGACCAGCAGCTGCGTCGGGGTCACCGCCACCAGCCGGGACCCGCCCGGAGTCTGTTCGACGATCAGTAGCGACTCGTCGCAGGCGGCGAGCGTGCCGAGGCACGACGCGATGAGCAGCGCGTGGACGGCGAAGCGGCGGGCGGCGTGGGAGATCACGGGTGTACCCCTTTGCAAGTCGCGTACCATTCCTTTCGGCTTCATCCTGTGGTCCCCCGCACGGCGGCCACGCGCCGATACGCCTGGTACATGCCCGGCGCGCACAGCGGCAGATAGACTTCGAAGGACGCGGTCCCCACCGTGGTGTAGATGGGAACCCCGCGGAAGTTGCCGACAGCCACGAGATCGACCGGCGGGAGCCGCCGCGCGGCGCCGAACTTGAGCCACCGCTCACCGTTGTGGAGGACCGCCTCGTCGCTCCGGTACCAGACCTGATCCTCCACGCAAATCGTGGTGACCAGCTCCGGCTCCGGCCGGTCGATGGGAACGATGTAGGGGGTCACGAAGATCAGGAGGTCGCGCTTCTCCGTCCGCCTGCGCTCGGTGCGGAAGAGACCGCCCAGGATCGGGATGTCCTTGAGCACCGGAATTCCGGTGCGGATCGAGGAGACGTCCTGCACCGTGAGCCCGCCGATCACCGCCGTCTCACCGTCGTCGACGAGGATCTGCGACGTCGCGCGCTGCGTGTTGAACGTCACGCCCACCTCGGGATCGGCCACGGCCACGCCGGAACGCTCGGCCTGCAGCGCCATCAGCACCTGGCCGGTCGAGGTGATGTGGGGCGTGACCTTCAGGATGATGCCGGTCTCGATCAGCTCCACGGAGGCGCGGGCCTCCGCATTCGCCGCCCCGACGTCGAGGACACGGATGGGCGTGCGCTCCCCGACGAAGACCTCGGCCGGCAGGTTGTTGAGAACCGTCGTCTGGGGCTCGGCCTGGATGTCGGCCACCTCGCGCTGCTCCAGCGCCTGCAGCAGCCCACCGACGTTGAGCCCCGACGCGAGCGATCCGATCGACAGCTCGAGGAACGGATCGGCGATCTCACCGCCCGGCGTGTCGCCCAGGACGTGCGTGTCGACGGTCGGGTTCTGCAGGTTCTCGGCTCTCCACCGGATCCCGAGATCGCGCAGGTCGATCTTGTTCACGAACACGATCTTGGCCTTGATCGTCACCTGCGGCGTCTGCACGTCGAGCTGGCGGATCACCTGGATGATCTGGTTCACCCGCTGGGGCACGTCCGAGATCACGAGCGAGTTGGTCTTCTCATCGGCCTGAACCGCGCCCCGCTCGGACTTGAGCGGCTCGAGCACCGACACCACGTCGCCGGCGGCGATGAAGTTGAGCTGCACCACGGCGGTGCGGAGATCGAGCAGCTCCTCGGTCTTGCGGAGGTTCTCGACCGAGTCGATGCGGATGATGCCGTCCTCCATCCGGACGTCGAGCCCGTTGGCGCGCATGATCGAGACGAGCGCTTCGTCCCACGGCTCGTCGCGGATGTCGGCGGTGATGAGGACGCCTTGGGGGACCTGTCCCACGACGATGGATCGGCCGGTCAGCTCCGAGAACGATCGCGCGACCGTGCGCGGGTCGGCGTTCTGGAACGTGACCGAGATCGGCTCGCCCTCGATGCCCGGCAGACCCGATTCCTGCTCCGCCTCCGCCAGGTCCAGCGCCGTCTGCGAGGTCGTCACCGTGGTGCGGCGGGCCACGACGCCTCCCGGCGGCGGGGGCGCCACGACGATCTCTCCGCCCCGCGCGCCCGGCACGGCCACGTAGGCCGGGAACGGTTGAGCGGGATTGTCGAAGCTGACGACCAGGTCGCTCCCCTCCTGGTAGACGGCGTAGGACGATACCCCGGTGAGGTACACGTCGAAGCGCACGCGGTCCGGCGCCGGCGCGCTCACGACCACGTAGCGCACGCCGCCCCGGTAGATGTCCTGGTATTCGCGCAGGGGAAGCGCCGGATCGACCCCCAGGAGCTCCACCGTGAGCCGCGGCGGAAGCGGCTGGAACTCGTCACGGTAACGGACGGCGCCTGTCGTCTCCATCACGAGCTGGGTCGCCGCCCCCTCGCTCTGGACGCGGAAGTTGAGAACCTGGGGCTCGGTTTGCTGGGCCGGCGCCGCTCCGGCGGCGAGCGCGACGGCAACGAGCGCGGCGGCGAACATACGGGAACGGGTCATCGGCTCTCCTCGGTGCGTTCGAGCCGCAGCACGATCCGCCGGGAGGCGCCGTATTCGCGCACCTCGAAGACGGCGGCCTGCGGCAGGATCTCGACCAGCCGGGCAGTCCCGATCTGCTGACCGAGGCGGACGAAATACCCTCGATGGGTGGGGTCTTCGAGCACGGCCAGGCTGTTGGCGCCCGAGCCGAGGAAGATTCCGGTGAGCTTCAGCGTTTCGAAGCGCGGCCCCGTGTCCCCGTTCGTCGCCTGGTCGAACGTCGGCACGAACGGATCTCTCCGGTCGCCGGGGTCGTACTGGGCGAACGAGCGGACCGTCGTGCCGGGCACGACGACCTGGGGTTCCACGGCCTCTTCCTGCGCGCGGAGCGCATCCGCCGGCGCGAGCAGGAGGATGGCGGCGGAAAGAAGCCCGGCCGCTCGAAGCCGCTCGGGGGTGGCCACCTTCGGAGCCACCGGCCGCCCGGGACGCGCCCGGAGCGTCAGGAGGCTCCACAAGAGCGCCGCCCCGAGCCACGCCCAGCGGGAGACGTCGTCAGCTCGCATCGGTTTCCTCCGGGACCATGACCGCCGATGGCGCCGCCGGCAGGGCCGAGGCGTCCTTGTCCTCCTCAGGCGCCTGGATCTCTCCGGTCGGGGTGAACGTCGAGAGCCGGACGGTCGCCAGCGCCTCGTACCGGGGCGGTGGCCTCTCTTCGCCCGCCCGCGCCGCTTCCTCTTCGATCTTGACCTGTTCGATCCCCGTCACCGTCGGACGGACCAGCCGCCCCAGATTGGCGATGTCGGCCAGGAAGCGGCCGATGTCGTGATACCCTCCCTGCACCTGGAGGTCGAACGGCACCTCGACCAGGTCCTCCCCGACGACCGGTTCCAGCGGCGCGAAGTTGACGATCGCGACGTCGTTCTGGACCGCTCCCGCGGCCACGTCGGCCAGAAGGTCGGAGACCTCGGCGCTTGCGGGGAGCATCGTGGCGTACGCCGCCAGCGCGACCTGGTACTCCGCTTCCTGACGGCGGAGCTCGTTGATGCGACGCGGCTGGGTGAGCGTCCGCGCCTGGTCGTTGTAGCGCTCGAGCTCGGCGACCCGCTCCTCGACGGCGGTCCGCTCCTCGTGCACGGGCTTCCACAGATACGCGTAGTACGCGTATCCCAGGCCCATGAGCAGAAGCCCCAGGAGGACCGCTCGTTGCCTTTCCGGATCGTCGAGACCGAATGCCATCGCTTCTCAGTCCGCCACGACGCCGAAGTCGGAAAGAAAGACCGTGCCGAGGTCGTAGATGCGGCCGTTTCCGATCGTGAGGCCGCCGGCGATCAGGGACACGATCTGGCCGTTGTAGATGAGGGTCACCGCCGCGTCGCCGAAGTACAGCGGCGCCGGCAGCTCCAGCGGGTTGCGCGGTCCCGTGGTCGTCTGCTGACCGCCGGCGCCGCCACCGCCCTGCTGTTGCTGCGTCAGTCCGGTGAAGACCTTGGCCACCGCCACGCCGTCCTGGCCGGAGATGCTGGTCACGTCGGGGCCGTTGTACGGCCGCTCCGAGTCGGCGTCCGCCTCGACGATCATCCGCACCCCCGATACCGGAGTGCGGCTCGTGCTTGAGGCGAAGAACTGAGCGCGCACGACGGCGAAGTTGGACGAGTTCTGGATCTCGTCCGGATCGTTCCAGTCGCACGCGGCGAGGGCGATCACCGCCAGCGCGGCGACCCCCCACCGGGCATTTTTCTGCACTTTGCGGAACCTCATCGTCTTGGCCTCCTGGTCTCCGTCTTCGTCTCCGTCGTGTCGGACGGCACGATCACCGCCGCCCGAAAGTCCTCGTACGTCGCGATCAGCGTGAACGCCTGATACATGGCGTCGTCCTTCTCGACCCGGCTCACCCCCACGAGCGCCACATCCCTGAGGTGAGGGGATGACTCCAGGCCGCGCATGTAATCCGTGACGGCGGCGTTGGTGAACGTGCCGCCGGCGATCCGGATCTGGTCGCCGGAGAGCTGGGCCTGGTCGATCTTCTCCAGCCACGTGTGTTCCGGCAGCACCATCGACATCGTCTCCAGTAGATCGACCCAGTAGAACCGTCCCTCGACGACCTGCGCCATGACCTCGACCCGGCTCGCGAGACGGGCCTGCACCTCTTCCAGTCTCCTCACCCGAGCGACGCTCTCCTGGAGTCGCGCCGAGTCCGCCTCGGCCTCCACGACCGTGGCCTCGGCTTGCGCCAATCCTCGCTTCTCGCCGAAGTACACGAACACCGCCACCAGCAACGCCACCATGGCGACGGCCCCCACCAGGAACAGCGGCGAGCGAGGCAGCCACGTCGCTCTCTCGACCGAGGGTGTGACCGGGCCCCGTGCCTTGGCTCGGTCCTGCCGCTCCCCCGGAACGAGGTTGATGCGCGGCATCGACTATCCCCGCCCCCGGAGACCGAGCCCCACGGCGACGGCCAGCACCGCGGGACCGCCCCGTTGCCGGACCGTCTCCTGCACCGAAGAGTCGACCTCCAGACCCCGTAGCGGATCGAGCGTGGTGACGGGCACGGAGAGCCGCTCGGCGATCGTCTCCGACAAGCCGGGGATCGATGCGCCGCCGCCGGAGAGGACGATCTCGTCGAGCTTCGCGCGCGCGCCTTCGCTGGTCGAAAGGAACGTGCGGGCGCGCTCCACCGGGGTCACCAGGCTCTCGATCGCCTCGTCGAGCGCCTGGCGCGCCCGGGCGTCGAGCGGCTCGCTTCCCCGGAGCAGGCCCTCGGCCTCGTCGAGCGATATCCCGAGCTCGCGCACGAGCACCTCGCCGAACTTCCGCTCGCCGAGCGCCAGGTCGCGCGTCAGAATGGGGCTTCCGCCCTCGATGAGATTGAGGTTGGTGATCTCGCGTCCGATGTTGACGAGGCAGAACGTCCCATAATGCGCCTGCTCGTACCCGTGCTCGAAGGCGCTCTGGACCGCGAACGCGTCGATGTCGATGACGGCGGTCTGGAAGCCGGCTTCCTCCAGGAGCCGCATGCGGGTCTCCACGAGGTCCTTCTTGGCGGCGACGAGCAGCACCTCCATCTGGAGCCCGTCCGCCTCGGGGTCGAGGATCTCGAAGTCGAGGCTCACGGAGTCCATGTCGAAGGGGACGTGCTGCTCGGCCTCCCAGCGGATGACCTGCCGGGCCTCCTGCTCCTTCATGCGGTCCATCTTGATGCGCTTGACGATGACGTCGCGGCCGGAGACGGAGGTGGCGACCGTGCGCGCCTTGCCGCCCAGCCGGTCGCGCAGGGCGCGGAGGCGCTCGACGACGAGGTGGTAGTCCATCACCTCGCCGCCGACGATGGCGTCGGTCGGCAGGGGCTCGATGGCGACGGCCGCGACCCGCTGGCGGTCTCCCACCCGGTCGAGCGCGAGCATCTTGATCTGGCCCGAGCCGATGTCCACCGCCAGGCTGCCACGGGAACGCCGGAGCCTCATCCGCTCACCTCAGCCCCTCGCCTTTCAGATCTCTGAGAGGGCACGGAAATCTGAGCCCACCTACAGGGATCCGGCCGGATGGCCGTAGCCTCTTGAAGTTCAATGACTTGGCGCGGGAAAACACGGAATCCGCCGCGCGCTGGCGGATGGGGGACTGCCAAAGCTGCAAGTTCAAGGCCAAGTGACTCCTAGGCGGGTCAGCGCAACCTAGTGACGGCCCGGGCGCGCCCCTTCGGGCGGCCGGGCCGTCGGAACCGCCGGTCTCGGGGGTGCACCGGCGGGATCCGGGACTTCCCTCGATCTGGGCGGCGACCTCCGGGGGAGGCGGAGAGTCGAAGATCAGTAGAGCAAGAAGCGTT
>Ga0214472_10008459_pt1 | contig 10747 bp, 12 predicted proteins | sample RVTome_6_FD_207662 | JGI IMG/M metagenome (GOLD analysis project Ga0214472, IMG submission 207662) | Soil microbial communities from uranium-contaminated site in the Upper Colorado River Basin, Wyoming, United States - RVT140D175 | ecosystem: Environmental > Terrestrial > Soil > Contaminated >...
GTTTCATTCTCTTTTTCGTCCTGGCGTCGGCCCTGGGAAGCTCTCTCTCGGTCTACCTGTTCAACCGCATCAGTGGTGCCAAGATCGAGTCCATGCTGTATTCCATGCATATTCCCAGGACTTTTGTTTCCGAAATACTTTTTAACGGCATGCTCTTGAGCTATCTTCTTTCGCTCTTCCTGGTCATTGCGGCTTTCCTCCTCGCCACCAGAATCGTCTTTGCGCGGTTGAGCCACCCGCTCACCCGGATCGCCGCCGATCTCCGCAAAATGAAGGAAGGCCATCTAAACCAGCGAATCAAGGTCAGGCACAAGGATGAATTCGGGGATTTCGCCGGACTCATCAACACCATGGCCGAGGAGACGAGTCATCGTTTCGCCAGGATCGCCGGCCATGCCCATCAGCTCATGGACCTGGCCGCAGGGAAGCAGGAGACGCGGCAAGACATCGCGGATCTGGTGGCACGCCTCGATCACCATGTCGCCTTCCTCGAAAAAGAAATGGGAAGCCTCAAACGATGATCTTCGTCCACCTCATTTTCGCCCTGGCGATCCTGATATCGCCGATCTCCTCCGAAGCCGGGGACGGGCACGACCATCTTGCCGATATCCGCTGCATCGACTGCCACCTCCATCTGCCCCTGCGGGACACCCCGCCGCCGCCGTTTCTGGAAAACATCGCCGCCATCTGCCGGCAATGTCATTCGAGCAACAAATACGGGGGGCCGGACAACGGCGGAACCTTCCTGATCCACCCCATCGATTCGGTTGTCACCTGGCGGATTCCGGCCGACATGCCGCTGGACCGGCAGGGGAGGATGACCTGCATCACCTGTCATTACTTTCATCACCGGCAGCAGACCTCCTTGAGACCGACGAAATTCATGCTGCGGCGCGCCCACGGCAAAACCCTGTGCATGAATTGCCATAACAAGTCGATCCCGGAAGTTACCGCGCGACCGGCAGGGGATCGATAAGGTTAAAAAAACAACGAGCAATAAAAAAGGGGACCCGGGTAACGTCCACCCGGGTCCCCTTTTTTTGCTTTGCCCGCCGTGGCGAACGGCTGGCCCCTGTTACGGCGCCACCACGTACCAGACGCCGCCGGCACCCTGGCCGGTGGTATCTCCGGGTTTCTCATCCCGGTAGTAATAGTAGAGGGGTTTGCCTTTATAGGTACTCTGCTTCTTGCCATCCTCCCGGTTGATGACGTCGAAATCGCTCACATCGCACCCGGCCGGCACCACCGAGACCTCGGAATGGAAGAGCGGCCATTTGTCCACGCAGGGCCCGGTGCAGGCGCTCGTGGTGGGAGTATCCTTGGTAAAATAATAGAGTGTCATGCCTGACGGATCGGTAAGATACCGGCCGATCCCTTCTTTTTCGGCGATCTTGACGGCCGGCGTCTCATCTCCGGCCGCCTCCGCCCGGCTGGTGATAGCGACCGCGCAAACCATGAGAGCACACACCACCAACGCCATGAACTTCCTGCTTCTTTTCATCATTGTCATTCCTCCGTTAAAGTTTGAAAAATGGCGCGTTGGGATAAACAACGAAACCCGGCAATCCGGCCCGGCTCAACCCCGTCCACATAAAATCGTTCCGGCAAAACGCCGAACGTATGCGAGTCAGAGGAGAAGAGGGTTCGCCCCCACCCCGGCCATGCCGATGCAGATTTTATGCCATCAAGACCGCCGGTCATGCCCGCACCCCTAACGTCCTGCCTATGCAAGGGAATACCTCGGAGTACACATGCCGCCCGGCCGCCCTGGAAGACCGTTGTGTCTCATGGGAACGGAAACGGTCCCGGCCAAAGGTGGGTACCTGCCCTTGAACCCGGCGATCCGCGTAATTAATGTATCCAACTGAAAGAAAGGTACTTACAGAAGAGCAACACCTGACAAAAAACGGAACCGCTAAAGGAGGTGAGTCGAATGTCGGTTTATCTCAACAGCTTGGAGCGGCAGATAGATAATGTCGCGGAATTGAGTTCCATCTGTCGGGGGGAATGGTGCAGAACCCTGGAATCGGAAGTTGACAGTCTGAGGGAACAGGTGACCGTGGCATCGCACCGGGAACCCACCAGCGAGCGTACGCGCATCGGCAAGATGTCGAACAAGATCAGTGAGGCTTACAGACATCTGGCGCCGGATATCCATGTCTGACGTTGAATCGGGATAACCCCGCACCGGTCGTGACCGTCCAAGAGGGCGGCGCGACCGGATGCCTTTTGCCGTATCCGTTCGGCAGCACGGCATGCCGGGACAAAGGATCCAAATCGAAATCGAAATCGAAATCGAAATCGAAATTGGAAAAAGACTACATGAACAGCCGATTTTTCTCGTTCCCACGCTCCTGCGTGGGAACGAGCTTTGGGACGCTCTCGCGTCCCCTTCACCGTTCCGACCCGGATTGATTTCCCGATCCGGTATGGTTCCTTGGTCGCTCATTACCGGGTAGCAACCCGACTGGCAAGGACGCGGGAGCGTGGGAACGAGATTAAAGTGGTGGTAGATGCACTGGGGTTGTACGTTTTCGAAATCGAAATCGAAATCGTCTTTACCGCTCGATCCCGATCCCGATCCCGATCCCGATCCCGATTTCGATTTCGATGGTTCCAGCCCGCATTTATTGAGAAGTTACCGGCGATAGGTGTGTCTGACATAGAACATAAGCAACGTCACCAGGGCCAGCAGACCGACCACCACGGCGCCGGCCCAGCGCCGCCGGGCCAGCTGTTGTTCCATCCCCGCCACCTTTTGTCCGATCTCCCCGAGACCTTCCCGAATCGACGCGGTGTTGTTCCGGACCTTTTCCACGTCCACCGAATGGAAGAGGCCATGAAAGGTATTGCGGGCCTGAAATAGTTCTTCCTCCAGGGGCTTGACGGCCATGCCCCGCCGGTGCAGCCGTTGCAGGCCGGTTTCCAGCTCCCGGATCAGGCCGTCGGTGTCGAGCAGGGCGTCCCGGATAAGCGCGGCCCTCTCGAAGCCGTGGCAACGGCTGCATTTCTCGGCATCGATCAACGACGGCGACGGGCGCTCCATGGCGTGGCTGCCGTGGCAGGTGACGCATTGGGGCCCGCCTCGGCCCAAGGCTTGGCCATGGGCGCTGGCCAGGTAATCCTCGGCCATGCCGCGATGACATTTGCCGCAGAAATCCGGCACCTCTTCGGCGGCCGGCGCCCCCACGAATCCCCGCCCCGGGTCCATCGCCTCTTCCATGGTTTCGAAGGTCATGTCCCCGCCATGACAATCCTGACAGGAAATGCCGTTGGCCGCATGGATACTCTCCCGCCAGTCCCGCACCGGCCGGGCCAGATCCTTCTCCAACCCGGCATGACAGCGGATGCAGGATGAGGCTTCGCTCTCCCTGGCGGCGCCGAGGGCCGCCGGCGGCAGGCAACAACAGCATAACCAGGCCAGTAACACCGCATGCCACCATACCCGCTTCATGAAAAATGCCCCCATATGGTCAGACCGATGACAGCCAGGATGCCGAGAACGAACATGGCGAGAAAAACGGGCCGTCTGGCGGGCCGCCTTTCCAGCCCCCGATCGATGCACGGCAGCAACAAAAGAAACAGCACGGCAAGCACCTGCGTCAGCAAGCCGGCCATCTCGCTGGGCAGCAGCTTCAGGAGCTGGTAGCTGGCTAGAAAATACCACTCCGGCTTGATGCCGACCGGGGTCGAAAACGGGTCCGCCGGGATAAAGGCGGTGGCCGGCAGAAAGATCCAGGGAATAAAGAAAACGCATCCCATCAGCAAGGTCAGCGCCAGGCAGACCACCGCCAGATCCTTGGTGAAATAATCGGGAAAAAAGGGAATACCGTCCGGGTATGAGGCATGGCGGAAAGAGTCCGCGGGTGGCCGCGGTTGAAAGTCCGGACCGAAAGGGGGTTCGGATACGCCGATACGCCGGACCAGAAAGAGATGCAGCAGAAGCAGCGCGGCCAGGGCCAGGGGAAGCCCCATGACATGCAGCGCGAAAAAGAGACCAAGGGTGTGTTGTCCCACCCCGGCCTCGCCACCCAGCAGCCGGATCAGCGGTTCGCCGATCAAGGGCATGGCCCCGGCGCTCTGGGTCGCCACCGTGGTCGCCCAATAGGAGAGCTGACTCCACGGCAGCAAATAACCGGTAAGGCACATGCCCTGGGCCAGGAGAAAAAGGAGAAATCCCGCCATCCAGGTCATCTCCCGCGGCCTTTTATAGGCCGCCATGAACAGGACCGACAGCAGATGCAGCAACAGAAAGACGATGATGATATTGGCCCCCACGGCATGCAGGTCGCGGACCAGCCACCCGAAGGGCACCTGATTCATGATCCGCTGCACACTGTCGAAAGCCTGCTCGGTGAAGGGAATATAATGGACCAGCAGCAAGGCCCCGGTAATGGCCTGAATGGCGAACAGGACGAGCAGGACCGAACCGAGGGCATACCAGCCATTGATCCGGCGCGGCAACAGATAGCCGGTTAAATTCTCTCTCACCATCGTCCGGAGACCGATGCGGGTGTCCAGATAATCGATAATTCGCGCGCCACAAGACATGGAACCTCCTCAGCCGATAATGAGTTGATCCTGTTCCACGATAACCGGGTAGCCGGTTAGTGGCGCGGGGGGCGGTCCGGACAGCTCCAGGGGCTGCCATTTGACAATGCAGCCCAGATGGGTACAGATCATCGAAAGGGCGGTGAACTCACCCGGACTCGTCTGGAGAACCACGGCGGGGCGGCCCCGGAAGTCGAAGAAATGGACCCCGCCGGCCTCGACCTCGGAACGCGGAATGGCGATGGTTTCCCCGGCCGGGCCTGCCTGCCGGAAGGCCAGATAATTCCAGAGCGGCCAACTCCCGGCCGCGACCAGAATACCGCCGATGGTGCCGGCGGCGGAAACGGCGAGCAGGCGCCGCCGGCTCAAGGTCTGTTTCTCACTCATATCTCTCCGCTACACCCGATAAAGGTTTACGGATTTTGGGGTAACTTCTCAATAAATGCGGGTTGGAGCCATCGAAATCGAAATCGGAATCGGGATCGGGATCGAGCAGTAAAGACGATTTCGATTTCGATTTCGATTTCGAAAACATGCAATCCTCATGCCTCTTCCACCAGTTATTGAGAAGTCTCGATAAGGTTCAGCAGCTCGTTGATATCCAGGGGCTTGCGCAGGACCGCCAGGGCTCCCTCGGCCAAAGCCTCCTGGATGAGATGCTCGTAGGCATAGGCGGTCATCATGATAAACTTCATGGCCGGGGCGATTTTTTTCAGCTCTTTCAGGGTCTCCACGCCGTTGATTCCCGGCATCTTGATGTCCATCAAGGTCAGGTCAAAGGATTTTTCGCCGGCCAGATCGATGGCTTGAGAGCCGTCCGAGGCCGCGGCGACCCGGTAGCCCCGCATTTCCAGAATGTCGCCGAGCGTTTCGATCATACCCGGATCGTCATCCACCACCAGAATGGCAAGGCGCTCGGACATTCTAATCCCTCGAAGCCGGTAAGACGGCCGGCAGCCGGACGACAAAGGTCGATCCCTTGCCTAATTCGCTTTCCACGGTCACCTCGCCGCCGTGTTTTTCCACTATATCCTTGACGATACAGAGACCCAGGCCGATGCCCTTCGCCTTGGTGGTTACCAGGGGGTCGAAGATCCGGGTCATATCCTCGGGCCGGATACCGTTGCCGCTGTCCCGGACCCGCACCTCGACGCCGCTCTCCAGCAGAGAGGTCGCGATCCGCAGGACCCCGCCTTGCGGCATGGCCTGCACCGCGTTATTGAACAAGTTGACAAAGACCCGATTCATCTGTTCCGGATCGAGCATGATCAGGGGCAGATCCAGCCCCTGCCGTTCCACCGCGATCGAGTCGGCGATTTCCGTGGCCTTAAGCGCCTCGTCGATCACCCCGTTCAGATCGGCCGGCCGCGGCTCCGGCAGGATGTCCTTGGAAAAATCGGTCAGTTCGGCAATGATCCGGGTGGCCCGTGCCACCTCCCGGCCCAGGATATCCAGGTGCTTGGCGATCTTGTCGTCCGTGGCGCCAGCCCTTTCGCCAAGCTTGGCCTGGAGAAAATAGGCCACGTTGCCGATCACCCCCAGCGGATTCCGGAGGTCGTGGGCCACGCCGCCGGAAAGCTGGCCGATGGCGGCAAGTTTTTCACGGCGGATCAGTTCATCCTGCATGGCCTGCAATCTCCGGGTTTTTTCCAGGACCCGATTCTCCAACTCCCGGTTGAGTTGCTCAAGTTCCTGCTGGGTCGCTTTCAGGACGCTGATGTTCTGAACATGGACGATATGATAGGCGGGCCGGCCCGCCTCGTCCCTGATGGTGGTGACATCGTGCCAGGCCGGAAAAACGGAGCCGTCCCGGCGACAATGGAAGTTTTCAAAGGCGGCATGACTTTTTTCGCGGCACATCTCGATAACGGCCGCCAGCCGCTCCCGGCTCTCCGGGGTATGCACCTCCGCCACCGGCCGGCCGAGCAACTCCTCCACGCGGTAGCCGTGCATGGCGGCATAGGCCGGGTTCATCATCTCCAGCCGCAGCTCCTCCCCGCCGAGGACCGCCACCCCCCAGCCGGCATGGGCGAAGATATTCCCCCATTTTTGCAGGGCCTCCTCGTTCCGCCGCCGTTCCTCCCGCAACCGCCGGCGCTCCATGGCCGCCATGATGGTGGTCGGCAGACGGCGGATATGATCCGGCGTTTTGATGACATAGTCGGCCGCGCCGCGTTTGAGCGCCGCCACCGCGATATCCTCGGAGCCGGTGCCGGTGACGATGATGACGGGAATGGCCGGGTCGTGCTCCCGGATCGCATCGATCACCTGCAGGCCGTTGAAGCCGAGAATGTTGAAATCGCTCAGCACCACCTCGAATTCCCCCTTTTCCAGCAGGATTTCGAATTCCGCCATGGTACCCGCCTCGACAACCTGAAAACCGCCATGCTCCTTTTCCAGGGCATCGCGCACCAGGGCCCGATCCAGGGGATTGTCGTCGATGTAGAGAATACGTTGTTTTTCGGACATGGAATCACATCAGGGTTAAGGGTTTAGGATTCAAGGTTCAAGGTTCAAGGGTTCAGGGTAACCGTCAACAACGTTCAGCAGCATGGCATGCCGGGACAAAAGATCGAAATCGAAATCGAAATCGAAATCGAAATCGAAATCGCCATCGCCATCGCAATCGCAATCGAAATCGGCTTTTCAGGCAGTCTATTCTTCGATTTCGACGCAAGCACCTCGCGCCTCGAACCTTTCTTTATTGCATCGCCCAGGGCAGGCACGGGGGCCTACCCCTACGGTCCACCGTCCACCGCCCACTGTCAACCGCCAACTGTCCACTGTCAACTATCCACCGTCCAGCGGCGGTCCCACGTTCAGGGTCAGCCAGTAATCGGAAATTTCGCTGACAACCTTGAGAAAGCCCCCGAAGGCCACCGGCTTCACCAGATAGCTGTTGGCGCCGCGGTCGTAGCTCATGACCCGGTCGCCTTCCTCGGCCGAGGAGGTGAGGATGATCACCGGAATGCGTTTGATCATCGGAGTCTCCTTGATCCGCCGCAGGACCTCATGACCGTCGATACCGGGCAATTTCAGATCCAGCAGAATGATGTCCGGCAGCGGGTAGGCGCGCCGGTCCTCATACTGGCCCCGGCCGAGAAGATAATCCATGGCCTCCCCGCCATCCCCGGCCACCTGAATCCTGTTGGCCAGGTGAGCCTCCCGAAAGGCATCCAGGGTGAGTTCCACATCCATGGGATTATCCTCGACCAACAATATCATCGCCGCGTTCGCCAACATGATTTCATCCCTCCCGCGTCATGCGCTCCTGCCAGCGCCAACCGTCAACTGTCCATTGTCTCCGGTTGCCCCGTCACAGTTGAGTAGTCAACTAGTCGAGTAGTCGAGTAGTTAACCACTCGACCACTCGACCACTCAACCACCCAACCACTCGACCACTCAACCACTCAACCACTCGACCACTCAACCACTCAACCACCCAACCACTCAACCACTCAACCACATCCCCTGCCCCCTGTCCCCTATCCCCTATCCCCGAGCAATTCCACCTTGAACACGCTGCCATCGCCGGCCACGGATTCCACCCATACCCGGCCTCCCATCATGGCCACGGCTTTCCTGACAATGGAAAGGCCGATGCCGGTACCCGGATATTCCTGGTCACCGTGCAGCCGCTGGAACACATTGAAAACCGTTTCATGATGTTCAGCCGGAATGCCGATGCCGTTATCGGCCACGCTGACGACCACATGGCCCTCTTTGTTTTGCCAGGAGATCTTGATCCGCGGCGTCACCCCCTCGGCCCGGAAGGTCATGGCATTGTCGAGCAGATTGACGAAAACCTGTTTCACCAGCGTCTCGTCGCCGAGGATTTCCGGCGGTTCCGGGGCGATCTCGATCCTGGCGCCGGTGGTCTCGATCCGGTCGGCCAGGCCGGCTGTCACCCCGGTCAGAATCTCCCCCAACGCCACGGGCCGCGGTCGCATGGACTTGCGGCCCAAGCGGGCATAGGCGAGCAGGTCGGCGATCAGTCTTTCCATCTGGGCCGCCGCCTGCACGATGTTATCGAAATAGTGTCTCCCTTCCTCGTTCAGCGCCTCCCGGTGGCGGCGGGCGATGATTTCGGCGAAACCGCCGATGGACCGCAACGGGGCACGGAGGTCGTGGGACACCGAATAGGAGAAAGTCTCCAACTCCCGGTAGGCGGCCTCCAGTTCGGCGGTCCGTTTTTTCACCTGCTCTTCCAGATGATCCCGGTGCCGGGCCAGTTCCTCTTCGAGCCGCTTCCTGTCGGTCACATCCTCGAACATCGCGACCAGCTCGCCGGAGGGCAGCCGGTAGACGTAATTTTCGAACCAACTTTCGAGTTGCTCATCTTTATAAAGGGTTACGGCATGGGTGGCCGGTGCGCCGGTGCGCCAGACGTTTTGGAAAACCTCGAACAGCCCGGTTTCGTTCACCCCCGGGAAACATTCGCGCACGCTACCGCCGACCACCGCCTCTTTGCCGGTTCGAGTCATCCGCTCGCCGGCCCGGTTCAGATCCTTGAAAATAAAATCCCCGCCATCCCCGGTGGCCTCGTACACCGCCACGCCGCTGCCCATGGCATCGAACAGTTCTCGATAGCGGGCCTCGCTTTCCCGGCGGGCGGCGATTTCATGTTCCATGGCCCGGAAGGAACTTTGCAGATTTTTATCCAGCGTGTTGATCGCCTCGACCACCCGGTCCAGTTCATCCTCGGTGTTACGGAAAAACCGCCGGCGGAGCACGAGCTGCTCCCTGGCCGCCAGGGGCTCCAGCTTCGCCACATAACCGGCGATGGTGCCGAGATGACCGGTCATCAGCAGATGAACGATGAAAAAAATCAGCAGGGAGACCAGAAAAATCATGATACCGGCATAGCCGAAGCGCCTGAGCATGGTGCCGAGCAGATCTTCATCGACCGGGTCGAGCCCGGCGGTAAGAGTGAGCACCCCCAGGGGCACCTCCTGCCGATTGTAGGTGTAAGAAAGCGGGAACCGCCGTTGCATGGTCCTGGTCGAGGTGATCGCGCCGGCCGAGGCGATGACCAGCTCCGCCTGGTGGATGGCCGCCTGTTCCATATATGGACGATTCAAAATACCGTTCAGATGAATCTGGATGGTCCTCCTTTCCATGACCCACAACTCGGCTTCCAGGCTCCCGGCGTTGGTGCGGAATATTTCTTCCAGTTCGTTGCCAATGGCGGCGACGGTACGCCGATATTCCACAAAGGAAGTGAACAAGCCGACCAGGATGGTGATGCCGAGGCTCAGAAACAGAATGATGACAAAGAGCTTCATCGCCAGGGAATGAGTAAATCGCTTCACCATGACCTCACTGTCGGATGGAAAAATCCTGCAAAACCCGGTCCATGATCGCCTTATACGTGCCGTCCCGTTTCATTTCCCGCAAGGTCGCGGCCAGTTCCGGCACCAGGGAGGCGTGTTTTTCGTGCAGATAGGGATACATTTTTCTTACGGCCAGGGGAGGTGCCAGAATGCGAATGTTGTCGAAAGCCAATTCGCGGAGCAGAACCATCCCCTGCAGACGATCATAAACCACGAGATCGGCCCGCTCCCGCTCCAGGAGGCTGAACAAAGCCGCGGCACTGCTGACCTTGGTCAACGATTTCGTCTCGCGGATGTTCTTTTCCAGGATCTTCCAGCCGGTGATGATCCCGACGTTATAAGGTCGCAGACTTTCCCATCCGTCGGTTCTGAAGTCCGGTCCCTTGCCGAAAGCCACGAATTCAAAGGTGGTGACCGGTTCCGGCACCCGGATCAGATGGGGGTAGATCGCCTCCAACCCTTCGACCCGGGAATAACTGCCGTCATCGATTCCGGCGTCGGCATTGAGCATGGCCCGCTCGGCGGGCAGGTAGGAGATGGTCAGAGGAATGGCCAGACGCCGGAAGGCCTCGATCATCACCAGATCGACGAGGCCCCGGTGGTCGGCCGTGGCATTGGGCGGATCGTCCGCGGTGTTGAACACCATGGACTCGGCGGCGTGACCGACGCCGGCGTGTACCGGCAAGCCGAGCAGGGCACAGAAACATACCACCCGGCACAACCAAGTCGATTTCATGCTCCCCCCTTGGTGTCACAGTTGAATACAACATTTGCAAAAGGACCTTTCAGATGTCGCGTTCCGGCGCCCCCCGCCTAACGCGACCTACCGTGCTACCCGATGTGGCAACTTGCGTCAATCAGCC
>Ga0214472_10008460_pt1 | contig 10747 bp, 10 predicted proteins | sample RVTome_6_FD_207662 | JGI IMG/M metagenome (GOLD analysis project Ga0214472, IMG submission 207662) | Soil microbial communities from uranium-contaminated site in the Upper Colorado River Basin, Wyoming, United States - RVT140D175 | ecosystem: Environmental > Terrestrial > Soil > Contaminated >...
GCAAACCAGAAACAGATTCATTTTTTTGTCCAGTAAACGCATTGATTTCTCCTAATCGAGTTGTTTTGGTGAATTTTTAGAAAATTTCGGAATTATTTTTTGAGGTTTCACTTCCAAATGAAGGTTTTCCTTAGCTGCCAGGGTTTTGGCCTTGGCGCAGAATGCATACATGTCAGTGTGAAGAAAATTACTTAGTAGAAATTCGTGGAAAAGATAATGCGGATGGCTCCATGCAGCAGATCCTTGTCCTGAGATCCCTCGTGGCACTTCATCCATCTGGCCTCATGTCGTAGGTGCGTACGACCTATTGCCTTTCATATAGCGGGGTTTTCATCCTGAACCGTCTGAACGTCACAAAGAAGCTTCACCAGGGCCAACGGAATCACGTCAGGCAACCTCGCAACATTCATTTAAATATTTTCAAGAAAAAACCTGTTGGCAAATTTTTGAACCAGACGCAATCTACCCAGACGCCGACACCTGGAAAACCATCACCGCAAGCCACCATGTTCGGACCAGCAAAGTGATATCTATGGTTGGGCTGGCTTGCAAATGATGGGAACCCTTGCGGTGAAGCACCGAATGCCAACCCTCTTCAGCGAGGTTCTTGCTAGTTTTCCAGATTTTTTTGCATTCCTGGCTTGTCATAACCCAAAAAGCTGACCTAAGGTTGGTAGTGTTTTTAAAGTCATCCTTTCCTGTTAAGGGCCTGAAGAAGTGGTAGATCTGACAATTGAAGCACTGGAAAAAAACCAGAATCCCCACGTGATTTTCAGGGCATTGGCAGGCAGCCACGCCTACGGGACAGCTCACGTCCAGAGCGATCGCGATATCCGTGGCATTTTTGTATGGCCTACCCAGGCCTATCTCACGCTTGAGGATCCACCCGCACAGGCGAGTGACGCCAAGAGCGATATTGTGTACTACAACCTGCGGCGGTTTTTGCAGTTGGCGGGCCTGGCAAATCCCAATATTCTGGAAATGCTCTTTTCCCCTGCCGATTGTGTCCTTTTCCAGCACCCCGCTATGGGAACCCTCGCCCAGCAAAGACACCTTTTTCTGACGCAAAAAGTAACCCAAACCTATGTGGGCTATGCCCGAGCTCAAATCAAAAAAGCATCGGGACAGAACAAGTGGGTTAACCGGCCCCAGCCGGAAACGCCCCCTGTCAGGGAAGATTATTGCTGGCTTTTGCCACCCCAACACCAGCAAGCAGGCCCAGCCAAAGCGCAACGCCTCCGCAATTCGGGGATTAACCTTTTGCATTGTGGCGTAACTGGCGTCCAGCATTTCCCGCATCTTTACCGGCTCTATAAAATGCCCAGTGGCGTGGCGGGTGGCGTGTTTAAAAACGGCAAGGTCTTTTGCCGAACCCTTTCCGAAATGGCATCTGAGGCGCACTTTTTAGGCTTTTTTTCCTATAACGATGCGGATTACCAGCAAGCCAAACGCGACCATCGTCATTATTGGGAATGGGTTGCCAATCGCAATCCCAACCGCTGGAAAACTCAGGAAGCAGGCATTATCGACTACGACGCCAAGAACATGATGCACACCTTCCGCCTTCTGCTTTCGGGTAAGAATATCCTGGAAAACGGGCAACCGATCGTCCGTTTCCAAGGCGAACTTCTGGAATTTCTAAAGCACATTCTTGCGGGTAGGATTCCCTTTGCGGATTTGGTAGCCCAAGCAGATGAGCTGGTGGCGGAAATAGAAGGATTGGAAAATCGCAAGGGTTTACCCAAAGATGTGGACCGTGCGCTCCTGGATGCGATTCTGAAGCGAATGACACGAGAATGGGAGGAAGTTTTTGAAGGCTGAAATTCTCCGGCGCCTCGCCGAATTAGAGGCTGATCAGGGCATGACCCTTTTGTTCGCTTGCGAATCCGGCAGCCGGGCGTGGGGATTTCCCTCGCCTGACAGCGATTACGATGTGCGCTTTGTGTACGTCAAACCTCTCCCCTACCACTTAAGCCTGGGTTCCAAGGACGATACGCTGAACATCATGCTGCCCGGTGATCTGGATCTTTCAGGTTGGGAATTGGGCAAAGTACTCCGTCTCTTTGCGAAGTCCAATATTCCTTTGTTCGAGTGGATCCAAAGCCCCCTGATCTATCTTCGAAATGAGGCTTTTCACCAGCAATTGCTGGACTTATTGCCGCAATTCTTCAATCCCATTGCCGGAATCCACCATTATCTGAATATGGCCAAATCATCACTGGGTGCCGCGTCATCCCTGCATGCTATTTCGGTGAAGAAGGCCCTGTATGCGTTACGCACCAGTGCATGTGCTGCCTGGATCGAGCATTTTCAAACCATGCCGCCAACGGATTTTCACCTGATACTCCAGGAAACCCGGCTCATTTCCACCGCCAGACGTGCCGCAATCGAGCGGCTGATAGACCAAAAGCGCTCTATGGAAGAAGCTTTTCTGGTAGACCTTCCTGAAACCTTAATTCGCTGGCTTCAAGAAATCCAGGACAAGGTGGCCATGCCAGAAAAACCGGACAAAGCAAAGACACATCAGCGCATGGATGCTTTGAACCAGGTTTTCTACCACTGGGTTTTGAAAGCATCCAAGCCACTGAGTTTGCCCTGAGGTTCTGGGGCTTTACCTAACCAACCCGTTTTATGGCTGGTTAACGGCAGTTTCACCGCGGCTGCGAGGATCAAACTCCAACGCAGGCGCCGAGGATTCAGGAAAGCTGACAAAGCTATCCATGGTTTCGGTCGGGATATCTCTACCGAAATAGATTTGCCTGGCTGCCAGGAGCAGGACCAGGAGATTGATCAATCCAATAAAAACATAAAGCCCATTACTGCCCATTGCCGACATACTGAGTGCTGCCAGGGTTGGCCCGAATATAGCGCCAATCGCATGGTAGACAATCAGCCCACCGCTAGCTTTTATGACATGCTGAGGTTCCAGAAAATCGTTGGCCAGGGTAATGAAAAGAGAATAAAGGGTGTAACTGAAACCTCCAAAAAAGAGGGCCAGACCCATGAGGGGCAGGGTGATGGCATCCATGGAGTCCACCAGGAGGACAAAAAGCGCACACACGAAGACGGAAACACCGAGCGTTGCGGCAATGACTTTTCGCCGATCAAAACGGTCGGAAAGATACCCTAAGGGCCATTGAAACAGTAACCCTCCCATGAAGGTAGTCCCCACCATCAGTCCGACCGCCCGAGATGTTAAGCCAATTTGGGAATAGTAGACCGCGCCAAGACCCCAGAAGGCACCCAGCGTCATTCCAGTAGAGAAACAGCCCAAAGTAGCAAGAGGCGAGATAACCAGCAGCCGCCGGAACCCAAAATGCTCGGAATCCTGACGCAGATTTGGCGGTTGCTTTGTGCTCAGGGTAATCGGCACCAAGGCAAGGGAAATGAGTATTGAAACTACCGCAAACAGCACAAACTCACTGGGTTGGGCCAGGAACACAAACAGTTGCCCCACTGAGAGGCTTAAAAAGCTCAAGGTCATGTAGATGGAAAACACCTGGCCGCGAATCTCCTTCGCCGCCAGGGCATTGAGCCAACTTTCGATAACCATGTAGAGACCGGCGATGCATACACCATAGATTAGGCGCAACACAATCCAGGCAGCTTCTGAGATGATCAACACGTGAAGCAGCGAGATAACCGAAGCGACCGATGCAAACACCGCGAAGGTGCGAATCTGGCCCACCGTGCGAATCAACCGCGAGCACACCATGGTTCCCACGATAAAACCCAGGAAATAAGCCGACATCATGACGCCCAGCACCCAACTGGGAAAATGTTCGTAACTGGCCCGCAAACCTAAAAGAGTGTTGTTCAAGCCATGTCCCAGGCACAGAACACTGAAACTGAGCAGCAGCGATGAGACGGCGAGAATGGTGGCGCGCATATGAGTCCTTCCTTGAGTTTTCAGACCTGACAATGGTCATCCCCTGCAAGGTTTTTTGGCGCGTTGGTGATCCTCACGCCTCTAAATCCGCCGACATTTCAACAGGCGGCATTCAATCCGTCAAATTTTCTTTTGGTAAAGCGAGAAACTCGATGATGGGGCAATCGGGTCTGGCATCACCCAAACACCCTTCCGCCAAGTGAGAAAGTACCGCTTCAAGGCGTTCCAACTCTTCCCTTTTCTGGCGAATTTCTTCCAACCGCTGCAGGGCAATCTGTTTGACTTCTTTACTGGTCCGCGACGGGTTTTCGTATAAATCCAACAACTCGCGGCAGGTGTCGATGGAAAATCCGAAGGCACGCGCATGTCTCACAAAAATGAGTTTGTGTAAGGTCTTTTCGTCATACATGCGATACCCAGCCTCTGAGACACCGGGTGACTTGATAAGGCCAATTTCGTCGTAGTACCGAATGGTTTTTATGGGCACGTTGGCCGCCTTAGCCGCTCTTCCGATTGAATACATAATTCCTCGCTCCTGGAATTCGCTTGACACTCCATCTACTGGAGACTTTAACATTGAAGACAGAAGGGAATTCAGCCCTGACCACGAGGAGAATTTATGAGCGATTGTTGCCATTCCCACAGCCAAAGCCCGCAAACTCCGCCCACAGCGGGAGAATCGGCCATTTACACCTGTCCCATGCATCCTGAAATTCGCCAAAAAGGTCCTGGCACTTGCCCGAAATGCGGCATGGCGCTGGAACCGGAAACGGTTCGTTTGGAAGAGGGAGAAAATCCTGAATTGAAAGACTTTCGCCGCAGATTCTGGATAGGTCTGACGCTCACCCTACCGGTATTTGTACTTGAAATGGGTGGGCACCTTTTCGGTTGGCACCTTTTTGATGGGCGAACCTCACACCTGATTCAGTTTCTCTTCGCGACACCGGTCGTGGTTTGGGCTGGCGCACCCTTTTTTTTGCGGGGTTGGCAATCCATTCACATGCGCTCCCTCAATATGTTCACCCTCATCGCGCTGGGAACAGGCGTCGCTTTCACCTACAGTGTTATTGCACTCGCCTTCCCAGGTCAATTCCCAGAAAGTTTCAAGGTGCACGGGGTGGTTCCGGTTTACTTCGAAGCTGCAGCCGTCATCGTGGTTCTGGTCCTCCTGGGTCAACTCCTTGAATTGAAAGCCCGCGAGAAAACAGGGGGCGCCATCAAAGCCTTGTTGGGTCTGGCTCCGAAAACGGCGCTACGCGTGACCGAAGGCAAGGAGGACGAGGAGATTTCCATCGAGGCCATTCACCGCGGCGATATTCTGCGGGTACGCCCCGGCGAGAAGGTTCCGGTTGATGCCAGCGTGGTGGAAGGCTCCAGTCACGTGGATGAATCCATGGTCACCGGAGAGTCCATGCCGGTTGAGAAAACGGCTGGCTCCGAGGTTATAGGCGGAACTATCAACCAGAAAGGCTCGCTTTTGATTCGCGCGATGAAGGTAGGCCAGGACACCTTGCTGGCACAAATCGTAACCATGGTCGCCCAGGCCCAGCGCAGCAAAGCCCCGATTCAAAGGGTCGCTGACAAGGTTGCGGGGCATTTCGTGCCGCTAGTTCTGTTGGTTGCTCTTTGTGCATTTGTTCTCTGGTGGGCGCTTGCAACCTCCCAAGGATTCAGCTACGGCCTGATTGCCGCCGTCTCGGTTCTCATTATCGCCTGTCCCTGTGCCCTCGGCCTGGCCACGCCCATGTCCATCATGGTTGGCGTAGGACGCGGGGCCAAACACGGTGTGCTCATCAAAAACGCCTCGGCGCTCGAGACTTTGGAAAAGGTCGACACCCTGGTGGTTGATAAAACAGGAACCTTGACCGAAGGTAAACCCAGGCTCACCGCCATCCTCCTCAACAAGGGCTTCGACCGTCAGCAGGTTTTGCAACTGGCCGCGTCTTTGGAAGCGGGCAGCGAACATCCCTTGGCAGATGCCATTTTGCGTCTGGCAAAAGAGGACGGATTACCCTTAAAGAAGGCCACCGAATTTGAGGCCATGACGGGAATGGGTGTTAAAGGCCAGGTAGATGGCAAAAATCTGCTACTGGGGAACCCACGTATGATGGAAGCTGTAAACATCTCAACAGAGTCGCTGAAGGAGCAGGCCGAAGCGGTTCGCACCGATGGCGGAACGGCCGTCTTCCTTGCAGTGGATGGCAAGCTGGCGGCAGTTTTAGCCATCAAAGATACGCTCAAAACCACCACCCAGCATGCCATTCACACCTTACAGAAGGCAGGCATGAGGGTGGTGATGCTGACGGGTGACAATGCCACGACGGCCAAAGCCATTGCCCAACGACTTGGGATCGCCGAAATCCATGCCGATGTATTGCCAGCCGATAAAAAGCGCATCGTAGAGGAGCTCAGGAACCAGGGCCGCATCGTGGCCATGGCAGGCGATGGAATAAACGATGCCCCTGCTCTGGCAACGGCCCATGTTGGTATTGCCATGGGGACCGGAACCGATGTAGCTGTTGAAAGCGCCGGTGTCACCTTGCTCCGCGGCGACCTTAGCCATATTCTCACGGCTGTAAACCTGTCCAGGGCCACCATGACGAATATCCGCCAAAACCTCTTTTTTGCCTTTGCCTACAACGCCGCAGGTGTTCCCATCGCAGCCGGAATTCTGTATCCCCTTTTTGGAATTCTTCTCACCCCCATGATTGCGGCATTGGCCATGTCCTTTTCTTCCGTAAGCGTTATCTCCAATGCATTACGCCTCAATCTTCAAAAACTGGAGTGAGGCAGCAGGCGACTGGCGTTTTCCAATCAAATCCACCGTTTTTTTCCAGGACCTAGCCTGCTGCACCTCTAGGCAGTCCCGTATTTTTGCCGCATGAACGCCACCGAATCGCGGATCATGGATTTCAGAATGTCGGGGTCAACATCGGACAATTTATTAATGTATAAACAGGACTTCCCTACCTTGTGTTTTCCCAGCTTTGCCAAAAGATCTTCATATTTTGAAAAACCTGGCATGATGTACAGAACCAGATTGGCTTTGCGCGGTGAAAAACCGGCCAGGAACCAGTCCCCCTCTTTGCCGCTGGCATAGCGATAGGTATAGCTGCCAAACCCGACAATGCTACTGCCGTACATTCGTGGCTCTTCCCCGGTGATAGCCTGCATGGTATCCAGAACCCAATGGGCGTCTTTGCGACGAATATCATGCTCCACGCTGTTCAGAAAGTCTTTAACACTGCCAGCATTGGGCTGCGTTTTGTTTTCGGCCATTTACCAACCTCCTATCATTTCCCTTGAATCAAGTGGGTCCCATTAAGAGCAGCTTGGGGGTTACCTTCCAAAAAAGCAGCTCTTGGGAAAAAGGTCAAGGGGATCCAGCTTCGGCTCACGCGTAATCGGGGGCTCGCCGATGCCATACCCCATGCTTGAAAAATAAGGTCCCCCTGCCACCAAGCTTCCGGCGTTTGGGTCCCCTTTTCCGAAAACAGATCGGTACCGAATTCAGGATGGCAATAGGGCCGCAGGGTATGCCGTTAAATGGGGTGAGCAAGTGCTGCCAATCCCCTGAAAAGCTTAAAGATATAGAGACCCAATCTCTATTTGAATAATGACCGGACGGTAACTTTTTTAATGGATTCATTTCCCCTTAAAATGAGCGAGGATGCTTTTTGAAAAGCGCAATCCTGCTCCAGAGAGTTGAAATTTATGCCATTGAAACCTGCCGTCAAACTCCTTCAATGCAAACCAAACTTCCATCCGACCTTCGGGCTGTGGCTGATGGTTCTTGGCGTAACGGTCTCCGGCATGGCTTACACAAATCCAGTTACCGAGAAGGTCATCGCCAAGAAAATGGGTTCGCGCTTCGAAATTACAGCGGTTCACGCCACTGCTGACCAGGCCCACGCAGCCATTGATGCCGCCTATGCGGAAATCGACCGATTGGAGGCCATGATTTCCAGTTGGCAGCCAAACTCCTTTACCAGCGCGGTGAATCGCAACGCGGGTGTCGCACCCACGGCCGTTCCCGCGGAATTGTTTAACCTCATCCGTCGCGCCATCAAGGTTTCGGAACTTACCGAAGGCGCCTTCGACATCACTTACGACAGTTTTGGCAAACTTTGGGATTTTAAGGCAGAGGCGCCAAAGCTTCCCAGTGACGCAGAAATTCAAGCGGCCTTAACCTTGGTGGGGTACCAGAAAATTCAGCTAGACGTGCAAACCAACTCGGTATTTCTGCCCCAAAAGGGCATGCGCATGGGCTTTGGTGCCATTGGGAAGGGATTCGCGGCCAACAAAGCTGCCTTCATTCTCAAACAACAGGGTGTGACCGGTGGCGTTATTAATGCCGGTGGCGATATGGTGGTTTTTGGTCGCCAGGCCAATGGCGCGCTGTGGGACGTGGGCGTGGCCCATCCGCGCCACCCGGATCGGGTCTATGCACAGCTTTTAATTTCTGAACAAGCCATTGTGACCTCTGGCGATTACGAGAGTTTTTTTGTCCACGAAGGCAAGCGCTACGCACACATACTGAATCCAAAAACGGGCTATCCGGTGGACTTTCTGCAATCGGTCACGGTGATTTGTCCCAACGGAGAGCTGGCCGACGCCCTTGCTACCTCGGTCTTTGTTTTGGGTCGCGAAAAGGGTCTGGCCCTGCTCACCCAACTGGATAAGGTGGAAGGCTTAATTATTGATGCCGATGGCCAACGATGGACCACTCCCAACTTAAACGTATTTCTTCAAGACACACAAAAGGATGACTAGATGATGAAACCCTTTGTTTTCATTCTCGCATTGATCGGCACCTTCACTCTCAGTTGCAGCGCCGTCCAACCCTGGCAAAAGGAAAAACTGAGCCTCTCACCCATGAGCGTGAACGACTGTCCCGTTCATCGCTTCGAACGCAATGCCGAGGTGTACCGCGAAGGTGCCGTAGGCGGCAATGGCGGGAAATCTGGCGGAGGTTGCGGATGCTCCTAAGAACCGCTCTTCTTGCGCTCACCGCCATTTCCCTTCTGCCTGGATTGGCCCAGGATGAGAAGTGGCGCGTGGATTTTCTGGGCAGTTACTACGATCAGGACGGCGAGCGCTCGCCAGTGACCGGGGGAATTGGAACCGAAGAATTGCAAACCATTGGCCCCGTGATTGTCCTCAATTACCAGGGTGATTCTCCCTGGTCCTACACCACCACATTGGGTGTGGACAACATCACCTCTGCCTCTACGGATAATATCGACCTGGATGCCGCCGGCGTGAACGTCAGTGGTGCCTCGCGCCAGGATAACCGCGTCTTCATTAACAGTGGTGCAACGCGAAAAGTGGGAAATCAAAACTGGGGCGTCAACCTTGGGTTTTCCAAGGAATACGATTACCGTTCCATAAGTGCTGGCCTGAACTGGAGCATGGATTTCAATCAGAAAAACTCCACTTTGGGAGTAGCTTTGAATCGCTACCAGGACGAAGTGACACTCTACGATATTTTTGGCGTTGACCAGGGTACCGACGACCGCGAAACTACGGATATTACGCTTTCCTTGAGCCAGGTGCTCTCGCCGCGGGCAATTGCGGTGTTTGAAGTTTTCGTGAGCGATCAATCCGGGTTTTTGTCCACCCCTTTCCACGAGGTCATCCTGGACGACGGCGCCATTACCACCGAACGCCTGCCCGATGCCCGCACGCGCACAGCCGTGAAGGTTGGCCTCAATTACGCATTCAGCAACAACCTGATTCTGCGTTCCTATCTGCGCCATTACGATGACGACTGGGGCATTGCCGCCCAAACGCTAGAGTTAGAACCCCATTTCCGCCTGCCTTATGGTGAAGACACCTGGATCTATCCCATTTTCCGCTTCCACACCCAGGATGCCAGCGATTATTGGGTGTTGCCCAACCAGGCACCGGCCTCCCAGGATTTTTACACCGCCGATTGGGATTTGGGGGAATTCGACAGCCAGAAATACGGTATTGGCTTTCGCACCAAGCTGGCGTCCAGGCTTTCAGACTTTCTGGACGTGCGCGTCACCCGCTACACCCGCGATGGCGATTTCTCTTCGTTTAACGTGGCCTTTGGATTGGGGTGGTCATGGTAAAGACAATGCTGATTCTCGCCCTCGCGCTTCTGATTCCAGCGCCCAAGCAAACCGTTGATCAGTACGGCAAGACTCACGCCGTGGCAGAGCTGCAAGGCCAGGTAACCGTGATCGATTTCGCCGCCAGTTGGTGCAAACCCTGCTGGAAAGCACTCCCCCACGTGGAGGCTCTGGCGAAGGAGTTCCCAGATCTGAAGGTTCTGGTCATCAGCGAAGACGACCAAAGGGCCGGTCGCGACAAACTGGTCAAAAAACTGAACCTCTCCGTGCCGGTAATTTGGGACGATGGCCACGTCTGGGCCGAAACCTTCCAACCCAAAGGCATGCCGACAACGCTGATTTTGGACAAAGACGGCAGTGTCCTCTACCGCCATGAGGGCTATTCTGAAGCCAAATGGCAGGAATTCCGCGCCCATCTCAAACAGCATCTGTAACAAAAGTCCGTCTATGGACAGCCGACCCACGGCAGCCAACCGACCGCCAACGCGTGCGTTGGCGCGGGCAAAACATCGTAGGCAACCCCGTCATCCCAGCCGCCAACTTGGTAGGACCTGGCACCGATGGCCAGGCAGTATTTGAACGCCACGACATCCTTCCCTTCCAAGCTGGGTCGCATGCCAATGGACCGCCAACGCGTGCGTTGGCGCGGGCAAAACATCGTAGGCAACCCCAGTCTGGGTCGCATGCCAATGGACCGCCAACGCGTGCGTTGGCGTGGGCAAAACATCGTAGGCAACCCCAGTCTGGGACGCATGCCAAT
>Ga0214472_10008461_pt1 | contig 10746 bp, 7 predicted proteins | sample RVTome_6_FD_207662 | JGI IMG/M metagenome (GOLD analysis project Ga0214472, IMG submission 207662) | Soil microbial communities from uranium-contaminated site in the Upper Colorado River Basin, Wyoming, United States - RVT140D175 | ecosystem: Environmental > Terrestrial > Soil > Contaminated >...
TGGGTACATCTGCCAGCCTTATCGTGGCGCTATTCGCCGGCATGATGATCAGGCAGCTGTTCGGATTTTGAAAGAAGCAATTGTGCAACATGAGACGCGGCACGAAAACATAGCACTACAAAAACTTGGAGCAGCACACTCCCCTTTGTGCGATGGACTGTGAGAGAGGGGGGACGGAGGAGTGTGAAATCAGAGCCATACGGCACACCCCTTCTCCGAGGGGAATCTTTTGAAATGAAAAACTGATTCTTATATTGCATCATGGCAAAAAGACCAAAACCTAAATCCACCGGAAAGAAGAAGCCCATCGAGCAATACGAGCACAAGGGCAAACAGCGTGTTAACAACCCGCCCGTAGGACTCGTTACGCCCGATACCGACCCTGATGTAAAATCTGGACAGCCGAAGAAGACCTACCAATACGATCCGCACCTTGACCCGCAGCTTGTGTGGGCAGGGAAAGCCGAGCATACCTCGTTCGAGATTCCCACGGTTTCGCTCCACGTGCACGAGCGGATTGACCCGCGCTCGATCATTGAAGCGGTGCGGAAGAAGAACGGGAGCAACTACGAGCAGATGTCTCTGTTTAGCAGTAAGGAAGAGAACCCACCACTCCGTGATGCCATTGACTTCTACAAGCACCGGCACAACTGGAGCAACAGGCTGATTGCCGGCGACTCGCTGCTCGTGATGAACTCGCTTCTCGAAAAGGAAGGCCTCGGCGGACAGGTGCAGATGATCTACATTGACCCGCCCTACGGCATCAAGTACGGTTCCAACTTCCAACCGTTTGTGAACAAGCGTGACGTTAAGGACGGCAAGGACGAAGACCTCACCGCAGAGCCGGAGATGGTGAAGGCGTTCCGGGATACGTGGGAGTTGGGGATTCACTCGTATCTCACCTACCTCCGAGACCGACTGCTTCTCGCGAGAGAATTACTGAGCGAGAGCGGGAGTGTGTTTGTGCAGATCTCGGATGAGAATGTGCATCATGTGAGAGAGTTGATGGATGAGGTGTTTGGAACGAGCCATGCGTGTGGAATAATTGCTTTTGTAAAAACTGGAGGCAAAGGTGGGGAGTTGTTAGACACTGTCAATGACTTTCTGCTTTGGTACGCGAAGGACAAAGATAGGATCAAATACCGACAACAGTACTTTGAAAAGATACTTGGTGGGGAAAAGGCTGCGAGCTATGTTTGGGTCGAGTCTCAGGATAGAAAAGTCAGGCGGAGACTGTCGCTCGATGAAATAGAGAGAAGGGAAATTCCAAGCGGTTGGCGATTGTTCTCCGTTCAAAATATGACATCTCAGAGTGGAGGGGACAACTCAAGATTTCCAGTAGAATTCGAAGGCAAGAGTTTTAGACCGACGAAGAACTACTGGAAGACTAACCAAGAAGGAATGAAGAACCTCATCAAGGCAAATAGACTCGTCGTGTCAGGAAACAATCTGAACTATGTGCGATATCAGGACGATTTCCCATTCATTCCGATTAACAATGTTTGGACCGATACTGCAATCGCAGGCTTTTCGGGTGAGGACAAGATGTATGTTGTGCAAACGGCAAAACGCGTGCTCCAGCGTTGTATTCTCATGACCACCGACCCCGGCGATCTTGTCTTCGATCCCACCTGCGGTTCTGGAACAACAGCATTTATTGCCGAGCAGTGGGGCCGTCGGTGGATCACATGCGATACATCTCGCGTTGCAACAACGCTTGCGAAGCAACGACTCATGTCCTCCGTGTTTGACTACTACGAGCTTGCGCATCCGGAGGAAGGCGTGGGCAGCGGGTTCATCTATAAGACCGTTCCACACATCACGCTCAAGTCCATTGCCAACAATGAGCCGCCTGGGCAGGAGACGCTGTACGACCAGCCGTATGCCGACAACAGGCGAACGCGGGTCACCGGGCCGTTCACGGTCGAGGCGGTACCAGCGCCAACAGTCAAACCACTCACCACTATTCACTCGCCACTAAGTGGAGAGGGGATGGTGGATAGTGGTGAGAAGGAACTCGCCACTGACCACTCATCACTCTCCACCTCCATTGCACGCTCTGGTGAAACATTGCGTCAAAGAGAATACCGCGACGAGCTTCTCAAGTCCGGCATACGCGGTAAGAACGGACAGTACATTCTTTTCTCACGCGTCGAGCCGCTTGCTGGTACGCAATGGCTGCATGCAGAGGCAGAGACGAGGCCGAATGAGAAAGGCGCGATGACGGTGAGGGAGGCGAAGGTGAAATACGGACCTCACCCCGGCCCTCTCCTAAGAGGAGAGGGAGGGCAGCGCACTGTTATTTCGTTCGGACCCGAGCATGCGCCGCTTGAGCAACGTCAGGTGGAGCTTGCGTGGGAAGAAGCACGGTCGCTCAAACCGAGGCCATCGTTGCTCGTGTTTGCCGCCTTCCAGTTCGATCCCGAAGCCGCGAAGGACATCGACGAAATCAATCCAGAAAAAGCAGGCATGACGCTGCTGAAAGTCCAGATGAACGCCGATTTGCTGACGGATGACCTGAAGAAGAAGCGCACAAGTAGCGAGAGTTTCTGGCTGATCGGTCAACCGGATGTGAAGTTGAAGCAGATCAAGTCGGGCCATGACAAAGGCAAGTACCAGGTTGAAGTTCTCGGATTCGACTATTACAACACGAGAACCGGCACCATCGAATCGGGCGGCAACGAGAAAATCGCCATGTGGCTACTCGACACCGACTACGACGGTCGCAGTCTTTTTCCCCGCCAGGTCTTCTTCCCCATGGCCGGAGAGAACGAAGGCTGGTCACGCCTCGCCCGCAACCTCAAAGCCGAAATCGACGAGGAGCTGATCGAGCAATATCGCGGCACCATCTCGCTTCCCTTCGAGCCGGGCAAACACAAACGCATTGCAGTGAAGATTGTGGATGATCGGGGGATTGAGAGTTTGCTTGTCCGCCATATTTCTGGCGGGAAGGTGATGGAGGCGACTGCATGAATAGTCAAGAGTTGCTGCGCGAGGTTAGCTTTGGGAGTCGAGTGGCAGAAGAAGAGAGCGCTAGGTTGAGGAGCTACTTTGTGCAAACCAACGATTGGAAGAGAGTTTATTCGGGTGAGGTAGACGTAGTATATGGACCAAAGGGTTCTGGTAAAAGCGCTATCTACTCGCTTCTGCAGGATAGCACGGCGGAGCTTTTTGATAAGTCCATACTCTACATTCCCGGGGAGAACCCTAGAGGTGCCACGGCTTTTAAAGAGCTTGTCGCTGATCCACCAACTACAGAGATGGAGTTTCAAGATTTGTGGAAGTTGTACTTCAGCTCGTTAATTGCTGGAGTCTTTTCTGAGTTTGACATAAAGGGCAAACAATCTGAACAATTGTCGAGTGGGCTTCGGGACCGTGGACTTTTGGTTGGAAGCGAAAGCCTATCTGAAAAATTCAAGAAAGCCTTCGATTACGTTAGATCTATAAGACCAACATCGCTTGAAGCTGGAGTGAAGGTTGATCAATACACTGGTCTGCCGACGGGAGTGGTCGCGAAAGTTGGGTTTGATGGTTCAGATGCAGCAGAGAAGTTGGGCAATACCTCACCTGATGTCCTACTCAAGCTTGCGAATGATGCCGTGAAAGGATCTGGTTTTCGTGTATGGCTTGCCATCGACAGACTTGATGTAGCATTTCAAGAGAATGATGTTCTTGAGGCTAATGCTCTCAGAGCATTATTCAAGGTCTATTTGGATCTCCTTGTCCACGGAAATCTCAGGCTGATGATCTTCCTGCGAACTGATATCTGGAAAAAAATTACAGAGAGCGGCTTTAGAGAAGCAAGTCACATCACCAGAGCATTAACCATCACTTGGTCAAGAGACGCACTGCTGAATCTGATCCTTCGAAGACTGCTACAGAGCGACCAGGTCGCGACGGTTTATGCAGTCGACTCGAAGGCAGTTCTGGCCGACCAGGCTCTTCAAGAAACCTTGTTTTATCGTGTCTTTCCAAGCCAAATAGATGTTGGAGAGAAAAAGCCAAGCACTCTAGAGTGGATATTGAGTCGAACTCGTGATGGAACCGGTAACCAAGCTCCACGAGAATTGATTCACTTGCTGAATGAAGCGCGGGAAATTCAAATCCAAAAGTATACCGTTGGAGGTGAGAAGCCTGAGGGGTCAAATCTGTTTTCCAGAAGCGTGATCAAAGAGGCGTTGAGACCCGTATCGAAAGTTCGACTAGAGCAAACGCTATATGCAGAGTATCCAAGTCTGAAGACGCTCATTCAGAAACTGGAGAAGGAAAAAGCGACACAACGGCTCGATTCGCTCTCGAAGATCTGGAAGAACCAGGTGGAAGAAGCACATAGTTCTGCCGAGAAGTTAGCTGATATTGGTTTCTTCGAAAGGCGCGGGACAAAACAGGCACCGGCGTATTGGGTTCCATTTCTCTACAGAGACGCCTTAGACCTCGTTCAAGGCGAGGCTGAGTAAAGTTCCTTTCACCAGAACGATTTGCAATGAAGATTGTGCATATCTGATGACTTGAGAGTTTGCTTGTCCGCCATCTTTCTGGCGGGAAGGTGATGGTCTACGACTCTACGGAGTCGAAGACTCGTAGAGAGGTGGGATGAGAAGGTTCCAGCTACGCTCTGTCTTTCCGATGGAGACGAAATGAGCAAGAAAACTAGTCCGTGGGCATTGGGTCTAATTGAAGCACTCAAGTGTGTTGGCGTCATCAGGGCGAGTAACCTCCAGACCAAGAACCGCCTTGCAATGTTGATGCTCGATAGCACCCTCGAAATTGCCATCCGACAATATCTGACAAATGTGAAGAAGATAACCTTGGATGAAAAACAGCATCGCCATCGAGACACTCTGATCAAGATTGCAAAGGGGCATATCAAGCTGGAAGATGAGGTTTGGGATCACTTAAATTATTTCTGGACGACAAGGAATCCTCAATACCATCAAGAAGCAAACGTCGTGGTTACAGATGTCGTGTTTGAAGAGTTCCAGGATGTTGTTTCTCACGTTTTGAGGATACTATACGGAATAGAGTCACATCCATTTCTCACTTTGGAACCCAGTGAATTGTTTGCTGTTGACGCAAGACCTAATACCGTGGGTTTTGCGAAGCTGAAGTCCAAAACCGAGATTGTAATTGCTGCTGTCTCGAGTGGGGATTTGAAGGGTCCCAACGACTTGAAGCAGATGCTGAAAAAACTTGGAATAAAAAAGAAGATCAATGAGGATGAGGCACGAGTCTATCTTAACAGCAACTATTTCTACAAAGACGAGCACGGATTTCGAAGGCTTAGTGGGGCAGGTTTGACGAAGCTCTCTTCCATGACGGCACGATTAAAGTCGAAAGGAGACTCAGATGAGTGAAAACAAGATTCAAGTTTCTGTGAGCGGTACGGTAGATGGCTACATGGTAGCTCTTCAGACTGAGGTAACATCGAATGAGGTTGTTGCTTCAGTGGCAGATCTAATAAAGCAGTTGAAGAGTCAAGGAGCGACAGGTGTAAGGCAGCTTGGGCAGTCTGATCAGAATGATGATTCTGATGCGAGCCCACCTATCCAGAAACTGGCAACAGAACTTGACATCGATGGGAATGCTCTGAAGCCTCATGTTGGCTTCAAAGGAAGTACAGTGCAGATCATAAAAGCCAGCCAGCTAATGGTCACGGATGCCTTAACCATGATAATCCTTTCTATAGAAAAGGGCCTGGGTCAAGCATCGCTCAGTCTAGATGAAATGCAGGGTCTCATAGAATTGAACGGGGTTAAGTACGAGTACCCAACAACTACCGCCATCTTCAACCTCAAGAAGGTTGGGTACATTAACGGAACACTGTATGATCAAGAGAGGAGGCTTTCACTCACACACAAGGGCGAAGAGAATGCTCGAAAGGCTTTCAAGGCACTAATGGGGGGCACTGCACCAATGCGAAAGGTAAAGACCCAAAAAAAGAGGACAAGAAGATAGCCCTTCGCCAAATGCAAATGAACGGATCGACAAGCACATCATCAACCCTCCGCCTTCCGCCAAAGAGATGGCGGACAGGTCGGCGGATTCGGGGCAGGCTCTCCATACAAAGAGGTGATACCGTGCTTGAACTTTCTAGGGCCGTGAATATGAAGGAACTGGATGTCGTACATCTTCATGGATGAGAGGGGAGACCTTGGATTTGACTTTACGAAGAAAAAGACATCAAGGTTCTTTGTCATAACGTGCCTCTTTGTGACAAAGACCCGTGCGATTGAGAAGATTGTCAATGCTGTATTTCGGTCGTTTTCACAGCAGAGAAGAAAGCATCATCCCGGGGTTTTGCATTGCAGCAAAGAACTGCCGGCGACAAGAAAACGGGTCCTTGTAGATCTGTGCAAGCATGACGTGCGCATCTTGTCGATCTATCTGAACAAGACGAAAGTGTATACTCGTTTGCAGGACGAGAAACAGGTACTGTACAACTACGTGACAAACATTCTGCTTGATCGCATCTATACGGGCAAGCTTATCCCCCTTGACCGTGCGGTCCGTTTGATCGCTTCACGCCGGGAGACGAACAAGTTCTTGAATGAGAATTTCAAACGGTACCTCACAGATCAAATCTCTTCGAGGCAAAAGTTGCCAATAACAATCGAGATTAGAAGGCCGGGCGAGCAGAAGTGCCTACAGGTTGTCGACTTCGCTTGCTGGTCTATTTTTAGAAGGCGTGAATACGGAGATGACAGCTACTGGAAGATTATCAGGGAGAAGATCGTTGAAGAAAGCCCTCTCTTCCCATAAAAAGACAAAACCCTGTGCGCTATTTTCGAGGAACCATACGGAGCCCCACGCACAGGGAATTACTTGTCAGACTTCTTGACCGCCCTGACTATCCTTTCGGAAGAGCCCCATGGGCTCTTGTTATCAGGGCGGAACCTTTTTCAAACTTAAGAGCTAATGAGAGCACTCAGAAGCTCCGAACCAATATAACACATGACAGGTTGCATGTCAAGCATCGAAGATGCAGCGGTCTTGGAATGATCTATTGAACTGGCATTGGTTGCAAATACAGAATAAACAACAAAAGGAGAGTAAACAAAATGCCCGGTCCTCATAGCAATCCACAGGCAGCAATACAATGTTGTCCAATCTGTAGGGGAAGTCTTCATGTTCCCAATCCAGATAAGCCGCATTGCTACAAGTGTTACGTTTGCGATTGGAGGTTTGAGATCAACCAACTTGACCGAATCAGAGAGGATTCAAATTAAGACAAGACCAACGATGCAGTGCACAACGTTCGCGGCAGGTAGAGCATGAGCGGAACAATCGACAAACTCATCATCAACTCCCCCTACAAGGAGCCGAAGCAGTACTGGCGCTACGACCCCAAGACGAGAACATTTTCTCTGATCGAAGGCCGTCGACCCGCGGGATACGTTGTTGCCTCGGAAAGCTCTCGTGCCTTTGATGATCCGGGCATCTTTGTCGAGATACCGCTTGTCAATGCAATCCGTCCTCGCATCAAGGCGTGGCGTGAGCTTCCAAGCAACCCGTACGCGGGCGTTACCGGGATTACCAAACGGTTGCTTGACCATTGGCGAAATCCTGAGGAGCGGACGAACAAGCGATTCTTCTTCTGCCAGTTGGAAGCAATCGAAACGCTCATCTGGCTCGTGGAAGCGGATGAATCCGAGAAAGTCGGGATTGACATCCCGTCGGACGGCGGCGAGTTTGTCCGGCTTTGCTCCAAGATGGCAACCGGCTCGGGGAAGACCATCGTCATGGCCATGGTGTGCGCATGGCAGATCCTCAACAAGGTCACATATCCGCAAGACCCCCGCTTCTCCAAACATATCTTTGTGGTTGCTCCGGGCCTCACCGTGAAGAGCCGCCTGCAGGTGCTCAACCCGAACTCGCCGGACAATTACTACGATGAGTTTAACATTGTCCCATCGGGATTGCATGACAAACTGAGGCAAGGTCGGGTGCTCATCCGTAATTGGCACGCACTGAACTGGGAAACTGAAGAGCGGCTTGCGAAGAAGAAATCAGTGGACAAGCGCGGCGCCAAGAGCGATGAAGCTTACGTGCGGGAAGTCCTCGGAGAAATGTCCAAAGCCGAGAACCTCATCGTCATCAACGATGAGGCGCACCATGCGTGGCGCGTGCCTGCCGAATCAAAAGTGAAAGGAATCAAGAAGGAAGACATCGAAGAGGCAACCAAGTGGATTGGCGGGCTAGACCGCATCCACGGCGCACGAGGCATTCTCAAGTGCTTTGACTTCTCGGCAACGCCGTTTGCACCATCCGGCAAACGCAGCACAGAGGAAGCGCTGTTTGACTGGATCGTCAGCGACTTCGGGTTGAACGACGCAATTGAATCGGGTTTGGTCAAGACACCCCGTGTTGTCATCAGAGACGATGGTCAGCTCTCGAAGGATTACAAGTCACGCCTCTACCACATTTACAACGACCCAGAAGTCAAAGCTGATATCAACCGCAAAGCCGGGGAACACGAACCGTTGCCTGACCTTGTGACGAATGGATACTATCTGCTCGGGAAGGACTGGCTTGAGACGTCAAAGAATTGGAATGAGGCAAAGGCACTCACACCTCCAGTAATGATCACGGTTGCAAACCGGACGGAAACCGCTGCACGGGTAAAGCATGCCTTTGACAAGAAGAAGATCAGGATTGAAGAACTGTGCGTTCAAGAGCGAACCCTGCACATCGACTCAAAGGTGCTGGAGATGGCTGAATCGCAGGATGAGCCCATTGTGGAAGTAGAAACCGAAGTCGAGGAAGAGGAATCAAACGGTCAGCCGGTGAAGAAGCTTACCAAGAAAGAACAGGCCGAACAACTCCGGCAGATTGTGGACACGGTCGGCAAGTTGGGCACACCCGGCGAGAAAATCCAGAGCGTTATCTCCGTGGGTATGCTGTCCGAAGGGTGGGATGCAAAGACGGTAACGCATATTATGGGCCTGCGGGCATTCACCAGCCAGCTTCTCTGTGAACAGGTTGTGGGGAGAGGACTTCGACGTACATCCTATGAAGTCGATCAGGAAAGCGGACTCTTCGAGCCTGAGTACGTGAACATCTTTGGCGTGCCGTTCACATTCCTGCCGCACGAAGACGCGGGCGAACTTATCCCGAGGCCACCAAAGCCAAAGACTCCAATTGAGCCTGATCCGAAGAAACAGAAGTTCGAGATAAGCTGGCCGAACATCATCCGCATTGACCATGTGTACACGCCGACGCTCATAGTCGATTTGCAGAAGGTGCCGGACCTGGAAATCGACGCCTACAAGACTGCAACATTGGCTGACCTCGCTCCAATCGTTGAAGGTAAACCGGACGCTTCGAAGATCGCCACCATCAAGTTGGAAGAACTGGGGCGGCAGTTCAGGACTCAGAAGATTATCTTTGAGACAGCGAGCGAAGTCTATGACCTGATGAAGCCAACGTGGAAGGGAACCAAGGAATACCTCTTGGCCCAGGTCATCAAGATCGTTGAGTCGTTCATCCTTTCAGACAAGATTCGAATCATACCGCCACTGTTCAACGAGGACGATCTGAAACGGCGCATCGTTCTGACCCTCAACATGAAGAAGGTCGTGCAGCACATATGGGAAGGGATACGATTCGAGAATACCGACTCGATTGCTCCTGTATTCGATTCCGACTTCCCGATACGTTCAACAGGTCGCATGCGAACATGGTATACCGGCAAGCCATGCGAACCGGGGACGAAATCCCACATCAACTTCACACCGTTTGACAGCCGGTGGGAAGCCTCAGAGTCATTTGAACTGGACCGGAATTCCAACGTGGAGGCCTGGGTGAAGAACGATCATCTCGGGTTTGAGATTGCGTACGTGTTTGAGGGCGTCATACACAAGTACCGACCGGACTTCATCATCAAACTGGTAGACGGAACGCATCTCGTCCTTGAAACAAAAGGTAAAGACACACAAAAAGACAAAACCAAAAGGGAGTTCCTTGCCGAGTGGGTTCGTGCGGTGGACTCCCGCGCCGGCTTTGGCAAGTGGGCATGGGCTGTTTCTCATCATCCGAAAGACATCGGAGAAGTACTAAACAAAGTTTAAGTCATCAAAGCCCGCTTCAATCCTTCCATTGCAACTCCTTCTGAAAATCCCAATATTGTGCCTGACTAAATTTCTTCAGCGCTGATCCTTTGTACTGACCTTTCATGCATCGTTATCAAGAGACGCTGTGCGTCTGTTCTTTCTTCCTTAGTTTCATGGCCCTTCTCGGCTGCGGAGCGTCTTCCCAAATTGGAATTCCCAAGACTACTGTCGTCAGAGAGACCCAGCTGGCTGGTGACTCTGTAGAAGTCATCCCCGGCCCGGAGTATCAAGCTGGCCGGCTGCATCGTGTTTTCTTTGGCGATCATTATAGAGATCTATGGACATCTGCGGTCAAGGTGAAAGTCCTGGACATGAAGCACTTTGCAGGAGGGCTCACTCCGGTTGAGGCTGGGGGCGGTTTTCAAACCAAATCCCTCCGATTTGCGGGAGCGGACGGCAAGCTCTACAAGTTCAGATCGGTGAACAAAGACCCGAAGGCCATTCTTCCTGTCGAACTTCAGAAGACATTTGCAGCAGATGTCGCTCAAGACCATATCAGCACCTCAAATCCGGCAGGTGCCCTCATAGTTGATGAGCTTTCCGGTGCAACAGGCGTTCCGCGCCTTCATCCCCAACTTGTGCTGCTTCCTGACGACCCTCAACTGGGAGAATTTCGTGCATCGTTTGGAGGACTTCT
>Ga0214472_10008462_pt1 | contig 10746 bp, 8 predicted proteins | sample RVTome_6_FD_207662 | JGI IMG/M metagenome (GOLD analysis project Ga0214472, IMG submission 207662) | Soil microbial communities from uranium-contaminated site in the Upper Colorado River Basin, Wyoming, United States - RVT140D175 | ecosystem: Environmental > Terrestrial > Soil > Contaminated >...
TTTAATGATTATTTTACAATAGCTTATGAGAAATCAATAAGATTTCGAGCAACATTTAAGTGATTGAAGCTTTGATTCTACATGCTCACGATCTATTGCAACGGGGGCAGTCTGCAGCCGAACTTTCACCATTCTGTTTACCAAGCAACGAAAAGGCGTGGCAGCCTCATAACGTGGGCCTCAGCTCCAAAACACAGCATGCGAGTCGATTAACGATCGTTTCTCGGACTACGTCGAAGTGACCTGAACTCGCGGCGTCTCTCCTCATTTTTCGAACCTGACACGCTAATTGCGAGTAACCCCCCAACACCATCCGCTACAAACATATAGTCGTCTACAACATCTACCATATTGGCAGAGCGAGCTGCCGCAAACCGCCTGAGTCGCCTTGGACGCTTGGGATTTTTGACATTAATAATCATCACGCCCTTCCGCTCAGTACTAATGTAGGCAAATTCCCCTTCTACATGTACCTTTCTGGTATATTCTGATTTGTCAGTATTGGCTACTACAGGGTTGTCGGGATGGGTCACATCTAATATCCACAATCCAGAAGACCCTGCCGTGACATAGGCGAAGCCATCTGCCACAAAGACACCAGTTGCATCACCATAGGTTGAAAAGGTGGCAAGTTGCTGCGGTCTGCTTGGGTCGACAACATTCACCACTCTAAGGCCCTCTTCGTCGGCGGCAATATAAGCAACACCATCTATGACAAAGACTTCCCAATCCCAACGCTCAGTAGGGGCTGTGCCGACAAGCACGAGATGGGATGGCTCTAAAACATTAATGATATGTGTTCCTGCTGCGCCATCTGCTATGTAGGCAAACTTACCGGACACATATACCCCCGAAGCATTCCCTGGCGTATCATAGCCACCCACTTGGAATGGCGTACTTGGATCCGAAATATCAAAAACAAGTAACCCTCCCTTACCAGTAGCTAAGTAAGCATACGAATCAACGACCTTAAGATCCCTCACATCATCAGGCAGGTCTGTAGATTCGCCAAGCACGACAGGAGTTGTCGGGTCAGAGACATCGAGTATGATTAAACGAAGCCCTACGCCTATATAAGCCTGGCTGCCCTGTACCTTCACAGCATAAGTTTGCCCGTCAACCGGCCCGACAGAGGCAGGGGGCTCTCTAGGGGTATCCCGTTCGCTTACTTGCGCATAGGAGAGGGAAATGTGCCCTAAATTGACAAAACTAATCAATGAACTAAGTACGATCGAACCTATAACGAGCTTGGAGTGTTTCCACACATTGGATTGCATCTTTATCTCCTTTGTTGAGTGCGTACGTAACACAAAGCATTAGGCTACGATATGATATCCTACATTGAACCAATATATTTTTTATGATTTTAACGTATGCCGGGTTTGAAGCTTAATAACGCTTTTTGCACACACGTAACAGAAAAACGACAAAATAGTTACAATGGAGGACATAGGCGGAGAATATAGGGGTCTAAATTATCGGCCATCTTCAGTACTTTTGAAGGTTTTCTTCTCCATATGAAGATAACAAACAATTAAAACAGACCGAATTCGCGATAGGTGCAGGTCGAGAATTCCTTCCAAAATTTCTCTATCCTGTCAAAAGCCATTGGCGAATCAGTTGCCTTGCAGGTTTCTTCCAAGTATAGGGAACATCATTGCGAGCAAACTCAAGCAGAGGATTTTGCCCCGAGGAGGTCTTTGAAGGCGGCTTTAGCCCCTGGCTTCAAAACACGAGCAATTTCGCGACTTGACATGGATATATCTAAGTGATGCAACACGGCCTCGCCATGCATGATATCCATAGACTCGTCAGCAAAAGGATCTGTTCTCCTGGGCAAATTTTGAAATATCTCGAATATTTTATATAACCTATAAAGGCTTAATAAATGATCATGAAATTTAATAAGAAACTGATGGGTATTTCCATAAAAACACATTGTTAGAATATTATTTATATTGATGCATAATATGCATAAGGACTTCTTGATATACTTGATCGAACGGCTGAGTCGCATCTATTTGGACGAAATTAGACATCTGTTTTCCTTGTTGCATAAATATCTGGCGCCTAGATTCTAGGTACTTCACGCTCCATTCTCTCTTACGAGCATAAAGTACCTCCGATGGTGCATCGAGATAGATGACTAATTTCGGCCTCGGATAAAGATGTTTTAAGCACCATCGATGTAGTTGCTCACCAAATGGGAGAGCTTTGTTAATACTGTTAAAACCAAAATCGAATATAAAATGCCGATCATACAAGACAATATAGCCTTGAAGCTGATAAGTCCACGATAAAATCTGACGATACCACTCTTCCAATAAACGATGTATCAGCCGTACACCGGCTTTTAACTCCACGATTGGTTTACGTCTGTCATATTTCTGGTAGCGTAATGTGGGGTCCAGCAACTCCGATTGAGATTGTTTTTGGGGCCGACGACGACGCGCAAGGGCAAGCAGACGTGAGGTTGGCAATGCCATATTGCTAGATTCAATATTAATGCCCATGTATAAATATTTAAATGGAAGCTTATTCTCTTCTTGAAGCATGCGAGTCATCGTCGTTTTACCAGCACCATCGGCTCCTATTACGGCGACGGAATACATTCTAAATCCCTTTCCTATTTTGATTTTCACGATGTTATGCCAGGATACCACACTGCTTGAGGTGGGGATTTCTTACTTATCGCTTCATTTATTAAATTTTTTAAAAATTTCAACTCATTAGAAGTCAGGTTGGTGTGATTTTCTCCTTCTAGGGCAAACTGACCGCAAACTTGGACCCTAGATTGAAACAGCGAGGGAAGTACGGCTGCTTGAGAGGATCTACTTAGTAGCAAAATGGAGCAGAAACGGTACGTCATAAAGCCATATCATACTGAGTGTCGTTGGCCACTTCCACAGACTCCTCTATGAAGCTATCCCCTAGTAACAACTCATCATGTAGCACCCTTAATGCAGATCCTCCTATAGCCAGCAACAACCAATAATATCTTTGATAAGCCAAATGTAAAAACATTGCCGTCCCCAAATAGGCGATGAAACTCAGAATGAGAGCGGTGGCCATGTTGGCGAGGTCGGATCGAACATACATGGCACGACGCCGTATATCCCAAAGACGCACGATGACTAGACACACCGCGAACATAAAGGTTGCAAGACCTATAATCCCTACTTCCGCTGCCAATTCGAGATAAAGCGAGTGTGCTCGGCGAGCTCTTGGAAGATATCGAAACGCATTCTCCAAGTCGAGATGATATTGCATCGAGTAGAATGGCATGTATTGGCCGGGGCCCACACCTAAGATAGGGTGATCCACAAAGACCTTGAGCGCCGCTAACATCTCGGTCATCCGGCCACGCACCGCACCATCCGGTGACACTTCAGCCTCCTCGGAATATAGCCCTTCCACTCCACGAATCGAATCCAATCGGGAAAAGAAGCCAGGCGCAGCCACAGTAATGATCAGGAATAGGGCCAAGACACCTGCCAAAATCTGGTATAATCGTATATACCTTAGACAAGTCGCTAAGACAAGGAGTAAGGCGAGCGTTATCAACGCCCCACGCGAATAGGATAGCAAAACCCCACATAGAATAAGGCTGGTGGCAACGATGGCACCAAGCCGACGCCAGCGCCGGCGCTCTCTCCAGAAGGTAAAACATCCTAGCGGGAGCAAGACAAGCATCGTCTGAGCAAATCGATTCGGCTCTTCCATCGGCCCCTCGGCTCGATTTATCCCACTCACTTTAGAACGATTGGCCACAAGGCCCGTACGCCCATAGGCATAATCGGATTTCCTCGTCTCCCAACGCTCAATTTTGTCAGCACTTTTTCGTGCTAGGCCGCCAAACTGATTGTCATAGGACTGCATTAGCTCTTGATATAGACTAACGCCACCCAGCAAACTTCCCGCAAGTATCAGTGCCCAAATCGTCCTTTTTAAAGTAGAAAGGCTTCGTATAGCATTTGTGACAAGAAAATAGAGTACTAAGCCTTCTTGAATAAACACAATAATCCAGCCTAATGAAACATCTGTATCTTTAGAAAAGAATGATGAACATATTGATACAATTAGAAACCCAACCATAATCATAAATGTATTATCGATGACTAAATTCTCTTTTTTTAAATACACGTAGTGAATGATTGGAATTGCAAGAAAAAGTATAACTGAAGACGCTAAAACTTGCGGAACTCCGTACATCTGCTTTGCAATGACAGGTATATTTGTATAAATAACGAAAATAACAACTAACGTCCCAACCTCAGGATAGCGGAACATTACAAGAACCACCACAAGGGCACATATTAAGCCGAAAATGATCGCGGGGTTAAATTCAATAATAAGAATGCTAAATACACTGCTCAAAAAACACATGAAAGCAAAAATTGCTACATTTATTTTGTTCTTTTTTGTCATAGTTAAGAGACAATTCATATGAAGGGTGTGCACGATTGAGTTGACAGAGCCGGTTAAAGTGGTTTTCTTCTGAAAAAACCAGTGCCATGAAGTGATGCCATGGATGAACCCACCTTCGACACCTACGTCGACCTACTCTCTAATCACTTTTAGTGATCTAGGCAACAGGGTTTGGGCCGTGTGAGCGTCTCATCCCCTTCTATATACTTATAAAGTCGTGATAGGGTTTTGCATGACGAGGCATCAACGCCGCCTCTCTTGCGTCCAAGTCCAGCATCACTGGTTAAGGCAACATACCGAGATACATGTGGTTCTCCCCAAGCAGATTGCGCATCGAAATACTCTATCGAGGTGCGACAAAACCCTCAATGGGGTCATAGCGTTAACCACCGATTTTGGTGTATTTAAATCAGCGGTTATTCGCAAAAAGGTTGCATGGCCCGGTAGAGCTCAGGAATTGCCACCGGGTAGGGATGCCATACTGTATAGGCGGTTTTCCCCTTGAGAGCACGAGACAGCGTGGTGTATTGTAGCTCATGCATCTCTTCGATCAGGGAATTGCACGTGTGGGGATAAGCAAATCGATAAGCAAGATATTGCTCTACAAGAGGTTGTTGTTCATACTGAATCGACGCCACCATACGTCGCGCAATTTCACAAGGATCAGTGGGTTCGACATAGGTGTGCGGTGCCTCATGATTCATCATGAGGAAGACTTTTTCCGGCTTTGCGACAAGACTGCCGAATTTGCTACCGAAGATCACTTGTGGCGTTATCGTAACGTTGAGTTGTCGCTTCAGGGCTGGCATTGCCTCCCGCCACCAAGGCATGGGAAACACTTGACGTAGACGCCCCTTCGACAGCTTCATCTGTAACCGATCGAGCCAGTGAATAGTCGCGAACAACAAACGCTGATCATATTTCACTTGGCACTGTATCTGTGGTAGATACTCCAGATGCCAATCCCAAAGCCGCATCTTTTCCGGAATCCCATACATCTTCTCGCCATCATCACTAAGCACAATCCATTCGTCACCTACATACGTTGCCCCATTTAAGAAAAAGGAAAGAAGGGCTTCTGTCTTGCCGCCTTTGGCCCAGCCTGTGACTAGGATGCCTTTACCTCGATAGGTAAAGGCAGAGGCATGCAAAGAAATATAATTCTTCCTTAATAAAGTTAAATTCAATATAGCTAGTAACAGAGGAATAGCTCGCAATCCGCTCTCACAGATCATCTCACAAGTATGGCCAAGCTGCTCGAATTTCATAAGGACTTTTGCCGGCTGTTTCTTGCTCCGTAAAACAACAAATCCATCATCGGTAAACCCATTCTCTGATAATGTGACGTAGCGCAGATTGCGGAGGGAAAGAGATGGTACGAAGCGGACGGTGATATCTGGCTCACGTAGTAAGGGTTTCTCCAGCGGACCAAGCTGGTTGGCTACAGCGGCACGATCACTTGGAGCTGGATCAAGTAAACGAATCCCAACCAATCCATGAACATCATAGTCAACCTTTTCCCGATTTGGCATGTCTTCATCATCATTTCTTAGCATATATTCTCCGCTTAAATCCGAAAGATTATGCTTATATACCATGGCGTTGCGGACTCCATAAATAAATATGTTTGCCACGAAGCGTATTTACTACGGCTATTAACGATGCTAGATTGGCTAGGCAATAATAAAAAGGAATGTAGAAGTATTTTTTCCTTCCTATAAAAGTGCCACGCAGTATATACCCAATGCCGGCGAGGCTATAAAAGAAAGTCTGAATGAGGGCCGCACTCACATAGATCATTCCGCTTGAACTAGCGACCACACTAGTAGCCAACAATACTAGGAGGAAAATGGGAACTAGACGGCGCAGCACCTTATGAGAAAATAAGATAATTGCATAAAAGCCAAAATGCCAGGGATTGAGCAGATGCTTACGCAACATGACGGCACGCAGTCCCCTCGTCATCAGACGAACCTTGCGCCAGAATTCACGGTCGGCTTCGGAGATAGCCATCTCATGGGCACATGCCTCATGTTCAAATACGAGACGATAGCCTTGCTCAATGACCGCCGTTGAAAGCGCAAAGTCGTCAGTGACGGCAGAATGTGCCGGGAGACGGTACAAACCGCGGCGTATAGCATAGATGGCTCCATCAGCTGAAATGATACTACCGGTGAGGCTTTCCATGCTCTTAAGCCACATATCATACGACCAATAGAGGTGTTCGCCCTGACTACTGGAATCGTTGGTAGCCTGAAGTCCATAGATCTTTCTACCCGCAACGCCACCAACCGTCGGGTCGGCAAAATTGCGCACCAAGAGCCGCAACGCATGTGCATCAAAGAACGTGTTCGCGTCGGAGAATACAAGGAGTTCACCGCTGGCATAGTTGACAGCTGCATCCAGAGCATGAATTTTTCCCTGTCGTGGCAACTCGAGCAGAACAACACCCTGCGCGCCATAAGAGCCCACGACAGATGCTGTACAGTCATCTGAGCCGTCCGAAGCGACGATGATTTCTAAGGCTTCAGACGGATAATCCATCGATAACGCGTTTTTTAGTCGCTCAGCAATGATGTCTTCTTCATTATAAGCGGCAATGATGAGGCTCACAGTTGGGGTGATAGGCTGCTTTCTAACATGTCGAGCCCGCAACGTTCCAACGATCATAATAAGTATAGGAAAACCGACATAGACATATAAAGGAATCCCTAAAGATATCCAAAATATTATTGAAACGATTGTCATGCTCAATTGGCTCCCTTGCCATTAAAGATACAGCCGATGGTTCGGATCAGAATCCGAATGTCTAACCAGAGACATTGGTGTCGGAGATAGGCGATATCGAGTCGCAATCGCTTATCAAAATCTAGTTCATTGCGTCCCAATATTTGCCACAACCCTGTAATGCCAGGGACGATGTCCAGACGTGTTGTGTGCCACAGACTATAGGTCTGTGCGCTAAACGAGGTGGGCCGAGGGCCTATCCAACTCATCTCTCCCTTAAGGACATTGAAAATTTGGGGTAGCTCGTCCAGACTTGTCTTGCGCAAGAAAGAGCCGACTGTCGTAATTCGGGGATCCTCACGAATCTTAAAATCAGGATAGCTCAGCTCATTGAGATGCATATATTCGGCCTTCAGTGATTCGGCATTGGCTATCATCGTCCGCAATTTGTACATCTTAAAGCGGCGACCCCCTTTACCCGTACGCTCTTGCAGGAAGAACAGTGGGCCACAAGAGTCTAGTTTAATTGCCAGACAACAAAGTCCTAGAATTGGGAGCACGAAGGGAAGAGTGATTAAACACAAGCTGATGTCCAAAAGGCGTTTAATGCGACGATAAGTGATTTCATTGATAAGAGGATGCCTACGCCGAGACTCATACCATGGTTTATAGGATTGGAACTGTTGCATATAATCATCCATGACATGGATATTCTGGCTTTCTCTGCGATGTTGGTTGTTCATAATTACTTTCCATATCACTGATATTAATCATGAAATGTCTACATTTTTAATTGTCCTTAATACCCTCCTTAATCGAGAGTGAATCATCATCTAATAATTGGCGATGACACACTTCTCGTGCACATTCAATAAGCTCTTCTACTGTCAGTGCATCACCTGGAAATTCGGCAACCCCTGTATATAGTTTAATCTGAGTTTTCTTATTGAGTATTTCCTGTAAACGATACACAGCCTGAAGCCCTTTAGACTTGCTTGACTCTGGTAGGAATAGGATGTATTCAGCATGAACTGCATCATAGCCAATAATATCGCTTTCGCGTAAGACAGACCGCAAGAGCGATCCGGCGAGGAAAAAGGAGAATTGTGTGAGTTCCATGAGCTGCAAAGAATTCTTTTGTGTCCTTGTGGATATCAATGAACGATTTGAACTGTCTAGCCGTTTTTCACACTCAAAGTTTAAAACGGCGGCGGACAGCGGGCGCTCGTAGCGACGTGCGCGTCCTAATTCCTGTAAGAGTTGAGAACGTATTTGCTCTAACAAAGGAATACGTATCGCCTCAGACGCAATTTTTACAACTCTATCGACTGTAGTAGTATTTTTTCGACGTCTATTCAGGAACATAAATGAGAGTATCAACAGACTGAAAAAGATCATTATAAAGCCGCCTATGTACCAAAAGCTAATTTCAAGCCAGCTACTTACGAAAATATTATGATTCATCATATAATAACTCCTTTAAAATTAGACCATAACAATAGATAAAGATCCCTTTTATTATTACAGGAAAGAACATTCGGTATACTTATACATCGAGCATATATTATGCATGGCATTTACATACACTATAAATATAGTAGGGCACTATTATATACTGATTGACCTAGTACTCTCAGAAGCTATCGTAAGAACATTATCTCAAATTTTTCAGATGATTATAATCATTTTGCAGACTCAAAATTCAGTACTGCCGCTGGCTCCCAGCCCTTGTAACACCTGGCTTTGGCGATGGCGCCATGCCGGATCAAATAGCCGGATCAAATAGGGAGTAGAATTCCGTGTATATACCCCTATGTAATTATTTTGATAACTACTCTGATTTTAAAATAGTTTCTCGGTACTTTAGAAAAAGTACTAGCTTTAAACACAAGTAGCAACAGTACGAAAGAGAAAAGAAGCGTTCCGATAGTCCTAATACAATATGTTTTTTAAGTTGTAAGTGGCATCTCAATAATGTCATGATTGGATAATGTGTTCCCTTAATTCTCAGATGATGGACTAGGACGCATAGCCATAAGGCCATTGAATGGGATAGAAATTCTTTTGGTTAACATTATTAAAAAGAAGTCCCAACAACGGCGCACCGGTTCTCTCTAGAATCTTCGTTGCTTCCGACACGATATCTCTGTCGCTTCTCGCTGGTGAATGCACCATCACCACGCCGTCCATCCAGGGGGCTATGATCTCGACATCGGGAATGGACAAGACGATCGGACCGTCAAAAATGATCAAGTCAAAGGCTTGCTTAAACTCGTCGATAAGTCTTTGCGTCAACCCAAGACTGAGCAAATCCGAAGGGCTGTGACGAATCAACCCGGTTGGCAAGATTTTCAAATTCGCGACCGAGGTGTCCTGCAAGTAGGGCTGCCAGTCCCCGCCTTCGTCGAGAACGGTGGCGAGACCCTTTGAATTCGTAATCCGAAAATGGTGGTGCAACGAAGGACGCCGCAAATCGATATCGACGAGCAAGACGCTCAAGCCCAAGCGAGCAAAGGCGATGCCCATGTTGGCAGAAGTCGTCGACTTGCCTTCAGAGGGAAGGGCGCTCGTGACCAGCATGGTTTTGAGTTGGCCAGAGGCCGAGGCTCGCAGCCTGGTTCTTAAGGCTCTATAAGCTTCAGAGCCTAACGACATAGGCTCCTGAAGTAGAACAGGCCCCTGGGATTTACGTGTATTTGAGGTATAACTTGGAATCAAACCTAAAAAAGGTATTTGCAGATATGATTCGACCTCTTCGCCTTTTTTGAAGCTTTTATCAAAATACTCCATGACAAAAACAATCGAGACACCAAGACCAAATCCAACAAAAATACTTGCCAATATTTTGTACAACTTACCAGATGGAACGGGAAAGATTGGCACCGATGCCCTTCTAACCACTTTAACATTGCCAGTTTCAATGGCTTCTGCAAGCGACGGCTCCCGTAGCTTTTTTAGCGTATCAATATAAAGATTTTTATTAACTTCAAGTTCTCTTTTTAGACCATCAAATTGAACCGTAGAAGCCTGATTATTTAAAATGTCGTCCTTTATATTAGACACTTCTCCCTTTAAGCTTGACTCATTTTTTAGCAAAGACGCATAGGTACTTCGAAGAATTTCAACAATTTTTTGTTTTATATTCTTTATACGTACGTTTATTGTAATTATCTTTGGATGATGTTTCTTGTATATCTTAGACAATTTATCATGTTCTATTCTTGATTCTACATACTGATCTGCCAATCTTCTCATAATTTGAGTATTAATAACTTCTGCTACATTATTAATATCTTCTTCTTTTATCTCAAACAGAGATTTTCCTGTCAACTGATCAATCTGGTTTTTCAGAAAAATCCTACGTCTTCTTGCTTCAGAGTATGATAGGCTTGTATCATCATAAACTTTTAAGTCTACATCTACATTTTTTTTGTCAGAGTCAACAAATCTATTATTGATTCTAAAATCTTGAAGTGCTATTTCTGAGGCAATGACGTTATTGCGCAGTCGATCACTCTCTTTTTTCAACCATTCAACTGTCTTTTTCGTTTCATCGAGCCGTTTGGCAAAATTACTTTGAATATAGAACTG
>Ga0214472_10008463_pt1 | contig 10746 bp, 5 predicted proteins | sample RVTome_6_FD_207662 | JGI IMG/M metagenome (GOLD analysis project Ga0214472, IMG submission 207662) | Soil microbial communities from uranium-contaminated site in the Upper Colorado River Basin, Wyoming, United States - RVT140D175 | ecosystem: Environmental > Terrestrial > Soil > Contaminated >...
GTGCTGGACGATTGTATCGTGGCGGTCGACCCTTGCGTCACGGCGGGGGCCGAAGGCGAACGCCTGCGGCATCATCCTGGCGGGCGTCAGGGACGGGGCGGCCTATGTGATGGGCGATGCCTCGGCGCCGGGGCTGAAACCGCTCGACTGGGCGGAGCGCGCCGTGCGCCTCGCCGAGATCGGCGGCGCCTCAATGCTCCTCGCCGAAGCCAACCAAGGCGGCGACATGGTGCGCGAGGTGAATTCCATGACGGGCACCACCATGCCGGTGCGCCTCGTTGCCGGCGCCTCGGCGAGAAGGGCCGGGCCCAGCCCATCGCCGCCCTCTACCAGCACGGCTGCGTCCACCATGCCGGCACCTTCCACACGCCGGAAGACCAGATGTGCCGGTTTGGAACTCTGGAGGAAACGGGCTCGCCGGACCGGGTCGATGCGCTGGTCTGGGCGCTGATGGTGGAGGGACGGGGGCCGCGGGTGAGGGTGGTTGCTTGACGTGTTGAAGGCCTTCACCTCCCATCGCTCACGCGATGGGCCCCTCCTCTCCAAGAGGGAGAGGGGTTTGGAGCGCCATCGAAGGCGGTGGGAGGTGAGGGCCTTCCGCCCGATTGACTTCCCTTCCAACCCGCGCCAATGGGTGCCATGTCGAAACATACCACTCCGAAGGCTGTCGTGGATGCGCTGGAAGCGCTCTATGGCGAAGCTGTTTCCGCCCTTTCCGAAGCTTTGAACACGTTCCTGCATGATGGCACGCCGCCCGACGGCGAGGCGCGGGCGGGAGGGGCGTTCTGTTATCCGCAGATCCGCCTCGTGTATGATCCGGACGGGCCGCCGCCGCCGATATCGCGGGCGTTCGGCAAGATGAGCGAGGCGGGCATCTATATCACCACGGTGACGCGGCCGGATTTCTTCCGGGATTACCTGATCGAGCAGCTGACGCCGCTGATGCGCGACTATGATGTCGATGTGTTTGTCGAGCGGTCGAATTCCGAAATTCCGTATGCCTATGTCTGGGATCCGTCGCAGGCGGCGGGGCTGGAGGAGATTGCGCCGGCCGAACTGGTGCGCTGGTTCCCGTCGCCGCAGCTGACGCTGATCGGGGACGAGGTGGCGGACGGCGAGCCGTTCGAGCCGGGCACCGAGCGGCCACTGGCGCTGTTCGATGCGCAGCGGGTGGATTTCTCGCTGAAGCGGTTGCAGCATTATACCGGCACACCGGTCGAGCATTTCCAGCACTATGTTCTGTTCACGAACTATCACCGGTATGTCGATGCGTTCTGTGACTGGGCGCTGACCCAGCTGAACGGCAAGACGCGCTACACGTCGCTGTCCGTTCCCGGAGGGCTCGAGATTTCGCATCCCGAGGAGGGCAGCCGCGCGGCGATCGAGGCTTCGCCCTGGCGGCGCTACCAGATGCCGGCCTATCACCTGCGCGCCAAGGACGGCGTCGGTATCACGCTGGTGAATATCGGCGTCGGGCCGTCGAATGCGAAAACGATCACGGATCATCTCGCCGTGCTGCGCCCGCAGGTCTGGCTGATGGTAGGCCATTGCGGGGGCTTGCGCCATTCGCAGCAGATCGGCGACTATGTGCTGGCGCACGCCTATCTGCGCGAGGACCATGTGCTCGATTCTGTGCTGCCTCCGGAGATTCCGGTGCCACCGATTGCGGAAGTGCAGGTGGCGCTGCAGAACGCGGCGGCGAAGGTGACCGGGGAGAAGGGCGAGGCGCTGAAGAAGCGGCTGCGCACGGGCACGGTGGTGACCACCGATGATCGCAACTGGGAACTGCGCTTCACCGCCTCGGCGCGCCGGTTCAACAAGAGCCGGGCAGTGGCGATCGATATGGAGAGCGCGACGATTGCGGCGAACGGGTTCCGGCTGCGTGTGCCGTACGGGACGCTGCTGTGCGTCTCCGACAAGCCGCTGCACGGGGAGATCAAGCTGCCGGGCGCGGCGAACCGGTTTTACGAGCGCGCCATCGGCGAACATATCCGTATCGGGATCGAAACGCTGGAGCGGCTTGCGATCGATGGCGGGGCGAGCCTGCACAGCCGCAAGCTGCGCGCGTTTGACGAGCCGCCGTTCCGGTGAGCGGGGCGGGGATCGACTGGGCCGCGCTGAAGGCGGCGGCGCTGGCGGCGAAGGCGCGGGCCTATGCGCCGTACTCGGAGTACCGGGTGGGCGCGGCGCTGCTGACGGCGGGCGGGGAGATCATCGCCGGGTGCAATGTCGAGAACGCGACTTACGGCGCGACCTGCTGCGCCGAGCGCACGGCGGTGTTCGCGGCGGTGGCGCAGGGGCATACGGCGTTCCGGGCGATTGCGGTGGTGACCAGCGGCGCCGAGCCGGGCACGCCGTGCGGCATCTGCCGGCAGGTGCTGGCGGAGTTCGGTGCGGATATCGAGGTGCTGTGCTTTACGCCGGAGGGGGTGGAGCAGGTTTACCGGTTGAGCGGGTTGTTGCCGCATGCGTTCCGGTTGAGGTGAGACAGGCCCCACCCTGACCCTCCCTGCAAACGGCAGGGGAATCGCATGTGACGCACAAAGCAAGAACTTTGGGTCGCTTGTTCGCTGAACGATTCCGGCTCGTTCTCGATTTGCTTCCAGTTCGAAGGCCACATGCAATCGCCCTGCCGCAAGCGGGGAGGGGACATGTAGCATCGCGGGGGGAGGTTACTTTTCAACACGGCACGACCTGTCCCCTGCCCGGAACGGGGAGGGGCAGGGAGAGGTCGAGGCAATCGATGTCATTGCACATGGTATTGCGGCTTGCGCGGTTTTTGAATTTGGGGTGACGTGAAGGGCTTCGGCGGGAGGAGCCGGTGGTGGGACAGGCGGTGGACATCGCAGGGGAGGATGCCCGCACGCGGGTGTTCCTGAGCTATTCGCGGCGCGATGCGGCGCTGGTGGCGCGCGTGGCGGAGGGGCTGCTGGGGGCGGGGTTCCTGGCGGACTATGACCAGGCGGCGCATGATCCCGGCCATGTCAGCGCGGGGATCGCGGCCGAGGACGAGTGGTGGAAGCGGCTGCAGGAGATGATCGCGTCGGCCGACGTGATGGTGTTCCTGGTGTCGCCGGATTCGGCGCAGAGCGCGGTGTGCGACGAGGAGATCGCGTATGCAAGGGCGCTGGGCAAGCGGATCCTGGCGGTGCTGGCGCGGCCGGTTGATTTTGCCAGGGCGCCGCCGCGGCTGTCGGCGCTGAATGTGCGGATCGATTTTTCGGAAGGTGGGCCGGGGTTCGAGGCGGCGCTGGCGCAGGCGGTCTCGGCGCTGGAGATGAATGTCGGCTGGCACCGGGAGGGGCGGAAATATTTCGCGCGGGTGCAGGAATGGGACACGGCGGGGCGGCCGAAGAGCCGGCTCCTGCGCGAAGGCGCGGTGGAGGAGGCCGAGCGCTGGGCGCTGGCACGGCCGCGCAACGAGCCAGAGCCGGGGGAGTTGTTCCTGGCTTGGATTGCCGCGTCGCGGACGCAGATCAGGCGGGACGCGGCGGTGCGCGCGTTCTGGCGGCGGGTGACGGCGATCTTTGTGCTGACGACCCTGATTGTGACGGTTGCGGGGGCCTGGTTTGTGGTGGGCGGGCAGAGGAACCTTGGCCGCAGCGAGAGCCTGATGCTGGCGCGCACGTCCGACCAGTTCTACAATGCGGGCGACCATCTGCGGGCGCTGCAACTGGCGATCCTCGCTTCGCGCGAAACGTTCCTGTCTCCGTCCACGGACGAAGCGAAGGCAGCGTTTGCCAAGAGCGCGCAGGCGCTACAGCTAGCGGCGGCGTTGCAGGTGTCAGACGATCCGGCTGTCGTGATCGAACGGGCATTGCCGGTGGCCGGCGGGCGCAACCTGCTGGTGGTGCTGACCAATGGGGCGGCTGAGCTCTGGAGTCTGGAGACCGCGCAGCGCCTCGCGGGGCCGTTTTCCGCCGAGGGACCGTCGAACGGCGTGCAGGTCAGTGTGTCCGCCAACGGGATGCTGGTACTGCTGTGCTGGGGCGAGCTGGCTTACGGGGTGAATGCGGAGACGGGCGCATCGTTCGGCCCGATCCGTTCGGGCCCCGATGCCTATCCATCTTTTGGTCTTGGTGTTCCGTTTTCGGATGGTTCAAAATTCCTGTTGCGCGACCAGAAGGACGGGATCAGCCTGCGGGACGGCGTGACGGGCGAGCGGATTGCAGTTCTGGCTGCCGATGGCGGCATGGTGACGAGTGCGCTTGTATCGGAGGATGGGCGCCGGGCGCTGCTGGTCTCGGAGGCGTCCCAGCAGTTCTGGGACCTCGAGACACATAAGCCTGTGAGCGATCCTGCAGGGTTCGAGGCGCACAGCATCTGGCAGCGCGTGCTCTCGCCTGGCGGCGACCGGCTGGTCATGAGTGACTACGATGACGACGCGGCGTATTTCGATACCACGACGGGCGAAGCGATCCCGCTCGGCGGCGCGGCGACGGCGGGGCTGAATGATGCCGTTTTCGTGCCGGAGCTGAACCGCCTGGTGATGCTCAATGGACGAAATTCGGCCGAGGTCCGGGACATGACGACCGGCGCGCTGATCGGCGCGCCGCAGCCTTGTGATTCGACCAGCGAGGGACTGGCCGCATCGGTTGGCGGCGGGCACCTGATCTGCATGACGTATCTCTCCGGCACCCGCGTGATCGACCTCGAGACCGGCAGGCTGCTGAGCGAGCCTGTGGAGGGCCAGCCGGCGGTGACAGCCGCAGTCTTGCTGCCCGGGACTGACGCCTTCCTGTCCTGGGACGGGCGCGATGTGCACTATCACCTCGCGGACGGCGAGGCAGGCACGCCGGACAGTATTGTCACGGAGCATCCGGGTTTTATCGAGGACGTTGTGCCGTCGCCGGATGGACGCACGTTCCTGACCTACACGTCGGAAGGCGAGGTGCGCCAGTGGGACACCGAATCCGGGATGCTGCTCAACGGACCGCTTGCGCACACGAATTACACGTCCCGCGGCGGATATATCGGCGATGGCAGCCGGATCCTCACCGTTGACGGCGGGCGTGCGTTCGTCTGGCTGGCGAGCGGTTACACGCAGTCGCCTGCGCCGGCGCTGGATGAGGGCGAGGCGGTGACGAATTCGCTGCTGTCACCGGACGGGCGTTTCGAACTCGGCTGGAACACGTTCGGACTGGGCGTCCTGTGGAACGTGGCGGAGGCAAAGGCGGTGGGCCCCGGCATCCTGACCGGCGAGGACGGCTTCTGGGGGGCGGCGTTTGACCCGGCGGGCGCGCAGCTGGCGCTGTGGTTCGAGAACCAGCTGCAGCTGATCCCGACGGCCACGGGCATCGGCGCCGAAACACTTCTGGAACACCGGGACGTGGTGACCAAGGGCGCCTTCACTGAAGAGGGAACGCGGCTGGTGACGGTGGATTCGAGCGGCACCGCCTATATCTGGGATACTGCCGCGCTGGCGGCGGTGGGCCCGCCCCTGCCGCATGAAGGCTACGACCTGCCGCCGATGGACCCTATCCGTAAGCGGATGGTATATTTCGCCGGCGCTATGGCCATGCTGACGGACCTCGAAACCGGACTGCCGATCGGTGCGCCGATGGAACACTTGTGGCACGGCAGCGGCGACGAAACGTCGATCCTCGTCACCGGTGCAGCCTTTTCCGGTGACGGCGCGGTGCTTGTGACCTTCAACAGCGATGAGCTGCGGCTGTGGGACGCGGCAACGGGCGCGCCGCGCGGTGGCGCCATCATGCTGGGCGAGTCGCCGGTCGGGGCGGTCCTCTCGGGAGACGGACAGCGCGTGCTGGTATTCATGGAAAACCGCGCGGAAGTGTTCGACACGGCGTCGGGGGCTTCGGTCAGCGTGCTGGCTGCGGGGGTCAAGGCGCGAGACGGTGTATTATCCGCTGACGGACGAATTGCCGCGACCTGGGGTGATGATGCGCAGCTGCGCCTCTGGGATGCTGGGGCGGGCAAGCAGATCGGCAACGCGGTGCCGACAGGCCTGATCGAGCAGGCGGGGCGGTTCACGCCGGCCGCGCGGCGGCTGCTCCTGTCGGAGCCTACCGGGACATACCGGATTGTCGACACGGCGACGGCCGATGTGGTGGCGACGCTGGATCAGTTCAGTTCGGCGGGCGGGTCAGTCTGGCAGGCGGCAGAGGGCGCGCTGGTCACGCATCGCCATGACGGCGAAGTGCACACCTGGGACATTTCCTGGGCGATGCGGCTGGACGCCGACGCCGGCGATGTGGCAGCCGTTTGCAGCGCGAAGCTGGCGGGAACGGCGGATGGCGGCGGCGTCCCTTTCGTGCGGCGGCTGGACGGGGCGGCCACCTTCGCCGCGCCGATCCTGCGGGGGCGGGAGGGGGAGGATGTCTGTACGGCGCCGGAGGTGGCCTGGTGGGAGCGGGCGGCGGGGGCCGTGTTCGGGTGGATGTGGCGGTGAGGGGTGCTTCGCCGGCAAAGGAATGACGGGGTGAGAGCTTAGCGTCCCCTCACCCCAAACCCCTCTTCCAATGGAGAGGGGGCTAAGAAGTTGAGGTATTGATCCGATGGCTGACATTTTTCTTTCTTATGCGCGCACCGACCGGGCGCTGGCCGAGCAGGTGAAGGCCGGGCTGGAGGCGGCGGGGCTCAGCGTGTTCTTCGATGTCGAGGGGCTGGACGGCGGCGATGTGTTCCCGGACGTGCTGGACCGGGAGGTGAAGTCGGCCGGGGCGGTGGTGAGCCTGTGGTCGCAGCATGCGCTGACCCGGCCCTGGGTGAAGCAGGAATGCTCGATCGGGCTGAAACGGAAGTGCCTGATCCCGCTGGCAATCGAACGGCTGGGAGAACTGGATGTGCCGGTGGCCTTCGAGGGCCTGCAGCAGATTGACTTCACAGGGTTCCATGGGCGGACCGATACGCCGGAATGGCAAAATCTGATGCGGTCGCTGTCGCGGACACTGAAGCGGCCGGAACTGGTGCAGGGGACTGCGAAGACTCCGGATGGACCGGGCCAGACGGGCGGTCCGGGCCCGCGGACGCTGCATCCGTTGCGGATCGTCTCAGGCGCGCTGGCGCTGCTCTTGTTCATTACGCTTGGAATGCTGGGATTCATGGCGAGCGAGAATCAGATCGAGGCGCTGACGGAAGAGGTGTTTTCGTCCGGCGATGGGCCGGCGGATACGGGCGCTGACCCGGCTGACGCTGATCCCAATACCGACGAGACCGGCGGCACAGTTGTACCGATCCCGCTGTTGCATGAGGCGTATCCGGGCATGACCTGTGGTGACCTGAAAGCGCAGATCTATTTCGAGTTCGACAAGACAACGCCGGACATTGCCTCGATCGTGGTGCTGGAGGATGCGCTGGCGCGCAATTTCGAATGTGAACTGGTGGAGGTCCGCGTGGAGGCGCACGACGACCTGTTCAACAGCCCGTCCTACGCGGAAGGTGTTTCGCAGCGCCGGGCGGCGTCGGTGTCGGACTGGCTGCAGGCGAACGGGGTGGACGCGGCGAGGATCTCCACGGTCGGGTACGGCTCGTCGCAGCCTCTGGAGGCGGGCAAGCGGACGCCGATGAATCGGCGGGCGGAGGTGTTTTTCGATTATGAGGCGCCGACGGTCGATTCTCGCTACATTTACATGCCGGGAGACGAGAGCCGCGAGCCGCTTCAGTATCCTGATCCGGTCACGGTGCCGTGGTCAGGCGAAGAATGAAGCGCCCAAGGGAATCTGCCGGATGTTGCGCCAGTTCGGCGCGTTGCGAGGCTCACACACTTCCCCCGCTTCCCTCAAGGGCTTGATTACCATAACGTCAGGGCAGAAACCGAGCCGGAGTGGGACTATGGCGAAGGGTAAAAAGGCAGCAGAAGCTGGGGGGACGGGGGGCGAGGAGGGGTTTGACTGGAAGTCGATCCTCGTCAAGGCGCCGGTCAAGCCGCACATCATCGAGCTGACGCCGGCGCAGGGCTCGCCCGTGGTCAAGCGCGAGATTGCGGTCAATTCCGACATTTACCTGTCGATCGGCGTGCTGTCCTTCTACCATCCGGAGGCCCGCAAGGGGTTGACCAAGCAGGTGCCGCTGATCTTTGCGGACGCGCACTGGCGCCGGCGCAAGGATACGGACCTGCCGCAGGTGGCGGTAATGGGGCCGAACCCCGAAGCGCATCCGAACATGGCGAGCCATGGCAATTATGCGTTCGGCGGGCGGACGTTCTTCGGGCCGGAACGGTTCGACGGCTCGGTTGACCTGAATATCGGCATGCACCTGTTCCGGTCGAACGCGGCTGGGCGCAAGCTGATCGATGTCGCGCGGATGGGCACCAAGCTGCTGCCGAAAGGCGAAATGCTGGTACTGGGCGGGCTTGTGGACAGCGGCCTCGACGGCGCGCTGAAGGGGCTGAAGGCGCTGTTGCCGGACGAGCAGACGCCCTGGGTAGTGGGCATCATCAAGAGCCTGTCGCCGACGGCCGAGCAGACCTTCGAGACCGGGACCTGGGCGGCAATTGCTGGCGGCGGGCCGGTGCCGGACGAGATGTATCTCGACAGCCATGACAACCTGCTGCGCGACGCCAAGGGCAAGCCGGTCCAGAAGCCCTACATCGTCTATTCGATCAACGCGACCGAGACGAACCCGGACCGGCTGCGCATCGGCGGGATTCCGAAGGCGTTTGAGCGCCTGCGCGAGGCGCACCGGAGCGGCGCGGCGGTCAGCGATGACGAGCTGCGCGGACGCTTCCGGCAGTTCTGCGACGAGGTGGAGCTTTCGGACGAGCTGACGCTGCGCGACCGCGACGAGATCATTGCCGATGCCCAGCTGCGGTTCGAGCGGCTGATGGCGCGGCGGAAGGAATTTGCCTTCGAGGACGATGCGGCGTTGTTTCCGGCGAAGGAGGTCTCGCCCAAGGCGGTGTCGGCATTCCGCGCGATCATGGACCGTGCGCAGGTGGCAACCAATGCCGAGCAGGCGATCGATTCCTCGCTCGAGGCGCTCGCCAATCCGGAAAACCTGCCGGTTGACGAGGGCATGACGGCGCTGATCAGCGAGCTTTATACGGCGGTGAAGGATTATGCGTCGCTGGTGCGCTCCAATCCGGAGCCCTACCGCGAGCATGCGCGCAAGGTGGCCAGGAAGCTGCGCGACAAGCGCGAGTTCAAGGCGTTGCTGGACCTGTCGACCACGGTGCGCGATGGCGGCGTGGATCATGGCTGGCTCTGCTATTACGGCGCGGCGGCGGATATCGAGCTGAACGGCGTGCCAAGCCTCGAAGACCTGGCGCGGGCGGCGAAGGGCGATACGCTGCCGGCGATGGTGGCGGAGGCGTTCCTCGCCAAGGCGATCGACTTGGCGGGGAAGGATTACGAGGACGATCCGGGTCTGCTGTCCGACTGTCTCGGCCTGCAGGGGCGGATCTGGAAACAGCGGGCGGTGCGGGCGCGGGAAGTCAACGATGCGACGCGGCAGGCGTTCGAGCGGTCCTATGCCCATTACATGCAGGGCATGGCGATCGGCACGGATCCGCAGTTCCATCAGGTAAACCTCCTTGGGCTGATGAATGCCGCCGCCAAGCGCGGCGTCACGATCGGCAAGAAGGCTGAGGCGGCGAAGTGGGCGCGCGACATTTTGAAGGCGATGAAGAAGGGCGGCGCGGATACCGACTGGAAGCTGGCCAATGCGGGCGACGCGGCGATGTATCTCGGACGCGAGGCGGATGCGGCGGCGTTCTACAAGGCCTATCTCGAGGAGGCGAAGGACAAGCCGTTTGCGATCAACGCGACGCGGCGCCAGCTGATCGAGGTGTGGGGCGTCCATCCGAGGGGGAATACGGAGCTGTCGGAGATCGTGCGCCAGATGGCGCAGCTGTCGATCAGGTCGATGGCGACGGTGTCGCTGACGGTCGAGGAGATCGAGGCGATGGCCGAGACGACCGAGGCCGAGGCGGGCGAGCTGGAAGCGCTGCTGGGCGGGCCGCCGGCGATTCCGGCGAAGCTGATCCGGCGCGTGCTGCAGCTGGCGCAGAATGTCGGCAAGGTGCAGGCGCCGAACGGGCGGGCGATCGGGACAGGCTTCCTGGTGCATGGGCGGCATATCCACCCGCAGCTTGCCAGCGAATATGTGTTCCTGACCAATGACCATGTCGTGTGCGATGCGAAGACCTATGGCGGCGCGGCGATCCGTTCGTCCGAGGCCTGTATCGTGTTCGAGGACCTCGATCCGGACCAGATCTATCAGGTGAAGGAAATCTTCTGGCGTTCTGACAGCCGGGTGCATGACTGCGCGGTGCTGCGCCTGTTCAAGCAGCCGAAGGATGTGAAGTACGAACTGGAGCTACAGGACTCCCTCCCGCTGCGCCACAGTACCGAGGTTGGGCAGATCGACCGGGCGAACCCATCGACGGCGCCGCGGGTGTTCATCATCGGTCACCCGGATGGGCGGGGCCTCGAGATCACGTTCGAGCAGAACTACATCATCGACCATGAGCTGAGGAATTCGGCGGCCAAGGCCACGCCGCAGCCGGTGCGCATCCATTACCGTGCGCCCACCGAGCCGGGCAATTCCGGCAGCCCGGTGCTGAGCGCGGCGAGCCTGCAGCTGATGGGTATCCACCACAGGACGACGGACGAGCCGCTGGGCCGGGCGCGGGGCGCGGGCGAGACCTACCAGGCGAACGAGGGCCTGTGGATCCAGGCGATCATCGCGGCGGTGCGGGCCGAGAAACCGGACGCGGCGCCAGAGATGCCGCCGGGCGGCGGGAATGGTGCGGACACCGCGGCGCCTGCGCCGGCGCCCGCACCG
>Ga0214472_10008464_pt1 | contig 10746 bp, 13 predicted proteins | sample RVTome_6_FD_207662 | JGI IMG/M metagenome (GOLD analysis project Ga0214472, IMG submission 207662) | Soil microbial communities from uranium-contaminated site in the Upper Colorado River Basin, Wyoming, United States - RVT140D175 | ecosystem: Environmental > Terrestrial > Soil > Contaminated >...
GTCGCCTCGAGGGGCGCGTCGTGGAGCTTGACGAGGCGCGGGCCGAGGGCACCATGGGGTTGGCTGGCGAGGGAGGATTCGAACCTCCAATCCCCTGATCCAGAGTGCCTTACCGTTTGGCCACTCGCCAGTGTCTGAACGAGGCCCAGGCCTCGCCCGGCCTCGTTTCGGGGATGAGTCAGGTGCCCATCGGTCGACTGGGTGGGCGTCGGCAGGGAGAATCGCACGGCCGACAGGAGTTGAGCGCGCGGATGCCACAACTGTCCGGATGCGCGGAGGTCGTCGCCCAAGCCTGGGTCTGGCGAATTGCCCACAGGCGCTCGCCTCGGCTCCTGTGGGGCCATGCGCGCGAACGTCCCGCGGGGCGGCGAGCGCCCGGAGCCTATCACTCGCCAAACTCAGGACTTGATGCCCATCGCCGTGTTGAAGAGGACGACGCGGTCGGTCGGTGAGACGAAGCCAGACTTCGTGAGGTGGGGCAGCGCCGCGACCGTGGCGGCGCCTTCCGGGGCGGCCCAGATGCCGGCCTTCTCGGCGAGGAGCTTCTGCGCAGCGACTATCTCGTCGTCGGTCACCGAGATCGCGGTGCCGCCGCTCTCCCGCAGGGCGCGCAGAACGAGATAGTCGCCGATGGCCGAGGGCACTCGGATGCCGGCGGCAATCGTGTGCGCATCGACCCAGGGATCCGCTCGGTCCGCGCCCTGTTCGAAGGCACGGACCAGGGGAGAACAGCCCGCTGCCTGGACGACCACCATCCGGGGGCGACGCGGGCCGATCCACCGGATCTCTTCGAGCTCCGCGAAGGCCTTCCACATCCCGACGATGCCCGTGCCGCCGCCGGTCGGGAAGACGAGGACGTCCGGGCTCCAGGCGTCGCCCCAGTCGCCGGCCTCGGCAAGCTCGAAGGCCATCGTCTTCTTCCCTTCGGCCCGATACGGCTCGCGCAGGGTCGACAAGTCGAACCCGCCTACGGAGGCTGTTCGCTCCCGAACAGTCCGGCCCGCAACATCGATGAGGCCGTCGACGAGGGTGACGTCAGCCCCGAAGGCCTCCACCTCGAGGCGGTTGACCTGCGGGGCGTCCCGAGGCATCGCAACGTGGCAGCCCATGCCGGCAGCAGGCGCGTACGCGGCGGCTGCCGCGCCGGCGTGGCCGGCGCACGGCAGCGCGACCTCGTGGATGCCTAACTCCGCGGCACGGGCGATGGCGACCGCCATGCCGCGTGACTTGAATGATCCGGTTGGGTTGCGGCCCTCGTCCTTGATAAGGAGCTCCCCGGCCGTCAGGCCGACCGTATCGGCCATCGCCTGCGGGACCTGGAGGAGGGGAGTCGCCCCCTCGCCGAGGCAGTGCACGTGGGTGGGGTCACGGACGGGCAGCAACTCGTGATAGCGCCACAGGTCCCAGGACCGGTGCTCGAGCGTCGGCTGCGGCATATCGCGCCGTACGGCGTCGAGGTCGTACGTCGCGAAGAGGACCAGGCCACACGCGGGGCACAGCCCTTGGACGGAATCAGAGTCCCACGTCTCTCCGCACGCACTGCACGTGAGGGAGGTGAGGTACGAATAGCGTGCAGGCATCTGCTGATCCGAGACTCTAGGTCGTCTGCTCGAGCGACACGGCATCCATCGGCTCTCGATCCACCACGGCGCGCAGGAACTTCCTCGTGCGCGGATCGGACGGATTATCGAGCACCTGCGCCGGACCGCCGATCTCCTGGATGAGGCCCGCATCGAGGAAGGCGACGCGGTCCGCCACCTCCGAGGCAAACTTCATTTCGTGGGTAACGACCAGCATCGTCATGCCTCGCCGCGCGAGCTGCCGCATCACGTAGAGGATCTCGCCGGCCATCTCGGGATCCACCGATGAGGTGACTTCGTCGAACAGCATGATGCGCGGCCTCATCGCCAATGCTCGCGCGATGGCGACCCGCTGGCGTTGACCACCGGACAGGTGCGCGGGATACGCCCTCGCCTTGTCGGACAGGCCCACCTGGTCTAGGAGTTCGATCGCGTCACGCTCGGCCTCGTCTCGCGTGAGCCCTCGAACGCTCATCGGCGCATCGGTGATGTTGCTTATGACGTTCAAGTGGGGGAACAGGTTGAAGTGCTGGAAGACCATCCCGACCTCGGTGCGAAGGTGGCGCAGTCGGCGGCTGCTCGGGAGGACCATCCGACCTGACGGGAGCTCGTTGCATATCACCTCGCCGTCGACGGTAATGCTGCCGCCGGTCGGAATCTCCATAAGGTTGACGCATCGCAAGAGGGTGCTCTTCCCCGACCCGGACGGGCCGATGATCGCGACGACCTCCCCGGCATCGACCGTGAGGTCGACGCCTCGAATCGCCTCGTGTCCAGAGTACGACTTGCGGAGGCCGCGGATCGAAAGGATGCTCGGAATCGGGCTGGACCTCTTCGCGTTACTTCGGCAGGGCGAACCGCCGCTCCAGAACCTGCTGTAGAAGCTGCAGTACCGTGCTCATGGCAAGGTACAGGATGCCCACGATGCCGATGATCTCGAGAGGGCGGAACGTCGACGCGATAAACCGGTTCGCCAGTCCCGTCATCTCCTGCACGGTGATGACGCTGGCGAGCGACGTCGTGCGCAACAGCGCCATGGCGCTGCTGAAATAGGGCGGAATCGCAACCCGGACGGCCTGGGGGAGGATGATCCTGCGCATCATGTGCACCCGCGACATGCCGAGCGCCTTGGCCGCCTCGTACTGGCCGCTGTCCACGGACAGCAGGCCCGCGCGGATGACCTCTCCCTGGAACGCGCCTGTCTCGAGGCCGAGACCGATGATGGCAGCCTGGAAGGGCTCAAGGCCGACTCCGATGACGCGCGGTAGCGCGTAGTAACTGAAGAAGAGGATGACAAGGGCCGGGATGCCTCGCCCGAGCCAGACGAAGCCGGAGGCGAACCAGACCAGCGGCGCTACGCCCGAGACGCGCATCAGCGCGATAACCAGGCCGAGGGCGGTCCCCATCGCGAGCGAGGCCCCGAAGAGCAAGAGAGTCGTCCCGGCGCCCCGCATGATCAGTGGGATGTAGTGGAGGATGAACTCGACGGTGTCGGTCATGCCGGCGCGGGGTCGGTCACGTCCTGTTCGGCACGGAGCTCCTGCCAGACGTTGATGACCTCCGCGGAGTCGACCATCTCACCATAGAAGTCGCGGATCGTGGCGAGCGTCACGTCGGCGGCGACCCCATTTGATGCCGCGATGCAGTCCTCCGGAACGATCACGAAGTAGCCGCGCTCGAACGCCGAAGCCACCGTGGCCGCCACGCAGAGATTGGTCACGAACCCGACGACCATGACGTTCTCGTATCCGCCGTCCTTGAGGGTGGCCTCGAAATCGGGCACGGAAAACGGGTCGTACCCGTGCTTCACAAAGGTCCGCTCATCGGGCAGCGGCCCCGCCAGCGAGTCAATGAACTGCGCGCCCCAGCTCCCCTCGTGGCACAGGGTGTCCGTCTCGTACATGCCACGCGGCTCGTACTTGGCCCGGTACGGCGGCAGGTCCACACGAGGCCCGTGCTCGACGCGCACGAACAGACACTCGACGCCCGACTGGCGCGCCTCGCCGATCAACCGGTTGATCGCTGCCAGCGCGGCGGGGAACGTCTTGAGATCTCGGCCTGCGAGGCCGCCCTTGCCGTCCGGGTGCACGAAGTCGTTCTGGGCGTCGACGACCACCAGTGCGGTGCGGTTCGGCGTGATCCGTTCGAGAAGACCCATCCGTCGTTCGGCGGCCTCGGGTGCGAGGGGGAGAGCCTGCTGCGCTACCCCTCGGGTGGAAGCGGGTAGGGCTCCGTCTGGTTGATGTCCGTGGGTGTCGGAATGAGGCGACCGAACCACTTCACTTGCAGCTCCGCCAGCGTCCCGTCGGCGACGATCTCCGCGAGGACGGCATTCGCGGCGGCGAAGAGCTCGGGCGCTTCCTTCCGCATGGCGGCTGCCAGCGGATGCGCGAGGACCGGTTCCCCGACCGTCGTGATCGTGCCCGGATTCTCAGCGATGTAATACGAGACGGCCAGGTTGTCGCCGGCTTCAACGTCGGTCTGCCCGTTCTGAAGCGCGAGGATGCCCACCGGCAGTCCTTGGTTCGGGACGAAGGTGTAGCCGCCCGCAGCTTCGTTCTCGATGAGCCACTCGGCCTGGGCGCTGCCCGTCGCCGCGCTGATCCGAAGGCCCTCGAGGCCGGTGAGCTCCGCGTTGAGCGCCGGCAACTCGTCCTCACGACCGGCCAAGACCGTCGAGATAGTGCCGTCGGAGACCAGCGGCACGGTCCAGTTGAACTGCTCCTGTCGCTCGGGTGTAGGCCAGATCCCGACGTCGCTCATGTCGTACAGGCCGGATGACACGCCCTGGAGAATGGCGACGAAGTCGACGGTCGGCGTCTCGAGCTCGAGCCCGAGTCGGTCGGCGAGCTCCGCGGCGATGTCGATCGAGTAGCCCTGGAGCTCCCCGTTCTCATCAAGGAAGCTGAAGGGAGCGAACTGCCCCGTAGTGACGATGATGAGCTTTCCTGGCTCGACGAGGTCCCCGATCTCGGGTGCAGCCGAGGCCGGTGCAGCGGGTGACTGACCGCCCGTCGATGGGGTCGATGTTGACGTGCTCTGAGATGGCGAGTTGCCTGGCGCGCACGCTGTGAGCGCGAGTCCGATGGCGCCGAGAAGGCCGCCGACACGAGTTAACCGCATTATGGGTAACCCTCCGCTACGCGCACGAAACGGCGTTTCACGCCGTCCCCGCCTTACCCTATGCCCCCGCCTTCCAAGCCGTCAAGACTATCCGTCCAACCGGCATCGGGGTCCGCAGGCTCGTACCAAATGCTTGTTGAGGCGCGCGCTACGTGGTAATCCGGGCTATGCGTGAGAGCCCGGGATTGTGTTAGGGTGAAACGCCGTTTCGAGTGCGACCGGCGCAAGCGCGGCGCCTATGGCGCTCGTGCTGCGCCGCCCAGGTCGACACGCCGACGATGCTGACGGAGGGACCCTTGAGCTCAGAATCATCGAACCGCGGCACGGCCACCCTGCGGCGCGCGCTGGAAGTGCTCGACGCATTCACGTCGAGTCGCCCACGCCTTACGCTGGCGGAGTTGGCGACGATCACCCGACAAGACAAGGCAACGCTGCTCCGGCACCTCGACGTGTTCCTCGCGACGCGCCTCGTCGAGAGGCATGGTGATGCGTATTCGCTGGGGCTTGGCGCCTTCGCCCTCGGCGCGAGCTACCTCGCTCAGCATGACGTCTACGCCATCAGTCGAGCACCGATGGAGGAGCTCGCCGAACATTTGGGCGAAACGATCTCGCTCGCGATTCGCGACGGTTCCGAGGTGGTGTACGTCGAGGTCGTCCATGGGCAGTCGGAGATCGGGGTCCAGTCGAGCGTGGGCGTCCGCCAGCCGGCCCACACGTCGGCTCTCGGCAAGGTGCTCTTGGCCTGGCTGATGCCGGAGGAGCGCGAGGCAAGCGTCTACGTCCACCCGATGGTTCGGATGACAAGCCACACGATCACCTCGGCCGGCGAGCTCGAGGCGCACCTCGAGGAGGTGCGACGGAACGGCTACGCGATGGACAACGAAGAGCGTGCCGAGGGCATCCGCTGCGTGGCGACGCCGATCTGGGATCGAACCGGCCGCGTGACCGCTGCTCTGTCCGTGAGCGGCGCCTCGTTCCGGATGGTCGGCGAGCACCTCGAGGACTCGCGCGAGGCGTGCATGGCCGCGACCCGGCTTATGTCGCTGCGGCTCGGCGCCAACGTCGACGATCTCATGCGCGCGGGGCCGGCCTCCGCATGACAGGCGTGGCCCGCACCGCTCTTCGCAGGGGCCCGGTGAACAGGTCTACCGTGCAGCCGCAGGGGCCGTCGTGACGATCGGGCAGGAGGTCCCTGGGACCAAAGCGCAAGCTGGGCCAGAGGCCGATCGGGCCCGCTGGCACGGCATCCACGCCGTCATGATCACGCCCTTTCAAGCCGATCTGTCGGTCGACACCGAGGGGCTCAGATCGAATGTCGCGTTTCTGGCCGACAGCACTGTCGACGCAATCATCTGCCTCGGCTCGGAGGGTGAGTTTTACGCGCTGAGCGATGATGAGCGTCGCCTCGTGGCGCAGGTCACGGCGAAGGAGCTCCGCGCGCGACGGCCACTGGTCGTGGGCGTCAGCCACCCGTCGGCTGTCGTGGCACTTGCCCTGGCCCGCCATGCCAAGTCGATCGGCGCCGATGCCGTCCTTGCGACGCCGCCCTACTTCGGACAGCCGCAGCTCGCGGAGATCCGCGACCACTTCGCCAGGATCGCGGAGGCGGGGCTCCCGGTCTTCGTCTACAACTCCCCGTCCCGCGTCGGCTATGGCCTCCCACCCGCCGACATCGCCGAGGTCGCTGTCGTCCCCGGCGTGATCGGCGTCAAGCAGGCCGCACCGGACATCGCCGAGCTCGTCGAGCTGCTTTCGACGCTGGACGGGTCGGGATGCCTCGTCCTCGGTGGAGCGGAGAGCACGATCTGGCCGGCGCTCAGCGTCGGCGCGGTCGGTAATACGGCCACGGCCGCCTCCGCGATCCCGGCCGTCTTCGCTCGCCTCTGGTCGCTTGCCCGCGAAGGCCACACCTCTGAGGGGCTGAAGCTCTATCGGCTTCTGGCGCCCCTTCGCGAGGCGTACGCGGTGGCCGGTGGCCAGGCGCCGGTCGTGAAGCGGCTGATGGATCGGGCGGGCCTCTGCGGCGGCAATGTCAGGCCACCGGCGCGGGTCCTCGACGGGGAGGCCGTTGACGGCCTGTTGAGGTCGCTCGAGCAGTCCCTCGTGGCTGAAGGACTGTGGACGTCATGACCCACCGACGTCCACGTCTGCCGCCCCTAGACCCCCGGTCTCCTCGGCGTGGAGGACGGACGAATCAAGGGCGCCGATGACCTCTTCGGTTGCGGTGAGGAGGTTCGGGGCAACAAGGGGCTTCCAGCGCCACATATACTGGTTTCGAAATGCCGTTTCAGTCTTTCGGTAGGCCGGCCAATTTATCCGGGCAGCACTGCGGTGCATTCGATCTCAACCAGGCACTCCGGCGACCCCAAGTCGGCGCCGACGACGGCCCGCGCCGGGAAGTTGCTCGGGAAGTACTCCCGGTATACGGCGCTCATCCGATCGCGCAGCGAGAGGTCCGACATGTACACCGTGCAGCGGACGGAATGCGTGAGATCGGTCCCGGCCTCCTCCAGCAGTCCCTTGATCTTGTCGATCACGCCCCGCGTCTGCGCCTCGACATCGGCGCCCTCGACGAACGACTGGCCGGAGACGAAGACAAGGTCATTCGCAATCACGGCACCGGAGATCGGCCGTCCGGACGCTGTCTGGGCGCCGGGGATGACGGTACGCATCGGGAGTCCCTCCACGTGGCTGTCGGTCGACGGGTTCCGCTCAAGCGTATCGGTCCGTCGTCAACGCCTGGCTGTCTGCAGCGCGCGGGAAGGAGCCCGCGTGGTCGTAGAGGAGACGTGGCTGTTCGGAGGATGAGCTGCTGATGCGCCAGATCCACATCGCCTTCGTGGATGGGTCCGGATCGGCGATCGCCGACCTCCTCGAGGAGGACGCCCCCACGACGTGCGACGCCCTGTGGAAGCTGCTCCCGCTGCGGCTGTCGGCGATCCATGACATCTGGTCCGGGCACGAGATCCTGGCGCACCTCGACAACTCCATCGTGCTGCCGCCGGAGAACGTCCTTACCTACATCCCGATCCCGGGCGATCTCTTCTACTACTACCGGCCCCCACACTACGTACGGGGTACCCCCTATGGCCGGTCGGAGTCGGCGGAGCTCGGGATCGTGTATGACCGGGACACCCGACCACAGGGACCGCGCGGCCCGCAGGCCGTCAACCTCTTTGCCCACATCTCGTCGGGCATCGAGAGCTTCGCGCCGGGCTGCGAGGAGATGATCACGCGCGGTCAGAAGGACCTCGTGATCGAGAGGGTTGGCTAGTTGACGCGACGAATGGTCTTCGAACTGAGCGGGACGACCGCGATCGCAGAGATGCTCGACGACGTCGTCCCGAAGACCTGCGATGCGATCTGGAACATCCTCCCGGTGGAGGGCATGTCGATCCACGCCAACTGGTCGAGTCGGGAGATCATGCTCCACCTACAGGGCGACAAGATCTTGCGGCTCCCGCCCGAGGGACCGCTCCGCCGCAGCACGACGGCACCCGGCGACATCATCTTCTACTGGCGATCGCCGCAGATGTCCCGCGGCAAGCAGCTTGCCTACAGCGCACAGTTCCAGCGCGAGCTGTCAGAGTTCGCCATCTTCTACGGCGATCCTTCGGCCGGCGGGATGGCAGCCGACGATCCGGTCCGCATGGGCAGGGACTCCGACCTCCAGACGCAGACACTCTTCGCGAGGTTCATCGAGACCCCAGCGGAGTTCCTTCGAGCCTGCGAGGCGATTCGGCACGAAGGGCTTCAGAGGCTGGTCGTCAGGAGGCTCGAGGAGTGACCGTCGTGAAGATCACCCTCGGCGGGGTCGAGGCGGTGGCTGAGCTGGACGAGACGAACGCTCCGCGGACGACGCGCTGGCTGACGGCGACGCTCCCGATCGAAGGCCGGGCCATCCACAGCATGGAGAACGGCCGCGAGGTGTACCTGGTCGTCGAGGGCTCGCACGACGTTCCCGACGAGAACCAGACGATCTACCAGACCGTTGGCGACCTCGTCGTCTACTACAAGCCCGCGATCTTCGTAGAGCCCGAGTGGCCGCGGCACATCCGCGACCTCCTGGTGGTCGGGTTCGTCTACGAGCGTGACACCGCCATCCGGAGCATCACCGGCCCGCTGGCCACGAACGTCGTGGGCAGAATTGTCAATGGCCTCGACGGGCTCGTGACCGAAGCGCCGCGGATGCGGCGGGAGGGCATGGGACCGATGAGTATCCGTCTGGCCTGAGCCGATGGCCAAGAACGGCACCCTCGACGTAATCATTCGGGGCGGGCAGGTTGCCGATGGTTCCGGCGGTGCCCTCCGTCTGGCGGACATTGGAGTGCGGGGCGACACGATCGTCGAGATCGGCGAGGTTGGGCCTTCGACGGCTTCCAGAACGATCGACGCGACCGGGCTCGTCGTCGCTCCGGGGTTCGTGGACGTGCACACCCACTCGGACATCACGATCCTCGTGAACCCGAATGCCGAGAGCGCAATCCGACAGGGCGTGACGACCCAAGTGTTCCCGAACTGCGGGATGGGCCTTGCGCCGGCGGTCGGAGAGGCGCGCCGCGACGTCGAGGAACGGACGCGGCAATTCGGCATCGACGTCGACTGGACCACGGTCGGGGAGTACTTCGAGCGGGTTCAGGCGACCGAGCCGTCGATCAACGTGGTCCCCATGGTGGCCCAAGGCACGGTCCGCTTGGCCGTCATGGGCTACAGCAAGGATATGCCGTCGTCCGAGCAGCTGGCCCGCATGAGGGCCCACGTCGAGGAGGCGATGCAGAGCGGAGCGCGCGGGATGTGCTCGGGCCTGCGGTACGTGCCGAGCGGGTATGCGACGGTCGACGAGATCGTCGAGCTGACCCGGGTCGTTCGGGCCTACGGCGGCGTGTACGCGACCCACATGCGCAGCGAGGGCGACAACGGGGACTGGCTCGCGGCAATCGACGAGGCGCTGGCCGTCGGTCGGGGTTCGGGCGTTCGCGTCCAGATCTCGCACCTCAAGGCCCTCGGCAGGGAGTCGTGGGGACGCAGCGCGGAGGCGCTCGCGCGCATCGAGGAGGCCAGGACACGGGACGGCGTGGATGTTGCGGGCGACCAGTACCCCTACGCCGCGACCAGCAGCACGCTCTTTGTGCTCTTTCCGCAATGGTCGCAGGAAGGCGGCATCGAGGCATTCCTCGAGCGGGTCGACGATCCGGCCCTGGAGCGTCGGATACGGGACGCGTTCGCTGCCATCGTCGCGATGCGGGGTGGCCCTTCTCGTATGTCCGTGTCCGAGTTCGCGCCAGAGCCTGCCCTGCGGGGCAAGGCGTTGGCCGATGTGGCCGAGCTACGGCAGGTCCCGGAATTCGATGCGGCGGTCGGGCTGCTCAGGGAGTCACACGGCCGCGTGAGCATGATCTACCACACCCTAGAAGAGGCGGACATCGAGAGGATCTTCCAGCGGCCCTTCGTGATGGTCGCCAGCGATGGCTCGGCCGTCGCCCCCTATGGCGCCCTCGCCGCCGACTACTACCCGCACCCCCGGAACTACGGCTGCTTTCCGAAGGTCCTGGGCGACTTCGTGCGCAACCGGAACCTCGTCGACCTGGGCGAGGCGGTCCGGAAGATGACGTCCCTGCCCGCCGAGCGATTCGGATTGGATAAGCGCGGTCAGCTGCGCCGCGGGTGGCATGCCGACGTGACGGTGTTCGACCCTGCGAGGGTCGCGGACCGGGCCACTTTCGCGCAGCCTCGCGAGTATCCGGAGGGCATCGAGGCCGTCCTGGTCAACGGCACGATTGTCCTCGACCGTGGAGAGCACACGGGGGCGCGACCCGGCAGGGTCCTGTTCGCCACCGCCACCGCCAGCGGCGGGAGTGCAGCCTGATGGTGACGTTCGGCATGGGGATGGCGCCCGTCGAGCGGCTCAGCAAGGTCGTGGCGACCGCGAAGCTCGCCGAGGAGCTGGGCTTCGAGTACTTCGGACACGCCGACCAACGATTCCAGGGCGAGAAGGACGCGTTCGTGGCACTAGCGGCGGACGCCGTGGCCACGCAGACGATCA
>Ga0214472_10008465_pt1 | contig 10744 bp, 8 predicted proteins | sample RVTome_6_FD_207662 | JGI IMG/M metagenome (GOLD analysis project Ga0214472, IMG submission 207662) | Soil microbial communities from uranium-contaminated site in the Upper Colorado River Basin, Wyoming, United States - RVT140D175 | ecosystem: Environmental > Terrestrial > Soil > Contaminated >...
CTCAAGAGCAGTACTATTTGCTCGCAAACTAATCCTGCATCGCCTTGTTTTTGCTATCGTTTTGGGACAATTTCAGGCCCTCTTTAAACCCGAAATTCGGCCTGTTTTTACAATATTTCTAAATAGTTTTGAGCACTTAGTTATGGTCCTAGCCCCTCTTGCTGCATGACCTCCGGGAGCGCGGAGATTGACGACCTGTCCCCGGTAGAGGCGAAAGCATAATGCGACCTTGGAAATTTAGAAATTTCAAGGACTCGGGCTCTCTCATGGGATCCGCACATCGCATCCAATGCTTGGAAAATCAACCCTTTGTTTGCTAAGATATAGCTTCTAACAACTGTCACGCGATAAGTGGAGTATTTCCATGAGCAGACTTGCCAAAAACGACATTATGGGCCTGAGTATCTCGGAACGTATCCAGCTTGTCGAAGATATCTGGGATAGCATTGCCAGTGTCCCCGAAACCCTTCAACTGACCGAAGAGCAAAAATGGGAGTTGGACCAGCGGCTGGATGATTATCACAATAACCCCGGCAAGGGGTCCCCGTGGGATGTCGTCCGCGAACGGATCAGGAACCGGAAGTGACGTTCGAACTGATTGTCAGCCCCGAAGCTGAGGCGGAAATGGGAGAAGCCTTCGACTGGTACGAGGAGCAACTACCCGGCCTCGGTTCAGACTTTTTGTTGAATGTTGATGCCGCCCTCAATGCCATTCTTCGTAATCCCAAACAATTTCCCGTTGCACACAAGAACTTGCGCCGCACCCTGATCCGCCGATTCCCTTACCAGATTTTCTTTATCCTTGAAAAAAATCGCATCGTCGTGCTTGCCGTCTTCCACGCCAAACGCAGCCCGAAGCGGTGGCAGGCAAGAGCCGATAATCAATCGTGAGCCTTATTACACCCAAAAATCACCCCACGTGGGCCGGGAGTCTACCATGGGATTTTGCAGGTGACGGACAGCTTAGCGGATATATATTCCAATAAAAGTTACGCTATTTCGATGGGTTCACTTGGTCCAAGAAAAGCACATCAGAAAGTGTTCGGAACACAGTAATAATCTCCCACCCTTCACTGCCATTGATCGAGGCGTTCCGCCTCGGAAACGAACTCCGACGAGAAGGCCAGGGCACGGGCTTTGAGAAGAAGCGCGCGCCCTTCCCTGTTGCGCGTATAGATCAATTCCCCCACGGCCACCCCCCTGTTCCATAATCCGGAAAAAACAAGTGCTTTCTCCTTGTGCGTGGCCAGTACGGTCGGCACCGCGTGAAAGTCCGTCTTTCGCCCCTGCCCGCGCGTGATCAGGTAGCGGGGGTTTTCGATGGGAGCGAGGATCTCCCTGAGACTGTCGGTAAAGACCGACTGCTCGTAAAAGGTGCCGCCGGAAAGATGAAAGGACCAGACGCCACCGAACTCGGCGGTCACCACCTCGAGCTGATGCCGACCCGTTTCGATCGTCCCGGTCTCACAGAGAGCATTGCGCAGGCACAGGGCGATCTGCCGCACGCTGCCGTCGACGGGATAATGCCGCACCCAGGCGCGCACGGCGCGAAATGCTCTTGGCAGCGCACAGAGAAAGCCGACGGCCAGCATCATCCCGGCGACCCTCAGGATGGTGGCGACATCGGGAATGCGGGTTTTCACGATACCGGAGAGCATCTGCAGCATCACGGCGGAAAAAGCGGCACCGATCTCCCAAAAGAGCCAGCGCAGGGTATTGCCGAAGTGAAGCTTCCGGAAACTCGGCGGGCCGGGGGTTCTAATGCCGGGGATGATCCGGTGCTCCCTGCCGTCGTTGATCGCCAGCCGCCAGTGGTCGGCGATATCGGCGATGGCCGCCAGGCGGTTCTCCATCTCGCGGTTATTGCTCCGCAGCATGAAGACCTTGGGGCTCATGCCGTTGATCGCTTTGGTGACGGGGAGCTGCAGGCGCTCCAGGCCCGACTCGATGGTGGGTAGTCTGTGGTGAATACCGACAAAGGTCTTAAAACGCGATTGCAGGGTGTTATAGTCGGCCAGTCCGCTGGCAAAATCAATCTCCAGGGCGACCAGGTGCCAGATGGAAGCGACCTTGGCCCTATCGTTGCGATCGACGCGGATCGTTCGCCCGCGCATCTGGTTGGTGGTCATGTAAGTGTCGACACTGGTCGCCAGCACCAGGGAATTGACCACCGGACAGTCCCAGCCCTCGCCCAGCAGGGCGCGGGTGCCGACCAGCACGCGAAGCTCACCGGCTTCCAGAAGAGCGGTCAGCGCCCGTGCCAGGCTCTGGCTGTCCCCCTCGACGCGGACGAACACGTCATCGAAAGAGACCGGCCGCATGACCATGCGCCCGCCTGTTTCCTGCATCCGCTCGGCATGCTGACGATGGACCAGGGTCAGTCGGCCGGTCAGCAGGGCGATAAAGGGCCGTTCGACCTGCGTTGTTGCGGTGAAAACAGCCTTGAAGATCGGCCAAGCCCCGAGGGACAGACTCGGCACGTCGAGGGACAGACCCGCCTCCTCGCGGATGTATTCCGTCAGGATCACCTGCCTGAGGGACTCGCCGCGCACAACCCTTTCCAGCTCGACAATGTCGGCGCAGGCGCCAATCTTTTCCTGGGAAGCGGCCAGAGCATGGCCGATCCGCTGCGATTCGGCGAGCGACAGCCGCTTGCGGTGCAGCAGCTTGCGCGAGCGCAGCCGGTAAGCGAGTTCCTTGCGGTAGCCTTCCAGGTCTTCGCCGGCCCCGAAGCCGGGATGAAAAAGAAGCCCTTCGACAAGCACGTTCCACCAGCGCCGGTCCAGGGCCGGCAACGTCCGAGGCTCGATCCCGAGGGTGGCGAGCATCCCTTCCGGCAGCGGCAGTTCCCTCGCCTTGAGGTAGACCAGAAGACTGACGGCCAGCTCCATTGATTCCAACAGTTCCGCCTCTTCAGCGGCCCGCTCCGCCAGCCAGGGATGGGCCAGGACGAAGCGCCCTAGCTCGCCGTCCTGCTCCAGTTCGCCGATGGTGTGAGCAACCGCACCCTCGTAATCGGCGATCTGCACCCGGTTGACCACTGACGGGCTCACAACCCAGCACAGGTCCTGATGGGGCGCCAGGGTGCCGGAGTGAACCAGTTCCGGAACCGAGATCTCCGCATCGATGGGCCCGCAGAGCTGCAGGTAGCGCGACCACTCAGAGCCGACCACATCGTAGGGGGGCGTGGCGGTAAGGGAAACCACCTTGAGCCCGTCAACGCCGTCAACCAGCAGCTGAAGCGCCCGCCACCAGGCCGAGCGCAGATGATGGGCCTCGTCGAGGATCAGGGTCTTGACCCCGGCCTGCCGCACCAGGGCGATGATCGACTTCAGCTCCGCCCGATCCGGAGGCGGCGCCGTCGGCGCCGCCTCCGGATCGGGGGTTTCAATTTTGCGAAAGCGGGTGTGCAGCGCCTGATAGGTGATGGAAATCAGATATCCCGGCTTATCTAGCCTTTGGCTCACCCAGGGCAGATTCTCTACCGATTCCCCCTGAGGGATGAAGTCGACCAGCCGCTGAATCCATTGGTTTCTGATAATACGTGTCGGTGAGAGGACAAGGCACGGGCTGCCGAGACGACGGAAGATCTCCAGACCGAGGGTGGTCTTCCCGGCCCCGGGAGCGGCTACGACGTGCAGCTTGTCATCGCTCAGGTGGCGGTCGATATCATCGAGAAAGCGGGCCTGATACGGCCGCCAGGGATATTTGAAGTGAAGGTGTTTGATGGGCATGAAAGAACCTATGACGGCCGGCCGTAAAATGACCACCCTCTTATGCGTGAACGGATTGAAACAGGCCTGACGAACAGGCCTTTATACGACCGGATCTCTATAAATCCCTCTTGATTCCGGCATCGAGGAGACCGGTCGTCCAGAAGCGATTGTAGCTGGCAAGGATTTCGAGAAGACGAGCAGTTTCCATAGATTTCACCGATTAAATGAGGGGCATGAGCAGAACTACTACCGATATACCGGTTAGTCAATCGGAAAGCCGTTGGAAAGGGCGCTCCCTTGGGCTTGTTCAAACATAATTGCCCTGTGCCCGTTAACGGTTAAACAGATCCGACATCCTCACTACATCCGGACAATACACATGCAAAACCCACCCGGCCGCGAGCGAGATCGCCAGCACCACGGCGAAGGAAACCCAGGTCGCCCGCAGAACGCTTCCCATCCAGTCGGGATCGTCCATTTTCTTCGACTTCTTGACCAGGCTCCCCGCCAAAAGGAATTCAAAAGCGGCCTCCGACAGGAGCGTCGGGGCGCTGTAGATCAGAAAAAGCCCGGCACCGAAGATAATTGCAAGGAGCACCCCAAGAACGACCAGCACGAACCCTGCTCCCTCGTCGAGGTCGGGAACCAGATCGCCGATCCCACAGACAGACTTTCCCGCTTCCTTGGTGGCTCCCGCAACCGCCTCGGCCGCCTCCCCAAAGCTACCCGAAGCGCCGCCTCCACCGAAACCCCCTCCTTCTCCGGCAAAGGCTTTGGCCGCCGACACCGGTTGCAGGCCGACGAGATCTTCCGGAAAGCCCACCACGTCGGCCGTCTTCATCACGGCGTCGGCGGTATCGACTGCCTTCTGTCGACCGGTAGTCGAGACGTACCAGAGCCACAGTTTGATGAAAAGGAAAAAGAGGAGATAGGAGAGAATCGCGGTAAGGGGATAGCGGATGAGGGGGTCGCGGACCGAGAGAACCAGAAGAAGCTTGGAGAAAAGAACGCCGCTCAGGCAGGTCGCCGTCAGGATCAGAGACATGTGGAAACGTAACAGAAAACGATTCCGGAACCGGCGGATAAACCTCTCTTTCTTCATTCCCCTTCCCCTGTTTTTCAAAAAATTCCTGATTTTGCTTCTGAAAATCGGTGTATAAACGGCTTTTGAGGGTATATTTTTAGGAAAATTTTCGAATTTTCAATGACTTAGTTTGGTCCGACCCCACAGAGGGTATGCAATGTCTCAGTGACCCTTCATGGCAGTTCTGATCTTTGCCGCCCGCTGCTCACACGCTTCAGCTTCCTTGGCCTGTCCTGCCTGCCGGTAAATTGCGGCAAGATAATCGTGGCTTTCGGCCAGGACGTCCTGATTATCAGAGCCATGGACACGCTCAAACCAGTCAAGATTGATCCTGAAAAGTTCTGCAGCTCTGGCGTGTTGGCCCAGTTTTATATAAATATCCAGAAGAGTATTGCGTGTTTCGATGACCTGCTCATGATCAAGTCCGAGTTTCTTTTCTAGCCTTGTCAGCTCCTCGCTCAGCATGTTTCCCGCTAGGTCATACTGCTGTTCTTCGAGATAGAATGTTACCAGCTCTTTGCGGCGATCCTCGATCTGCGGGTTGTCCGGACCGAGCTCTTTCTCTAGCGCAGCGAGTACTCTTCGCTGATACTGATCTGCAAGCGCATATTGTTTGTTTTCCACATGCCAGAGCGCCATATGAAACAGGCGTTCGATTACTTCAGGATGGTCCGGGCCGAGTCTTTTTTCCAGCCGGTCAAGCTCATTCACTGACATCGCTTCGGCAGCGGCAGTCATCCCGTGTCTTTGATAAAAATCAGCAAGTTCGCGTTTGAGCAGTTCGACAGATGAGTCGTCATAGCCGAGCGCCTTTTCACGGACTTCAATGGCTTGTTTGTAGAGACGCATGGCCTCCGGAAGCCTGCCGCCCTCTTCATGCCATTTTGCAATATCCCGCAGTGATTCCATCGTGGAATAGTGCTCAAGCCCATGCTTCTTTTCGAGCATCGCGTGGCGGCGCATGAAGAATTTTTCGGCTTCCTCGCGGTTCCCGTGTTCTATCTGAAACTCAAGCAGGCGCTCAACAATATTTCCCGTTGCGTCATGATCAGGGCCAAGAACCTGCTCTCTTTTCGCGAGCAGGTTCCGGTAAAGGGGGACAAGCTCGCCAGACCTGTTGAGCTTGCTGTATATGGTTTCGAGTCTCTTCAGGTTGTTGTCTGTCGCAAAGTATTTGCCTTCATCAACTCGTTGGCCGTCCGAAAGAAAATCATTTTCCCGGATCGTCAGTGTTCGACTGTAGAGCGGCAGAAGCTCTGTATATCGCTTCTGCTTTTCGTACAGCTCCGTAAAATTGTCCAGCAAATCCGCAATGTCGGTGTGATCGGGACCGAGGGCTTTCTCGGTGACAAGCAGCGCTTGTTTAAAGTAGTGCTCGGAAGCCAGGAGATTGCCGCGGAAGTAGTAAGCAGCAGCCAGATTGTTCATGGCGCTGATCGAACGGGGATGGTCGGGCCCGAAGTTTTTATCTCTGATGGCGAGTGCGCGTTTTGATGAAGATTCAGCCGTGCTGAAAAAAACGTCGGCATTTTTGCACTCTTTTGACGTGCTGCTTGCTGTGGTGGTGACACACTCGGGATGCCAATAGATACTCTCCTTGCCGAGGGCGAAGCTGATTACGCTCAAATAGTCGAGGATTTCAGCAACCTGCAGATGGTCAGGCCCGAAGGTCTGTTCCGCAATCTTCAGTGCCCTCCCGCAAAACGGTGCGGCGGTTTCGTGCAGTTCCCGGTCAACATATATCCTCGTAAGCAGCAGGAGGATTTCTCCGGTATCGGAATGCTCTTTCCCGATCTTGTTTTCCGCAAGATTCAGGGCTTTTTCCGCTAATGACTGCGCCTCTTGAAGTTGTCCTTGCCTATAAAGGGCGTCAGCCTCCATTTTCAGACCTTCCCATTCACTGCCGGCCGAAGACGACCATGCAGGCGCAACGGCAAAAAGCAGTAAGCACACTGCGATAAATTTACTAGAAAAAGAATTCATTATTCCGACTCCCTATAGATGTTCTTGGCCTTTCAGCCATTCCAATGCTCCCGGAGTTTTTGCCCATCCAGCCAGGTTTCTGGCAACATAGGAAATCGCTTCCGTCTCGTCTCCGAGGGAGATGTATTCAGGCTGGCGCTTTGGGATCTTTTTCAAACCAAGCAGGTACGGCAGGATATGGGGATTATGCTTTTGCGCCGCGGAAAGTTTCCTGCGAGAGGATGGGGTGTCGCCCTCGGCTCTGAAAGCCAGTAGAGCCTCGCCGTAGCTCCAATCGGCACTGAAATCTCCCGCGTAGCACCTCAGCAGCTCTTTAGCCTCCTCCTCACGATTCAGCTCCAGAAGGCAACTCAGGAGCAAATACCGTACGCCAAGATTGTCGTTCGGATTGAGGCGCAGCATCTCGCGCCACAGTTCTATCGCTTCGTCACCCTGACCGATCTCCCAGTACAGCATAGCCAGGGCTACCATGGCCCTCATGAAAGGGCGGCTCTCCAACATTCCCCAAAAGTGACCTATGTTCTCTTTGAAGAATCTTTTCCCCAAGGCCCGGCTGCCTGCCGCGACACCCTGTCGCAACAGTTCGATGCGCTCACGGGTCGTCGCCGCCGCCAAGTCGGCCAGCAGAACATAGGCATCGGCACAGTCGGGTGAAATCTCCAAGGCCTGCCGGGCGAGCTTGACGGCGCGTGACGGCGAAGACTCCCAGGCATCGTAAATGAGGTTCTGAGCCTCGTCGAGCAGTTGCTCTTTGCTTGTGGGTTTGCGGACCTGCTCGAGCATGGCCGGCATCTCTTTCTCCCCATCCTGCCCCCCGGGAAATGGCAGGATCTTCCCGCTGCCGGATTCCACTGTCTCGGGCAGGCCGGCCAGCTTCGTCAGCGCTTCCCGGGGATACTGGTATCCCAGAGCGCCCATGAGAGTCTCGTTCAAGCCCTTCACACCTTCAGCCAGGGTTTGGTCGGCAAGATGATATTTTGCCTGCAGAATGAGCTCGTTCATCGACCCCAGCACCCTGCGGTCACCGGTTTTGGAAAAAAGAATGCTTCCGGCCAGCGGAGCGATGTGCTCTTCAAAAATGCCACCATACCCGGCGTCCGCCATCTGCTCACCCAGGGCCGAAAGAACATGCTCTGCGAATTTGTCGGGGTCATTGATGCCTCGGCCAGGAAAGACCACGCTGTACAGGGAGGCCGAATTGGTCAGGATGATGTACTGGACCCGCCCGACCGCGAATAGATTGGCAGTCCAATCGACGAACGGGTTTTCGGCGCGTGGTGCCGCAGTTGCCGGAACAACCTTGATCTTCTTGGCCAGTTTCTGTGTTAATCGAATGATCATCATAGGTCTGTCGATTTTTAAAGCGGCTGCCACCGCTCTTCAAAGCCCTTAGCGGGACAATTTTATCCCTCAAAACCGGTCTACAAGAGGATTTTGAGGGATTATTTTCAACAAAAGTTACGTTATTTCAATGGGTTCACTTGGTCCGCCCCCCCCCGGACCCCTGGCTCAATGCTCTCTGCTCGAGCTTTAGTCTGCAAAAAAGCTTCTGGAACACTGTCCTTACTCAAGACATCGACTATCCACCCCAAACCAAAAGGAATAGGCCCAGGATCAGTATATACACGGTATAGCACAAGCAAACTATTTCGGGATATCTCTTCTATGCGCCAGAAACCACTTGTATCTCTAATGGTTTCCTCGGTTTTCAGCTCAGCCCAATTTTGTAATTGCCACTTTATTAAAGAAGATCGACTTTCCGGTTCGGACACAGCAATTCTAAGACGATATTTTTTTATTTTCCCCAATGGGAGCGTCAAGGTGTAGTTAACAATTGATTCATTATCTATCTGTCCAACTATTTCCACATGACTAACATTAGGCATAAATTCTGGATATTTTTCATATTCTGATAAGATTTGAAATATCGTGCCCCTGGAAGCGTTGATAAGACCGATTGCCTCAAAAGTCTTTCCATCTTTCCCAACTGTCTCAATCTCGCGAACGATTATGTCTCCTTGTTCAATGAGCTTTGTCTCGTGATCAGTCAAAGAAATGGAATCAGAGGCACCCAGCACGGAAGGAATTAAGAAAAACCCCGTGATCAAAAAAGCCAGATATATTTGTTTAAGTCTTGTTGTGTTCATACTTTTCAAGTCCATGGAAAATCTAAGGCTGGCTCATGGGGCGGACCAAGTCAACCCTTTGATATTTGAAAGAAATCATTCCAGAAATGGCAATTATCTGACGCTATGGCCCGATTTTCAGGATCCAAATTGGCCCCATAGGCTTCCGCCGACTCTCGGAGCACATAGACATCGCCGCTTGCCAGCAGTGGTAATGTGCCAGATGCAGCCCGGAATGCGATGCCGATTCGCTCTCGCCATGCTCCCTCCCCTTTGCCAAGCAGATAAAATTCACCTGAAAAAACTATAACCCTGATTTTGCCCCCCAAAATCGGCCTATAGGTGGTTTTTCAGGGGCTATTTTCAACAAAAGTTACGTCATTTCAATTGGTTCACCTGGTACGACTACCGAACACCCAACAAAACAAAATAAAAGGGGTCAGCGACTGGTCGCTGACCCCTTGAAATTCTGGTGGGCGTTGTAGGGATCGAACCTACGACCCCTGCCGTGTGAAGGCAGTGCTCTCCCGCTGAGCTAAACGCCCGATGTGGAGCGATTTATATCAATTGAACGGCAGCAAGTCAACCGGAATGTTTGGGATTTTCCCCCGTTCACTCCTTGTATCTTTCCGCGATTTCTTCCAGTCCCTGCCGATCGAGCAGTTCGATGGTCCGGGAACTCACCCGGAGGAGCTTGTCCTCGGCCATTTTGCGGAAGGTGCGCGACAGGGTTTCGCTCACGGTGCCGAGATTGGCGGCCAGTTGGGTCTTGGAAACGGGCAGCGTCACCTGGAGTCCATCGCCGTCGGCCTGATCCAGCAGGTAACGGGCCAACCTGGCCGGAACATCCTTGAAAGTCATGGCTTCCATCTGGTCCATCAGCTCCCGCAGAATCCGGGAAATCCCGCCGATCATATTGATCGCCAACTGGACATTCCCATGAAGCAAAGCCAGAATTTCCTGTTTTGGGAAAAAGAGCAGGACCGACTTTTCGAGGGTCGCGGCATTGGCAGGATAAAGACCGACATCGAAAATGGCCGCTTCGGCGAAGGTGCGACCGGGATGCGCGATGCGCAGGATCCGTTCCTTGCCGTCGGGAGAGAGTTTGTAGATTTTTACCTTGCCGGTGATCGGGATGTAGAAGCCCCGGGCCTCCTCCCCCTCCGAAAACAGAATCGTGCCCTTGGCGTATTCCCCACGCCGGCAGATCCGTGCCAGGGCGTCGAGATCGCTGTCACTGGCCCCGGCGAAAAGTGGGCAGGTCTTGATGGCTGCTTTCTTTTCCATGAGTTAAAGGCCGTAAATCGTAATACGTAATTCGTAATAGGTGAAAGACTTATTATTTTTTGATTAACCCTGATTCTCAGCTGGGTTGGAACAATTTGCTCTGAGCTGAGAATTGGTTTGGTTTTCAGCTTTATCCGCGTTCATCCGCGTTCATCCGCGTTCATCCGCGTCCCATTCGGCCTTTGACCTTGATTCAAAAACGAAACCTTGAATTGGACGCGGATCAAATCTGATGCTTCGCATACGCGGATCAATCAAAACCTGAAGGTCATCTGGTTTCTGAATTAGCCCAGATTCTCAGCTGGGATGGGATAATTTACCCTGAACTGAGAATTGGTAATCAGGCATTATTTTATCCTATTACGCCTTACGAGGTTTTGGCCTTACGGCAATAAAAAAAGGGTCAGCGATCAGATCGCCAACCCCTGACATTCTTGGTGCCGAAGGGGAGACTCGAACTCCCACGTCCCTACGGACACTAGACCCTGAACCTAGCGTGTCTACCAATTCCACCACTTCGGCTTGAAGCGAGGAAACTTATAGCAAAA
>Ga0214472_10008466_pt1 | contig 10744 bp, 9 predicted proteins | sample RVTome_6_FD_207662 | JGI IMG/M metagenome (GOLD analysis project Ga0214472, IMG submission 207662) | Soil microbial communities from uranium-contaminated site in the Upper Colorado River Basin, Wyoming, United States - RVT140D175 | ecosystem: Environmental > Terrestrial > Soil > Contaminated >...
CGCCACGCTTTCTCGCTCGGCGGCGACGAAGCTGTAGAGGGCATAGCTGTAGATGATGCTCAGAATCGGCCACGCGCTGACCACGACCAGTGATGCCGAGGTGCCGAGCTGCGTCTCAGGCCACGGAGGATATAGCAGCAGATGCCGACCATCCCCGCAACGCCGCCACCGAGCCACAGTCTGGGGTTCGGCATCGCTCCTCCCGCTAAGACTTCATCCCCTCGGCACCAGCGCCCTGACTGTGCTTCCGGAAGAACCCCGAGGTCCTGATGCGAGCCCTCGTGATCTCGAACCCAGTCGGCTCCTGAAGGTCCAGCAGCGCCGTCTTGGCCGGGGTTGTGACCAGCACCACGAGGTATGCCCGAATCAGCTCGTCCCCCAGCCAGGCATCAAACACGCACACGCTGCGACCTGGCTCTGAACCAGTAGCCGGGGACCCGGCCGCCTCGGGCTCGATGGTGAAGAAGCTCACCGCGCTCACGTGTGGGTCACCATCATGACGTACGCGCCAGGGTCGGTGATGCGGAACTCACCACTTGGCGCGTGGAAGGGATCTGCACAGGACCAGCTTCCACCCCCGCCTCGATCACTCTGGACGTGAGCCATCGGAACATGGGAACTCAGCACCATTTTGCTCACCGCGGTTCGATTGGCATCGAGCGCTTACACGTGCTGATCGACGAGGATCGGGTTTCCATCTGGGTCCACAGCGACGAAGCTGGCCGGCCCCGTGGTGCTCTCGTCTGCCTGCTGCTGCACCCCCTGGGCTCTCAGCTGACGCTGCAGGTCACGGACGTCGGTGAACGTGGCCAGCTTCTGGGCGTTGCTGTCCCAGCCGGGGTTGAAGGTGAGGATGTTCTTCTCGAACATCCCTTGAAACAGCCCAATCACGTGATCGCCGTTCTTCATGATCTGCCAGTTCTGCGACGCATCCCCGGCGAAGACCCTGAAACCCAACTTCTCGTAGAGGACCTCGAAGCCTCCAGGTCCTTGACAGCCAAGCTGATCGAGAACGCTCCGAGGTCCATGCCTTGCTCCTTTCGTTACAGAAGCGATTGCCGCCGAACACTTGGCATCCCGTCGGGATAGCCTGCAGCTTGCCGACTCTGGCGATTCGCCGTTCCGAACGGTCCCGAACCGGACGCCACCTACCGGAACACGCGGAAGATGATAAGCACAAGCGCGACACCGTAGGTTGTGCCACAGATCGGGAAGATCCGATCCGCACACCACTTCGGCAGGAAAATGTCGGTGACCGAGCCTCGCACCGCCCCCAGGCGCTCGGTGAGAATCGTCAAGGGACACGTCCAGCCTGACGCCGCCAAGACGATGCTCTCGAGAAGGACGAGCCCCACGGCGACCCAGGTCCAGTTCGTGATGCGGCCCGTGATACCGCTGAACAAGACGTAGACAACGCACCCACTGAGGAGCCAGAAGATCAGGGTGTGGAGGAGCTTGACGTGGAAGATCGTGAGCTTCACCGGGCGCGTCTCATCTTTGGGTCTGCCCACCGCCTGCTTCAACTCCTGGTTCGGCGGCCCCACGGCCTTACGCCTGGCGTCAGTAGCGCTTCTGGTCGCCGAGTGCTGTGGTCCAGCGCGTCCACACCTCGGGGTTCCGCTCTGACGGCCATACGCCGGCGAGCGCGAATCGAAAGCGCCGGTCCTCGGCGGCTGCGACCTCGACAAGTGAGATGGCCTGTGGGCCCTGGCACCGCAGCAGGGTTTCGAGCGGGCCGGCACCAATGACTGCCAGCTCTTCGTCGTCTTTCGCTTCCGCGACCAGCGCGCGGATCACCGGGAGGGCGCCCTCGGGATCGTGATTGCACGCGTGCTCCACTACCTGCCACGCCCAACCGTGTCTGCTCGTGCCGCTCCGCTCGAACCAGACTGAAGCAACGGTGGAGGGTCTGCTGAGTAGTACGTCGCGGACTTCAGGAACATCAGCCGCGAAATCGCCTGCCCCCTCATCAGACTCAAGCCAGAACAGTGTGCCTGTCTGCTCGAGCATACGGCCGGCCACCTCGGCAGCCGTTAGCGGCTCGGACGGAATAGAGCCGTCGGCGTTATTGCGTATACGCCACATCTTCATCGGCTACCTCGCCATCTCCCACACCCCCCGAGCGCACTTCCAGACTGCCGTCGGCTCAAGCTCGACCAACACCGGGGACATGCTGCGAAGCTCCATTATGCTCTGGCTTCGTCTGCTCCTGAGAAACCCAGCCCTCCCTCCAGCCTTTCTCGAGCCGCAACAGCAGCCGTGCTCCCGGCGCTCGTGCCTCACGCCGCAGACTCGACGGGAGCGGGGGCGATCCGCCAGTGACGGACCCCCCGGTCGCTCCGGCCGTCTCTTCCCTACTCCCTGACCCAGGCCGGCAGCCGGCCTGGCGTCCAAGGCGCGCCCGCCTTCTCCATCGCGGTTTCGAGCGCGCGCAGATCGGTTTCGACGAGCGTGCGCAGTGTGGCGAGCTGACCATCGAACGCGTCCGCGGCGTCGGCGTAGGCCTTGCGGCTGGTGCCGGTCGGCGCGACGGTGGCCGACCACTGCGCGCCGACGATCGCGCGGATGCGCTCCGTAGTGGTCATCGGCGTCGCCTCGTAGCGCGCGTCGAGCACGCGGTCGCCGCGCAGGCCGATCAGGAGATCGTCGAGCGCCCGCTCGATGCGACGGGCCTCGGCGCCGAGGGCGGGGTCGGCTCCCGGCGTGTCGTCGATCGCCTTCTTGGCGGCCTTCAAGCGGGTCTGCGCCTCCTCGGTGGCCTCGACGGCGCCGAGCACCGCGCGCTGGAGCCGCGCCGTCTTCTTCTGGAACGCGAGCAGCTCCGCCGCGTCCTGCGCCTGCAGGGTCTGGAGACCCAGGGACTCGACGACGAAGCTCTGCGGGGTTCCGAAAGGCTGGAGCACGCCGTCGACGCGCTTCTCGAAGGACACGCTGTAGCTTCCCGGGACGACGAGCGGACCCTCGGGCGGGTCGAAGAAGGGATTGTCGGCGGGCGGCGGGGTGAGGCGGGTCGGGTTCGCCGCCGGGAAGCGCAGGTCCCACGCGACGCGCTGGAGGCCGGCCTTCGACGGGCCGGTGAAGCGGCGCACGACGTTGCCGTCCGCGTCCTTCACGGTGAGCACGACCGCGGGGTCCTCCTCACGCGCTTCGGCGCGGAGGGCGGCGTGCGACGGGTAGCTGATCTCGACGCCTTTCTTGTCCGCCTCCTTCTCGGCGTCGAGCCGCGCCTTGCGCCGGGTCCTCACCTCCTCCTTGAGGTAGTAGGTGAAGACGGCCCCGAACGGCGGGTTGGGCGCGGTGAAAAGGGTCTCGCCGAGGAACGACTTGCCCTTGAGGCCGAGCGGGGTCTGCGGGATGTACGCGAGCGCCTTCTTCACGGGGAAGGTCACGGCTGGGCTCTCGAGAAGAGCGGGCGTCGCGACGCGGAGCGGCGTGAGGTCGTCGAGAACGTAGAAGCCGCGCCCGAATGTGGCGATGACGAGGTCGCCCTCGCGCTTCTGGATCGCGAGGTCGCGCACGGGGATCGTCGGCAGGCCGCCCTTGAGACGCACCCACTTGGCTCCGCCGTCCCTCGAGAAGTAGAGCCCGAACTCGGTGCCGACGAAGAGCAGCTCCTTGAGAGACGTATCCTCGGCGACGGTCCAGGCGGGGCCGCTCGCGGGCAGGTCGGACGCCACGGACGTCCAGCTGCGGCCGCGGTCCGTGCTCTTCAGCACGTAGGGCTTGAAGTCGCCGCTCTTGTGGTTGTTGAAGGTCGCGTAGACGAGGTCCTTGTCGAAGCGCGAGGCGAAGAGGTCGCTCACGTAGCTCCGCTCCGGCACGCCCGGGAAGCTGTCCTGCCGGCGCCAGCTCTGGCCGCCGTCCTCGCTCACCTGGACGAGGCCGTCGTCGGTGCCCACGTAGAGGAGGCCCGGGACGAGCGGCGACTCGTCGAGCGAGACGATATTGCCGTAGAGCGAGGTCGACTGGCTCTTGGCCACGGCGTCGGGGCCCCACAGCTTGCCCATCACCTTGAGCTTGTTGCGGTCGAGTTGGCGTGTGAGGTCGGGGCTGATCGGCGTCCAGCTGTCGCCGCGATCCTCGCTGCGGAAGACGCGCTGGGCGGCGAAGTAGAGCCGGGTGCTCTTGTGGGGCGAGATCAGGAGCGGGCTGTCCCAGTTCCAGCGCAGCGGCGGGTCTCCGGGCGCCTCGTGCGGCTGGATCAGGACGGCTTCGCCGCTCTTCCTGTCGTAGCGCGCGAGGACGCCGTGCTGCAAGGTCGAGTAGACGATGTTGGGGTCGCTGGGGTCGATGCGGGCGTGGAAGCCGTCGCCGCCCCAGGTGACGAACCAGTCGCTGTTCATGGCGCCGTGCTCGGTGAGCGTGCGCGAGGGGCCGCCCAGGGTGTTGTTGTCCTGGGTGCCGCCATAGACGTAGTAGACGGGCGAGGAGTTGTCGACGTCCACGCGGTAGAACTGGGTCACCGGCAGGTTCTCGAAGAAGCGCCAGGTGGCGGCGCGGTCGAAGCTCTCGTAGAGGCCGCCGTCGCCGCCGACGAGGTAGTGGTCGGTGTCGTCGGGGTCGATCCAGATCGCGTGGTTGTCCACGTGCTTGAAGCGCTCGCCCAGGTTGCGCCAGGTCTTGCCGGCGTCGTCGGACACCTTGAGGAACACGTCCATCGAGTAGAGCCGTTCGGCGTTCTTCGGATCGACGAAGATTTCCTGGTAGTACATCGCCTGCGGGCTGTAGTCGGAGCGCTTCTCCCAGGTCTCGCCGCGGTTCGTCGAGCGGTAGGTCCCGCTCGCCTTGGCGGCGGCGGCCGTCTCGACGAGGGCGTAGACGGTGTCGGGGTCGGTCGGGGCGATCGCCAGGCCGATCCGGCCCATCTCCTCTTTGGGCAGGCCGCTCGTGATCTTGCGCCAGGTCTTGCCGCCGTCCGTCGACTTGTGGAGGCCCGACTCGGGGCCGCCGTTGATGAGGGTGAAGACGTGGCGCCGGCGCTGCCAGGCGCTCGCGAGGAGTACGTCGGGATCGCGCGGGTCCATGACGACGTCGCTGACACCGGTGTTCTCGGAGATGGTGAGGACTGCCGTCCAGGTCTTGCCGCCGTCGGTCGTCTTGTAGAGGCCGCGGTCGCCGCCGGGTGCCCAGAGCGGGCCCTGCGCCGCCACGTACACGGTGTCCCCGTGCTTCGGGTGGATCAGGATCTTGCCGATGTGCTCGGAGGCCTTGAGGCCGACGTTCTTCCAGCTCTTGCCCCCGTCCTCGCTCCTGTAGACGCCGTCGCCGTAACCGACGCTGCGCTGCGAGTTGTTCTCGCCGGTGCCGACCCAGACGACGTTCGGGTTTCGGGGATCGATCGCGACGCACGCGGTCGAGTACGAGCCCTCGCCGTCGAAGACCGGCGTCCAGGTGGTCCCGGCGTTTTCGGTCCGCCAGACGCCGCCCGAGGCCACGGCCAGGAACCACCTCTTCTTGTCGGTGGGGTCCACGGCGACGTCGGCGATGCGGCCGGACGTGACGGCCGGGCCGATGCCTCGCAGCGTCAGGCCGGACCAGGTGTCGGCCGACCAGACGGGCTTGGGCTTGTCGTCGTCGGTCTTCTTGTCGGCGGGCTTCGCGGCTTTCGCAGCCTCGGGCTTGGCAGGCGGCTTCGCTTCGGGTTTGGCTTCCTGCGCGGTGGCCGGCAGGGCCAGTGCCGCAGCGATCGACAGACGCGTCATCAAGGAGATCAGCTTGGTCACGTTCAGCTCCGGGGAATGGAATCCAACAGGCGGCGCTCATTCTGTTCGCAGTCCGGACGGCCACGCAAACCGCCGGAAGACGATGGCTCACGGCCACGCCACGGCCGAGGAACCAACCAAGCAGGGACGGCCCAGAACTCCCGGGACGGGTCCAGACGGCCAGACAAGGACCGTCCCGGGAGAACGAGACGATGGCCACGGCGTCTGCGCCCTGCGACTTAGTCTGGACAGAGTCACGCGCGTGAGACTGAACACGGTCATGAGCCACGGGTAGCGGCGGAGCCGGAGGGCTCCCGGGACAGGTCCCGTTCGGGCTCGTGGACCTGTCACGGGATCCCGGTCCGCCGCGGAGACGATGGCCCACGGCCAGGCCACGACCGATGAGCCACGGGTAGCGGCGGAGCCGGAAGGCTCCCGGAACAGGTCCCGTTCAGGCTCGCGGACCTGTCACGGGATCCCGGTCCGCCGCGGAGACGATGGCCCACGGCCCAGGTCACAGCCGATGAATCGACGAGGCAGCGACGGCCCAGAACTCCCGGGACGGATCCAGACGGCCAGACGAGGACCCGTCCCGGGAGGGCGAGACGATGGCCCACGGCCAGGCCACGACCGATGAGCCACGGGTAGCGGGAGGCCGCGGTACACTGCGCGACGCATGGACCGGCCGCGTCTGACCCGCCGCCTCGACGGCTTCGGCACCTCGATCTTCGCGGAGATGACGGCGCTCGCCCGCCGCCACGACGCGATCAACCTCGGCCAGGGCTTCCCCAACTTCGACGGCCCCGAGTTCGTCAAGCAGGCCGCGATCGAAGCCATGCGCGCGGGGCACAACCAGTACTCTCCGATGCCGGGCCTGCCGGCGCTGCAGCAGGCGGTGGCCGACCACCAGAGGCGCTTCTACGGCCTCGCGTACGACCCCGCGAGCGAAGTCACGATCCACGCCGGGGCCACCGAGGCACTTTGCGCCGCGATCGGAGCACTTCTCGACCCGGGCGACGAGGTCGTGGTGTTCGAGCCGTTCTACGACGCCTACCTGCCCGGGATCGCGATGGCCCAGGCCGAGGCCCGCGTCGTGCCGCTCACGCCCCCGCAGTTCCGGCTCGACCTGGCGGCGCTCGAGCAGGCGATCTCGGCGAAGACGCGGCTCGTCCTGCTCAACTCCCCCAGCAACCCGGCCTGCAGCGTCTTCACGCGCGCCGAGCTCGAGGCCATCGCCGCGCTCGCGGTGCGCCACGATCTCGTGGTCGTCACCGACGAGGTGTACGAGCACATCGTCTTCGAGGGCGCCCACGTGCCGATCGCGTCGCTTCCGGGGATGCGCGAGCGCACCGTGTCGATCTCCTCGGCCGGCAAGACCTTCAGCCTGACCGGCTGGAAGATCGGCTGGGCCTGCGCGGCTCCCGCGCTCACGGACGCCGTGCGGGCGGTGCACCAGTTCGTCACGTTCGCGGTCTCGACGCCGTTCCAGCACGCGATCGCGGCGGCGCTCGCGACGGGCGACGCCTACTACGCGGCGCTGCGGGACGACTACCGCACGCGCCGCGACCGGCTGTGCGACGGACTCGAGGCGGCCGGCTTCGACGTGATGCGGCCCGCGGGCACCTACTTCGCGCTCGCCGACGTGCGGCCGCTCGGCTTCGAGGACGACCGCGCGTTCTGTCGGCACCTGGTCGAGACGATCGGCGTCGCGGCGATCCCGGTGAGCGCCTTCGCCCTCGACGGCCGCCTGAAGCACCTGGTGCGCTTCGCGTTCTGCAAGGACGACGCGACGCTCGACGAGGCGCTGCGGCGGCTCCGCAAGCTCAAGGGCTGACCCTGGACACGCTGGTCCTCGTCGTCTTCCTCGTCGTCTACCTCGGGATGCTGCTGGGCGAGATCCCCGGCCTCGCGCTCGACCGCACCGGGGTGGCGCTGCTCGGCGCGCTCGTGCTGGTCGCCTCCGAACGGGTCACGCCGGAGGCGGCGTGGCGGGCCGTCGACGTGCCGACGCTCGCACTGCTCTTCGGCCTGATGGTGGTCTCGGCGCAGTTCCGGCTCGGGGGCTTCTACACCTGGATCACGCGCAGGATCGTGTCGGCGGACGCCGCGCCCGGGGTGCTGCTCGGCTTCGTGGTGGCCGCGTCGGGAGCCCTCTCCGCGCTGCTGGCGAACGACATCGTCTGCCTCGCGATGGCCCCGCTGCTGGTCGAGGGGTGCCTGCGCCGAAGGCTCGACCCGGTCCCGTTCCTGCTGGGTCTCGCCTGCGCGTCGAACGTCGGCTCCGCCGCCACCCTGATCGGCAACCCGCAGAACATGCTGATCGGCCAGGCGCTGCGCCTGTCGTTCCCCGGCTTCCTGAGGGACGCGCTGGTGCCAGCGACGGTCGGCCTGGTGGTGGTGTGGACGGTCATCCGGCTCGGGGTCGGCGACCGCTGGGCGGCCGCGAGCGACGCCCCGCCGGTCGATGCCCCCCCGCTCGACCGCTGGCAGACGACGAAAGGCCTGCTGGTCCTGGGCGCGCTCGTCGCGGGCTTCCTGTTCACGAGCGTGCCGCACGAGGTGCTGGCGCTCGGCGCCGCCGCCCTGCTGCTGATGAGCCGTCGCATGGCCTCGCGCGACCTGATCGGCCTCGTGGACTGGCACCTGCTGGTGCTCTTCATCGGTCTCTTCGTCGTGAACCACGCCTTCGCCGAGGCCGGCTTCGCGGACCGAGCGAGCGCCGCCTTGCGCGCCTCGGGCGTCGACCTCGCCGACATGCGTTTCCTGTTTCCCGCCACCGCCGTGCTGTCCAACCTGGTGTCGAACGTGCCGGCGGTGATGCTGCTGCTGCCCCATGCCAGCCACCCGCTCGCGGGACCGGTGCTCGCGCTGTCGTCGACGCTCGCCGGCAACCTGCTGATCGTGGGCAGCATCGCCAACATCATCGTGGTCGAGCAAGCGGCGGGGCTCGGCGTCCGCATCGGCTGGCGCCGGCACGCCCGCGTCGGGATCCCGGTGACGCTCGCGACGCTCGCGCTCGCCGCGGCCTGGCTCTGGCTGCGGGCGGGCTAGAGGTTCAGCACCGGTCGCAGCGCTCCGGGGGGCGCGTCGCCCTCGTACAGCACCCGCTCCAGGAACAGCCCCGACGGCGGGGCGGTGAGCGTCGCCGGCACGTCGGAGGGCTCGCGCAGGAAGCGCTCGGCGTCCTTCGCCTGGAGGCCGCCGCGGCCGGACTCGGCGATCACCCCCACCAGGCGGCGCACCATCTTCCAGAGGAAGTGGGAGCCCAGGATCCGGATCAGCACGAGCTCGCCCGCCTCGGCCAGCTCGACGCGCTCGATCTTCACGCGCGTGTCGCCTTCCCGGGCGTCGGCGTCCGAGTACGAGCGGAAGTCGTGCATCCCTTCGAACACGCTCGCGGTCGCCGCGAGCGCGCCGAAGTCGAGCGGGTCCTTGATCCACCATACGAAGGGCTTGCCGAAGGCGGTGCGGCGGCGCGCGATCTGGTAGAGGTACGAGCGCGCGACGGCCGAGTGGCGCGCGTGGAACTGCCGCGTGACTTTCTCGACCCGGAGCAGGTTGACGTCGGCCGGCAGCTCGTCGTTGAGCGCGCGCCGCAGCGTGGCGGGAGGCAGCCGCGTCTCGAGGTCGAGGTGCGCCACCTGCTGCAGCGCGTGGACCCCGGCGTCGGTGCGGCCGGCGCCGTAGCTCTCGAAGTCGGTGCGCTTGGCGGCCTCGAGCACGGCCTCGTGGAGCGCGCCCTGCACGGTGCGGGCGTTCCTCTGGATCTGCCAGCCGGAATAGCGCGTCCCGACGTACTCGAGGTCGATGCGGAAACGGGCCATCGCCGTCAAGCCTATACGACTTGACGCGCGGCCCATGAGTGCGACGGGTCGCGCGACCCGGCGCGGAGACGATGGCCACGGCAGGCCAGCAGGAGGCTACGGTCGTAGGCGATGACCCACGGCCACACGACAGCCGGCGAGCCAATGGGCAGGATCGGTTCAGAGCTCCCGGGACGGGTCCAGACGGCAGGACGAGGACCCGTCCCGGGAGGGCGATGCTATCCTGAGCCCCGGTGCGACTGCGCGTCCTGTCCTACAACATCCACCGCGCGATCGGCGTCGACCGCCGCTTCCGCCCGGAGCGCATCGCCTCGATCATCGCGTACTACAACCCCGACGTCGCGATGCTGCAGGAAGTCGACGAGGGAGTGCCCCGCTCGCGCGAGCTCGACCTCGCGCGCGAGCTGGCCCGGGAGCTCCATTTCGAGCACTACGCGATCGGGCACAACGTGCGGCTGCGCAGGGGGCGCTACGGCAACGCCACGCTCAGCCGCTGGCCGATCAAGCGCGAGCGCAACATCGACCTCACGATCGGCTTCCTGCGGCGGCGCGGCTGCCAGCACGCGCGCATCGCGGTGCGCACGCCGAGCGGTGCGACACGAAGGCTCGAGGTGTTCAACCTGCACCTCGGGCTCTCGGCCCGCGAGCGCGACCGGCAGGTCTCGCTGCTCGTGCGCTCGCGCGAGTTCTCGGCCCTGCCGTTCGGGGTGCCGACGCTCGTCGCGGGCGACACGAACGACTGGCGCTCGCTGATGCGGCCGTTCTTCGTCGACCTGCTGGGCTTCCGCTCGGCCACCGGCGGCAACGCCGAGCGCGAGCGCGCGACCGCGACCTTTCCCTCGTTCTTCCCGCAGGGCGCGCTCGACCGCGTCTACTACCGCGGCCCGCTGCGGCTCGTGGCCGCGCGCCGCTGCCGGCTCGCGCTCTCGCGAGTCGCGAGCGACCACCTGCCGGTCATCGTCGACTTCGACTTGCACTAGTCCCGGGGGGCTCGGGGGGGCGGGATGCCCCCCCGCTCGCTCTCCAACCTGTTGTTCCGTTTTGCGTTGTCCCGTTGTCCGTTGTCCCGTTGTTCCGTTGTCCCGTTGTCCCGTTGTCCGTCGTTCCGTTGTCCGTCGTTCCATCGTCGGTCGTCCTAGTCTCTCGCTCGCAGCGCGTCGTCCAGCCCTTTGCCGAACCTGGCGGGATCGAGAACTCCACGCCCGATTCTGGCCCGGC
>Ga0214472_10008467_pt1 | contig 10744 bp, 10 predicted proteins | sample RVTome_6_FD_207662 | JGI IMG/M metagenome (GOLD analysis project Ga0214472, IMG submission 207662) | Soil microbial communities from uranium-contaminated site in the Upper Colorado River Basin, Wyoming, United States - RVT140D175 | ecosystem: Environmental > Terrestrial > Soil > Contaminated >...
GCCGATCCTCGGACCGACCCCGGTCGACGGCCTGCTGCTCGCCACCGGCCACCACCGCAACGGCATCCTGCTCGCCCCGGCCACGGCGCAGGCCGTGAGCCGCTACATCCTGTCGGGCGACCTGCCGGCGCCGGCCCGGCCGTTCACCCTCGCGCGTTTCGCGGGCGATGCGGACGCAGCGGGCGACCCGGGCCGGCACGCGCCGGTCGCCGCGCGCGCCGCCGGAGGCCTCTGATGGGCGCGACCATCCGGGTCAACGGCGAGGCTCGCCGGCTGGAGACGGCGACCGTGATCGAGCTGTTGCGCGCCCTCGGCGTCGACCCCGAACGCCGCGGCGTGGCGGTGGCGCTCAACGGCGCCGTCGTCCGCCGTGGCGACTGGCCGGCGGCGGCCCTGTCGCCGGGCGACGAGGTGGAAATCGTGAAGCCCTTCGCGGGCGGCTGAGACCAATGGACGACAAAGCGCAGATAACTGACGAGCAGCAACACGGCGATCCGCTGGTCATCGCCGGGCGCAGCTTCGCCTCCCGCCTGATCGTCGGGACTGCTCGCTTCTCCAGCCGCCAGGTCATGCTCGACGCGCTGGCCGCCAGCGGCGCGGAAATAGTGACCGCCTCGATCCGCCGCATCAGCCTGGACGCCTACAGCGAAAGCCTGGTCGATCTGTTGAGCGAGCGCTATCGGCTGCTGCCCAACACGGCAGGCTGCGCCACGGTGAAGGACGCCGTCCTGACCGCGCAGCTGGCGCGCGAGGCGCTGGAGACCGACTGGGTGAAGCTCGAGCTGATCGGCGACCGGGAAACCCTCTACCCCGACGTCGCCGAGCTGATGGAGGCGGCCGAGCAGCTGGTCGGCGACGGCTTCACCGTGCTGCCCTACTGCACCGACGATCCGGTGGTCTGCCGCCGCCTCGCCGATGTCGGCTGCGCCGCGGTCATGCCGCTCGGATCGCCGATCGGCTCCGGCATGGGCCTCTGCAATCCTTACAATCTCGAGCTCCTGTGCGCCCGCAGCCCGGTGCCGGTGATCCTCGACGCCGGGATCGGCACGGCATCGGACGCGGCCCTGGCGATGGAACTCGGCTGCGCCGCGGTCATGGTGAACACCGCGATCGCCCAGGCGAACGACCCGGTGAACATGGCGCGCGCCATGGGCGAGGCGGTCGCCGCGGGCCGGCGGGCGCGCCTCGCCGGGCGGATTCCGCGCCGCGCCTATGGCGAGCCGTCGAGCCCGCAACTAGGCCTCATCGGGTCCGGGTCTTGAGTCTGCCCGATCCGCCGGTCCTGGTCATCACCGACCGCCATCAATCGCGGCTGCCTCTGCCGGAGATGGCGAAGGCCGTGTTCGCGGGCGGCGGCCGCTGGCTGCTGCTGCGCGACAAGGACCTGCCGCGCGCCGCGCGTACGACTCTCGCCCGGCAGCTCGTCGCGATCGCGGCGCGGTTCGGCGCAACGGTGCTCCTGAGCGGCGATGTCGCGGCGGCGCTCGAGGCCGGGGCGGCCGGCGTGCATCTGCCGCGCGACGGCGACCCCGGCGCGGCGCGCGCCGCTCTGGGAGAGGCGGCGCTCATTGGCATCTCCGCCCACGACCTCGGCGAGGTCCGCCGCGCCGCGGCGGCCGGCGCCGACTATGCGACCCTCTCGCCGATCTTCGCCAGCCGCAGCAAGCCCGGGTACGGCCCGGCGGTCGGTCACGATGCGCTGGCCGAAGCCGCGGCCGCCGTCGCGATGCCGATCCTGGCCCTGGGCGGCGTGACGGCTAGGCGGGTCCGCGGCTGCCTCGAGGCCGGGGCGGCCGGCGTCGCGGTGATGGGCGAGGTCATGGGCGCCGAGGACCCGGCCGCCGTCGTCGCGGCGTTCGCCTCCGCCTGCTGCCGGGACTGCCACATAAAGGCTTGATTCTCGTCGTGCGAACCGGTATTTGCTGCGCTGCAACATGCCGCCGCAGGGGCGGCATGAGATTCTCGGTCCGGACTGACTCCCATGCTCCACCTGGATGAACTGGAAGCGCAATCGGTCTACATCCTGCGCGAGGCCTACAGCCAGATCGAGCCGCTCGCCATGTTGTGGTCGCTCGGCAAGGACTCCAACGTCATGATCTGGCTGGCGCGCAAGGCGTTCTGCGGTCATGTGCCGTTTCCCGTCATCCACGTCGATACCGGCCGGAAGTTCGAGGAGATGTACGAGTTCCGCACCCGCTATGCGGTGGAGTGGAGCCTGCAGCTGATCACCGGCGACTGCCCCCCGGTGGAGGAGGTCGACCCGACGCTGCCGCCGGCCGCCCGCGCGGCCGCGCGCAAGACGCTCGGCCTGAAGGCGCTCCTGGCGCAGCACGGCTTCAAGGGCGTGATCGCTGGCATTCGCCGCGACGAGCAGGCGACCCGCGCCAAGGAACGGGTATTCAGCCCGCGCGACGAGTCCGGCGCCTGGGATTTCCGCGATCAGCCGCCGGAGTTCTGGGACCAGTACAAGACCGACTTCCCGCCGGGAACCCACGTCCGCATTCATCCCCTTCTGCATTGGACCGAGATCGACGTCTGGCGCTACATCGAGCGCGAGAACATTCCCGTCGTGCCGCTCTACTTCGCGCGGGACGGCAAGCGCTATCGCTCGCTGGGCGACCAGGACATCACCCATCCGATCGATTCGAACGCGGCCACGCTGCAGGAAATCATCGAGGAGCTGGCGACCACCACGACCTCGGAGCGCGCCGGGCGCGCCATGGACCACGAACGCGAGGACGCCTTCGAGCGCCTGCGCGCCAGCGGCTATATGTGAGCGGCCATCATGACGCGGTCGAGCCGAGCATGAGTCCAAGACTGCCTCTCGGGTCCGAGCGCGAGGCGCTCAAGATCGTCATCGTCGGCCACGTCGATCACGGCAAGTCGACCCTGATCGGCCGCCTGCTGTACGAGACCGGTTCGCTGCCGCCGGGCAAGGTGGAGGAGCTGAAGGCCGTCTCGGCCCGCCGGCGCATGGCGATCGAGTGGTCGTTCGTGCTCGACGCGTTTCAGGCCGAGCGCGACCAGGCGGTCACCATCGACACCACGCAGATCTGGTTCAAGACGGCGACGCGCGACTACGTCATCATCGACGCGCCCGGACACCGCGAGTTCCTCAAGAACATGGTGAGCGGCGCCGCCGCGGCCGACGCCGCGGTGCTGGTGGTCGACGCGGCCGAGGGCGTGCGCGAGCAGACCCGGCGGCACGGCTACCTGCTGCACCTGCTGGGCGTCCGCCAGGTGGCGGTCGCGGTCAGCAAGATGGATCTGGTCGCCTACGACGAGCGGCGCTTCAGCGAGGTGTCGCGCGAGATCGGGCATTACCTCGGCGAGATCGGCGTGGTGCCGACCTTCATCGTGCCGATCTCCGGCCGGGACGGCGACAACGTCGCGGTGAACAAGGCGGCGGTCCAGGGCGAGGGGTCGCCGGCGATGGCCTGGTACAAGGGTCCGAGCCTGCTGGAGGCGCTCGCACGGTTCCAGACGGTGACCCGGCCGATCGATCAGCCGCTCAGGTTCCTGATCCAGGACGTCTACAAGTTCGACCAGCGCCGGATCCTCGCCGGCCGGATCGAATCCGGGATCCTGCGGGTCGGCGACCGGCTGCTGTTCTCGCCCTCGAACCGGACCGCCCGGGTCAGGTCGATCGAGGTCTGGAACAGCGACACGGAATGCTTGGAGGTGCGCGCCGGCCAATCGGTGGCGATTACCCTGGACGAGCAGGTCTTCGTCGAGCGCGGCGAGATGGCGAGCCACGAGGCGCTGCCGCCAATGCTCAGCACGGTGTTCCGCGCCACGCTGTTCTGGCTGGGGCAAAAGCCGCTCGAGGTCCACGAGACCTACAAGCTGAAGCTGGGCACCCGCGAGGCCCGCGTGCGCGTGCAATCGATCGAGCGCGTCATCGACACCGACACGCTGGCCGGCCGCCCCGGCGACCGGGTCGAGCGCAACGGCGTCGGCGAGGTGGTGATGCGGTGCCGAGAGATCCTGGCGCTGGACGAGTATCGGGACCTGGCGCGCACCGGACGGTTCGTGGTGGTCGACGAGTACGACACCGTGGCCGGCGGCGTCATCTCCATGGAGGGCTATCCCGACCAGCGCCATGCCTTCGCCGTCAAGTCGGCGAACCTGACCAGCGTCGAGCACCGCGTCACCGCCACGCTCCGCACCGAGCGCAACGGGCATTGCGGCGGCGTGCTGTGGTTCACGGGCCTCTCGGGGTCCGGCAAGTCGACGCTCGCGATGGCCGTGGAGCAACACCTGTTCAACAAGGGCTATCATGTCTACGTGCTCGACGGCGACAACGTGCGCGGCGGTCTCAACGCCAACCTCGGCTTCTCGCCCGAGGACCGCGCCGAGAACATCCGGCGCGTCGGAGAGGTCGCGGCCCTGTTCGCGGATTCCGGCGTGATCTGCATTTCGGCCTTCATTTCACCCTATCGCGCCGACCGGGACCGCGCACGGACGGCCGCCAAGAGCAATTTTCACGAAGTCTTCATCAAGGCCGGGCTCGATGCCTGCGAGCGGCGCGATCCCAAGGGGCTGTACCGCAAAGCCAGGGCCGGAAAGATCGCCGACTTCACTGGAATCTCGGCGCCTTATGAGACGCCCTCCCGGGCCGAGCTGGTCGTCGATACCGAGACGGCCAGCATCGAAGATAGCGTGCGCCAAATCGTTGATTACGTGGAGCGAAATTTCGCCCGAAGTCGCAACCCCCGAAAGGCGTAATCTCTCTTTGGTAACAACTTATTAAGGTCCGCTGAGCCACGGTTGGGGCAAGCTCTCGCAGAGAGAACGCCGGCCGGGAGGCGCGCCGTCTTGCCCAAAGCCCCACTAGCGGATAGGTTACGTGGTGTCCCACGCGTGTGGTCCATTATGCCCCGGTCGCGCGTCTTGGGGGTCAATATTGCAGATGCGCGGCTGGCACGGGTAGGAGCACAGCAAGAAGGTCGCCGCAGTCAGGGGCCGAGGCCGACTTTTCAGTCAGTGCTGCCGCCGAGTCCCACCTTGCTTGCGGCCCGTTGGTACGGGACGTTGGGAGAGGCCTTAACCAGGCTCTTTAGAGCACTGGGCAAGGGAGGGGGGATATTGGAACGAGTAAGCGATCGAGAGGCAAACAGCCCGGTTGGGCACGAGACACATAAATCACACCAATGGTTCAGGGACCGCGAGCTCTTCCTGCGAGGCGGGGGCGGCCTCAAGTACCTGCACCTGACACGACGAAGACAGCTGGCCGCGCTCGGGATGTGCGCGGCGATTGCCGTCTGGATGCTCGGCACCACGCTCGCCACGAGCTATCTCGGTTTCAACTACATCACGGCAAAGCGCGAGATCGAGACCCAGAAACTCGCATACCTCGCGCTGCTGTCGGACATTGGCGAATATCATCAGGAATTTGCCCGGATCGTCGGCGATCTCGAAGGCAACCAGTCGCTGCTGTTGTCCCGCCTCGAATCCACCCAAACCGGCGACCGGGCCCTTGGGATCGCCGAGATCCGCGACGAGCTGAACGATACCGAGATCGACAAGGCGCGCATGCTGGTGGTCCGCCAGGCGCTGAGATCGCGCTTGGAGAGCTTCGAGAACGAATTGCAGCAGCTGGCGGCGCGCGATGCGGATCAGAAGGCGCGCCTGGAGGCGACGCTGGAGACGTTGCAACAGGCGCGCGCCGAAGGGGCCGAGGTGGCAGAGGCGCGGTCGCTCCTTGACGACCAGCTGCGGCGGGTCGAGGGCGACTTGGCGCGGCTCGCAAGCGAAAAATCCGAACTGGAGGCGACGCTCGCCGCCACCCAGGACGAGTTGCAGCTGTCACGGCGCGAGAACGAGGCCTTGATGACCGAGTCGCGTGCCTTCCATGCCGAAGTGAAAAGCCTTTACCGCGACGTCGGCGCCGCGCCGGCGCGCGAGGAGAAACTCCAGACGCAGATCGCCGCTCTGCAAAGCGATCTTGACGCGGCCGACAGCCGGGCGGACGTCCTGGAGACGCAGCGCGACTTCCAGCAGGCCCGCGCCGAAAGGATGGAAGCTCGCCTCGACGAGGTCAGCGATATCCAGAGCGCTGTCGTCGCTCGCCTCGCTCAACGAACGATTGCCGGCATCGACATGATCGAGCGCATCGTCGCGATGACGGGGCTCAACGTGAACGACTTGATCGGCAGTATGGACGTTGCCAGCCTCGGCCTGTCGCAAGGCGGCCCCTATTTCGACGTCGCTGGCGACTATTTGATTGCCGACGATCCGGATCTCGAGTTCCAGTCCTCCGTCGTCACGCTGAACCAGCAAATGGACCGCTGGGAGGCCCTTCAGGAGGTCATCCGAGCCATTCCCCTGGTCAGCCCGCTCGACCAGTACTCGGTCTCGAGCAGATTTGGCGAGCGTGTCGATCCCGTCAACGGCCGCAAGGCCATGCACTATGGAGTTGACCTGAAGGCCCCGTTGCGAACACCGGTCCTGGCGACGGCGCCCGGCACCGTGGTGTTTGCCGCCTGGCGCGGCCAATATGGCCGTGTCGTCGAAATCGACCACGGCAACGGCATTCGCACCCGTTACGCCCATCTGCGCAAAATCCTGGTCAAGAAAGGCCAGGAGGTGGCGCACCGGCAGGAGATCGGTCTGCTCGGCAACTCCGGCCGGAGCACGGGAGCTCACGTCCACTACGAGATCCTGGTCGACGGCAAGCCCAGAGACCCGGCGCTTTTCGTGATGGCAGGACGCAATGCGTTCAAGGACTAAGAAATCCGGTCCGGTTTCGAACGATATGGGACAGACCACCGTAACGCCGCCGCCGAAGGCCGAGGGGCGGCAAACGATCATCGGCGCCAGCCTGCAATTCGTCGGCGAGATCCGCAGCGCCGGCAGCGTCAGAATTGACGGCCAGGTGAAGGGCAAGGTGACCGCGCGCACCCTGACGGTGGGGCGCACCGGCGGGATCGAGGGCAAGGTGGCCGCGGAGATCGCTCAGATCGATGGCCTGGTCGAGGGCGATCTCGAGGCCGACACGGTGATCCTGGGACCGAGCGCCCAGGTCATCGGCGACATCACGCACCGCAGCCTGGCCATGGAGCCGGGGGCCCGGTTCGAGGGCAGGGCCGTCCTCTCGAGAGCTGGCAAGTCGACCGGCGAGGCAAGTCCCGCGACTGCGCCACTGCCCGAGGCCGCGGCCGAAAAGCGCGCGATCCGGCCGAACTGACGTTGCCCTTCTAAGCCGTGCCGGCGGACGCGATGGCCGCTGCGAAGGTGGCGGGGTCGACGTTGCCGCCGGTGAGGGTGACCGCGACGGTCTTGCCACCGGCGTCGAATTTGCCGGCCAGGAGGGCCGCCAGCGCAACCGCGCCGCCCGGCTCGACGACCAGCTTCAGGTCCCGGAACGCGAAGCCCATGGCGCGGGCAACCTCCCGATCGTCGACCGCCAGGCCGCCGGCGAGCAGACGGCGGTTGATCGAGAACGTCAACTCGCCCGGCGTCGGCACCAGCAGCGCGTCGCAGAACGAGCGGGCGGCGGGATCGTTGCTCACGGGCCGGCCGCCGGCCAGCGAGCGTGCGGTGTCGTCGAAGCCCTCCGGCTCGACGGCGTAGACCGCGATCGCGGGATCGAGCCCGCACAGCGCGGTGGCCGTTCCCGCGATCAGCCCGCCGCCGCCGCAGCACACGAGGGCCGCATCCAGGCGCGCGCCGACGGCCGCGGCCTGGCGGAAGATCTCCAGGCCGCAGGTGCCCTGGCCGGCGATGATGTCGGGGTCGTCGTAGGGCCGCACCAGCGTGGCCCGGCGCTCCGCCATGAGGCGTTCGGTTATCTCCTCCCGCGCGTCGCGGCGGCGGTCGTAGAGCACGACGTCGGCGCCGAGGGCCCGCGTGTTCTCGATCTTGATGGCCGGCGCGTCGGCCGGCATGACGATGGTGGCCGCGATACCGAGCAGGCGGGCGGCCGCGGCCACGCCTTGGGCGTGATTGCCCGAGGAGTAGGCGATCACGCCGCCGGCGCGCGCCGCCTCGGGGATTTGGCTGATCTTGTTGAAGGCGCCGCGGAACTTGAAGGACCCGGTCAACTGCAGGGTCTCCGCCTTGATCAGGATGCGGCCGCCGACGCGCTCGTTGAACGCCGGGTATTCCAGCAGCGGCGTGACGACCGCGTGGCCGGCCAGTCGCCGGGCGGCGGCCTCGATCTCGGAGAGGCCCGGCGCGCCGGCCGGGACCTCCGACGGGTCAGGATCGCTCGTCGATTCGCGCAAGGAAGTCATCGATCGCCTGTTCCACCTGCGGGTGATCCAGCAAAGGCACGTGGCCGACCTCGGGGACCGTCACGCGGACCAGGTCCGGCTTGACCTCGGCCATGCGCGCGAAGGTCTCGGCCGACAGCACGTCGGACAGCGCGCCGCGAAAGGCCAGGACAGGAAAGGGCCGCAGCGCCCGATAATAGACCCAGAGATCGTGCCGGTCATGAGACAAGGCCTTCGCCAGCGAGACGTCCCAGTCGACGTGCAATCGCCCGTCCTCGCCTGAGCGGAACGTGGCCTCGGCAAAACGGCGCCAGCCGGCCTCGTCTTTCAGGCCGAGGTTCGGGAACAGCCGTTTGACTTCGGCGACCGCCGCCGGCCAGTCGGGCTGGGGATGATCGCGTCCGATGTAATCTCGAATGCGGTCGATTGCGGCTTGACCCAGCTCGGGGCCGACATCGTCGAGGATGACCGCGGTCAGTTGGGCCGGCGCCGTAACGCTTAGGCCCATGGCCAGCAGACCGCCGAGCGACAGGCCGCAGACGACGACGCCGTGAAGGTCGGCGGCGGCCATCAGGTGAAACAGGTCGTTGCCGTAGACCTCCGGCCGGTAGTTGCGCCAGTCGGGGTCGTAGTCCGAGCGCCCGCGGCCCCGGTAGTCGGGACACACCACCCGGCGCGCCCGGGCGAGCCGGCCGGCGAAGGCGTGGAAGTCCTTCGAGTTGCGGGCGAGGCCGCCGAGACAGAGCACCGGCGGCCGCCGCGACAGGGGATCGCCGTAGTCGCGGTAATAGAGGCTGAGGCCGTCTTGGGCGGTATAGCGCCGCTCGCGATAGCTCGGGCTCTCCGGCACCGCTCGACCCCGCTCTTGCGCTAGCGGATGACCAAGGCGGGGAGCTCGTCGAGCCCGCCGATCACCGCCGCCGGTTTGCCCGGAAGCCGCTCGAGCCGCTGGCCGAAGCGGTTGAGCCAGGCGACGCGAAATCCGAAGTAGGCCGCCCCCGCCGCGTCCCACGCATTGGACGAGACGAAGCAGATGCGCCCCGGCGGGACCTGCAGGCGCTCGACCGCCAGCCGGTAGACCCGCGGATCGGGCTTGAAGATGCCGACCTCCTCGACCGACAGCACCGCGTCGAGCAGCGCCGTCAGGCCGGCGGAAGTGACCGCCGCGCGCAGCATCTCCGGCTCGCCGTTCGACAGGATGGCGGTGGCAAGTTCGGCGGCGCGGAGGATATCGAGACAGGGCGCCACGTCGGGATAGGCATCGAGCGTCAGATAGAGCTCCATCAGCCGGGCGGCGAGCGCGGGATCGTCCACGCCGTGGGCCTCAAGGGCGTAACCGAGCCCGTCTCGGGTGACCTGCCGGAAGTCGGCATGGGCGCCCATGAGGCTGCGCAGCCACGTGTATTCCAGCTGCTTCTGGCGCCACAGCGCGGAGACCGCCGCGGCCTTGTCGCCGAGCGCCGCGCCGCCGCGCTCGACCGCCGAATGGACGTCGAACAGCGTGCCGTAGGCGTCGAACACGCAGGCGGCGATGTCGTCGAAGGCGGGCTCTGTCATGATCGCTCGGCGGTCCCGACGGTGCTCAGCCTAGGCAAGCCCGTCGGCGCCGGAAAGGCAACCGTTTTGGTGCATTGTTGCGCCTTCGCCAGGGGCCTAGAGTAGCAACTCGCCGACCTTGGAGAATGGGCCCGTGCCCGCGGACGTCGCCAGTCATTACAGCCGGGAGAACCTGGGCGAAGCGGTGCGGCGCGCGCTGGAGAGCCTGGGCAAGAATCTCGATGCGCTCGGCGTCGAGGATCTGACCGAGATCGACCAGCTCCACGTGCGCGGCGCCGAGGCGACCCGCGAGCTCGCCGAGCGGCTTCGCTTGAGCGCGGACGACCACGTGTTGGACGTGGGCTGCGGCATCGGCGGGCCGTCGCGGCTGCTGGCGGCCAATTACGGCTGCCGGGTGACCGGCGTCGACATCACCGAGACCTACTGTCGCCTGGCGCAGGAGATGGCGCGCTGGGTCGGCCTCGAGCGACTGCTCGACTACCGCACGGCCGATGCTCTCGCGCTGCCGTTCGCGACGGCCAGCTTCGATGTCGTCTGGACCCAGCACGCCGCCATGAACATCGCCGACAAGCCGCGCCTTTACGCCGAGATGCGGCGCGTCCTGAAGCCGGGCGGCCGCCTCGGACTTTACGACGTGCTGCAGGGCGCGGGCGGCGAGCTGATCTATCCGGTGCCCTGGGCGCGGCAGCCGGCGATCTCCTTTCCGGCGACGGCCGAAGACCTGCGGCGCCATCTCGAGGCGGCCGGGTTCGAGATCGTTTCGTGGCGGGACCGCAGTGCGAAGGCGCGGGACTGGTTTCGCGAGCGGCGCAGGCAGGCGGCCGAAGGCGGTCCGCCGCCGGTCGGCGCCCTTGTCTTCATCGGCGAGGATTACCAGGTCTTGCTGGGCAATCTCGCCCGCAACCTGGACGAGGGGCGGGCGCTCACGGTGGAAGCCGTGTGCCGCAGGCTGGAAAGGAGCGGCGCATGCT
>Ga0214472_10008468_pt1 | contig 10743 bp, 10 predicted proteins | sample RVTome_6_FD_207662 | JGI IMG/M metagenome (GOLD analysis project Ga0214472, IMG submission 207662) | Soil microbial communities from uranium-contaminated site in the Upper Colorado River Basin, Wyoming, United States - RVT140D175 | ecosystem: Environmental > Terrestrial > Soil > Contaminated >...
GGGCGCCGATTCCACGGTTTCCCGAAAGCGCCTTTCGCTGGCCTGGAGCCGTTTCCGTTCGCGCCGCAGATCTTCCATGATGCTGGACATGACCCGCGACTTGCACGCGTTTTCGTCGAGCTGGTTCGTGAGGTCGCTGGTCAATTCCTCGGCGGCTTCCGTCCGCTCAGATTGCTGGTTGTGCAGGCGCAGCACGCGGAGGCAGAACAGTGCGGTCGCCCAAAGAACGAACACCGCTAAACCGCGATTGACAATACCTGGCCAAACTTCGCCGCCGGGCGGCGACATCACGTAGCCCAAAAGCGTCAGAGCAGTGCAGGCGCCCCCCGCCAGCAACACACCCCGCGAACTGCCGGCCGCATAGACCAGCCAGATCACCGCGACATACGAAACCGTCAAGGCAAGACTGGTTTCTGTAAACAAGTCCGCAGCAAATATGAGCGACCCCATGACGACGGCCAGTGCCGACAGCAGGCGTCGATTGAGCGAGCGATTCAGATTCATGTCACCTCCACCGAGTAACGTGGCGAGTGCCCTAACTCAATGAGCCGTAGACCAGGTTCCGCAATGCCACCTTGCGGGGAAATCGGAAGTGTCGAATAGTTTCGAAATCAACTCGAACATGGCGCTGTCTCCGGAACCGTTTGGTTCGTCGCGACGTCGCGCGCCCGTTACCTGTCAACCAGCAGCAGATGGAAGCATTTGTCGACGTGGATGGCGAGGACCCTCAAATCCATCTCGTCGCCGGGGTCTGCGTGGCAGAGGGAGTTCCAGTGGACGGGCAACACCGAGATATTCCAAGAGCGCACGGCGCCGCCACTTTAGAATTATAGATTGCCGCGGACTGGCGGCGCGTGTGGCTTGGCCTTACCTGACGAAAAAGAATCAACCGGCCGGTCGCGCCGGCGGCCGGCATCGTAATAAACGGTTTGACTGCTATCGGCGGCGGTCCATCAAAGGGCTGGTATCGATTTCGCAGCCGAATCGAGAAATTAACAAGCTGGCGGCTACTTGGCAATCCCACGTATGCTAGAGTAACAATACCCGCAGGGAAACCGGGCCTCACGCTTCCCCTCACGCCGTAGCTTGGCGCTTTCCTCTCTGAGTGCCACCCACCGTGGTTGCCACCGCCTTGGATTGGCTGACGCGCATCTGTTTTGCGCCAATACCCGATTCATGATTGCCGGTCGAAACCGAAACCAACGCCAGCCATACGAACCTTGCCACACACCTTTAGATTCCACGCGCGAGAGAAGATCATGATGCACCAACCTTCCGCTGCGGCGATTCCTGCGCCGCGCGCCAAACAACTGCGTCGGCCCCTGGTTTTGTGTATTGACGACGACCCGGACATCACGTTGTCCATTGAAAAGGTACTGAGCAATTTCGAGGTCGAAGTGATCCGCGGCATCCACGGGCAGCAGGGGATTTGGGACGCCGTGAGCCGGCACCCTGACTTGATTATCACCGACCTGCGGATGCCGTACGGCAACGGGGAAGATCTCATCGCCTGTTTGCGGCGCAACGGCCGCACGCGTTCGATTCCAATCATCGTTCTATCGGGCCAACGCGGCGCACATTTGGAGGGTCGGATGAAACACATGGGCGCGGACGTGTTTTTGAGAAAACCGGTCCCCATCGCCACGTTGCTGATGATGATCGGCAAGTACATAGAATTGCGCGAACTGGATCACGCCTTCTCTGTGGCAACAGCGATCTAACCGGCCGACAGGGTCAAGCACCCGGCCGCGTCCCAAGCGTGCTCCATCAACGATCAACGGCGAACATGAAAACCGATACTATCAAACTGCTTCACATCGAAGACGATCAGACCGACTATCAACTGATCCACCGATGCCTTTCAATCGCCCCCGTAGACTTCGACACGGCCTGGGCCAAATCCGTGAACGCAGGCTGCCAGATGCTTGCAGCGGCCGATTTCGACGTCGTGCTGACCGACTTGTCGCTGCCCGACAGCGTGGGTTTGGAGACCGTTCGCAAAATCCGACAATGCGACGCAGACGTGCCGATTGTCGTACTGACGACGCTCGACGACCGGGGCGTGGAACAGCAAACCCTCGAAGTCGGCGCCCAGGATTATCTCATCAAGTCCGAGGCCACGGCCCATACGCTGCAGCGCGCCATCGACCATGCCCGATTCCGGCAACAGAGCGTCGTCGAAAACCGCCGGTTGCTGGCCGATTTCGGGGCTCAGGCGGAAGTGTTGGCTGAACAAAAAAAATTGCTGCAAAACAAGAACCGGCGGCTGCGCAAATTGTACAAAACGGCTCACAAGTTCGTGGACAACGTGTCGCACGAGTTTCGCACGCCCTTGACGGTCATCAAGGACTACGTCTCGCTGGTCCGCGAGGGGATGGTGGGCGAGGTAAACGACGAGCAGCAGCGGATGCTGGACATTGTCGGCGTGCGGACCGACGATCTGAACAACATGGTCGACGACATGCTGGACGTGAGCAAACTGGAAGCCGGGCTGCTCGGAGCATGGCGGCGCAATTGCCGCATCGCCGACGTGATCGCGGAGGTGCGGCCGGCCTTGCAAAAAAAAGCCGGCGTCAAGGAGATTTCGTTTCAGATTGAAGTGGATGATGATCTGCCAGAGGTCTACTGCGACAGCGAAAAGATGGGCCGCGTCATCATCAATCTGGTGACCAATGCCATGAAATTCTGCGGCGAACCAGGCGTCGTCCGCCTGTGGTCCGAAGCGGACCGCGAGCAGGGCGAAGTCGTGATCGGCGTGACGGACAACGGGACCGGGATCGACGCCGACGGCCTGGCCAAGTTGTTCCAACGGTTCAAGCAGCTCAACACGAACGTCAAAAGCAGCACCAAAGGATTCGGCCTCGGTCTGAACATCGCCAAGGAGCTGGTGGACCTTAATTTTGGCGACATCCGCGTCGAGAGCCGCTTGAACGATGGCAGCACCTTCTCCTTCAGCGTGCCGGTGGCCGATCCGGTCGAAGTGCTGCGCCGCTATTTGAACCGAGTCCACGCCTTGAGCAACGGCACGTCCCACGTTTCGATCATTCAAGCCACGGTCGACGACGCCGTTTCGGAAGGGGACGCCGAGGACGTCGACACGTTTTTCAACTATCTGCTGCGTCGCAACGATCTGCTGTTTCGTTGCGGCCCGCGCGTGTGGTTGATAATCGCGCTGGCCCCGCGAACCGAACTGGATCACCTGCTCGCCCGCGCTCAAAAAGAATGGGAGAAAACCAACCGCAACCGGCCCTACGGCCCGCTGCCGGAATTCCGCATGGACGTCACGGGAACTTGGTGCGCTGAGACGCAAAGTGAAGCGATCCTATCGCACTTCGTCGCAGCGATGAACCCTGAGACGGCTCTGGCGACTTAAACCCTGCCGAATATTTTAGAGAAACACTTTATGACCATACGCAAACGGGTCCTGATGGTGGACGACGAACCGGACGTCATCCGCGGCGTGCAGATTTGGCTGTTGACGGCGGGATACGAAACGTTGACTGCTCTCGACGGCAACCAGGCTGTGGCGGCTGCGATTAAGGACGTTCCCGACGCGATTATTCTCGACGTTCGCATGCCCAACAAAGACGGCCTGGCCGTCATGGCGGAACTGCAACGACGCGAGGACACGAAGCACATTCCAATCATCATGCTCTCGGCGAGCCTGGTCGATAAACAACGCGCACTGGACGCCGGCGCGCGGTTTTTTCTCACCAAACCATACGTCGGCAAAGATCTGGTCGCCGCCGTCAACGCATCGGTCGGCTCAACAACGCCGCCGGCCGGAATTGAAGAAACCCATCTCCAAGGAGCGACAATATGAGCAAAAAGCGCATTCTGATCGTAGACGATGAAAAAGAATTCGCCGATGGCCTGGCCTCTCGCTGCCGTCGCCTGGGGCTCGACGTGGAAACGGCCAGGAACACATTGACCGCCCTGACCATCATCGGCGTCCGGCCGCCGGACCTGATCTGTCTCGACGTGGAAATGCCGACGGGCAATGGACTGGGCGTCTGCGAACTGCTCACCGCCGACCCCAACATCGCGCAAAAGCCGGTCGTCATCCTGACCGGTCACAAGGACGCCGGCACGCGGCAGCGCTGCAATGAACTGCACGCCCATTATGTCCACAAATCGCCCGACGTCTGGGATCGGCTGCGCCCGCTGATCTGCGAGCTGTTGGACTTTCACCCGGAACCGGCCGAGGAGTTGATGGAATCGGCCGTGTAGCGCATCGGTTCATCCCGTCAACCAGTGCCGAGCGCCGTTTTCCGCTGCGCTCGGATACCGAAAGGAGGTGACGATTGTGCCCAACCAAGAACATCCTCATTGCCGACGACGACCGCGACCTGGTCGCCTCATTGTCAATTCGTTGTCGTGCCCTGGGATTGAATGTGGACGCCGCCCACGACGCCATGACGGCGCTGTTTCAGATTAATCAGTCGCCGCCGGATCTGGTGATTCTCGACGTGCGGATGCCGTCGGGCAACGGTTTGAGCGTCCGCAAGATGATGGCCGACAACGAGCGACTGGCCTCGATCCCCGTGATCATCCTCACCGGCAAGTCGGACGAGGAGACCATCCGCCGTTGCCACGACACCTGCGCCTACTACGTCTCGAAATGCCCCGATGTCTGGTCACGCATCGAACCGCTACTCCAAGAGTTGCTTGGCCTGGCCCCAGACGGGGTGACTTAGCGCGTTTCCGCAAAACCAACGAACTCCGCGCGGGAAGGCGAAACTCCTGCTGAGCCGAGTCGCGAGCGGTCCGATCTATTTCAATCGCGCGGCGGCGGGACCGTGCGTTCCCGAACCGACCAGCTTCGCCATCGGACTGGCCGGAATGTTCGAGTGGGGACTGCCGCGAAGCAAGCCAAGGCGCGGCTAATTCCGAGATCCAGACTCGCAACGCGGCCGAAGAATTGGAATCAGCACAAAACGCGTGGTGGTCATTGTTGCTCGCTTGGGTGTTCCTGAGAGCCTATGGTTTATTGAATGACCTCGTCTTCAAGGCTGCGCCAGTCCTTGAATGGATAGGTCACCGCGTGATCAGGCTTGTATTTGTGAACGGTCATCCAACTGAACTCGTTGCGGCCTGCGGCCGACGGGTCCGGCTCTGGCAGCGGCTGGCCGTCGGCCTCCGCGTAAACCGTGCGCACCACCGCCACGCGACGAATTGCGGGCGGAACCAAGTCGTAGTCAGTGCCGCGCGTTTGCAGGAACCAGGTATTGTCGCGAAATCCGTGCTGAAGCCGCTGCGAGGATGCCATCACGAGTTTTTCGCGTTCGGTTTCCGACAGCGTCGTCTCGTTGCGAATCGTAGCCGCCAGCTTTTGCGTCTCCGACACATCGAAACTCACCCAGCCATACGGCGGCAGGAATACTTCTAGTTTGCAGTGCGACGGCGAGTTTTTCGGAAAGGGATTGATGCCGTAAGTCACGCGCGTCGGGTATCCGATCGCGCGTCCCATCGCGGCGCAGAATCCATGGTAGTCGCTGCAATGGCCGCGTAATTGTTCAAATGCGTGAAGGGAACTCGCCTGCAGCGACGCTCGCACGTGGTCGTAAGTGAAATGCGAATCGACCCATCGCATGACCGAAGTCAGATCCTGAAAACCGCTGGTCCGCCGCGGCAGGATTTCACCCAAGAGCTTGGTCATCCCTTCATTGATCACCACCGCTTGGCTCTCGCTTCTTAGGTACGGTGCAAAGGAATCAGGCCACTTACGCACTGCGATTACCTTGGCCGGGTCGACGTCCCAGTGAAGTTCCCAAACTTTGACTTGGAAACTGTGTCGGATGATCTGAGCGCCCTCCGGGTGATCGAACTCAAAGTATGCAAACCGATTGCCGAACTTCGACTCGGTTCCAATCTGGGGTTCGACGCGCATCGGAAACGTCGACAGCTCGCTTTTCGTGACTTCCTGAGACACGTCCGATTGTGGTATCGGCAACCACACCTTCAGTGTCTTCGTGTGATACGGAGCGGTCACTACCGCCGACAAGTCGACCTGATACGCAACCGGATTAGCACGCCTCGCCTGGTATGGCTGGGCTGGATCGAATGCAAGTGTATCTTGTGCTACCGCCCAGCGAGCGGCGAAGGCAACACTCACAAGCAGAAGCAAACCGGTAATGCGCGTGCACGTCATTTAAAATCCTCCGTCGAGTAAATGCACGCAATCAGCCGCGCTTTGCGCCGCCCGAGCATCTGCGGCGGGAGTTTCTTCGCTTCATGCTAGCGCGCTCATTGGGTGACTCACTCAAAAGACAACAGGCAGCACCCCAAATCGATCGCATCGCCGCGTGTCGAACGCTAGAATTCCGGAGCTAAGGAGTAAAGCACCGCCTTGCCGTCGCGCTTGCTGGTGACCAGACCCGCTTCTCGCAGAATCTTTAAGTGGTGCGACAACAGGCTCTGTTCCAATCCCAGCGTCTCGTTCATCTCACCAACATGCTTGGGGCCTTCCATCAGTTGACGCACGACAGCCAACCGCGTTTCATCGGCCAACATCTTCAACAAGCTGGCACACGACACTTCTTGCGTTCGATTCGGCATGGCAGAATCTCGCCTGATATTTCGTCGGATGTTGCATGAAGGAATGTTGACATGAACAAACACCAATGTCAATCACCGCATACCACAGTTCGCCGAAAAAACTTCGTCTTGAGCTGTGAAATAGCCTGGTTGAAGTGCGCGGAGGAAAGATGTTGACTGCAGTAACGCCGCGCTCCCCGTGGGACGACGCGCGCTTACACCCGCTGCGTGGACGCACTGGCAATCATCGCGTCCAACTCCTGCTTCAGCCGGGGCAGGATTTCGTCGTAGGAGAAGGCGCCGAGCGCTGCGCTGCCGCGTTTTAGGTTGACGTAGTTGGGACCGCACCAAAGGCCCAAATCGGCGTCGTCGGTCTCGCCGGGACCGTTCACGCGGCAGCCCATCACGGCGATGGTGATGGCGTGCTCGGCGGCGTAACGGGTCATTTCTTTGACGCTTTCGGCCAAGTCGATAAAAGCCTCGTTTTCCACCCGCGAGCAACTGGGGCAGCTAATGATGTTCAAAGTCGACAATCCGTAATCGACCACCGACCGCACGCGGCCCGCCGCGATGTCGGCCAATATATTGCGGCCCGCTTCGATCTCTTCCGGCTTGCGCGCGTTGGGCACGGTCAGCGAAACCCGGATGGTGTCGCCGATACCGCGGCTGATGAGCTGCTCAAAGGCGATCCGCGTTTTGATCACCCCGTCCGGCGGCAAGCCGGCTTCGGTCACGCCCAAGTGCAGCGGCACGTCGGGCCGCTCGTCGGCGAAGCGGCGGTTCACTTCGATCACCTTGGCCGGGTCGGAATCTTTCAGCGACACGCAGTAACGCGTGAAACCGAGCTGGTCGAGCAATTCGCAATGTTCCCAGGCGCTGGCCAGCATCGGCGAAATGGAATCGTCCGCCGGAAACTTCTCCGCGGCCGCCGGATCGACCGAACCGCAGTTGACGCCCACTCGCACGGCGCAGTCATTCTGCGCGGCGACGTCGGCCAGGTACCGCACCTTGTCCTGCCACGGCTTCTCGCGCTGGTGATGGTACAGGTGACCGGGGTTATAGCGCACCTTGTCCACGTGCGGCGCCACCAACTCGGCCAGCCGGTAATTTTCCTGCAGGTCGACCGACAGGTTGGCCGTGGTCTGCCGGCGGATTTCGGCCAGCGCCTCGGCGTCGCTGCGGTTATCGACCGCGATCCGCACGACGTCCGCCCCGGCAGCCTCCAGCGCCGCCACCTGCTGGACCGTCGCCGGCACGTCCTGCGTGTGCGTCGCAGTCATGCTCTGGACGGCGATCCGGTGGCCGTGACCGATCGTCACGCGGCCGATGCGTACGCTACGGGTAGGATTGCGTTGAATGTCCAAGAGCGGCGGCCTCCAACACTGGGAATAGTTCCCGTATCGACTTTAACCATTCTGCGGATTGCCGACCTCGCGGACAAGCCCGGCCGCTGGAGAAGACCCGCAACGTGGCGGCGTGCGCCATGGCCACGCAAGGCTCGATCCCTTGTCTGGTCAAGCGTAGTGCGCAATTCCAGCCGCAGCCAGACCGGTTCCCTCTGGCGTCCGCCCCGGGAGATATGCGCCACGTGCGATTTTTCTTCTCGCCAAGGGCGGTTAAAATGCAATTCGGCGATGACGACCCCCGTGAGGCGTTCGCGGATCATTGGCCGGTGACAAATCCGCGCGATCCGGCGCCACGTCTGGTCTCGCTTGTTACGTTCGCCCGGAACAGAGAAGCACAGAGAATCCCGCATGAGCGACGATCCATCGGACACCGTGGTGCTGGTCAGTGGTGGCAGCCGCGGGCTGGGCCTGGCCCTCGTTAAGGGCTTGCGCCGCCGCGGCTACCGCGTGGCCACCTTCAGCCGCCGGGCGACACCGGCGATCGAGAAACTGATCCAGGCTGATCCGGACGGTTTGTTCTTTACCGAGGGGGATATGGCCGACGGAGAATCGCTGGAGGCGGTGGTCCAGCGTGTGGAGGACCAGTTGGGACCAATCGCCGGACTGGTCAACAATGCCGGCATCGCCCGCGACGGCGTGCTGGCGCTGATGACGCCGGCGGAAATTGAAACGGTGATCGGCGTCAATCTCACCGGCAGCTTGTTGCTGACCCGGCAGGTGGTGCGCAAGATGCTCGTCCGCTCGGCCGGTTCGATCATCAATATCACGTCGATCATCGGTCTGCGCGGCTACAGCGGCCTGGCGGCCTACGCCGCCACCAAAGCCGGCCTGGACGCCGCCACTCGCGCCCTGGCCCGCGAACTGGGGCCGCGGCAAATCCGCGTCAATTCCATCGCGCCCGGCTATCTGAAAACGGAAATGACGGACACGCTTTCGCAGGGTCAAAAAGATCAGATCATCCGCCGCACTCCCTTAGCGCGCCTTGGCACGCCCGCCGACGTCGTCGGCGCCGCAATCTTCCTCCTCTCCGACGACGCCCGCTTCATCACCGGCCAGACCCTCGTCGTCGACGGCGGGATTACGTGCTGAGACTAGTGCTTTGTCACAGCTTGTGGGGTTCCAAGAATCGTAACCCGAAGCGTGAGCGAGGGAAACAGATGGTCGAACCCTTATTCTTAGCTTTGACAATGCACAAGTTGGACAGCGCCACTTTGGGTGAATCGAGAAACGCAAAACGTTTGTTGGCAGCAGTTTCACCGCCCCGGCAGGGGCGCGGTCGTGTAGCCAGGGGCGACTAGCCCCTGGGTTGCGAAAAAAAATAAAGCATAAGCCCCTTTAGGGGCGAAGCGGCCGATGTGCTTCGCACGACGTCGCCCCTAAAGGGGCTTGCGCGTGCATTCGGCCTCAGCACCTGGGTCTGGCCGAATGGAAAGGGGATAAGTCCAATTATTGAATTGGACTTATCCCCTTTGTCACATCCCGCATCATGGATGGCAGCCGCGATCTTGAAAGCTTAATGGGTTAGGCAAGATTCGGGCAAAAAAAATTGAGTCGACTTCGCTTGGACACGATCGACTCGTTGTATTGCGGTCTGCTGACCGCGACACTCGATGATCCGTAGGTCTCCCCATGCCGTTACGGCAGTCCGACGCGGCGGCGGACTGCGGACACGCATTCACGAGTCCTTCGGTCGTGGACGCGGCGCGGTGCGAAGGCCGCGCCACAACGAGCGAGCGGCGAGGAGACGAGGTGACCGTCAACGGCGGCGCAGCGTCATGGCGATGCCGATTGCCGGCAATAGCAACAACGCGAAAGTTCCCGGCTCGGGCACCAGCGTGAGCGATGTCAACTGGCCGGCGTCGATCTGACTCATGCCGTCCGGCGGCAGGCCCAGGACGCGGATTGAAATCACCGATTGCTCGTCGGGAAAATCCGCCAGCGCAAGCGACGCCGGCAGCGAGTCGTCCGTGAACACCGCCTCGTACGGGGCTGCGAGGCGCAGTGAAACGACCCGCGTCAATCCGCCCGATAAAAACGTGCCCGCAATACTGATGCTGTCCGTGCCCAAATCCGCCGGCAACGGCGGCAGCGTCGGCAGGCCCGGTTCGTGGCGCACCACGGCCGCCAACGGCGTGATCGACACCGCCGATTGATCGATGATGAAATCCAGGACATTGTACGCCCCCAGCTTCGGATCGGCCGGCATTTGGTCCGGGTTGCCCGGCCCCGCCAGATACGAAAACCGCCCGGTGAACGCGTCGTTGATCTGCACCGTCCCCAGCGGTCCGAAGATGCCCAGATTGCCGGTGTTGTCCGCCACCACGCCTGCGAACTCGTACTCGATCAGACCCTGCGGGAGAGCGCGCGCGGCGGGCAACGCCAGCACGCCGGCCACAACCAATCCGAATTGAAGTTTCCCCGTAAAATTCCCGACAAGTCGAGCCAGCCATCGCATCGCATTTACCTCCGCGGCCTCGCCAGTTGCCATCACAACAGCAGCGGCCTTGATTATACCCTGCGGCCCCGCGCCACGCACCACGCCGGCAAGCGAAAGGTTTAGAAACGGCCGCCCGCCCGCCGTGGGTGTGAAAATTCTGCATGGCGGACTCGATACCGCCGACCGCTACGGCTGTCGGCGCCCCGTCAAGTCGCGCAAGCGACGAAAGAGTACAGCCGTGGGCGTAAGCCGAGCCCTTTCAAGCTAGCACGTTGGCAAAAGTCTGCTAGTACGTGATTTCCCGATGTTTTCTGACGTCGGCATTTTGTGAAACTTGATGGCTACAGAGCGAAAAATGCGAAT
>Ga0214472_10008470_pt1 | contig 10741 bp, 8 predicted proteins | sample RVTome_6_FD_207662 | JGI IMG/M metagenome (GOLD analysis project Ga0214472, IMG submission 207662) | Soil microbial communities from uranium-contaminated site in the Upper Colorado River Basin, Wyoming, United States - RVT140D175 | ecosystem: Environmental > Terrestrial > Soil > Contaminated >...
CGCCACCGAGGACGGGGGGCGCGGCGATCTCAACGAGCTGGGAGCGGGGATGGTCGGGCACCAGCCCGAGCCGATCCATGAGGGCGATCAAGGCCACGATGGCCGGTGCGCTCTGACCACTCCAGCACTTGACGGCGAAACCGACGCCGCTCTCGAGCCAGCCCGCCCCGATGCAGCCCATCGCCCCACCCTTCACCACGGCGGGCAACCAACGGGACAGGATGGCCTCGGCGCGGTCGCCGTCGGCCGTGAGCGCGGCGAAGCGAGCCGAGTTCTCGGCGATCGGCCGAAGCTCGGGGTCGGTGACGATCCGGGCGAAGGCGCGAGCGAGGCCGACCACGTCACCTCGCAGGGTGGGGACCCCACAGCCATCGACTCCCGTCGGAGCGACGCTGGTACCCGTCGCCTCGGATGCGAACTCGATGATCTCCTGCTGGAGCGGGTGATCGGCCGCGGTGTATTCGAGCGACCAGCCCTGAGCAGCGCACGCCCTCAACATCGCCGCATGCTTGCCCGAGCAGTTGTGGAACAGCGCGCTCTTCGCACTCGGACCGGCCGCGGCGAGTCGGACCTCGGCGGCGTGGCTTGCGGGCCAGTCGGGTGGGCACCGAAGATGCCCCGTGTCCATGCCGGCCTGCAGCAGCATCCGGGAGACAATGGCCACGTGCGCCGGCTGTCCGCCGTGGCTTGCCGCGGCCAGCGCCAGCTGTTCCGGCTCGAGTGCGGCGCCGCGTTCGACGCAGACCGCCGCCTGCAGCGGCTTGACCGCCGATCGGTAGAAGAAGGGACGATCCGCGTCGTCCCCCATGATCGTGATGACGCGCCCCGACGGATCCACGGCGGCGGCGACCACGGGATGGACCGCCTCGACGATACCCGACCTGGTCGAGCCGACGATCACCCGCCGGCGAGCAGCTCGCCGGGATCGGCGCCGTCGTCCCGATAGCGGCGAGTGAGCTCCTCCTGAAGCCTGTCGAGGGCGGTATGGGCGATCCTTCGCTCCTGCGAGACGCTGGTCTCGACTTCGGCGAGGAAGGCTTGTGTCTCGCGGAGGTCGTCATCGCTCATCGAGGGGAGGCGCGCCAAGAAGCTCCCTTCGAGTGCATGGTCCACGAGGCGGCGGCCCGGCGATGGGATGTCGGGCACGTGGACCGAAACGGCCCGCTCCGGGAGACCGGATGTCGAGATGTAGGCGCCCTCCGAGAGGATCCTCGGAAGCGCCTCGAGAAGCGTCTGCTCCTCTTCGCCCGCTCGCCGGCGCATCTCGAAAGCGAGAAGATCCATACGACCATGGAGCATCCGCCGGTAGTACGACAGCTCGACATCGAGATCGTCGCACAGTGCGCGGCGAGAGCGAAGCTCGTCGATCGGCAGCGCGTCGATCCCGGTGAGGAATCCGGGATCCTGGATCTGGTCGACACGGCGCCGGTTGTCAGTCATCTGCCGACAGGGTAATGGCGCGATGCCGTGCCCTGGAAGCCATCGAGGCTCTACGCCCTCAGCCCGTAGGAGCTGCGGCCGGAGGCCGGACGCTCTATCCGCAAGTCGCCGCCACCGTGGGGTATGGGTTGACCGCTCTGATCCCTCCGGGGTAGATCCCGAAATGCAGGTGGTACGCACCCGGAGCGGCGTTGCCGGTGTCACCCACGTATCCGAGCACTTGGCCACGGCTCACTCGCTGGCCATCGGCGAGGCCGCTCGGGTAGGTGTCGAGGTGGGCGTAGAAGTAGTTGACGCCGTGGTCGGCAGTGAGCCACACGATGTAGCCGCCAAGCACGTCGTACGACTTGCGGACCACGCCATCGCCCACCGCCACCAGGGGAGTGCCCCGCGGGCTGAACATGTCCGTCCCTTTGTGGGTGCGGCCGCCGGACCGGGGAGCACCCCAAGTGTTGAAGAACCATGTCGGTCCGCCGACCGGGCAGATGAATCCGGGTGTAACCCACATCGGCACGCCCAGGGCAGGAGCCCCCAGGGCGGCCCTCATCTCGTCGAGGCGACGCCTCGCCTCTTCCTCTAGTCGACGCTGCTTGGCGAGCTCCACCTCGGCCTGCTCCAGGGTCGCCTCGGCCTCGTCGAATGCCTCGTCGGCGCCCTCGAACAGCTCGTTCATGCGTGCCACCACGGCCTCGGCCTCGATGCTCAACTCGGAGACGCGAGCGGTGTCGGCGTCGAGCTCTCCACGAAGGCGCTCCATCTCGGCGGTGGCGGCCACGAACGTGTCCAGGGAGGCCGCGTCGTCTTCGACGGCGATGGCGAGCACTTCCCTGGCGATGAGGCTCTGCTGGATCTGTTGCGGGGAGAAGGTTCGAGCGATCTGATCCCGGGCGTCGCCGTTCATGTACGACTCGACGGCGCGCTCCCTGATCTGATCGCGCAGCTCCAAAGTCCGGTCCTCGTAGACCTCCAGCTGGCTGCGCAAGCGGCCGATCCGGAAGGTCAGCTCCTGCAGCTCGGAGTTGATCGCCTCGTAGGCGAGCACGGCCGCATCGAGGTCGGCGAGAGCGGCGGCCCTCTCCTGGGCGGCGGCTTCGGCCTCCTGGCGGGCGCGTTCGACCTCCTCCTCTTCGATGGAGAAGGCGGGAACGATGCCGCTGATCAGCACCAGAGCAAGAAAAGCGAGTGCCGTGGCCACCCGCGGTAGCCGCCAGGTCACGCCGAGCATCGTAAGACGGGATGCCGCATATCCATCGTCATTCGTTTCGGCAGTGTGCGGGCCGGGGTGAAGGGACATGGGACCCGTCGTGAATGAGTCCTAGTTCATCGCTCTTCGGCTGACGCCTCATCGCAGTGTCGCCCGGGTCCCTGACTCCCTCCGGCCTTCGGGCCACCTCCCCCGCAACCCGGGGGAGGTGGGCGGCCTGCGGGTGGCCAACCTCGCGCTAGCGTCACGAGCGAGATGCCCCCGCGCTATCGCCCCGACCTCGATCGGATTCATCCGTATCGGCCAGGTCGGCCGATCGCCGAGGTGGCCCTCGAGTTCGGGCTCACCGACGTCGTCAAACTCGCCTCGAACGAGAGCCCGGAGCCCCCTTTTCCAGAGGTTCAGGACGCCATCGCCGCCCACGCCGGCACCCTCAACCGCTACCCGGACAACGCCAAGCCACAGCTGGTGGCTGCCATCTCCGAGCACCTCGGGGTCCCCGAGGAGCGGATCTGGTGCGGGGGTGCCAGCAACGAGCTGATGCTCACCACCGCCCTCGCGATGGGCGGCCCGCAGACATCATCGGTGTACGGCTGGCCATCGTTCGGGCTCTATCAGATCGGCTCGCGCGCCGGCTTTGCCGACGACATCGCCGTTCCGCTCGACGCCGCCCACCGGCACGACCTCGACGCGATGCGAGCCGCACTGCGGGAGGACACCACCGTCGTCTACCTGTGCAACCCGAACAACCCGACGAGCACCCACGTGCCCGGGGGCGACCTCGAAGGGTTCATCGACTCGGTGCCGGACCACGTGCTCGTGATCGTCGACGAGGCGTATGCCGAGTTCGCCACCGCCTCCGACTACCGCTCGATGGTCCCACTGGCGGCGACGCGAGACAACGTGATGGTCACCCGCACCTTCTCCAAGGTCTACGGCCTGGCCGGGCTGCGCATCGGGTACGCGGTCACCCTTCCCGAGTCGATCGAGCACTTCCGCCGCATTCAGCTGCCCTTCACCGTCAACACCCTGGGTGAGGTCGCCGCCGTCGAGGCCCTGCGCCATCAGGATCGGGTGAAGGAACGGGTGGCGCGCAACGCCGAAGCGATCCAGTTCCTGACCTCGTCACTCCGATCCCGAGGCTTCGAGGTGGCCGACAGCCAGACGAACTTCGTCTACGCCGATTTCGACGAGGGCGCTCCGAAGATCACCACCGGGCTGCTGGAGCGAGGCCTGATCATTCGCCCGGTCATCCCCGAAGGCTGGCTACGGATCACCGCGGGCGCTCCCCCGGAGAACGAGCGCTTCATCGCGGCTCTCGACGAGATCACTTAGCCTCAGGTCAATATCGTCACCGTCGCCCAAAACGCTCCCGCGGCGAGGACCACGCCGTCCAGGTAGGACAAGCTTCCGGGGAGCGTGCCCTCGCTGAAGAAACCGCCCACCCGGATGAGCATCCCCAGGTTGCGCCCCGCCACCAGGGCCACCGCCGCGGCCACCGCACCGGCGATGGCGGCCAGGACATCGGGCGCCCATATGGCTCCGGCCGCGGCACCACCGACGATCGCGCCGATGAGCATCGCGACGAGGGGATCGACGATCGGCATCTCCGATCGATCGGACAGCCATGACACCAACACGGCAACCGCGGCCACGAAGAGGAAGACCAACGTCTCCTCCCGGGACCGCAGCCGCAGGATCACCAACGCCGACGCTCCGAGCGCTGCGCTCAGCGCGATCACTGCGCCCGCGGTCACCGACTCGATCGGTCGCAGCCGATGCAGGAACAAGCTCCAGATGAGCGAGAGAAGAACCCCCCCGATCGTGGCGGCAGCCATCCCGTTGGCGCCAAAGCGGTAGGTGGCAAGCACTCCACCGAGCGCAGATGCGACGGCCGGGAAGAAGGCGAGATCGAGCTCCCGGCGCTCTGCGGCCGACACCAGGTCGTAGACCCAGAGGGCGACCACCAGGAACACCGACACGGCAAACCATTGGAGGGAGATGGCGTTCGCCCCGAACAGCGCAGCGGCCAGGGTGGCCACGATCCCGATCTCGATCGCCATCGGGGACCGCACCAGCATCGCCCCGCCCGACACGGGGGGGATTGCCGCGACCTCGGAGTCGGCGGAGACCGGGGCGCCGGCTCGGGCGCGCTCACCGTTCACCCAGACTTGGGCGGGCTCGAGTGCTCGGGCGAACTCCCCACCGAAACGATCGATGGCCCCCTGGAGGACCTCTTCGACGGTGCTACCGGCGACCTCGACCGAACCGGTGCCGGCGATCTCGCGGAGATTGGCAAACAGCCGGAGCCGTGCCATCAGCCGGAGGCGGCCTCGAACGTCCCCCGCATCACGACCTTCTCGTCGGGCCTGACCGTCTCGAATTGGTGGCTTCCCCCCGACTCCCACACCGCCGTCACCAGGTCACTCCCGGGGAAGACGACGTCGGTGAACCGCACCTTGACCCGGCGGACTCGCCTGGGATCGCCCCCGGCGACCTCCGCCACCAATCCGCCGGTCACCAGGGAAAGGGTGCCGAGGCCGTGGTTGATGACGCCGGGGAGCCCAACCGCCTTGGCGACGGTGTCGTCGAGATGGATCGGGTTGTAGTCACCAGAGGCCGCCGCATAGCGAGTAGGCATGTCCACGGTGACGTGACTCGTGAAAGTGGTCGCCGCCTCGCCCCGGTCCGGGGGCGCCTCCGTCGGCGCTGGGGGACGGTCTTGCCCGCTGCCGGCGCCGCGGACGATGATCGTGGCGAACTGCTCGTTCACCGGCTCGCCGTCCTCGGTGGCGGCGCCGACCCGAACGACGTACATGCCGTTCCGTCCCTTGTCCTCGACGGACTGGAGCGACGGGGTGAACACCAGGGTCTCGCCGGCGCGCATTGGGCGGTGGTGGACGATCTCCTCTTCGCCGTGAAGGATCATCAGGGGGTTCTCGAGATTCAGCTCAGGGTCAGTGGAGACCGTTCCCATGAGGGGAAACCCCGGCACCACCGGGAAGATCGGCGATGCCACCTGTCCGGAGCCCTTGGCATGCAGGGGATTGGGGTCACCCGAGGCCCGGGCGTAGTCCTCGATCTCGTCGGCGGTGATCGTCCTGGTGATCGGGTCGTAGACCTTCCCACCCAGCGAGAAGTTGAGAGGCATGGCCTGGAGGGTACCGCGGCGGCCCGCCGGAAGCCGCCCCATGTGAGTGCACCATGGCTCAGCCGGGGCCGGCCACCACCGTCCCCACGCACTCCCCGAAGCCGATGCGCACCTCGCCGGGACGGTCGCACCACCCCCGCAGGATCACCGTGTCCCCGTCCTCGAGGAAACGGCGGTCGGTGCCGTCCGTGAGGGATATCGGTCGCTCCCCTCCCCAGGTCATTTCGATGAGGCTGCCGTAACTCCCCGGATCGGCGCCGGACACGGTCCCCGAGGCATATAGGTCCCCGGGACGCACATTCGTCCCGTTGGAGGTGAGGTGGGCGAGTTGTTGCGCCATCGTCCAATACATGCGTGAGAAGTTGGTGCGTGAGATCACGATGGGCTCGTCCATGCCGGGCGACTGGATGAGCACCTCGAGCTCCAGGTCGACCGCCCAGTTCTCTGGGGTGCGCAGGTAGTCGAGCGGCGGCGGATCCTGGTCGGGTGCCGCGGTCAAGAACGGAGACAGGGCCTCGAGCGTGACCACCCAAGGCGACACCGAGGTGGCGAACGACTTGCCGAGGAACGGGCCCAGCGGCTGATACTCCCAACGCTGGATGTCCCGGGCGCTCCAGTCGTTGACGAGGACCAGGCCGAAGATGTGGTCCCCGGCCCGCTCGATCGGAATCGGCTCCCCGAGGGCGTTCCCCGGCCCGGTCACGAACCCGACCTCCAGCTCGACGTCCAGCTCAGCCGTGGGGGCGTATGCCGGCGGCACATCCAGAGGCTTGAGCTGGCCGGAGGGACGCCTCACCGCCGTGCCGCTAACGACGACGCTGCTGGCGCGGCCGTGGTAGCCGACGGGCAGGTGGCGCCAGTTGGGGAGCAGCGCCTCCGAGTCGGGCCGGAACATCTTGCCGAGATTCGTGGCGTGCTCGATGGAGGAGTAGAAGTCGACGTAGTCCCCCGGCTCGAACGGCAGCCGCATGTCGACCGACTCGATCTCATGAAGCGCGCCGTCGGGGAGCCGGTCGAACTCGTCGGTCGACAGCAGACCGATGATCCGTTGTCGGGTCTCCTGCCAGGCCGACCTCCCCAATTCGAGGAACGGGTTGAGGGTGGGAGCCGCCAGGGCCTCGGCGACGGTCGAGGGGAGACGCCCCGACACGGCGGGGAGGTCGAGGACATGAGCACCGATGGCTACCCCGATGCGTGAGCCCTCACCGGGATCGAACACCCCGTACGGAAGGTTCTCGATTGGGAAGTCGGATCCGTCGGGAACCGGCACCCGCGACGTGCTCACGAGCCCACCGGAAGTACCCCGAGGCCGGTGAGGTCGTCCACCGGTTCGTCGAACGAGCAGGAGCCGTATCCGACGAAGAGCCCATTCCGAGCGGCCTGGAGGTCGGCGGCGGTGGCGAGGTGGTCCCTCCACCGGAGCCCGGACCTGTCGAAGGTGAAGGCCTCCGGGTCGTCCTCGGCGACGACGGCAGCCAGGGTCGCCGGGTCTTCTCCGTGGACGGCGAGGGCGGCGGCACAGAGCAGGTTCAGGAAACCGTGCTGGGTGAACCCCGTCGCCGGATCGACGTGCCGGATCGGGTGATGGAGACCGGCGGTTGCCTTCAACGGCAGAGACCGGTCGCGACACCCCAGGAGGAATGCCGCCACGACTTCGGGTGGCGGGAATTCGTCAGCCGTGTGGCCACCGGTCCGGATCTTGGCGCCCAGCGCCCGCCGCGTGCCCTCTCGCGCGGCGACGAGCCCATCGAGGGCGGCGTCGAGATCGATGCGCCATGGGATCTCGAAAAAGACGAACCGATCGAACATCTCCAGGGCCCGGGCCGCCCACGCGGCCGAGTCCCCTGTGGGCAATCTCACCTCGATCTGCTCGACCAGGGCGCCTCCCGTCATCTCCGAGTCGAAGGAATCGACGGCGGCGACCTCGGCCTCCAGGCCCGTCTCCGCATTGGCGATCGCCGAGACCCTCCACGGCGCCTCGCCCGGGCTCATCGTCGAGGTCAGGATCCCGGCGAGCTCGACGAGCCGCCCCACCGGACAGAGGAACCGGTCGACGATCCAGGAGTCCGGACCTGATCGGGCGGCTCGATACTCCGCGGCCGCCGCGGCCATGCCGAGCTCGGCGGGCGGGAAGAGCCCGGCGTAGTCGATGAGGCCGCTCAGCGCGGCATAGCGGGCGTCGCGACGAGAAATCGAGATGGCCACCCGCCGAGTGTACGAGAAGCATCCGAGCGAACCTCCGAGTTCCCGTCTCACCGTTCACGGTGAACTGTCGCGACGGCTCGGGCATGCCATCTGCCATACCGTTCCAGAGATACGGCGAATCGATCCTCCAATGTGCGCACAACACGCGACAATGGCGACAACGAGTATCGGGGGCACACATGAGCGATGACGATCTGAAGACCTTCGAACGGGCCAAGGAGATGGCCAGGAAGGACGACTTCCCCATCAAGGGCTTCTCCCACCTCGAGTGGTGGGTCGGCAACGCCTATCAGACCGCACATTTCCTCCGGTCGGCGCTGGGATTCAGCGTCGTCGGCTACCGGGGCCCCGAGACCGGCACCCGGGAGACCGCCTCATACCTGCTCCAGCAGGAGAAGATCAGGTTCATCGTCACTGGGGCGATGACTCCCGACCATCCGGTGAGTGCCCACGTCCTCGAGCACGGGCCCGGAGTCCACGACGTCGCTCTCCAGGTGCCCGACGCCGAGGCAGCCTTCGAGCTCGCCGTCGAACGAGGCGCCGACCCGGCGGCCAAGCCGTACGTCCTCGAGACGGATCGGGGAAGGACCGTCACCGCGGCCATCCAGGCGTACGGCGACACCATCCACTCGTTCGTCCAGAGCGACGGCGAGTTCCCCGACTTCGAGCCCATGGAGGACCCCATCGCCCAGCCCATCGGGCTCCAGTTCATCGATCACGTGGTCGCAAACGTCGAGCTCGGAAAGATGAACCATTGGGTCGAGTTCTACGAGCGGGTGTTCGGGTTCACGATGCTCCGCCACTTCGACGACGACGCCATCAGCACCAAGTACACGGCACTGATGTCGAAGGTCATGTGGGACGGCACCGGGATCATCAAGCTGCCCATCAACGAGCCGGCCAAGGGGCTCAAGAGGTCGCAGATCGACGAGTACCTCCAGTTCTACCGAAGCGCCGGGGTGCAGCACATCGCCATGCACACCGCCGACCTCGTCTCCACCGTGACCCAGGCCTCGAGTCGCGGGTTGAAGACCCTCACGGTGCCGGGCACCTACTACGAGGACGTCTGGCAGCGGATGCCCGACCTCGAGATCGACCGGGACCGGGTGGAGGCGCTCCAGATCCTTCTCGACCAGGACGAGGGCGGCTATCTGCTGCAGATCTTCACCCGGATGCTCCAGGATCGGCCGACGGTCTTCTTCGAGTTCATCGAGCGGCGCGGTGCGACCGGATTCGGCAAGGGCAACTTCAAGGCACTCTTCGAGGCCATCGAGCGAGAGCAAGAGCTGCGGGGCAACCTCTGACCGACATCGTCGAGGTCCGGCCGAGGGACGGCCTCCAGAGTGAGGAGGCCGTCCTCTCCGTCCCGACGAGAGTCGAGCTGATCCGTCGCCTCGAGGCGGCCGGGGCCACTCGAATCTAAACGGTCTCGTTCGCCGATCCGCGGCTGGTCCCCCAGACGGCCGGTGCCGAAGAGATCTGCGGCCTAGGCGGCGATCGTCACCTCGAACGAGTCCTCGACCACCTCGCCGCCGGGCTCGTCGAGCACGGTCAGGTCGGCGGCCGAAAGCGTCCCGTCCTGGTCGAAGTCGATCCAGAGCCGGGCCCAGAGAACCGCGTCCTCGGTCAACGGCTCCTCGAACTCGATCTCGAAGTCGGGGGCGATGCCCGCCGACAACAGCTCCGACACGGCCAGCCGGGCCCCCGGCCTCCCGTCGACATCGGTGAGGATCTCGACGAACCCCGCGGCGGGCAGTTGGACGGAATCGAGCACGACACTTTGCCCAGATGACTCCTGGTCGAGGGCGAACAGATCGCCGGGGCTCCGGGCGAGCACAGTGATCACCGGGCTCTCGATGGCCAGGGCACCATCGTCTCTGACGCCGATCTGGTCCGAGCCGGCCGCGGGGTCGAACAACCCGTCTTCGTCGCGGTCGATCCACACGGCCACGAAGACCGATTGGGTCGACTCGAGTGGTGGGTCGAGTTCGAACCGGAGGTCGATCGCCGTGCCGGCCGGCAGCAGGTCGGATACGGCGAGGATGGTTCCGGGCTCGCCGCCCTCGCTCTTGTGCACGACCACCCAGCCCGCCGATGGCAGGGTCGCCGAGGCCACAGTGAGCAACGTCCCGTTGTTGGTCTGCGGGTCGACGAACACGTCGGCGGGGGACGAAGGCGCCAGGAGTGTCAGCAGCGCCGTCGTCGTTGCCGGGTCACCGTTGGCCCCGGTGGCGATCTCGTCGATGAACGCGTCGGGGGGCTCGTAGGTGAATCGTTCGTCGCGATCGACGTCGATGTGGATGGTCAGGTGCACCCTGGTCTCCTCGGTCAAGGGCACGAAGAAGGGGACGGGCACTCGGGCGATGACCCCTGTGGTCAAGACCTCACTGATCCCGATGACCTCGCCGGGTGACCCTCCGGCGTCCTTCCGGACAACCACAAAGCCAGGGGCGGGAAGCGAGACTGAGTCGACGATCAGCGAGGAGCCTTCAACCCGCTGATCGGAGGCAACCACTTCGGCGGGACCAGTGGGCGGGGGTGCCTCCCCGTCGGGGAGGGTCGTCGTGGTCGTCGTGCCTGCCGACTCGTAGGCGCATGCGCCCGCGGCGGCGGCGAGCGTCAAGGCCATGACGAGGGGAAGCACCCGACGGGACATCCGGCAGGAGGGTATACCGGGTTCGCCCGTGAAGGGTTCAGAGTCGGGCTCGACGAGACGGGCGGTCCGCCGCTGCCGGAACGGG
>Ga0214472_10008471_pt1 | contig 10740 bp, 11 predicted proteins | sample RVTome_6_FD_207662 | JGI IMG/M metagenome (GOLD analysis project Ga0214472, IMG submission 207662) | Soil microbial communities from uranium-contaminated site in the Upper Colorado River Basin, Wyoming, United States - RVT140D175 | ecosystem: Environmental > Terrestrial > Soil > Contaminated >...
AGCCCTGGCACCAGAACCTCGGCAAACGGCAGGTGAAGTCGCCCAAGGTATACGTCAGGGACACCGGTCTGCTGCATGCGCTGCTCGGAATCGATACGGCGCAGGAACTGCTGGTGCACCCCAAGAGCGGCGCCTCATGGGAAGGCTATGCCGTCGAAGAAACGCTCAAGGCAGTACAGCCCGAGGAAGCGTACTTCTGGGCCACGCACCAGGGCGCGGAACTCGACCTGCTGTTGTTCAGGCGGGGCGGGCGGTTCGGCGTCGAAATCAAGCGCGCGGACGCACCCCTCCTGACGCCTTCCATGCGCATTGCGCTCCGCGATCTGAAGCTCGAACACCTTACGGTGCTCTACCCCGGATCCCGGCGCTACGCGCTGGCCGAGCGCATCACGGTCGTGCCCGTCGCCGCCGTGGCCGAAGGACCGGGCGCTATATTTCCAAGGCGCAAGGCCGCGCCGGCCAAACGCCGCCGCGGATAGCGCATGAAATCACCGGCGCAGGCTCTCGACGAAGGCGAGCGTCGGGGGCGGGCCAGGTTTCCCATACAATCACCGGCTTATGACGACGGGCGCGGTGCTGGTCACGGGCGGGGCGGGCTATATCGGCTCGCACACGGTGCGGCAGCTGATTGCCGCGCTGGCGAGCTATAGGTCGTGAGAGGCCGCGGTCATTCCCATATAGAGGCGATCGCATGAAGGCTGTAATCCTCGCCGGCGGTCTTGGCACACGCATCTCCGAAGAGTCGCACCTCAAGCCCAAGCCGATGATCGAGATCGGCAACAAGCCGATCTTGTGGCACATCCTGAAGATCTACTCGCACTACGGAATCAACGATTTCGTGATCTGCCTCGGCCACAGGGGCTACGTCATCAAGGAGTATTTCGCCAACTACTTCCTCCACATGTCCGACGTGACGTTCGATATGGCGAACAATTCCATGGAAGTACATCAGAACCAGGCGGAGCCCTGGCGCGTGACGCTGGTCGACACCGGCGAGCACACCATGACCGGCGGGCGTCTGAAGCGGGTGCGTGGTTATCTCGGCAACGAGAGCTTCTGTTTCACCTACGGCGATGGCGTGAGCGACGTTAATATCGCCGAACTGGTCAAGTTCCACGAAAGCCGCAAGGTGCTGGCCACCGTGACGGCGACGCAGCCACCCGGGCGCTTTGGCGCAATGCATATCGACGGCACCCGGGTCAGCAGTTTCGCGGAGAAACCGGAAGGCGATGGTGGATGGATCAACGGCGGTTTCTTTGTACTCTCGCCGGGGGCGATCGAATACATTGACGGCGACCATACCCTGTGGGAACGGGATCCGCTCGAGCGTTTGGTGCGCGACGGCCAGTTGGCGGCGTTCAAGCACACAGGCTTCTGGCGTCCGATGGATACACTGCGGGACAAGAACGACTTGGAGGCGCTGTGGGCCTCGGGCAAGGCCGCCTGGAAGGTATGGCGATAGACCCCGATTTCTGGCGTGGGCGGCGGGTGCTGATCACCGGCCACACCGGGTTCAAGGGCGCATGGCTCTGTGAGTGGTTACTGGCATTGGCCGCCGATCCGGCTGGCTACGCGCTGACACCGCCCACCGAGCCCGCGCTCTTCGACCAACTGGGCCTGGCCGATCGCATGTCGCAGGAACTGGGCGATATCCGTGACTTGGACCGGTTGCGGGCATTCGCGCGTGCGGCCGACCCTGAGGTCGTCTTCCACATGGCGGCCCAGCCCTTGGTGCGGTACGCCTTCAACGCTCCGGTCGAGACTTACGCCGTAAACGTGCTCGGCACGGCACATGCGCTGGAGGCATGCCGTTCGCTGCGGCGTCTGCGCGCGATGATCGTAGTCACCACCGACAAGTGTTACGAGAACCGCGAGTGGCATTGGGGCTATCGGGAAAACGACCGCCTGGGAGGCCATGACCCCTATAGCAGCAGCAAAGCCTGCGCCGAGCTCGTCACCGACAGCTATCGGCGCTCGTTCTTCAGTGACCGAGGGAACATCACCAGGATTGCCTCCGCGCGTGCCGGCAACGTGATTGGTGGAGGCGATTGGGCCGCGGATCGTCTCATTCCAGACATGGTTCGAGCCTTTGCTGCCGGCAAACCCGTCGTCGTCCGATATCCGGATTCGATCCGCCCATGGCAGCATGTGCTCGAGCCATTACACGGTTACCTCATGCTGGCGGAAGCGCTCAGTGGCGAATCCGGAGATCGCTACGCCGAAGCATGGAACTTCGGACCTGAAGATAGCGACGCCAAGCCAGTGCGATGGGTGGTGGACAAACTGACCTCGCTTTGGCCGGCCAACCCCGGCTGGCGACAAAGCGCCGACAAGCAACCCCACGAGGCGGGATACCTCAAGCTCGATTGCGCCAAGGCGCGCGCCCGTCTTGGTTGGCGGCCCGCGCTCAGCTTGGATCAAGCATCGCAGATGACTGTCGACTGGTACCAGGTGCATTCCAAGCGCGGGGACCTGCGGGCCGTAACGCAGCGCCAGATTGACGACTACACGAAACTCATCAAAGGATCTCCGGCATGAATGATGCAAAGGCTCCCGACGCGATTCGGGTTCCGTATGGAATGACGGTGCACGGCGACGAGGAGATCGCGGCCGTGGATCACGTGCTGCGCACGTCGACGCAGATGGGTATCCATGTGCGCGAGTTCGAGGAAAAGGTAGCGAGCTTGTTCGAGAAGAAACACGGGATCATGGTCAATTCCGGCTCCTCCGCCCTGTTTCTGGCGGCCGAGATCCTGAGCTTGCCGCCTGGAAGCGAAGTCATAACACCCGCGCTTACCTTCGCGACAACTGTCTCCTGCCTCGTCAAGAACGGACTCGTGCCGGCTTTCGTGGATGTTAAGGAAGGGACCTACTGCATCGATCCGGACAAGGTGCAGGCGATGATCACCCCAAAGACCCGGGCGATGTGCATCCCCAACTTGATCGGCAACGTCTGCGACTGGGAACGCCTCGGCACAATTGCGAAGAAACACGGTCTCAAGGTCATCGAGGATTCTGCCGACACGCTAGGCGGCACCCTGAACGGTCGATCCAGCGGTCACTGGTCCGACATCAGTATCACAAGCTTCTATGGCTCACACGTCATTAACTGCGCCGGAAATGGCGGGATGCTATGCGTCAATAGCGACGAGCTCGCGCGCCGCGCCAAACTGCTGCGCTCCTGGGGACGAAGCTCTTCGCTCTTCGTGGAGTCTGAGGCGGTCGAGAACCGCTTCGCAATACAGGTGGACGGCGTCGATTACGACGCCAAGTTCGTGTTCGAAGCCATGGGGTACAACCTCGAACCCTCCGAACTTGGGGCTGCGTTCGGCTTGGTGCAGCTGCGCAAGCTGAAGGACAACATCGACGCGCGTATCCGGAACTTCGAGCGTCAGCTCGAATTCTTCCGCCAATACGCCGAGTGGTTCATTCTGCCTCGGCAGACACCCACGAGTTACACGGGGTGGCTGGCTTTTCCGCTCACGCTTCTCCCGGGCACGCCATTCGCACGCAAAGAACTGCAGATCTTCCTTGAAAGACGAAACGTCCAAACGCGAGTCGTATTCGCCGGCAACATCGTCCGCCAGCCGGGTTTCAAGGACATGCCGAAGCGCGTGGCTGCCGAGGGCTATCCGGAGGCTGACAAGGTAATGCAAGGTGGCATTCTGTTGGCTTGCCATCATGGCCTTACCCCTCAACAGTTACAGCATATGCACCGCACCTTCGAGGCCTTTGCTCGCAGCTATCGTTGATGACACCGACTGTGGGGGCGTTGCGGATCGAGCAGACGGGCCTGCCTGGCTGCTACGAGCTTTTCCCGCAAGTCTTTCGCGACCATCGTGGATGCTTCGTGAAGACCTTTCACGCAGATGCGTTTGTCCAAGCCGGCTTGGTCGGACACTTTGCGGAGGAGTACTACTCCGTATCGCATCGGCGAGTATTGCGTGGACTGCATTTCCAGGTTCCGCCCAGTGATCATGTCAAACTCGTTTACTGCATAGCTGGAATTGTCCTGGACGTGGTTGTCGACGTCCGTGAAGGATCGCCGACATTCGGTCAGCATCGACTATTCACATTGAATGCTCGCCGGCGTAGCTTGGTCTACATTCCCTCCGGACTTGCACACGGCTTCTACGTGCTCAGCGCGAACGCCACACTGGTGTACAAGACGACCTCGGTGCATTCACCCGAGCACGACACCGGTGTTCACTGGAACAGCGCGGGTATCGGATGGCCTGACAGAACGCCGGTCGTTTCCGAGCGAGACCGAGCGTTCCCGGCATTGTCTGAATTTCGCACGCCGTTTCGTTATCATGGGCCTTGAAGCTTCTTCTTCCCGCCCGCGACGAGCGCTGGTGACAGGTGCAACGGGCTTTGTGGGCAGTCACCTTGCGCGGACTTTGGTGGACGAGGGCTGGGTGGTACACATCCTTGCGCGCCCCGCATCGGACCTCACTGCGCTCGGTCCGCAGCGGGATATTGTCAAGGTACATCGTTACGACGGTTCTCTGCGGGTCCTTACCGCAGCCCTGGACGATTCGGCACCAGACGTTGTATTCCATCTCGCGTCTCTCTTCATCGCGGAGCACAAGCCCGCCGACGTGGAGCCGCTGATTTCGGCCAACGTTCTGTTCCCGGCGATGCTTTTGGAGGCCATGGCGAAAACCGGCTTCTGCCGCGTGGTAAACACGGGCACCGCCTGGCAGCACTACCAGGATGCACCCTACAGCCCGGTCTGTCTGTATGCGGCGACCAAGCAGGCCTTTGAGGGCGTCCTGCAATACTACGTGGAGGCCAACAAGTTCCGTGCGATCACATTGAAGCTATTTGATACCTACGGTCCAGAGGATCGCCGGCCCAAGCTGTTCTCGCTGCTGGCGAAGGCGGCCAGATCGACAGAACCTCTGGCAATGTCAGCTGGCGATCAACACCTGAATCTCGTCTACATCGACGACGTGGTTTCGGCATATCTGAGCGCCGCAAAGCGCTTGGTCGACGAATCGCATGACGGACACGAGACCTATGCGGTTAGCAGCGCCTCCACGGTCCGATTGCGTGACGTCATTTCGGTATATGAGGAAGTTAAAGGGGCGCGACTTAACATCGCTTGGGGAGCAATGCCGTATCGCCAGCGTGAAGCGATGGTTCCTTGGTCAGGTGGAACAACATTGCCCGGGTGGAGGCCCAGGGTGTCATTGAGCGAAGGTATCGCTCGCTTAACCTAGTCCTCGCTTCCAGGTGGGGAGGAGGATCGAGAACGCCGGCATCGGCGGCGCCGCAAGTTTCCCATACAATCACGGGCTTATGAGGACGGGCGCGGTACTGGTCACGGGCGGTGCGGGCTACATCGGCTCGCATACCGTGCGGCAGCTCGTTGCCGCGGGCTACCGCGTCGTGGTGCTCGACGATTTGTCGACAGGACATGGCTGGGCGGTGGCGCCGCAGGCGACGCTGGTGGAAGGCAATGCCGGGGACGCGGCTTTGGTCGGCGCACTGATCGAGGAGCATGCGATCGCCGCGGTCGTGCACTTCGCGGGCAGCATCGTGGTGCCGGAGTCGGTGATCGATCCGCTGAAGTACTACGGCAACAATACGGCCGCGTCACGCAATCTGGTCGAAGTGTGCGTGGCGAAGAGCGTCGAGCGGTTCGTGTTCTCTTCCACGGCGGCGGTGTACGGCATTCCGGAGAAGCTGCCCGTGGCGGAGACCGCGCCGGCGCGGCCGATCAACCCCTATGGCCGGTCGAAGCTGATTACGGAGTGGATGCTGGAAGATGTGGCCGCGAGCCCTGCCGGGCGCGGGTTCAGGCACGTGATCCTGCGCTATTTCAACGTAGCGGGCGCGAGCCTCGATGGAACGCTCGGCCAGGCGACCGAGAACGCGACGCACTTGATCAAGGTGGCGTGCGAAGCTGCATGCGGGGTGCGGGACAAGGTGACCGTGTTCGGCACCGACTATCCGACCGCGGATGGAACCTGCGTGCGGGACTACATTCACGTAGAAGATTTGGCCCGGGCGCATATAGATGCGTTGCGCTACCTGGAAAAGGGCGGGGCGTCGGATACGTTCAACTGCGGCTACGGGCGCGGGTTCAGCGTGCGCGAGGTGCTGCGCATGGTCGAGAAGGTGTCAAGAGTGAAGCTGCGGATCGAAGATGCGGCGCGGCGGGCTGGGGATGCGGCCGAGCTCGTAGCGCAGGCGGCGAAGATCGGCAGGACACTTGAATGGACGCCGCAGCACCAGACGCTGGATGCCATCTGCTCGAGTGCGTACCGGTGGGAGACGGCGCTGCGCAAGCCGACCGGCCAGCAGGCGCGGGTTCTCGGCTAGGACAAGGGGGAGTGTGTCGGAGAAGCAGACCCTGGTGATCGACGCGGAGCGCACGGAGCGTCACTACTGGCTGGACCTGTGGCGGTACCGGGAACTGTTCTACTTCCTTGCGTGGCGCGACATCCTGGTGCGCTACAAGCAGACCGTGATCGGAATCCTGTGGGCCCTGATCAGACCGCTGGTGGCGATAGTGGTGTTCACCGTGATATTTGGCAAACTCGCGAAACTGCCGTCCGGCGACATTCCTTATCCGATCCTCGTGTGCGCGGCCATGCTGCCGTGGCAGTTTTTCGCCAGCGCGTTTGCCGAGGTCGGGAACAGCTTGATCGGAAATTCCAATCTGATCTCGAAAGTCTATTTTCCGAGACTGATCGTTCCCGCAAGCGCGGTTGTGGTGACCTTCGTCGATTTCCTCATCTCGGTCGTCATACTGATTGGCTTGATGCTCTGGTATGGATTCCTCCCCGATTGGCGCATCCTAGCGGTGCCGGCATTCGTTGCGCTCGCCATAGGCTCGGCGCTGGGGATCGGGTTGTGGATTGCGGCGCTCAACGTCAAGTATCGGGATTTCCGATTTGTCATCCCGTTCATCGCGCAGTTCGGACTTTACATTTCGCCGGTCGGCTTCAGCAGTTCCGTCGTGCCCGAGCAGTGGCGGCTGCTCTACTCGATCAATCCGCTCGTGGGCGTGATCGATGGATTTCGCTGGGCGTTGCTGCGCGGCGAGGAAAGCCTTTACTGGCCCGGCCTCGTTCTCTCCAGCGCGCTGGTGGCGCTCTTGCTCGCCTCCGGAATCGTCTTCTTCCGACGAGCCGAGCGCTCGTTTGCCGACTTCATCTAGGGCGACATGACGACCGCGATCAAGATCGAGGGTCTCGGCAAGTCCTACGTTATCCGGCACGAGCAGGTACAGGGCTACGTGGCGCTGCGCGATGTCCTCGCCGATGGTGCCAAGCGGCTGGCGCGCAGGGTGTTCAATCCGCTGGCGGAGAATCGTCCGCGATTTATCGAGGATGAGTTCTGGGCCCTCAAGGATATCGATCTCGAGATTGCGGAAGGAGAGCGCATCGGCATCATTGGCCGGAACGGCGCCGGTAAGTCGACCTTGCTCAAGATTCTCTCGCGCATCACGGCGCCGACGAAGGGGAGGATCACGATATCCGGACGGGTCGCGAGTCTGCTGGAAGTCGGGACGGGATTTCATCCAGAGCTGACGGGAAGAGAGAATATTCTCCTGAACGGAGCGATTCTCGGCATGCCGCGTGCGACCATTCGTCGGAGATTCAGCGACATTGTGGAGTTTGCCGACATCGAGAAGTTTCTCGATACGCCGGTAAAGCGCTACTCGAGCGGCATGTACCTGCGTCTCGCGTTCTCTGTCGCCGCCCATCTGGAACCGGATATCCTGGTGGTCGACGAGGTGCTCGCGGTGGGAGACGCGCAATTTCAGAAGCAGTGCATAGGTAAGATGGAAGAGATTGGAAGCAAAGGACGGACCGTCCTGTTTGTGAGTCACAGCATGGCCGCCGTGGAGCGGATCTGCACCTCCGCTATTCTTCTCGATCGGGGCACGATACGGGCTCGCTCGGAGAACGTTGCCGAAGTCGTTCGCGAATACATGTCTTTCGGAGATTCGACGCATGGTGCGCTCGAATGGCTTAATGCCGGTGACGTCTACAGGAACAGGCAGTTCACGCCGGCTCGTTTCTATATCGGCGCCGAGGATGGGTCCGTGGCGACGGGTGCGCAGCGCAATGACGAGGAACTGTACGTATTCGTCGAGGGCTTAATTGACGAGCTAGACCCGTCGCTTCAGATTGGATATGCGGTATATCGCGAGTCTGGGGAATTGCTCTACTGGTCCTTTCACACTGATACGAAGGAATCGGAATGGGCGCCCACGCGTCTGGGGCGATGCGCGTTCAAATCCAGATTGCCAAAGCGCTTACTCAACGAGGGTCATTATCGAATCGACTTAGGCGTTGCGCTTTTCTGCAGGCAATGGCTGTGCGAACCTGGCGTGCGTTGCCCCTCGCTGCATTTGGAGATAAGTGGCGGCTTAAGCGATTCGCCTTATTGGACTCAGCGACGGCCCGGCTTGCTTTCTCCAGTCCTGCCGTGGCACAGCGCGGAAGAAGTTCAAGGGCGCAGTCCTGGCGGCACCTCTAGGCCCTGAGCCCGAACAGCATCTACATATGTTCATGAGATTGCGTTCAACGCCCTGGTATAAGAAGGCCCAAACCTGGTGGCACCGATTGAAGCGGGAGCAGGAGATAAGAGATTGGGACCGAAAAGGGCGCCCCGCGCCGCCCCCGCCCGAAGTAAAACGAAGAGCGCTACGGGCGTATGCTAGGGAATTCGGCTTGAAGGTGTTCGTCGAGACCGGAACCTTTCACGGCGATACGGTTGAAGCGCTGAAAGGCCTCTTCGATCGCGTCATTTCGATCGAGCTGGGACCTGAGCTATTTGCCAAGGCAAGAGAAAGGTTCAGTCTCGAAAAGCATATCGAGATCATTCACGGCGACAGCGGAGAGGAGCTGGGGAATGTTATGGGGGAGCTGGGGCAACCCGCTCTCTTCTACCTCGACGGACATTACTCGGCCGGGGAGACGGCACGAGGAACGAAGGACACGCCCATCTACGAGGAATTGGAACATATACTGAAGTCCTCAGAAAAACGACACGTAATCGTCATTGACGATGCCCGATGCTTCGGCAGCGAACCCGGGTACCCGTCATTGCAAGAACTGAAGGACTTCGTTTACGCACGCAGAAGCGATGTTCGAATCTGCGTGGAAGACGACAGCGTCAGAATAATCCCCAAGTAACCTGCCCGTAAGCCCGTTATCCTGAGATGACCGCCTCCGGTACACCCGACACCGACACCCTTCCTTCGGAGCGAAGCTTCGGGGTCTTCTTCTCCGTGGTGTTTCTGGCGGCCGCTGCCTACTTCTACTTCACGAGCGTCAACAGGCTCCTTGTCTACGGCTCGGGTCTGCTGAGTGGTCTTTTCCTTGCGGCCGCGATTCTCAGGCCGAGCCTTCTGAGGTGGTTGAACGTCGCCTGGTTTCGTCTCGGAATCCTGCTCGCGAAGATCGTCAGTCCGGTCGTGGTAGGGGTGATATTCTTTCTAATCCTGACTCCCGTAGGCTTGCTCACGCGGATGTTCGGGCGAGACGAGCTCAAGCTGCGCCTGCGTCCGGACGCAAACTCCTACTGGGCGGACCGCACGCCGGCGGGACCGGATCCCTCTACCTTTAAGAATCAGTTCTAGCGATCACATGTCGTTCCTTAAGGAACTTTGGAATTTTCTCAAGGCACGCAAGAAGCTCTGGCTCCTGCCCATTATTCTCGTGATGGTGATCTTGGGCGGTCTGCTCGTGCTTGCGCAGGGGTCGGTCGTCGCCCCCTTCATCTACACCCTCTTCTGACATGAGAATCCTCGGCATATCCGCCTACTATCACGACTCGGCGGCATGCCTGGTCGCGGACGGCGAAGTCGTGGCCGCCGCGCAGGAAGAGCGCTTTACCCGTAGGAAGTATGACCGCAGCTTTCCGCAGCACGCAGTCGCGTATTGTTTGACTGAGACACGACTCGCGTTGCCAGATATCGATTACGTGGTCTTTTACGACAAACCCTTCCTCAAGTTCGAAAGATTGCTGGAAACCTACCTTGCCTACGCACCTCGAGGCTTTGGCTCCTTCGTCAAGGCCCTCCCTGTTTGGCTAAAGGAAAAACTGTTCCAAAAAACGGTCCTGTGTAGCGAGCTGAAGGGGTTGGGGGGCCGTGATATCGACTGGAACGAGCGCCTTCTTTTCTCTGAACACCACCTGAGTCACGCGGCAAGCGCGTTCTTTCCATCGCCTTTCGAGGAGGCTGCCATCCTTACCATGGATGGTGTGGGAGAATGGACCACTACTTCCCTAGCGCTTGGCAGAGACAACAAGATCGAGGTGCAGAGGGAAATTCACTTCCCGCATTCGTTGGGGCTTCTGTACTCGGCATTCACCTACTACACGGGCTTCAAGGTCAATTCTGGCGAATACAAAGTCATGGGTCTTGCTCCCTATGGAGAACCGAGGTTCGCCAGACTCATTAAAGAGCACCTCATCGACATCAAGAATGATGGCTCATACCGGCTCGACATGAAGTACTTCAACTATTGCACGGGCCTTACGATGACGAACGACCGTTTCCATGCGCTTTTTGGTGGCCCACCTAGGCAACCCGAATCCCCACTCACCCAGCGCGAGATGGACCTCGCCGCGTCAATTCAAGCCGTCACCGAAGAAGTGGTCATCAAGCTAGCCAGAGATATTGCAAGAGCTACCAAGCAAAAGAATCTGTGCCTGGCCGGAGGAGTAGCTCTTAACTGTGTCGCCAACGGTAAACTTCTTCGAGAGGGCGTA
>Ga0214472_10008473_pt1 | contig 10739 bp, 11 predicted proteins | sample RVTome_6_FD_207662 | JGI IMG/M metagenome (GOLD analysis project Ga0214472, IMG submission 207662) | Soil microbial communities from uranium-contaminated site in the Upper Colorado River Basin, Wyoming, United States - RVT140D175 | ecosystem: Environmental > Terrestrial > Soil > Contaminated >...
CCTTCGCGGCGGGTGATCTCGATGGCGATGGCGGCGATGCCGAGGCGGCGGACGGACTCGTGGAGGCGGTCGTCATGGGTGAAGAGCACGACCTGGCGGTCCTGGCTCGCGGCTTCGAGGATGCGAGGGAGGCCGTCCACGCGCGCGGGATCCATGGACTGGACGGGGTCGTCGATGACGACGAAGCGGAAGGGGCTCTCGGGGAGGGTGGCCCTCGGGATGAAGAGGCTGAGGGCGAGGGAGTGGAGCTCGCCCTGGCTCATGACGCCAAGAGCGGCGCCTTCCTGGCCGTCGACGGTGACCTTGAGCTCCACTTTGCGGGCCTTGCCGGAGCCTCCGAGGTAGCGATTGGCTTTGAGGGAGGGACTCGGCGTCCTTCTTTGCTTTGCGGGCGGCGGGGAGCCATTCGGCGAGGGCGAGGGCGTGGGGGCGCCAGGTGTCTTCGCGGACGGCGAGCGCGGTCTGGGCGGCGTGGCGGAGCTGGTCGACGGATTCGGTGAGCGGGGCGAGGGTCTGCTCGATGGATCTGGCGAGCTCGTCGGGGGCGATGGTGGATTCCTCGGGCGTCGTCCAGGGTGCGCCCTCGGAATGACGAAGGACGGCGTTGGCCTGCTCGGCCAGGCCGTCGGCTTCGGCCCGCTTCAGGAGGGGGCTCGTCGAGGGAGACGATTCCTCTCGCGGCGGCGATCGCGGCTCTTACCGCTTCTCTCGCGTCGGTGACGTCCCTCGCTATGGCAGTTCTTCCGGTTCGTACGGGTCTCGGTCGAGCGATCTCAGCGGCTTCTCACCGGGTCCGGCCCCGCAGCGCGGGCACTGCTGCGTCGCGTCCGCCCTGAGACCGTCGGGCCATTCCATCAGGCACAGGTCGCATTGGTAGTGCAGCCCTCGGCCACCTTCGGATCGGATCGCTGCATCGATCCCCGCCTTCTCAGCGCGCACTTCCTCGAGGCGGACTTGGCGCTCTCGCTCGCGTACCAGCTCATTCTCGAGAAGAGTTCTGGATTCCTGAGCTTGCTCGATACGGGTCTGTTCGATCCTCACCCGCTGGCGCAGCCCGTTGCCGAATCCCGCCTTCGCGACTGCTGTCAACGCCGCAGCCCACATACGCTCCAAGCGGACGTATTCCTCATGCTGCTTCAGGGCCAGCTCGATGTTGAGCAGCCGGCGACTCATACCGTGCTCCTTCCGGTAGTCCCCCTGTCGGGGCCGCTCGGCGCCCCGCCGCGTGATGTCGACGGTCTTCTCCATGGGCCCGTTCTGGATCATCAGATCTCCTCCTCGACGTGCCGATAGGGTCACGACGGCGCGTTCCCGTGTCGCCCTACCCTGCGCGTGCAGGCCAACCCCGCCACCTATTCGATGCCCCAGTGCTGGGCCGCCCTCGCATTGGAGTAGTGCCACTCGGGGTGGTTTTTTCGGCCTGGCAGGGACGAAAATGGCTCTCATGGGGCTGCGAGACGAACTGCGTTCGATCCGGGGCGGGGACGTGGCGGACGCCAGTCCCCATTCCTTCCCGGCCCTGACGGCGCTGGCTACGGCTGTCGAGCGGCGGCTACCGCGCGTTTCCTACCTGGGGCCGGAAGACCTTGCCGGCTCCTTCCTCCTCGAGATGGTGGAGAGCCAGGCACCTGGGACCGACCCGCACCCACTGGACGACTTGCTGGCGCTGGACGACGAGCACCTCAGGGTGGCCGTCCGTAATCGACTTCGTCAACTTGGACTGGCGAATCGAACCCGCTGGAACATAGTGCGTGCCCTGCGCCGGCAGGTGGCGCGGGCACTCACGAATCTCCCGGCAACTCCTGACCATCCCCCACCCTCGCTCCAGACAGGGAAGGCCGGCAAGCTCTCGCAAGCCTGCGTCGCCGACGCAGTGGCATGGCTGCTCGCTCAACGCGAGACGCCGAAGCAGTCCACGCCGACACTTTCGAATGAGTTGCAGAGGATGTACTTCCCTCAGCGACAGGAGCTGCCGAGTCTTGATGTCGCGGCGACCGATTGGGCAGGCGGCGCCGAGACGGCTGCACTCCGTCTTCTTGACGGAGCGAACTACCTTGACGGGCTACGTGCGCTGTATTCCGAGAAGAAGATCGAAGTCTCCTTGAGGTGGCTCGAGGGCCAACGGTATCAGGACATCGCGAGCGATGCGAGGATCGGGCTTGCGACCGCGTTTGCCTGGGTCCGTGAAGTCTGCGAAGGACTCAAGAGACTGGTTCGTGACAGATACCCGTCGGCCAACATCCTTCACTCGATAGTCCAGGCGGCCGCAGAAGAGCGAGGGCGGCGTTCACGCCCTCGATGACACGTTTCTTACCCGGCCAGAGCCGGTTCGGGTGACGCACTCGCGACGTTCTCTATCGCGTGCTCGGCCGGAGCTGCCTCCGAAGCCACCGCGGCATCCCTCTCACGATCAGCGTGACGACGCCTGCAGGGGATACGCGAGCGATGAAGGGACGCGGCTGACCGACGAGCATGCGCGTCATCTTGGGCACCGCGCGCACGAAGGCTCGCGCCGTCTCGGGACCTGAAAGGTCTCCCGCGGTCAGCACGGAAGGGGCGGCCATGGACCTCCCCCGTCACGCCCAGGGCGTACGCTGGCATGGATTGGAGGTCCGAGCTGGAGGCTGCGATGGTCCGACGAATCCGAGTCAACGTCAGGCGGACGGTCAGCGTGCGGACGAGGGTCCAGGTTTGGCGCACCCTGACAACCCGCGCGCACGTGGCACACACTGCGACGCGCTCCGCAGCGACTACAGCTCGATCCCTTCCGCCCTATCAGGCCCGGCCTTTGGTCGACGAGGGGTTCGGTCCCATCGACGATCCTGGTCGCGAGTTCGACCCCTTCTTGAGCCACGCCAGTGAGGACAAGGAGTTCACGACGCAGGTCGCCGATGCTCTGGTGCAAAGGCGGGTTCGCGTCTGGTTCGACAAGACGGAAACCGGGATCGGGAACAGCATTCGCGAATCAGTCGATCGCGGCCTGGCTCGCAGCCGCTTTGGAGTCGCGGTGTTCTCCCATTCGTTCTTCGCGAAGAAGTGGACGAACTACGAGCTCAACGGCCTCGTCACCCGAGAGGTGCGCGGGCGAAAGGTCATCCTGCCAGTCTGGCACCCGGGCTTCACGTTCGATGACCTCGTTGGGTACAGCCCGTCTCTCGCTGACAAGAAGGCCCTGGAAGCCTCCTCCTTGTCGATCGACGAGATCGCCGACCAACTGGCGTCTCTTGTGCTCCGGCCCGAGTAGGCGCCCGGTCGGGAGTGCTCGGGGCGCTCTGCCAAGGCCGCTGCTCAGCGCGTTCTCGTCGGAAGGGCCGGACCTACGGCTCCTCCTGCTGCAGGCCCACGTCGTACAGCATCCGAAGTACGTGGTACAGCAACCGTCCTTCTGAGTGACGCTGGTCTGCAGGCTCTGCTTGCCCTTGAGGAAGGAGACGTGCAAGGTGTCGCCCTCGAGCCACAATCCGAACACGTCGCTGAGGTAGACGGACCGCCGCTCACCTCCAGCCGACCGGGTGATGGCTCCCTTGGTGCCCGGAAATGGCTTACCGGTCCCAGGCCGCCTTGGAGACCCTGAACGGCATGTCGGCGGGGTGTCCCAGTGGGTCGAAGAGACCGCCATGCTACCTGCGGTCCCGGGGATCATAGAACGGTCGCTTCTCCAGAACGATCGGCGAGCTTGAGCCGTGCGGCACGACGATGACTTGAGGTTGATCGATTCGTCCTTCGAGGGATTCTTCGATTGAGCGCGCGAAGAAGTCAGGGTCCCGTTCCTCGGTGTGGGCGATAGCCGCCTCGACGAATCGTTTCCGCTCCTCAGGGGTCAATGCCCTGCCTTTCCAGGTGAAGCTGCCGCGATCGAGACTCCTCCCTTACGGGAGGCTCTGATGGCCGAGCCGAATGTAACCAGATGTGGCTTCACGTGAGTGCCTCAGCTACAGCCAACCTTGGTGTTCTAGCTGGGACCACGCCGTCTCGATGTGGGCGGTGGCGAACATCCTCTTCTTGCGATCGTTCCAGCCATGGACCGCCTGCACGGCGTCCGCTGCACTCTGGACGCGATCGTCATGCTTCACGACCCAATGAACGCTTGAGAGAAGCTCCATACCGTAAGGGGTTTCGAAGCCCTCGATCAGCTTGCCAACACGCTCCAGCCGGGCCCTAGACTCCTTGTGGGTCACGAGGAAGGCATCCGCCTCCTCCGTGGCGCCGCCCGTGAGACCGATCTCCGCGTCGGGCTTCTGGCTGTCACCGTATCCCCGGATGAGGTGCCCTTCGATTCTCTCCAGCACCTTGTTGAGGTTCGCGGCATAGGGTCCGAAGTGCCCTGCTTCGTATCGCAGGCGCAAGGGTTCACCGGATTCCTGGAGGAGGTATGCGAGCTTGTGCACCTCCAGCAGGGTCAGGCGATAGGCCAGGCTCAGGTACTGCTCCATCAGCTTGACGAGCAACGCTCGGGCGGGGGTCATGTTGGGCCGCCGGGTGCGAACCGGCATCGCGGTGGGGGCAGGCGCCCCTCGCGGCGCGAACAGGAGTACCCGGACGCCTGGCAAGTCCTGGAGCGCGCGAACGATCCTCGGCTTCACGTCTCGCCAGTCGAGGCCACCGTTCCCGCAGCCAAGGGGAGGGACAGCCACCGACCGGATCCCGAGCCGCTTGATCTCCCCCACCAGGGCCTCGAGCCCGGCCTCGATGTCCTCGATCCTTGACCCCCCCCGCCAGTGGCGTTTCGTCGGGAAGTTGATGATGTAGCGCGGATTCGTGACGAAGCCGGTGGGCACGACCAACATCCGTCCAGGCTTGACCTCCCCCTTCTTCACGGCACGCGCGTACTGCCTGAAGTTGTCGGGGAACGCCTGCTTGAACTGGAGGGCGATGCCCTTGCCCATATAGCCGACGGTGTTGACGGTGTTGACGAGGGCTTCCGCGTCGGCTTCGAGGAGGTTCCCCCGTGCGTCTTCGATCATGGGATGCCTCCGATCAATAGTACCACTCCGTACGAACCTGGACCGGCGGTGCCTCGCAATGATGAGCCGCCAGTTCTGCCTCCACGCGACGCCGAGCGGCATCGTTGTAGACGCCGATCATCGTCAGGAGCTCCCACGGCAACGACTGGTGGACGAGGAACTCCGCCTGCTTGCGCCGCTGGCGATCCATGTCCTCGGGCGTGTCGTTCCACCATCTTGCGTACGCCGCCTCCCAATCGACCTTGTCGAAGTCCGCCAGGTCGTCGAAGCACGCGGTGAACTTCGCCAGTCCATGGCCATCAGTGAATACAAAGCGCAGCTCTGCGCCTGAGATCGCCTGGCAGGTCGAGACAAGGTGAACGAGAGGCTCCTGGCCTTCGTTGTACCCGGCAACCCAGCCGGTGTGGAGCTGGAACAGCATCACCGAGCGAGGCCCAAAGTAGAACGGGACGTAGTCGTGTGCGGTGCCCCGCGGCCCCTTGGTGATCGCCCGGAGGCGACGGCTCTCCTGGACGTCCACGCGATGGATCGTCCGGTAGACGAGTCCGTCGGCTGGGGTGTGGTTTGGGGCGTGCAGCGCCCGCCGGTTGAGGCAGATGGCGAGGTTGTCGGCATGGACGAGCCTGTAGATGGGCGTCGGATCGGGTCGCTGGCCGGGCATGCTTGCGCTGTCGACGCGATTGTACGCGGCCGTCACGCCTCACCAGGTCCGGGGCTCCGAGCCCTCCATCGGAGGCCCCTGAGTCCTAGGCTGGCGATCAGCGACCTCGCTTCAGCAAACGCTCGGTTACCTCCAACCACCGGCGCAGCTCTCCGATCGTGGGGGGAAGCTCGTAGGGGTGATGGTGGCAGGCCTGCGTCAAGGCGGCCCAGGCGTGGGCGACGTTGGCGGCGAGCGGCCCTTCGTTGAGGTAGCGAGGGAGGCAGATGAGATTCGGCTCGCGCGCCTCGCCATGAACATGCACAGACCTGGCGCGCTGCCGGGGGATCCCTCGTTGCGGGCCCGCCGTCCCCGCGGCCGTGAACGACACCGCGCGGGAACGACCGTCGGGCGACCAGCTCTCGCTCTTCCCGGGTGTGACAGCACGCCGGGCACAGGAGGACCCGAGCGACGCTGTAGCGGAACCGATCGCCGAGGAGGCTGCGTACGACAGCGGACAGATCGAGCTCTTCGCCGACTACGCGGTGCTGGGCGCGAGATCTGGATCTGGCCCTCTCCGACGGCCGATTCGAGGAGGCCCTGCAGGTGCGCCTCGCGATCGCCGAAGGGTTCGGCCCATCCAAAGCCGTGCGCGAGCTGGCGTGGCTCGACCGCCTCGCCGCCGGTCGCGTGGGACGGGCCTCCGGCCGTCCCCCTCGGAGCGTGGGCCGAGGTCGATCGGCAGCTCTGCGGACAGCCGTCCCTCCAGGATCGTGTTCGGCGGGGCGTCTTCACCCGCCTCCTGCGGACACACACCTCGGCGGAGCTGCTGGAGGCGGGGCCGGACTGCCTCCCGGTCCTCGTGCGTGCTCTGAGCCTCGGACCGGGGCGATCGGCCGAGGCCGCCCGCGTCGAGGCTCGCGGCCTCGTTCGAGACTCCCTTCTGGCGGGCCGCAAGCTCGACGCGCTCGAGTTCCGGGAGAACGACGCCGTGGCCGATCTCCTCGCCGAGGACCTGTCACCCCGCTGGCTTGCCTGCCTCGGGCGCATCCGCCGCCTGTGGCCCAGCTCTGCGCTTCGGAACGCGCCGAGAGAGGCCTTCCCCGACGTCGCCGGAAGCGGGGAGGGGGACGACGACCCCGCGATGGCCTTCTGGCGCTGCTTGCGCCTCGCCGAGACTCCGGACGCCCCCGAGGAGCTCCTGCACGAAGCCCGCCGCCGGATGAAACGGCTCCATCCCGGACTCCATGCCGAGTTCATGCGACGGCGGCCCGTCGCATGAGCCCCAGGAATGGGAGCGCGAGAAGCCGCACGGTGAGATGGAGGCTGGCCGAGGGCGCCTGCCACCACGGTCAGCCTCGATCCTCGGTCGGCGGCCATCGCGCCGTCAGGAGGGAGCGGCCTCGGCCACGGAGGAGTCGGTGCTGAGGCGCCGAATGGCCTTCCTTCGCCGTGCGGGGCGGTCTGCGGCGGTCCCCTCGGCGGCTGTGTTCGAGTCGAGGCCCTGGAGACGAGGTGCTTCCGCTCACGCGGTCCCGAGGCGGGCGTGCGGCGACCGGCGCGCGGGGGCGCAGCGCGCCAGAATCCGCTTCCAGCCGTTCCGTGCGGCCACGGCCTCTCGAAGGATATCGACGTACTCGCCCGGATCGACCCGGTCCTCCCGGGGCAGACGCTCTCGCTCCAGCTCGGAGAGCAGCGCCCGCCGCTCGGCCGGTCTCTTCCCCAGCTCGAGAATACGGCTGTAGGCCTCGCACGCATGTGCGAAGGTCTCGCGCTTCGCGTAGTCGATCTCGAGAATCCACTCCCGCCGGCGCGTGTGGGTCAGCCCGATCGTCTGGCGCTTGCAGTTGTGGAAGACATGTGCGGCTTCGTGGACGAGGAAGTCCTCGAACCGGCCGCGGTGGGTGAAGTACTTCACGGATACGTAGCAGGTCGTCTCTTCGCTCAACCCGAGGATGGACTCCGCCTCGTCCGAGAGCATCTCCGCGCCGAAGCTGAAGAGGTACAAGTTCGCCAGCATCCACGCGGTGCCGAGCCAATGCATCTGCCGCAGGATCGACTCGATGTTCGCGGGCGTGAGGAAGACGACCGATCCCGCCAGGAGGTCCAGCACGCGCTCCTGCTCGGCGCGCGGGAACAGACCCCGCACCATGGGTGCCACCGTTGCGCGCCCGAAGGCCACGACGTCGATGCCGCGGAGAGCGCTCGGCACTCGGGGCTGGGGCGCCCGCTTCCGGACCTCCGCGACGAGCGCGCTGGCGAGGACCTCGCGGGCGTTTTCGGCTCGGGCGAAGAGGTCGCCTCCTGCCCAGCCGACGTAGAGGTGGTTGTCGTGCTGGCCGGTGCGCACGTACCGCTCGACTTCCTCTTCGAGGGCCCGCTCCATGGACGCCGATTCTACCCGGCGATCGTCGCGGGACAGGGCTCGGCCGGGAAGTCGAGGTGCACGCAGAGCTGCTCCTGGTCCTCGCGCCGGCACGCGGCAGCCTTGGGGTACTTGGCCTCACTCCTCGGCAAAGCGGTCCACGGCCCGACCCGCCATCCGAGCCACGTCTCCTGATTAGCGCCTAGCCGAGTGGTAGCGACGCCTGCTCGATCTGGCTCGAGAGTCCTTCTGCCCCCGCACCCGCGCGCAGTCGTCTCGCCGAGTCGGCGCGCAGACCGGCAAGAAAGCCCATGAGATCGGCTGGCGTTCGGATGTCAACGAAGCTCCTCGTGGGCTGCACGTGGACGACGGTCGGCTTTCCCGTTGCATTGAGTCGGAGGACGTTCATGAGCGTGCCGTGGCTCTCCCCGTCCCACAGCATCAGCCCGACCGTCGCCTCAGCCGCCATGGCGCGGTCCTTCGTGGAGTAGTAGTCGAAGTCCTTTCGGGAGTGGCCGGGCCGGACCACACGAACCGGCCAGTCGCCAACGCTGTTTCGAGGCACCGCGTCGGAGCAGAAGACCTCGACGTGCGTGTAGCCATGGTCGGAGAAGTAGCGCTGCACGGCCTTGTCGGCACCGTTCGCATCACCGAGGACGACCGGCAGCCCCTTGGCCATGATCCGGTCGAGGCGGGCCCGGACCTCCGGCGCCAATCGATTCACCTTTCGAGATCCCCCGACGAAGACCCTGGTCACTGGTTGCTCCTCGTACGAGTGAGGGTCAAGGCGTAGACCGCGTGGGCTCTTTCCCGATCGCATATGCTCTGCGGTGATGCTGTTCATGGTCGCGCCGGAACGGAAGAGATCATCGAAGAGCAGGACCGTCCTCCCCTCCACCCTCGATCGCTCGACTTCGTGAAGACCTTCCAGAAGTCTCCAACGCTCATCGTAGTCGAAGACATCCTTGAGCTGGGGCGCTTCGCGAGATCGGCGGACACAATGGGGACAGAAGTCGACCCCGAGGCGAGCCGCGAGATCGGCCCCAACGGCCAGAACCGGCTGCACAGCGCGCTGGCGTGAGGGAGGCACCGGCACAAGGATCTCGGTCGAAGTCTGCCATGCCCGCACGAAGGCCGCTGCGGTTTCACCGATCTCGGCGACGACGGCGCGATCCTGGCGGTACTTCAGGCGGTAGAGCAACTCCCCCAATCTCCGAGCGCGTCGTCTCGAAGCGTGGATGGCCGAACTCGTCTTCGCCAAGATAGGCGCTGCTGACGGTGTGAACGTCCAGCGCTCGCCCGTCAGCCTAGCGACCAGGAATGCGAACCGGATGGATCTCGACCATGCTTCTTCCCCTGGTCGGGCAGTATGGGCGGGAGCACGGACAGGCCAGGTCCGGGCGTCGGGGCACACACGACTGTCGACCAGGCCGTCATCGTTCAGTTCGTGGATCTGGTTCTTTCTTCAGTTCCGACGAAACGCTCCGTGATTCTCCAGCCACCGGCGCAGCTCTCCGATCGTGGGGGGAAGCTCGTAGGGGTGATGGTGGCAGGCCTGCGTCAAGGCGGCCCAGGCGTGCGCGACGTTGGCGGCGAGCGGCCCTTCGTTGAGGTAGCGAGGGAGGCAGATGAGCTGCGCGCGGGTCGGGAAGGCACCGAGTGGGAGGCCCTTCGTCTTCCACAAGGCGTTCAGGGCTTCTTCGAGGGCCTGTCTGGCCAGCAGCGCGGCGGCACGAGGCCAGATGCCGGCGGTCTTCGCCTCGGGCTGGTCGAGCAGGCGGCGAGCCATCGCGGCGGTGTCGGCGGCGCTCATGGAGCTGGCGGATCCAGGTGGCCAGCCTCTCGGACCGGCGGACGAGGTCGATCATCGGCCCGGGCAGGGCTTCGTGGCTTCCGGCGTTCACCGCGCGGAAGGCGTCGGCGGATTCCCGACTCTTCTTGTTCAGGTCAGGCCGGACGTCACCGGCGCGGCTTCCATCGTCGAAGAGAGCCAGAGCGGCGAGCGCCTTGGAGCCGTTGAGGCCGGCCAGGAGAGCTTCGACTTCCGGGAACGACTCTCCCCCGCCGATTCGGCGGCGGCGGATGGTCTCCATGCAGGCGGCTTCGAGGGCCTCGCGGCACAGGCCGGGGACGACTCGGCGCGGGACGTCCGCCGGGAAGCCGTCCGTGTGGGCCAGGGCCATCGCGTCCTCGATGTAGCGGGACACTGGGTCCTTGGAGCGACGGGGCTCGACGACGGAGCCTTCGCGGCGGGTGATCTCGATGGCGATTGCGGCGATGCCGAGGCGGCGGACGGACTCGTGGAGGCGGTCGTCATGGGTGAAGAGCACGACCTGGCGGTCCTGGCTCGCGGCCTCGAGGACGCGAGGGAGGCCGTCGACGCGCGCAGGGTCCATGGACTGGACGGGGTCGTCGATGACGACGAAGCGGAAGGGGCTCTCGGAGAGGGTGGCCCTGGGGATGAAGAGGCTGAGGGCGGGGGAGTGGAGCTCGCCCTGGCTCATCACGCCAAGCGCGGCGCCTTCCTGGCCGTCGACGGTGACCTTGAGCTCGACCTTGCGGGCCTTGCCGGAGCCGCCGAGATAGACCTTTTCGAGGGAGACGTTGCTCTGGAGCTTGAGCTGGTCCCAGATGCGCCGAGTTTGGTCGGCGATGGGGGCGAAGCGCTCGTTGCGGATGGCGTCGGCGGCGCCCTTGAGCCACTTCTCGGCGGCCTTGAGGTTCGGGAGGGACTCGGCGTCGTTGCGGGCCTTGCGGGCGGTTGGCAGCC
>Ga0214472_10008474_pt1 | contig 10739 bp, 21 predicted proteins | sample RVTome_6_FD_207662 | JGI IMG/M metagenome (GOLD analysis project Ga0214472, IMG submission 207662) | Soil microbial communities from uranium-contaminated site in the Upper Colorado River Basin, Wyoming, United States - RVT140D175 | ecosystem: Environmental > Terrestrial > Soil > Contaminated >...
TATCCGGAACGACACATGGGAGCAGCCAAGGAATCACGCACAATGCCCACGACAACCTCATCGGGGACAAGCTGACCCGCATCCATGAACTTCTTTGCCTCAAGACCCAACTCCGTCTGCTCTCGAAGAGCGGCGCGGAGCATATCTCCGGTTGAAACCTGAGGAATCGAATACTGCTCCGAAAGCATTTTGGCCTGAGTCCCCTTACCTGCCCCGGGGGGACCCAACAAAATCAAATTCATTTCAAAACTCCAGAACTTCTCAGCCCTTGCGCCCACGAATCTTCACGCCACGCATGAATCCTTCGTAAGAGCGCGAAATCAGATGCGCTTCTATCTGACTTGCCAAATCCAGCCCGACGCCCACGACAATCAAAAGCGCCGTACCCCCGAAGAAAAAGGGAACACCTAACTGACCGATCAGAAGTGTCGGAAGGACGCAAACAGCCGAGACGTAAATTGCTCCGGCAAAGGTTATCCTCACCAGCACCGTATCGAGATAATCGGAGGTCTCGGTCCCAGGCCGAATCCCCGGGACATACCCGCCTTGCCGCTTGATATTTTCAGCGACATCGGTGGGGTTGAATGTCACAGCCGTGTAGAAATAACAGAAGAAAACAATGCATGCAACATAAATAACATTGTAGACCCAATGGGTCGGCGTCATCAGCGCTGCGAGCGACTGAACCCAGGAAATCTCGACAAAATTCGCAACGGTCGCAGGAAACATGATGATGGAACTGGCGAAAATGGGCGGTATAACGCCGCTCATGTTGATCTTGAGAGGGAGATGACTGCTCTGCTGACCAAGGTTCCTCATTCCAACAACACGCTTGGCGTAATGAATAGGGACCCTGCGCTGGCCTCGCTCCATAAAAATGATGAACCAGATAACGCCAACCATCAACACGCCCAGTATCAACAGCACGAAAGGCGACATCGCGCCAGTGCGGAGGAGACGAACGGTATTGATCAGGGCCGCAGGAATATTGGCAACGATCCCCGCAAAAATAATCAAGGAAATGCCGTTACCGATGCCCCGTTCGGTAATCTGCTCACCAAGCCACATGATGAACGCAGTTCCGGCGGTCAGGGTGATGATGGTGAGCAGGATAAAGCCCATTCCAGGATTGGAAACCACGGGCTCCCCGGAAGGACCGGTCATGTTCTGCAGGCTGAGCGCAATACCCGCCCCCTGAACCACGGCAAGCACGATGGTTCCGTAACGGGTCCACTGGGTCAGCTTTTTGCGGCCCTGTTCGCCCTCCTTGGAGAGGCGCTCAACCGGCTCGAAAACGACAGTGAGGAGTTGGAGAATAATGGACGCACTGATGTAGGGCATGATGCCCAGAGCGAACACAGTCATTCGCTCCAGAGCACCCCCCGTAAAAGCACTGACCAAACCAAGAATGGTCCCCTGAGTTCCTTCAAAAAACCTCGACAACACCTGCGCATCGATGCCGGGAGTGGGCACATGACACCCCACCCTGTATACAGCCAACAGTCCGAGAGTAAAAACTACCCTGCGGCGCAGTTCGGGAATGCTGAATATATGCTGGAGGCTTTTAAGCAACTTAGATCACCTCGGCCTTTCCGCCGGCGCCCTCAATCTTCTCTGCCGCGGACTTGCTGAACTTGTGAGCCTTGACCGTCAGACCCTTTGCGATCTCTCCATCACCAAGGATCTTGATCCCGTCGACGATTTTTCCAACAAGGCCGGCCTTACTGAGCACTTCAGCGTCCACAACTGTTCCCGCATCAAAAATCTCAAGATCTTTCAGATTGACGAGGGAGTAGACCTTTTTGTTGATGGAGGTAAAACCGCGCTTGGGAAGACGACGCTGAAGGGGCATCTGCCCCCCCTCGAAACCTGGCTTGATGCTTCCGCCAGAGCGAGCCTTCTGACCTTTATGACCCTTTCCGGATGTCTTCCCGGTTCCAGAGCCCGGTCCACGACCGATGCGTTTTCTTTTCTTAGTCGAGCCTGGGGCAGGCTGCAAATTACTCAGATCCATAGTATTCCTACCTTTAGACAGACTATTCGACAACAACCATATGGGAGACCTTATTGATCATCCCACGGATTTCAGGCGTATCCTGAACGGTCACAGACTTGTTGAGTTTCACAAGACCCAGCCCCTTCAGTACTTTGCGAAAATAATCAGGACGCCCAATGGGGCTCCTCTTGAGTGTAACCTTGATTTCTGCGGCCACGATGAACTCCTAACGATCTAATTAATCCTCAGTGCCTTCGGCATCCACGCCGCGGCGAGCCAGAATCACCTCCGGGCTCTTCAGCAACTTCAGAGCACTGAACGTTGCCTTGACCACATTATGAGGATTATTGGAACCGAGACACTTGGACAGAACGTTGCTGACGCCTGCAGTTTCGAGAATGGCACGAGTCGGGCCACCTGCGATAACTCCGGTACCTTCGGATGCAGGCTTGAGCAGAACCTTGCCGGCGCCGAACTTCCCAAGAACATCATAGGGAATCGTGCTACCTTGAAGGGGTACAGAAATCAGGTTCTTTTTTGCCGCCTCCACACCCTTGCGAATTGCCTCAGGCACCTCCTTGGCTTTACCCAAGCCGTAACCAACAAGACCCTGACCATCCCCCACTACGACAAGAGCAGAAAAGCTGAAGCGCCGTCCACCCTTGACAACCTTTGCACAACGATTAATCGCGATGACCCGGTCTGTAAATTCCTTTTCATTCGTATCGATGCGAAGCAACGACTCCTCCTTCACTAGAACGACAGGCCAGCTTCTCTGGCAGCGTCAGCAAGAGCCTTGATCCGGCCATGGTAAAGAAAACCATTGCGGTCAAAGACGACCTTCTTAATATTATTGGCTATAGCCTTCTCAGCGATAGCCTTACCGATGGCCTTGGCAGCCTCAATATTCCCACCATGCGTACCCGCCTCGAGAACATCTTTGGACAGGGTCGATACGGAAACCAGCGTGGTACCGGTCTGGTCTTCGATGATCTGTGCATAGATATTCTTTGCGCTGCGAAATACACAAAGCCTGGGCTGATCGGCGGTTCCAACAACCTTGCGACGAACCCGGCGCTGCCGCTTCAGCCTGGCTGTACGTCTTGTTTCGGCGACGCTCACAACGAATTCTCCTTAAATATAAAGCAGCTTATTTTTTGCCGGTTTTACCGGCTTTGCGAATAATCTTTTCATCGGAGTACTTGATACCTTTGCCCTTGTAGGGCTCGGGCTTGCGGAATGCGCGAATCTCCGCAGCAGTCATACCCACGAGTTCTTTATCAATGCCCTTTACCGTAACCTTGGTTTGCTTCTCGACCTCTGCGGTAATCCCTGCAGGTAGGGGATACTCGACTGGATGCGAATACCCAAGAGAAAGATTGAGAACCGTCCCCTTGACTTCGGCGCGGTAACCCACCCCATTGATTTCAAGAATACGCTCGAAACCCTTGGTGACCCCCTCAACCATATTGTTGATGAGGGTGCGGGTCAGGCCATGAACGGAACCGGCATCCTTGCCATCGCCGGCCCGGTTGACTTCAACAGTAGTTGCCGAAACCTGAACATCAACATTCTCGGGAAGCGTGCGGGTAAGTTTACCCTTGGGACCCTCGACCGAGATAATTTGTCCATTCAGCGCCAGCTTGACACCTGCTGGGATTGCAACAGGCTTCTTCCCAATGCGTGACATATTATTCGATCTCCCTTACCACACAGTGCAGAGGACTTCGCCGCCGACATTCGCCTCGCGAGCCGCTGCATCATGAAGAACACCCTTGGGAGTCGAGAGGATGGAGCAGCCCAACCCGTTCTTCACCATGGGAATGTCATTTTTCTTAACGTAAATACGACGACCGGGCTTGGACACGCGCACGATCTCGTTGATGACGTGTGCCTTACTGTCATCATACTTAAGATAGATACGCAGAACGCCCTGTTTTTCGTCAGTAATCTGCTTGAAATTCTTGATAAATCCCTGCTCTTTGAGAACCGTGACAAGCGCCACTTTCAACTTGGAGGAGGGGATATCCACTTTCGTGTGCTTCACCAACCCAGCGTTACGAATACGCGTCAGAAGGTCAGCGATCGGATCGGTCATTGACATGGATGCGACTCCTAAAAATTCTTCTACCAGCTCGACTTGGTGACGCCCGGAAGCTTACCTTCCGATGCCAGCTTACGCAGGCAAATACGGCACATGTCGAATTTTCTGTAATAAGCCCTCGGACGACCACAAAGAGGGCAACGATTGTACTCGCGCACCTTGAACTTCGCGGGTCGATTTGCCTTGGCTATCATGGATTTCTTTGCCACAGTTTCCTCCGCCTGACTGCTATTATTTTCTGAAAGGCATGCCGAAACCGGCAAGCAGGGCACGACCTTCTTCATCGGTCTTAGCCGTAGTGACGATGGTCACGTTCAGACCTTTTACCTTGTCAATCTTATCAATATCGATTTCAGGAAAAATAATCTGCTCCTTGATACCCAGGGTGTAGTTACCACGACCATCGAAGGCCTTGGAAGACACGCCGCGAAAGTCACGAACGCGGGGCAAAGCGATATTGATCAGACGATCAAGAAACTCATAAGCCTTGCTCTGGCGAAGAGTAACCCGGCAGCCAATAGGCATATCCTCACGAAGCTTAAAGCCTGCGATGGATGCCTTGGCCCGGGTAATGACAGCCTTCTGGCCGCTGATTGCAGTCAGCTCCTGGACGGCAGATTCAAGAATCTTGCCATTTTGAATTGCTTCACCCAAACCCATGTTCAAGACAATCTTCTCGATACGGGGGATTTCCATCACATTCTTGTATTGAAAATCCTTCTGAAGGCTGGGGGCCAATTCGGTTTCAAACTGCTCTTTTAACCTGGCCATGGAAATCCTCCGTTACTTATCCACAATTTCGTTGCATTTTTTGCAAAAGCGCGCCTTCGACCCGTTTTCGAGCAGCTTCACACCAACGCGGCTGGCAGCGTTGCACGCAGGACACACAAGCATCACGTTGGAAGCGTCGATGGAAGCCTCCTTCTCGATGATGCCGCCTTCCTGATTGGCCTGGCTCGGGCGGGTATGGCGCTTAACAAGGTTCACGTTCTCAACAATGACACGGCCCTTTGCGGAGAAAACCTTTGTGATCTTCCCCGTCTTGCCCTTGTCCTTGCCAACGAGAACCTTGACGGTATCGTCTTTTTTGATTTGAAGCTTCGTCGTAGCCATTTGCTTTACTCTCCCAATTTCCCGTTACAGCACTTCAGGTGCCAGGGAAACAATCTTCATAAACTGCTTAGCGCGCAGCTCACGAGCCACAGGTCCGAAAATACGGGTTCCGACAGGCTCGCCGGAAGCGTTTACCACAACGCCCGAATTCCCGTCAAACCGGATGTAACTGCCATCAGCACGACGTACTTCCTTTGCCGTCCTGACGATGACCGCACGGACGACGTCTCCCTTTTTTACCTTGGAATTGGGAAGAGCCTCACGAACGGAACAGATAACGATATCCCCAAGGCCGGCGTACTTTCGCTTGGAACCGCCGATGACCTTGATGCAGCGAAGTTGCTTCGCTCCGGAGTTATCTGCGACGTCGAGGACTGTCTGCATTTGAACCATTGTTTGTGTCTCCTACACAGAAGTGCTTTTTTCGATGATTTCGCGGACTCTCCACCGCTTGTCCTTGGACAGCGGTCTGGTCTCCACAATCAGGACCTTATCCCCAACAACACAACTGTTCTGCTCGTCGTGTGCCTTAAACTTGGTGGTCTTTTTAATATATTTTCCATAAACAGGGTGCTTGATACGATCGTCCACGCGAACGACGACCGTTTTATCCATTTTGTCGCTGGTTACGACACCGACCCTGGTTTTACGATGGCCACGCTGAGTTGTCATGTGAGTCCTCTTACCTCTTGGTTATCCAAGTTTCTGCCGCAGAACGGTTTTAACCCGAGCAATTTCCTTTTTGACCTGGGGAATGCGAGCTGTGTTTTCAAGATGCCCGGTGTGCAGCTGAAAACGAAGATTGAAAAGCTCTTCGGACAGATCCATGGCTTTGGCTTGAAGCTCTTCCACAGCAAGTCCAGTTAATTCCTGCGCCTTCATGCCATTTCCTCCCGCTTAACAAATTTCGTCTTAAGAGGAAGCTTGTGAGCGGCAAGACGAAGAGCCTCACGTGCGACCTCCTCGGTAACTCCCTGCATCTCATACAGCATCGTCCCGGGACGAGCGACTGCAACCCACAGCTCCGGCGAGCCCTTACCCTTACCCATCCGAGTCTCAGCGGGCTTACGCGTCAGGGGCTTGTGCGGGAATACGCGGATCCAGATCTTGCCGCCCCGCTTAATATGGCGGGTCATGGCGCGCCGAGCGGCCTCAATCTGACGCGATGTCAGATAGCCGCACTCAAGGGACTGCAGACCAAAGTCGCCGAAACTGACTTCTGAACCGCACATGGCGGCGCCGGTCATACGACCCTTGAATTGTTTTCTATGTTTGACCTTCTTAGGCAATAACATGGGGAACTACTCCTGATGGTCCTTTATTGCTGTTCTCTGGAAAGTACCTCACCCTTGAAGATGAGAACTTTCACGCCGATAATACCGTAGGTGGTCTTTGCTTCGGCAAAGCCGTAGTCGATATCCGCACGAAGCGTGTGCAGAGGAACACGACCCTCACGATACCATTCGGTTCTGCTCATTTCGGCACCACCCAGACGTCCACTGCAATTGATTTTGATGCCCTTGGCACCAAATTTCAGCGCCTGACTGACGCTACGCTTCATGGCGCGACGAAAGGCTACACGTCGCTCAAGCTGGAGGGCAACGTTTTCAGCCACCAACTGAGCGCTGATCTCGGGCTTACGCACCTCAAGGATATTAAGAAAAACTTCCTTGTCGGTAAGCTTGGCCAGATCCTTCTTCAGGGTCTCGACCTCGGCCCCCTTTTTCCCGATGATGATACCGGGGCGGGCCGCGTAAATATTGAATTTTGCTTTATTTGCCGCGCGCTCAACCTCAATTTTTGCAATCCCCGCATGATAGAGACGCTTCTTGAGATAATTGCGAAGCTTAATATCTTCATGGAGAAGTTCCGAGTAGTTGCTTTCCGCAAACCACTTGGACTCCCAAGAATTGATTACGCCCAAACGAAATCCATACGGGTGTACTTTCTGGCCCAAAACATCACCTCCTTCTTACGGTCTATTTTTCATCGAGAACGACAGTGATGTGACAGGTAGGCTTGCGAATCTTGCTGGCCCGACCCATCGCCCTCGGAATGAAACGCTTGAGTGCCGGCCCCTGATCGACAAAAACCGTCTTGACGAAAAGACGATCCAAATCAGAGACACCTTTCTGCTCCGCGTTCGCGACGGCAGACTTTACCAGTTTCGAAACGATTTCGGCAGACTTTTTTGAAGAAAATGCCAGGCTGTTGAGAGCATCCTGCACTTTTTTTCCACGAATCATATCGACAACCAGACGAGCCTTGCGCGGCGACACACGGGCCATCTTCAAATGTGCTTTGGCTTCCATCTAAATTACTCCTAATGAGGACCAGGAAGTGCGCTTAACGCTTCTTCTTCTTGTCGACGCCATGCCCGTAGAACGTACGAGTCGGTGCGAACTCCCCGAACTTGTGGCCTACCATATTCTCGGTAACAAACACGGGAATGAACTTCTTGCCGTTATGCACCGCAAAGGTAAAGCCCACGAACTCGGGAATGATGGTTGAGCGCCTGGACCAAGTCTTGACGACCTTTTTTCTTGCCTCGCTGTTTTCCACGTCAACCTTGCGGAGGAGGCACTCCTGAACGTAAGGTCCTTTTTTGATCGATCTAGCCACTTCCTGCTCCTCTATCTCAGAAAATTATTTTCTCTTGCGAACGATAAAACCATCAGTACGTTTGTTGCTGCGCGTCTTGTAGCCCTTGGTCGGGACACCCCAGGGGGTCACGGGATGGCGACCACCGGAGCTGCGACCCTCACCACCACCATGGGGGTGATCAACGGGGTTCATGGCGACACCGCGAGACTGAGGGCGCTTACCGAGCCAGCGATTACGACCGGCCTTACCGATTTTCACGTTTTCATGATCGGTATTGCCCACCTGACCGATGGTGGCGATGCAATCCTGCAGAATCAGACGAACTTCGCCGGAGGGAAGCTTGATCTGGGCGTACTTGCCATCCTTGGCAGCAACGGTGGCATAGGTTCCGGCCGAACGAGCAAGCTGCCCGCCCTTGCCGAGCTTCAGCTCGATATTGTGCACCCAGGTACCCAAGGGGATGTTGCGAATGGGCAGCGCGTTGCCGGGTTTGATGTCCGCCTTGGTGCTGGCCAGCACCAGATCTCCCACCTGGAGACCAACGGGCGCGATGATATATCTTTTTTCACCGTCTGCATAGGAAATCAGTGCAATACGTGAAGTTCTGTTGGGATCGTACTCGATGGAAGCGACGCGCCCGGGAACTTCGAGCTTGTTGCGCTTGAAATCGATGATGCGATAGAGACGCTTGTGGCCGCCACCCTTCACGCGATTGGTGATACGGCCCATGTTGTTACGGCCGGAAGAGGTGGTCTTAAGAGGCTCAACCAGACTTCTCTCGGGTTTTGAAGTGGTGATCTCTTCAAATGTTGAGGAAGTCATGCCCCTGCGACCGGGGGAAGTCGGCTTGAATTTTTTAATACCCATTGCTAAGGCTCCGTATCTGCTTTAGTTAAACTCCGAAGAAGTCGATGTCGCTGCCTTCTTCGAGGGTCACGTAGGCCTTTTTCCAGTTGGCACGTTTCCCGAGATTCATTCCGAGGCGTTTCGTTTTGCCTGCCACCTGAACAGTATTGACATTCTTCACCTTGACGTTGAATGCCTTTTCAATGGCCTGCTTGATTTCAATTTTGTTGGCAGTACGGGCAACCTCGAAAACAACAACCTGACCGACCTCTTTTTGAAGACTCGTCTTTTCGGTGATCAGAGGCTTGCTGAGAATCTGATGCAAAGGCTTCATGGCTGGAGAACTCCTTCCAGCTGCGATACGGCAGCCTCAGTCATAATAAGGTTCGGGTACTTCATGATGTCGTAAACGTTCACGCCCTCGACGCGGACGACTTTGACGTCCTTGAGGTTGCGGGAAGAGAGTTCGAGATTGGTGTTGGGCTGATCAATCACCACAAGGGCCTTCTCGATCTCGAAACGCCCAAGCACTTCGACCACACCCTTGGTGCGGATGGCTTCGAGCTCGAAGCTGTTGAGAACCGTCATGCGGTTTTCCTTGAAGCGGTCCGAAAGTGCGCTGCGAACGGCGGCTTTCTTGACCTTCTTGTTCAGCTTGAAGCTATACTCGCGGGGAGTCGGACCGAAAACGGTACCGCCGCCCACGAAGTGAGGTGCGCGGATTGTGCCCTGACGGGCGTTACCGGTTCCCTTTTGCTTGTAGGGCTTCTTGCCGCCCCCGCGAACCTGGCCGCGGGTCTTGGTGCAAGCGGTCCCCTGACGGCGGGCAGCCAGCTGGTAGCGGACCATATCGTGAATCAGATAGCCCTTGACCTCACAGTCAAAGACCTCATCTGAGATTTCCTTGTCGGAAACCTTGTTCTTCTGAATATCGAAAACTGCTATCGTTGCCATTATATTCTCCCAATCGGTGGCAGCAGGTATCAGGCCTTGGCCTTGACAGCCTTGTTGATGACGACCACGCCGTTTTTCGGCCCCGGGATCGCTCCCTTGATCAGGAGCAGATTGTCATCGGTGCGGATATCGACAATCTGAAGATTCTGGGTCGTCACTTTTGCATTGCCCATTTGCCCGGGCATCTTCTTACCCTTGAAAACCCGGCTCGGCCATGCACTGCACCCGATGGAACCGGGAGCGCGGTGAAACATCGAACCGTGCGTATTACGGCCACCGGCAAAATTCCAGCGCTTGATGACGCCCTGAAACCCTTTGCCCTTGCTGGTGCCGCACACATCGATCACGTCCCCGATGGCAAAAACATCCTGGCAACGGATTTCATCGCCGACATTGAGCTCTATGCCGTCCTCAACGCGGAACTCCTTGACTGCGGAGAAGGCGCCCTTGCCGGCAGCCCTGAAATGGCCCGCCATCGGCTTGTTCACACGTTGCATCTTCTTCTCTCCAGCACCGAGCTGAAGAGCACTGTAGCCGTCTTTTTCGACGGTTTTTTTCTGCAGAACGACGCAGGAATCCACCTGAACCACAGTCACAGGGATTCGCTTTCCATCCGCAGCAAAGACCTGGGTCATCCCAAGCTTTTTGCCCATCAATCCTTTGATCATCTCTGCTACCCTTATCTCAAGTTCTGTTACAGCTTAATTTCGACATCCACACCGGCGGAGAGGTCGAGTTTCATCAGCGAATCAACGGTCTGCTGAGTCGGCTCCACAATATCAATCAGCCGCTTATGGGTGCGCATCTCAAATTGCTCCCGGCTCTTCTTGTCAACGTGCGGCCCCCGAAGGACGCAATACTTGTTGACCACGGTTGGCAGCGGGATCGGGCCGGCTACACGGGAACCGGTGCGCTTTGCGGTATCGACGATTTCATTGACCGCAAGATCCAGCAGCTTGTGATCGTACGCCTTCAGACGGATTCTAATTTTTTGGTTCGACATGCGAAATCCTTTATTACTCGATAATCTCGGAAACAACGCCGGCGCCGACAGTGCGGCCGCCTTCGCGGATGGCGAAGCGCAGTTCCTTGTCCATTGCGATAGGGGTGATCAGGTTGACG
>Ga0214472_10008475_pt1 | contig 10738 bp, 8 predicted proteins | sample RVTome_6_FD_207662 | JGI IMG/M metagenome (GOLD analysis project Ga0214472, IMG submission 207662) | Soil microbial communities from uranium-contaminated site in the Upper Colorado River Basin, Wyoming, United States - RVT140D175 | ecosystem: Environmental > Terrestrial > Soil > Contaminated >...
CGGTGAAGCCGGGCGGAAGGATCTGCTCGGCCTCCCTTTCGAGGAAGCTAAGCGCCTGGTCGAGCGACACGCCTGGCGGGTTGACCCCCTGCACTCGCACCGCGTTCAGCTGCTGGAAGCGCTTGAGCTCGCGGGGCTCGGTGGTGGTCTTCAAAGTGGCGAAGGTCGAGAGCGAAACGAGTCTTCCTTCCGGACCGGTGACGTAGACGTTTTCCAGCTGGTCGGGAGTGAGGCGCTCGGCGCGCTTGACCTGCGGAATGACCTTGTAGCTCCGGCCCTGGATGCTGAATCGATTGACGTAATCCCCTCCCACCAGAGTGGCGAGATCGGCGCCCGCCTCGCTCAAGTCGATCCCCTGGGAGCGCACCTTGTCGCGATCGAAAACGACCTCCGCCTGAGGCTGATCGAACTTCACGTCCACATCGGCGAACATGAAGAGCCCGCTGGCGAAGGCCTTTACCACGAGCTGGTTGGCCAGCTCGACGAGCTCCTCCGGCTCGGCGGTGGAAGCGATCACGAGGTCCACCGGGAAGTCACCGCCGCCGGGAAGCGGCGCCGGCGTCTGCGGGATCACCCGCACTCCTGGGATCTTGGACAGCCCTACCGCCGACTCCAGGAGGAGTTGATCGGTGGTCTTGCTTCTCTCGCTCCAGGGCTTGGTGACCATGCCCCCGAAGCCCCCGGTGGGAAAAGTGATCTGAAAGGTGGCGTCGGTCTCCGGGAAAGAGGAGTAGACCCTGTTGATCTCGTCGGCAAAGAGCTTCGTCTGGTCGAGGGTCGAGTTGGACGACGCCTGGATGTATCCGAAGACTACGCCCTGGTCCTCCATGGGCGCCAGCTCGCGATTGGAGAACATGTAGAAGGGCGCCATCAGCGCCAGGACGATGAACCACAGGACAAACACTACCGGCCGGTACTGAAGCGTGCCTGACAAAATGCGGGTGTACGTACGGCGTACCACGTCGAAGTGTCGATTGATCATACCAGCGAAGCCGCGCTCGGTATCTCCGGCGCGCAAGAGCCTTGACCCCATCATCGGCGAAAGCGTCAGCGCCACCACTCCGGAAACGATCACCGCGCCCGCCAGCGTGAAAGCAAACTCGCGGAAGAGCGAGCCGGTGAGGCCACCCTGGATACCCACCGGGGTGTACACCGCCGCCAGCGTGATCGTCATGGCGATGATTGGACCCACCAGCTCGCGCGCTGCTTCGATGGCCGCCTGGAAGGGACGTTTTCCGGCGTGAACGTGCCGCTCGACGTTCTCGACCATCACGATCGCGTCGTCGACCACCAGGCCGACCGAGAGCACGATGGCGAGCAGAGTCAGCAGGTTGATGGTAAAGCCGGCCACCTGCATCAGGAAGATAGCGCCCACCAGCGAGATGGGAATGGCCACCACCGGAATGAGAACCGAGCGAACCGAGCCGAGAAAGAGAAAGATGACCACAATGACGATGAGAAGGGTCTCGCTGAGGGTCTTGAGGACCTCGTCGATGGCGTTCTCGATGTAAAGAGTCGAATCGTAGGGAATTCCCGCTTTCATTCCTACCGGAAGCTGCGCCTGGATGTCGGGCATGACTTCCCGGACTCTCCGGATCACCTCGAGCGAGTTGGCGGTGGGGAGCACCCAGACGCCCATGAAGGTGGCGGTCTCGCCGTTGAACCGCACGTCTTCCTCGTAGTTCTCGGCGCCCAGCACCACGTCGGCGATCTCCCCCAGGCGCACCACCACGCCGTTTTCTTCCTTGACCACCAGTTGGCGGAATTCCTCGGGGGTTTCGAGGTCGGTGTTGGCGACCAGGTTCACCGAAACCATGGAACCCTTGGTCCTGCCGAGCGCGGAGAGGTAGTTGTTGGCCGCCAGGGCCTCGCGCACGTGGGAGGGAGCGATACCGAGCGCCGCCATCTTCTCCGGCTTGAGCCAGATCCGCATGGCGAACGTGCGGTCACCCAGAATATCGGCCCGTTGCACGCCGCTGATGGCGGAGAGCTTCGGCTGGACGACCCGGGTGAGGTAGTCCGTGATCTGGTTCTGATCGAGATCTTCGGACGAGAAGCCAAGGTACATCGCCGCGAACTGCGTGTCGGCGGTCTCCAGCTCGATGATCGGCGCCTCCGCTTCGGGAGGGAGGTCATTGCGAACCTGTGCCACCTTGGCCTGGATCTGCGTGAGCGCGGCGTTGGTGTCGTAGTTGAGCTCCAGGTGGACGGTGATGGTGCTCAGGCCCTGCGCGCTCGACGACTCGATATAGTCGATTCCGGCCGCGCTGGCGATCACCCGCTCGAGCGGCGTGGTGATGAAGCCGCGCACCAGATCGGCGTTGGCGCCGATATAGGCAGTCGTCACCCGGATCACGGCGATGTCGCTCCGCGGATACTGCCGGACGCTCAGAGAACGGATGGATTGCAGGCCCGCGATCAGGATAAGCAGGTTGACGACGATGGCAAGAACCGGCCGCCTGATGAAAAGATCGGTGAACTTCATTAGCTGTCCTCCGGTGTCGGTGCGGGGTTGTTGCCCGGCTGGATCTCGTTGTTCACCAGCACCGCGGCTCCGTTTCTAAGCTTGAAGACGCCCGAGGTCACTACCTCTTCGCCCGGCTCGACGCCGGAGAGGATGGCAATCTGATCGCCTCGGCTGCTCCCGAGCTTGACGAATTGCTGGCGGACGCCCCGGTAGACCTGTCCGTCCGGCGCGGCGACGTCCTCGACCACGAAGACGGAATCGCCGTACGGAGCGTAGAGAATCGCGGAAGCCGGAAGGGTGACGACCGGTTGGCTGTCCTCGAGGATGACCCGCACCTCGACGAACATCCCCGGCCTCAGGACGGCGTCGGTGTTGCGCAGAGTGGCCTGGACCTGAACGTTCCGGGTGGCCTCGTCGACGATCGAGTCGATGGCGGTGACCCTTCCCGAAAGCTCGGCACCCGGAATACCCTCGGACGTCAGCCGCACGTCGCCCCCCACCCGCACCTTGCTGAGCTCCTGCTGAGGCACGTTGAAGTTCACATGAATCGGATCGAGCGACTGCAGGGGCACCACAGGATCTCCGCTCTGAAGGTACTGTCCCAGGTCGACCTGGCGGATACCCAGGATCCCCGCGAAGGGTGCTCGGATGGTCTTGCGATCAATGGTGGCGCTGATTTCGCCCACGTTGGCTTGCGCCTGGTCGTATTCGGCGGTGGCCCCATCGAGCTCGGCCTGTGAGGTCACTCCCTTTTGCCGCAAGCCGCGATTCCGGTCAAGGTTAAGGCGGGTGAGCTCGCGCCGCGCTTCCGCCGCTCTGAGTTGCGCCCGCTCCTGGCGGGTATCCAGCAAGACCAGGAGGTCGCCCTGTTGCACCGATTCGCCGGAGTCGAAGGCGATTCTCTCGACGATGCCGGGCAGATCTGCGCTGACGGTGACGCCATGAACGGCCTCCACCGTTCCGATGGCACTCACGCTGTCCTGCCATTGCTCCCTCTGAGCCACCAGAGTGGTCACGGCCTCGGGAGGCGGCTGATAGGAAGCCCCCTGTGCAATGGCGGCCTGGATTTGCTGGTACTTCACGAAGCCGACCACCGCGATGAAGATCATCACCGCCATCAGCATCAGGACCATTCGCTTTAGCATGTCCATTCATCTCCTTGTGGTGCGTGTTACCCGGAGTTCGAGCTTCCGTTCACCTGGACCCGACGTTGGTCGAGCAGAGTCCCCGTCGCCCGAGCCATCTCGGTGCGGGCTTGCCGATAGTCGGTCAGCGCCGCTATCTCGTCGAGCCGGGCGAGCGACAGATCGTTCTGGCGGGTGAGGACCAGGAAGTTCGTGGAAAGCCCTACCGCGTAACGCTCCTGCTCCGCAGAGAGCTGCACCTCGGCCGCCTCACGGGCGGCGCGGGCCGCGTCGATCCTCTGTGCCGCCGTCTCGAGTGCGGCAGCGGCGTCGAGTACTTCCGCACGCACCGCCTTGCGAACTCTCGTCAAGTCGGACTCGGCCTGGCGCTCGCCGCTCCGCGCGATCGCCGCCGTGGCGCGCGCCGCGCGGTTCCCGATCGGGATCTGGAAGACCAAGGCCGCCCGTGCATCGTAGAAGTCGCCGTCGCCGAGCGTTCCGAACGATCGTCTCAAGCCTCCTTCCAGACCACTCGGTATCTGGGTCGGCAGTCCGGGCAGGGTTTCGCCAGCCGAATTTTGCGAGCCGGCGAGACCCAGGCGGTCATAGGACACGACCACGTCGAGCTGCGGGAGAACCCCATCGCTGGCCAAGGCGCTCTCCGCCCGGCGTCGCTCCAACTCCGCCTCCGCTGCTTCCAGCTCGGGACGGGAGGCGAGCGCCTGATCGATGGAGGCCGCCACGTCGACCGTAAGGGAATCCACCTCCGGATCATCGGTCGGAACGAGCTGATCTACCCAAAGCGCGTCGGCGTCGCTCAAAATGAGGAGCTTGAGAGCGTTCTGTGCGCGAGACGCCAGCTCGCGTGAAGCGAGGAGCTCGCCTCGTCGGCGTTCCAGCTCGGCGCGCGGTTGAGCTATCTCGGTCTCCGGTGCCGCGCCGCCCTCGATCCGCAAGCTGGTCTCCGTGAGCTGTTCCTCGGCGAGCCGCACCGCTTCCTCACGCACCGTCACCTCGCGCCGGGCGGCGATGAGCCTCCAATAGGCGCTCTCCACTGCGGAGACGGTGTCCGAGACTTCGGTTCGCAGCGAAGCCATCACCTGCTCGCGGTCCGAGGCGGTGACGCGAAGGCCGAAGCGCGCGGCGTCCACCGCCCGGTCGCGCAGAAGGGGTTGCCGCAGCTCGACGCCGACTTGGGTGGCGTAGGCCGGCGACAAGAGCGTGAATACCGAGTCGGTCGTCCCGCGCGAGGCCGCAGCGCGGACGGACACCTCGCCACCAGTGGGAAGGAGTTGCCGCACCCCCGCAAAGGCATCGGCAACCTGGCTGACCGGGGCAGCCTCATCCGCTGGGGCGCCGGAGAACGCGGAGTTGACGGGTGGTCGCGCTCGCAACCATCCTCCCTGGAGCTCCAAGAAGGGGTCATAGGCGCCCCTCGCCCCCGTCACCGCCGACTCTGCTGAAGTCAGCGACTCCCGCTCGATCAGGATCCCCTCGTTCTTTTCGAGAGCCAGCGCAATCGCTTCTTCCAGAGTCAGTGGTCGCTCGGCGGCTCTCGCCGCCTCCATGGGGACGAAAGCCAGGAGGAGCGCGTAGACCAAGACTCGCACCCTGGTTCCGGCGCTCAAGAGCTGCCTCCATTAACGGAGATCTTCTGAAGGCGCGGGTCGATGGCGTGAGCGAATCGTGTCACGACCCGCCGGTCGATCGATGCAAGCGCTAGCAGCTCGATGGTGGTCAGCTCCAGTCCGCACACAATCATTTCCGCAAGCGCGGCACCCGGACTCTCCTCGAACCGGCGGCGGAACCCTTCATCCGTCGCCAGTCGCCCGATCACTTGCTGGACGTTTCTTTGACTCATTCTCTCTTCACCTCGCGCCGACCTTGACCAATCAGCTTGTCTTCTAACCACACTCCGTGCCAACTGGAGAGCGTGCATGCACTAAACCGGAAACGCGGTGCCTGTTAGAGACTTGAGGCCCTGCGAGACGGGGAGAAACGCCGACCGCCTCGTCAGGAGGGGTGTCGAAAAAACAACAGTTTGCTGATTTGTCTGCGGTGGGAAAATAAATGGCTTCGTTTACGTCTCGGACTCCCGCCATGGAGACGAACGAGCCCGCCGGGAATCGACAGGTGCCCTCACCCCACCACCCAACAGACCGAGATCACGAGGAAAATAGCGCGGGGAGCTGAAGAAAAAAGGTTCGGGGACTAATGGAGCTCGTACTTCTCGAGGCGGGAGTAGAGCTGGGAGCGGGTCAGACCGAGGAGACGTGCTGCCTTGGACTTGTTTCCCTTGGACTGTTGTAAGGCTTTTTCGACGAAAGTGCGGTCCACCGCCTCGAGGTCGACGCCGCTGGGCGGAAGGGGAGCTTCGAGATCCAGCGAGCCGTTGATTCCTAATGATCGACCTGCTTCGGGCCTGCCTGCCGGGAGATGTTCTCGTGTGATGAGACCTCCGTCACACAAGAGGATGGCTCGCTCGATCGCGTTGCGCAGCTCGCGTACGTTTCCAGGCCAAGCGTACTCGAGTAGTCGCGCCCGAGCGTCTCGCGAGATCCCCGCTGCCGGACGTCCCATGGAACCACCCAGCTCGATGACGAAAGACTCCGCCAGCGGCAGGATGTCCTCAGAACGCTCGCGCAGGGGCGGGATGTGGATTTGGAACACGTTGAGGCGGTAGTACAAGTCCTCGCGGAACTCTCCACGCGCAATCACCACGGCCAGATCGCGGTTCGAAGCGGCGATCACGCGCACGTCGGCGCGAAGTGTACGGCTGCCGCCCAGCCGTTGAAACTCCCGCTCCTCGAGCACTCGCAGGAGCTTCGCCTGAACCAGCGGAGTCATCTCCGCGATCTCGTCGAGGAAAAGCGTGCCGCCGGCCGCTTGCTCGAGCCGACCGATCTTCGTTGCGATGGCGCCCGTGAAAGCTCCCTTCTCGTGTCCGAACAACTCGGACTCGAGAAGCTGCTCGGGGAGCGCGGCGCAGTTGATCGCCACGAATGGCTTCCCGGATCGCGGAGAACCTTCGTGAACGAGCCGGGACACGACCTCTTTGCCGGTTCCCGACTCGCCAGAAATCAGGACGGTCGTGTCCGAGGACGCTACGCGCCCCACGTGGAGCAGAACCTCTTTCCAGGAACGGGACACGCCGACGACGCGCCGGCGACCGTGGGCATCCAGCTCGCGCGCCAGAGTCTCGACCGTCGCCTCGAGCCTCTCGGCCCGCTCGCAAGCCTCGGCGGCAATCCGTGCCTCCTCTGCCAGTCTATGATGGGAGATCGCCAGGGCGATGCGGTCCGCGATGCAGCGAGCCACCTCCACGTCGGCGACGCTGTATTGGGAGGGCTCTCGGTGAAGGAAGACGATCGATCCGTGGACCTCCCCGGAGAGTCGCACGGGAACGCGGAGCCAGGACCGCATCCCCGTTGCCAGCAGGAGGCGGTTGCGCTCCGTCAGGGGCGCTAGGTCAGTGGGGATGTCACTGTAGATCTCGTAGTCCACACGGCGCTCCAACTCCTCCTCCGTGAGGGGAATCGGCCCGGTGGGGGTCGGAGTATCGGTCTCGCCCGCGAAGGCAACCACTCGGACGGATCGGGCGCGATCATCCAGCTCGGTGAGGGCGAGCAGGTGGTGCGGTAGGACATGCCGGACTGCGTCAGCGATGCGCTCGAACACCTCCCGCTCGTCGAGCGCCTCCGACAGGGTCTGAAGCGCCACCTCCAGCTGATGGAGCCGCTCCCGCCGGCGCCGCTCCGCGTCCCAGATCCTCCAGTGCTCGACTGCCGAGCCCAGCAACGCCGCGATCGGTCGGAGAAACTCTTGGTGCTCGTCCGTGAAAGCGTGAGGGCGGTAGGCGCTCAACCACACGCCACCGCTGAACGATGCTCCCGTGCGGAAAGGCTCCCAAAGCGTCGACCGCACGCCCGCCTTGAGTATCTCTGCATCCCCGGGGAAGGCCGGGTCGAGCTCGGTCTGAGCATCGTCGATCCGCGGGATAGGCCCGCGCCGGGGCCGGAGGCGCGGGGACCAAGACGTCAGGTGGCAAGGCTCCGAGCAAACCGAATCGGCGTCCGCGCAGTCCAGGGTGGTGGCGTGCTTGACGGCCCACTCTCCATCGAGGATCCTGACGACCCCCATGTGGTCGAAGGGAATGAGACGGCGCACGGAGGCCGCCACTCGGTTGAAGACCTCTTGCAGCTCCAGAGTCTCGGAGGCGGTTTCGGCGATTTCGGTCAGGACGCCTACCGCCGACCTGGGGTCCATGCGCGTCAGTCTAGAACGCGCTCAGCGGCGGCGCAAGGCCAGCCGTGAACGAACAGGATTCTGCTCCCTGCGCTCCGTCCGTGCCGGCTTATGTGCGCCCCGCTCCCCCGGGCCGACCTGGATGGGCTGCGCTCAACGAACGCGTTTCTGCTATACAGCCTCCTCTGGTTTCTTGCCCCTGGATAGCCGGGCGTGCCGGGACTGGCGAGACCCTCTCGGATCGTCTAAGATGCGGCCGTCATCTCAGCAAGAAGCGGAGGGTTTTATGTCCATACGACTGTTGGTTACGACCTTGACAGCGGTCCTTTGCGCTGCGTTCGCACTGGTCGCCGCGGCGCAAGAGGGCATGATGCCGAAGCCCGGTCCCGAGCACCAAGCACTGGGCTTCTTCGCCGGCAAATGGAGCTTCGAGGGTGAAGCGAAGGAAAGTCCCATGGGTCCGGCGGGCAAGATCACCTTCACGGAGTCCTGCGAATGGTTCGAGGGCGGCTTCGCTTTGCTGTGCCGGTCCGAGGGGAAGACTCCCATGGGCCCCACCAAGGCTCTCGGGATCATGAATTACGACGCGGAACAGAAGGCGTACACTTATTACGGTATCGAGGCCAATATGCCGCCTTTCATGGCCACCGGCCAGCGCGAAGGCAAAGTCTGGCGGTACAGGAGCGAGTCCAAGATGGGCGAAACGTCCGTGCACACGCGTGTCACCATCACCGAGACGTCTCCCACGTCTTACACCTTCGACATGGAGACATCCACCGATGGGAGTACCTGGACGCCCGTCATGGAGGGAAAGAGCACGAAAAGCACGAGCTAAGATCGCTGCTTCCCATGAAGCGCGCTTGAAAAAGCTACGCCCTTCCCCCGCTGAACCCTAAGCGAGCAAGTCCGAGGGGGACGGGCAAGCAGGATCCCCTAGGCCCTGCTCTCCACAGCGGCCAACACGATTTCTCGGATCCCCCAGTTCTCTCGGACCCCGCCGCGGGTCTGAGGCCCGGTGGCGTCGGGGGGCCCGTTGTCGATTTGGGGCTCCTCCCAACGACTATCTGGTGCAGACAGCATTCCAACGACGATCAAGGAGGAGAATCATGAGGTATGTGTGCCTGATCTACGACGAGGGGAAAAAGCTGGGCGCCATGTCCAAGAGCGAATCGGACGCCTTTATGGGCGAGTACTTTGCCTTCACCGAGGGAATCCGCAAGAGCGGTCACTTCCTTGCCGGGGAGGCCCTCCAACCCGTTCAGGCAGCCACAACCGTGCGGGTCCGGAACGGCAAGGTTTCGACCACCGACGGTCCCTTCGCGGAGACGAAGGAGCAGCTCGGTGGGTTCTACCTCATCGACGCTCGGGATCTGAACGACGCCATCCAGGTGGCCTCGAAGATCCCGTCGGCGCGCCTGGGGAGCATCGAGGTTCGGCCGATCATGGAGTTCGAACAACCCTAAGGCGCCAGGACCGCCCCCACCGGTGAGCGAGGACGCGGCGGATTTTGTCGAGAGGGTAGACGCGGTCTACCGCTCCGACTCCCGCCGTGTCCTCGCCACCCTGATCCGCCTGTTGGGCGACTTTGACCTCGCCGAGGAGGCTCTGCACGATGCCTTCACGGCGGCCTTGGAGCGGTGGCCGCGGGATGGCGTGCCCGCCAATCCCCGGGCGTGGCTCGTCTCGGCCGGACGCTTCAAGGCCATCGACGGCATGCGCCGGCGCGCCCGCTTCGACGCGTCGTTGGCGAAGCTTGCCGAACGACTCGACACCGACACCGGTGACAGCGCGTGGTGGGAAGAGGAAGCTGTCGAGGACGACCGGCTGCGGCTGATCTTCACCTGCTGTCGTCCCGCGCTGCCGCAGGACGCTCAGCTGGCGCTCACGCTGCGCGAGGTATGTGGCCTCACGACCGAGGAGATCGCACGCGCCTTCCTCACTGCTCCGCCTGCAGTGGCCCAGCGTATCGTGCGCGCCAAGAGGAAGATCCGCGACGCGCGCATCCCGTATGAGGTGCCGTCGCGGGCGGATCTGCCGGACCGGTTGGACACCGTGCTGCACGTGGTCTACCTGGTGTTCAACGAGGACTACTTTGCGTCATCGGGTGCGTCGCTGACCCGGTCGGATCTCTCGGGCGAGGCGATCCGCCTGGGAAGGCTGCTGGTCGAGTTGCTTCCAGACCCCGAGGCGGTGGGACTCCTGGCGCTGATGCTGCTGCACGAATCGCGGCGCGCCGCGCGTACCTCGCCGGCGGGCGAGCTGGTCTTGCTGGACGATCAGGACCACTCGCTCTGGAACCGGGACCAGATCGCGGAGGGTCGGCGCTGGTGGAGCGGACGTTGGCCTCGCGCCGGTTCGGCCCGTACACCCTCCAAGGGGCGATCGCCGCGGTGCACGCCGAGGCGCCCAACGCCGCCGCCACGGACTGGGCCCAAATCGTCGGACTGTACGACGTGCTGGCGCGGGTGGATCCGTCGCCGGTGGTGGAGCTGAACCGCGCCGCAGCGGTGGCGATGCGCGACGGCCCCTTGGCAGGCCTCGCCCTCATCGACGCGATCCTGGACCGTGGCGATTTGCGGGACTACCCTCTGGCGCATTCGGCGCGGGCGGATCTGTGTCGGCGCCTGCGAAGAACAGCGGAAGCCCGAGCCTCTTACGAACGGGCCCTCGGCCTCACCCGACAGGAGCCGGAGCGGCGCCTTCTCGAGCGACGGCTCGACGGACTGCTGGAATGAAACGTGTATCTTCGGCCTCCGTGTGGAGCTGCTCTGTGCTCCGGGCTACCTTCAGTCTCTCTTGAGTCGTCCAGCGTGAGGGCTTCATCGGTCAGAAGCCGTGACGGGCTTGCGCTCGTGTGGCTTGCGATGCCGAAGCGGGAGTTTTTCCGCGCTATGATGTCAGG
>Ga0214472_10008478_pt1 | contig 10736 bp, 13 predicted proteins | sample RVTome_6_FD_207662 | JGI IMG/M metagenome (GOLD analysis project Ga0214472, IMG submission 207662) | Soil microbial communities from uranium-contaminated site in the Upper Colorado River Basin, Wyoming, United States - RVT140D175 | ecosystem: Environmental > Terrestrial > Soil > Contaminated >...
AGGTCTACAGGTATGTCTTACGGCAGCGGGGCCGGGAACACGCACTGCAAGTGGTCGCCGCAATGCATGAAGGTCGCGTGGTCGACCTGGATGAGACCCTGGCGATCGAGGCGGCGGAACTCGGAGCCACGTATGGCCTTCCACTGGCCGACAGCATCATCTACGCGACGACCGCCGCACATGAAGCAACGCTGTGGACTCAAGACTCTCACTTCGAGGGACTCGGGGGAGTTGAGTATCGACGGAAACGCCGTGCGATGTGACACGGAATTGCTGCTGCGCGGGTAGCCGCGGTGGAGAGGTCTCTAGACGGAGCAGCTGGGTGGACAGCGCTCGACGGAACTCGCTGCCGCGCCGCTAGACTTGGCGGATAGGTTGTCCTTGTGGTCTTGGGCTTGCGACCTCGTGGTCCGCGTCGGCAGAATCCCGAGTCCGTTAGCCGAGCACACAGCACCCACAATGGCATCCGCTAAAGTCCTGGCATTCGGCGCGATTGGCATCGCGTGCGCGATGGCGACGGCATTCTTCACCTTCTTTGGCGCACAGCTTGTCTACGCGGCGTTGACATTCGATGGTGAAGGCTCGCTCGGTCATGTTGGCATGTTCATCGCCGCGGGTCTTTTTCCGCTTCTCGCTCTCTTCTTCGGCGGATGCACGTTTCTGGCGTGGCGCAAAATCCGCAAGCAGCCGCATGCTCCGCCGCCCGCCTAACGAGGAGTTGAAGTCGACGGCATCCCCAAGCAAGTTCGGTTGGGTAATTCACGGTCAGCGCCGGGGCTTAACTCCGGCGCGTTAGAAAGCCTTTAATCCCTGACTTGACATGACGAATCCCACAATGCTGGATTCGCTCTTGTCCGATGATTGGGGGCGGCCCAGCGCGAACCGGGCGTGGACGAATGGTCAGCTTCTCTTTCATATGAGTTGTGCCGCGTTGGCCAAACAGAGGAGCCCCATGACCATGAACCCCAATCTCCGCAAGTTCGCCCTCTCGACACACATCACCCTTTCGGTTGGTTGGATTGGTGCGGTCTTCGCCTATCTGGTTCTCGTTTCCGCGGCCATGACGAGCCAGGGTGCTCAGACGTTGCGTGCCGCGTGGATCGCGATGGAGTTGATTGGCTGGTACCTCGTCGTCCCCTTAGCTCTCGCCTCACTGCTCAGTGGGCTCGTCATTTCGTTGGGCACGCCATGGGGCTTGTTCCGTCATTACTGGGTCTTGCTCTCATTCATGTTGACCATAGTTGCCACCGTCGTCTTGTTGCAACACATGCCGACCGTGAGCTTCTTCGCAGGTGTCGCGGCGACAACGGACAGTGGTAACGTCAGCGAACTGCGTGGTGCGCTGCGGGGTGAACTCCTCCATGCCGGCGTCGGTGTGGTCCTGCTGCTCGCGATCCAGATGCTGAATGTCTACAAGCCACAGGGTATGACCGCCTACGGTCGGCAAAAAGTATCTCAGGTCGCCTTGCCCACCCGTTCCACCGAGGACGCCAGCCTGACGCCAAGCCGCGGCCCCGCCAGCGGGACGCCGCGCTGGGTGCAGGTGGTGGGGTTCCACGCCATCGGCCTGGCCCTGCTGTTTGTGACATTCCATCTCACGAGCAGGGGCATGGGGAGCCATTGAACCTCGTGGCGGACGATCGAGAAGTGGCAAACATGTTTCGATGGCTTGCCATGGCCGTGTTCATCACGGCGCTTGCAGTTTCGGCACGGCTGCGCGCACCCGCCCGCCGCGAGACCGGAACGATCCCGCGGAGTCGGGAATCGCCCGCCTTAATCGCTGGGCGACTCGTAGTGGCTCTTCCTCTGTTCGGCGGTGTGATTGCCTACCTCGTCAGTCCTCGATCGATGGCATGGGCCTCAATTGGCCTCTCGCCTCTGCTGAGGTGGCTCGGGGTGGCCCTAGGTATCATGGCGGTGCCGACCGTCTACTGGGTCCTGAGCACTCTCGGCTCCAATGTCAGCGAGACGGTCCTAACCAAGGAGCGCCATGAACTCGTTACTTCTGGGCCGTATCGCTTCGTCCGCCATCCGCTCTACGTTGTCGGGATCTGCCTGTTTCTGAGCGTTGGCCTCATGGCAGCCAATGCGTTCATCCTCCTCTGGACTCTGCTTACTTTGATCGCAGTCCGCTCCCTGGTGGTCCCACGCGAAGAGGCCGAGTTGGTGGCGAAGTTTGGCGAGGATTACAGACGTTACCAGAAGATGACCGGCTCGCTGCTCCCGAAGCTCCCACACGAGCGTACGTCGGGGGGTGCTGTGTGACAGGGAATTGCTGCTGCGCGGGTCGCCGTGGTGGGTGATGTCTCTCGACGGAGCAGCTCGGTAGACGGCGCTCGACGGAGCTCGCTCCGCACCGGTAGACTTGCGGATAGGTTGAGCGTGAGATCTTGGCCTTGTGTACTTCTGGTCCACGCCAGCAGAATTGCGAGTCCGTTAGCAAGCCTGCGCGGGTGCTGGAGCGGGAGGCTCACTCGTCCGCTTCGTCCGTCTCCGCGGCTACCAGCACACTTGCGGCGGCGATCTCCTCACCCAAGCCGAGGACGACGAGCAGGTCGCCCGCCTGGACGACCTCTTCCCCGCCGGGGTTGGCGAGAACGTCTTCCCCCCTGCGGATCGCGACGACGGTCACGCCGTACAGCCGCCTCAGGTCCGAGTCGATCAGCCGCTGACCCGCGATCGGGCTCCCCGGGTCGACCCGCAACGACGTGATCTCGAGGTCGGTGAGCGCGTGCTTCAGGTCGAGCAGGTCGGCGCCCGCCGTCGCGGGGGCGCGCCACATCTCGTAGTCCCCGGCCCGGATCTCGGAGACGAACGCTTCGATCTCGCGGCGCGGCACGAGATAGCTCGCGAGCACCCGTGACACGATCTCCACGGAGGTCTCGAGCTCCTCGGGGATCACCGTGTCGGCGCCCAGCTCCTTCAGCGCCTCGACCTCCCGAACGTATCGCGTGCGCGCGATGATCGTGCAGCCCAGGTTGAGCGCCCGTACGACCGCGGTGACCTGACGCGTGGCGGCCGCGTCCGAGAGTACGATGACCACCGCGCGCGCTTTCCTCACGCCCAGGTGCTCGAGGAGCGCCTGGCGGGTCGCGTCACCGTAGAAGATGGGCACGCCGCGTTCGCGCTCGGCCGCGACGATCTGCGGGTTCATCTCGACGACGACGTACGGCACCCCCGCCATCTGGCTCGCCCTGGCGACGTTCCTTCCGTTGATCCCGTATCCGACGATGACGATGTGGTTCTCGGGCGGCGCGCTCGGCGCGGGCGTGTCCCGCTCCACGGCCCAGCGTTCGCCGATCGGAAGGCGAGCGAGGAGGCTCGCGGCCGCGGGTGCCGCCCTCAGCATGAAGGGCGTCACGCCGATGGTCGCGACCGCCGATGCGACGAACCACTGGAAGGTCATGTCCGTCATGAGCCCCGCGGCGAGGCCCGCCCCCGCGAGCACGAACGAGAACTCGCCGACCTGACTGAGGGCCATACCCATAAGCACGCCGGTCCTCACCGTCGACCCGACCGCGATGCCGGCCGCGCCTGCCGCCACGACCTTCACCGCGAGCACGCCGGCCACGAGCGCCACCAGGAAGAGCGGCTGCGTCGCGACGAGGTTCAGGTCGAGGAGCATGCCGACGCTGATGAAGAAGAACGCCGCGAAGAGATCGCGGAACGGTAGGATGTCCGCGAGCGCCTGGTGGCTGTACTCGGACTCCGACACGAGCAGGCCCGCCAGGAACGCTCCGAGCGCCAGGGAGAGACCGGCGAGCGCGGAGGCCCACGCGACGGCGAGGCACACCGTGACGATCGTCAACAGGAAGAGATCCCGGCTGCGTGTGCGCACTACGCGCTCCAGGAGCTGGGGCACGACGAACCGCCCGAGCAGGAGCACCAACACGAGGACCACGGCGGCCTGAGCGACGAACCGGCCCAGGGAGGAGGCGAGCCCTCCCGCGGTCCCGGCCAGCACCGGCACCAGGAGCATCATCGGGACGATCATCAGATCCTGGGCGACGAGCACCGCCAGGCTCATGCGTCCGTGCGGAGCGTCGATCTCGCCGCTCTGCTGGAGCAGCGTCAGCACCACAGCGGTCGAGCTCAGCGACGCGGTCATGCCGAGGAAGAGCGCCTCGTTGGTGGAAAGCCCGGCGGCCAGCGAGACGCCGTACACCGCGAGCGTGACACCGAGCATCTGCAGGGAGCCGCCCAGCAGGACCGGGCGCTTCATGCGGAGGAGATCGGCGAGAGAGAACTCGAGGCCGATCGTGAACAGCAGGAGCACGACACCGATCTCGGCGAGCTGCTCGACCTGCTCCACGGCCCGGATCAGCCCGAGCCCGTGCGGACCGACCAGCAGCCCCGACACCAGGAAGCCGACGATGGGCGGAAGCTTGATGAAGTGCGAGAAATACAGGACGCCGATCGACACCACGAGGAGCACGACGAGGTCGGTGAGCAGGGGTACGTGCATCACGGTGCGCGGTATGGGGAGTGGCGTCCTGAAAACCTCGCGGGCCGGTCGCAGTCGGAAAATGGGCGCACGGCATCGCGCCGGACACGGGGCGGTGATACTCTCCTGACGCCGTACGACCTCGACCCGGGACCCCACGCAGTCGCAGGAGGGCATCCGCCTGAAGCGAATCCTGGACCTCATCGGAATGTCGATCGGCGGGTGGCTGGGGTGGGCCGCGGGCGCAACGATCTCCGTCTTCACCGGGTTCATTGTCAGCATCGTCGGAACGGGCGTGGGTCTCTATGCCATTCGTCGCCTGACGAGGGGCATGGTTCCGTAGCTCTCGCCTGCGTTTGCCGACAGCCGGCGGCCGGGTTGGAAGTCGTTCCTCGGGACCGTACATTGATCGGGCCATGGAAACGCCACAGCTCAACTCGCTCTACCAGCAGCTCATCCTCGAGCACTACCGCAACCCGCGGAACAAGTCCGAGCTCGATGAGAAGACCGTCGAGGTGCACCTCGCGAACCCGGTCTGCGGGGACGAGATCCGCCTCCAGCTCCTCATCGAGAACGACCGCATCGCCGACGCGAAGTTCGTGGGGCAGGGCTGCTCCATCTCGCAGGCCGCCGTGAGCATGATGACCACGCTCCTCAAGGGCCGCTCGCTCTCGGACGCCGACGTGCTCGCCAAGCGCTTCACGCAGATGATGCACGGCGACGCCGAGGCGGCCCAGGACAAGGCGCTCGGCGACCTCCGCGCGCTCAAGGGCGTGAGCAAGTTCCCGGTGCGCATCAAGTGCGCGCTGCTCGGCTTCGACGCGCTGCAGGAAGCGCTCAAGAAGAACCTCGCCGGAGAAGCGCACTGACCGTCGAGGTCCACTCGGCCCACCTTCCCGGCACGCGGGCGGGTCCCATCACGGTCTGGGTGTCACCCTCCGGAGTCCGCAGGATCGAGTTCGGAGCGCTCCCCCGCCCCAGCCAGGACGAGCCACGGGAGGCCTGGCCCCCGCTCCTCGCCGCCGCGGTCGCGCAGCTCGAGGAGTACTTCGCCCAGGAGCGCCGCACGTTCGACCTCGCGCTCGACTTCCCCGAGACGACGACGGACTTCCAGCACGACGTCTACCGCCGCCTCATGGAGATCGACTACGGGCACGTGGCCTCGTACGGCCAGGTCGCACGCGACATCGGCAAGCCGGACATGGCGCGGACGGTGGGTCAGGCGGTCGGGTCGAACCCGCTACCCATCGTCGTGCCGTGCCACCGCGTGGTAGCCTCCGACGGGAGCCTAACGGGCTTCGGCGGCGGCCTGCGGGCGAAGGCGGCGCTGCTCAAGCTCGAGGGGATCGACGTCGACGGGACGAAGCCGACGAGCAAGGTCCATCCGGAGGTGATTCCGCTGGACCTGTAGGGAGGGCGACGGCCTCTCCTGCAGCGCCCCGTACCGCGCCAGCTTCAGTCCGGCAGAAGCCGTTGCCGCCGAGCACGATCGTGTCGTTGATCCCGGGACTCGCTACTTCTGTGACCCACCCTCGGTGGAAGGCGGCCGGGCGGGCCGTGCGAGTCCTCGCCAACGGCGCAGACAGTCCATCGTCTCCTCCAGCCAGCGCAGCCTCTGCGCCGGAGTGAGGCGCAGGCCCATGCGCGCCTGCGCGCGCCGGTGGCCGTCGAATCCGTGCGGGAATTCCGACTCGCCGGAACCCACTACTCGTCTCCGTCTGCCAGCCACTGAAGCGCCTCGATATCTCCGCGCTGCTCCGCCCCGAGCCTCCAGAGCCGGTCGAGGGCTTCGCGGTGGAGCTGTATCGAGGCGGAGAGATGGGTGTTCCGAGCCTGCTACCGGACGGCTCCGGCATGGTCTACGGCGCGGGCCAGCTCATGCTGCGGCGGTGGGGCTCGCTGGACCCCGTGCCCGTGTCGGGCGGGGAGCAGGTGCGCGACGGGGGCACGCCGGTCGTGTCGCCCTCGGGCGGCGAGGTGGCGTCCATCACGACGTCGAATGAGCTGAAAGTCGTACCGCTCGGGGGCGGCATCGTGCGCACGCTGGCCACCGGCGCCTGGCGGATTGCCGCCCCGAGCGGCGCCGCCTACCGTTGGGCGACCATGGACTTCGACCTCCAACCGACCCTGAAGGGCGAGCTGGTCCACCTGCGCCCCCTCCGCGTCGAGGACTGGGATGCGCTCTACGCGGTCGCGTCCGATCCGGCCATCTGGGAGCAGCATCCCGAGCCCAACCGTCACGAGGAGGCGGTCTTTCGCGAGTTCTTCCGCGCGGCCCTGGAGAGCGGGGGCGCGCTGGTCGTCGAGGAGGCGACGAGCGGACGCGTGATCGGCTCGTCCCGCTACTACGGCTACGATCCGGACCTCGACGAGGTGGAGATCGGGTGGACGTTCCTTGCGCGCTCCCACTGGGGAGGCGCGTACAACAGAGAGATGAAGCGGCTCATGCTCGAGCACGCGTTCCGGTTCGTCGGCTCCGTCATCCTGCGCATCGGCCCCGACAACGTGCGGTCTCAGCGCGCGGCGGAGAGGGTCGGCGCGGTCCTCGCGGGATCGAGGCCCGACGCGCGCGGGGTGATGAACCACGTCTACCGGTTCGAGCGCTGATCGACGGGTGATCGCCGGGCCGCCCGGGGATTGAAAGAAGCTGACGGCTCCGAGCTGGGCGTCGGGCGGCGCTCCGGCTCGTTCGCCGGAGCGTCGCGCGAATCGCGCGCAGCAGGATCTGGAGCACGGCGCCGGCGACGCGCATGTCGTGGTGGAGCTCAGGCCAGCGGGTGACGCGTCTTCGGGCCCGGGAAGCGCGCGAAGTCGCCGTCCGTGGTGATCCACTCCGCGCCCGACTCGATGGCGAGCGCGGCAAAGTAGGCATCGGGCACGAAGTTGCCACGGACCCGCGCCTGGGCGCAGAGGTCGAGAAAGATGCTCCAGTGTCGCGCGTCGGGGACCACCGGCACGTGGCCAGGCCGGTCGCGGATCGCCCGTACGAACGAGAGGGCATCGGCCAGGGGGGTCGGGTCCCGAAAGACTCGTGGATGCGTGACCACCCTGATGAAGCCGGCGAGCACGAGGTCCGAAAGGCCGTATGGGGCTGGACCCACGATGGCCGCTTCCAACCAGGCTCGATACTCGTCGTGGCGAGCCGAGTCGCGCCGGTGCGCATAGACGAGAACGTTGACGTCCGGGAGGATCAAGGCGCCCCGTCCATGATGTCCAGGAGCGCCGCGGTGTCGTCCAGGTCGACCCCCGGGAGCACCCCTTCCGAGCCGTAGGTCGGAAGCTCGACGGGTTCGGGTGCGCCTGGCGTGCCGTGCCGCGCCAACGCCGCTCGCAACACGTCCTCGATCACCGCGGTCAACGTCCGGCCCGTATCCACCGCGTGCCGCTTGGCGGCTTTGAGCAGATCATCGGGCAGCTGCACCGTCGTCCTCATACATCAATACATATGGTAGGTACATATTAGCATCAAGACTCGATGGGCGGTCCGCTGCGACTGAGGGGAGTCACCGCCCAGGCCAACCGAGTCTCAACGCACTCGCCACGATCGGCTTCGCCCAGACAGGGACCGCCCGGATCGCACACATCTCGTGGATCTCGCCAGCGCGCATGTGCAGGATCAGCCGCGGCTCGGGCGTGGCCCCCGTTGCCGGATCGCGCTCCACGCTGTTGTCGAATACGCGCAACTCGGTCAGGCGCGGGATGAGGTCGACGAGGTTCTCGCGGCTCTTGTCGTAGCGTTTCCGGATCGTCGCCTCGGCGATGTCGTGGCCTCCCTTCGCCACTCGGGAGCGCACCCGAGCGATGTGGAGTTCAGGGCCCTCCAGCCCGGCATACCACATGCGGACTGGAATGCCCCGATCGAGCGCCTGGTGCAGGAGCCGAGCGATCGTGGTTCCGCCGAGCGTCGTCTCGAACGCATACGTCTTTCCCTCGCGGATTGCTACTTCGAGGAGTCGGCGCCCCTGGTGCCAGGCTACGCTATTCGCCTGCGCGAGGCCGACGCCCGGATTCGCGGCGAGAAGCCGTCGCGCCGTCTCGTCCGGGTTGAAGTACTCGGCGCCCCGCTCGCGGAAGGCGGCGCCCGCGAGGCTGCTCTTGCCGGCTCCGTTCGTCCCGGCGAGGACGTAGATGCACCCGCGGCCGGGGGACTCAGCCGCCACTCTTCTCCCGCGCTGCAGTGGCTACGGCGCCGCGCCCCAGCTCCTCCGCCGAGGCACCGAAGGCGGCCTCCATGGCAGAGGCAGCCCCGGGCGTCTGCATGCTGACCAGAAGCGCATCGAACTCCTCGGTGAGCGCGTCGAGATCACCCTCCCTCGAGCCGACGAGCGATTCGTACTCCTCGATCGAGACGAGCACGGCCCGGGGTCCGTCGTGCTTGGTCACGACCACGGCCTTTCCCCGCGCCACCTCGTCGAGCATTCGGCCGAATCGGTTCTTCATCTCGGTGGCCGTGACCGAAATGCGTTCTGGCCGTGTCCGGGCTCGGGCTGAGCCGGGGGTCAGGCGCAGTTTCTTGGGCATCCGCCTCTCCGTATTTTGGCTAATTTGTCTATTAGGGCCGAGCGAGTCAACGTGTGCTCAAGCTCGAGGGGATCGACGTCGACGGGACGAAGCCGACGAGCAGGGTCCATCCGGAGGTGATTCCGCTGGACCTGTAGGGGCTGTTCAGCCCCTCGCCTCCGCGTGTCGCCGCGGCTCAGTTCGACAGCAGCCGCCTCAGCTCCTCCGCCCAGTTCAGCACGACGACCCCTTCTCGGCCTGGGCAGACGCATCGCGACGCACCATCACGAAGCGCTCGCCTTCGGCCGTGACGTCATAGTTCGCGATGCCACCGCCGGCGCCCGCGTCCCTGTCGTATACGTCCCCGAAGAGCGGCCGAGGCGTGCCCGCGCGGAACCCGGCTCCCAGCTCCACGTCCACCACCATGAGCTGCTCCTCGCTCCTGTAGAACAGCGCCGCCGTCCATCACGCCGCGCTCAGCTCAGCCGCGCGGTCGGCCGAGCTCTCCTGGATCGTCCGACTCGTGCCGCTCGCCGCGCAACGTCGCGAGGAAGAGCCGGAACTTGTCGAACAGGAACTGAAGGTCCGAGAAATCTTGCTGTGGCAGCGGCGCGCCGCGGCCCTGCGCCGACAGGATTACCACGAGCGGCGAGACGCCGTCATCGAGCGCACTGGCCGGCCGGACGGCGATGTGATCCTGCGGCACCGCCGCGTTGGCCGGGAAGATGACCTGGATGACGCGGCCGGCCGGGACACTCGCAAGCCGGTTGGCGAGGTCGCCGAGTCGCGCCGCCTCCCGTTCGTCGCGGGACTCGCCGGCGGCCGCCCGGAACGCGCCCACGTAGCGGCCGATCGCGGTGCGGCCGGTGAGCATCACCACGGCGCCGGAGAGCTGGAACGTGACGTCCACGATGACGCCACCGCACGCCGCGCACTCCGCCTGGAGGGCCTGCTGCGTGAGATATGTTTTCAGGATGTCGAGCTTGGCGAGGTTGCTCTTGCCGACGTTGAGCATGGCCTCGGCGCGTGAGCGGAGGACCAATGCCGAGCCGAGCAGCGCATCTTTGTGGCAGATGGCCTCCTCTGCATCCCGGAAATCCTGTTCGATGTCGAAGAGCTTCGCCAGACTTTGCTCGCACACGAGCAGGAGCGCCGCAAGGAGGTCGAGCACGACCGGGATCTGCTTCAGCGCCAAGACCCCCTTGGCACACAACGGCGTGACGGACAACGCATCGCCGGGGAGGCTGTCCTCCAAAGGAGGACCGGCAGTGATGATGCAGGCCTCGACTAGGTGCTGACTCAGCTCGATGATCCGGCAGTAGGCCGCCGCGGCGCGGTCCCGACACTCTTCGAGCTTCGCCACCCGCTCCTGCGCCAGGTCGCACGCGGGCACCAGGTAAGCGTCCAGAGCAGCCAGCTGCGCCAGCAACTCGCAAGCCGAGGTCAGGCCCAGCAGCTCCGGCGGCACCACGCCCGCGAAGGGCGGCACGGCGGGCAGCAGGTGTTCGCCGGCGAGCGCCGGCTGGTAGACCCCCATGCTCGCGGTCACCGCGACCACGCCGGAAGGGCTGCCGGCCGGTGGCGGGCAGTCACCGAGGGGATCCCCGAAATCGATCAGGAACCCGTTGTTCGTGAGCGCGATTGCGTACGTGCTTTCGGGGCTCGCCCCGCCGTCGAACAGAATGGCCTGTTGCGGGGCGAACGCGGCGAGCCCGCTCACCGGCACCCCTTCTCCGGCGGGCCAGGACATGCGCGGGTCGAGCGCGGTGGGATCGACGTCATCGCGGAAACA
>Ga0214472_10008479_pt1 | contig 10736 bp, 10 predicted proteins | sample RVTome_6_FD_207662 | JGI IMG/M metagenome (GOLD analysis project Ga0214472, IMG submission 207662) | Soil microbial communities from uranium-contaminated site in the Upper Colorado River Basin, Wyoming, United States - RVT140D175 | ecosystem: Environmental > Terrestrial > Soil > Contaminated >...
AGGCCGGCCTGGGGGCGGCGGACGTGGTGTTCGAGGAGCCCGTGGAAGGGGGCATCACCCGGTTCATCGCCGTCTACCAGTGCGGCGGGGCCGACCGGATCGGGCCGGTGCGGAGCGCCCGCCTGGTGGATCCCGACATCCTTCGCCAGTACGGCCGGCCGCTGTTCGCCTACGCGGGAGGGGTGGACCAGGTGTTCCGGGCCATCCGGCAGGCGGACCTGGTGGACCTGAACTTCGTGAAGCAGGAGCCCCTGTACCACAAGGATCCCTCTCGGAGCGCCCCGCACAACCTGTTCATCTCGTCCTCGGAGTTCCTGGACGTCACCGATGAGGGGGCTCCGCCCGCCGACCCCGCGTTCAGCTTCGATGCCGAGGCCCCCGACCCGGCAACGACGAAGGCCGCCAAGCGCATCGAGGCTCCCTTCTCCCCGTTCGCCAACGTGCTGTGGAAATGGAACCCGAAGCGGGGGGTGTGGTTCCGGTTCCACGACGACGACCGGCACAAGCTGGAGCAGGGCGCGGTGTCCACCGACAACGTCGTGGTCCAGATCGTGAAGGTCCGGCCCGGGGCCATCATCGACGCCGCGGGCAACCCGTCCCCGGAGATCGACGTGATCGGGGAGGGGAAGGCCTACGTGTTCCGCGACGGACGGGTGATCGAGGGAACCTGGACCCGTGCGTCCAAGGGCGAGGCCACCGAGTACCTCGACGCCGCCGGCGAGCCGATCAGCCTCAAGCCCGGCCACACCTGGGTGGAGCTGTTCCCCCGCGACCTCCCGTTCTCGTTCTCCTAGGCCTTGGGATCGGCGGTCCCCGGCCCGGCGGCGTATCCTGAGGGTTCGGGATCCGTCGAGGAGGCACGCATGGAGCGGGAGACCGGGACCTTCCGGGTCAAGTCGGGGCTGGCCGAGATGCTCAAGGGCGGGGTCATCATGGACGTGACCACCGCCGAGCAGGCCACCATCGCCGAGGACGCGGGCGCGGTGGCCGTCATGGCCCTGGAGCGTGTGCCGGCCGACATCCGGGCCGAGGGCGGCGTGGCCCGGATGGCCGACCCCACCAGGGTCCGGGAGATCATGGACGCCGTGTCGATCCCGGTCATGGCCAAGTGCCGCATCGGGCATTTCGTGGAGGCCCAGATCCTGGAGTCCCTGGGCGCCGATTACATCGACGAGTCCGAGGTCCTGACCCCGGCCGACGAGGCCCACCATATCGACAAGTGGCGGTTCACGGTGCCGTTCGTGTGCGGGGCCCGGGACCTGGGTGAGGCCCTCCGCCGTCTGGCCGAGGGCGCGGCCATGATCCGGACCAAGGGCGAGGCCGGCACCGGCAACGTGGTCGAGGCCGTGCGTCACGTCCGGACCATCAACGGCCAGCTGGCCCGTCTGAAGGGTCAGCCCGCCGACGAGCTGGTGGCCGCCTCCAAGGAGCTCAACGCTCCGCTGGAGCTGGTCCGCCAGGTGGCCGAGACGGGGAAGCTCCCCGTGGTCAACTTCGCGGCCGGTGGGCTGGCCACCCCCGCCGACGCCGCGCTCATGATGCAGCTGGGTGTTGACGGCGTGTTCGTTGGCTCGGGGATCTTCAAGTCCGATGACCCGGCGCACCGCGCGGCGGCCATCGTTGAGGCCACCACGTCCTACAAGGACCCCGACGTCCTGGCCAAGGTGTCGGCCGGGCTCGGTGAGCCGATGAAGGGCATCGAGATCTCCACGCTCGGAGAGGACGGGCTCCTCCAGACGAGGGGCTGGTAGCTCACCGCTCCCGTGTTGGAGCGAGTGCTCCCTCCGTCGTGGGGCCGGGAGCGCGCTCCCGGGGGCCGTCGAGGGGCAGCCACACGTGGAAGGCGGACCCACCCTGTGAGCTTCTCTCCACCCATGCTTTGCCATCGTGCAGCTTCGCGAACTGGGTGACCAGCGACAGGCCGATGCCCACGCCCGGAGCGTGCGGTGAGGCGGCCGGTCCCTGCCGGAACGGCTGGAAGATCGCCTCGCGGAGGTCCTCCGGCACGCCGGGTCCCTCGTCCTCGACCAGGATCAGGACCCCGCCGGCCTGCTCGGCCACCCGGATCCACACGGCAGAGTCGGCCGGCGCGTACTTGGCCGCGTTGGTCAGCAGGTTCTCCACGATCCGCTCCACCTTGGCCCCGTCCACCCTGGCGGTCACGCGACCGAGGTCCGCGCGGACCCGGTTCCCGACGGCGGTCTCCTCGATCACCCGCTGAACCAGCGCGCCCACATCGGTGGGCCGGACCCGCGGCGTCAGCTGGTCCCGGCGCATCCGGTCCAGGTCCAGGAGGTCGGACAGCAGGCGCTCGAGCTTCACCGCGTTGCGAGCGATCGGCTCCAGCAGGGTGCCGCGCTCCGCAGCCTCCAGGTCCAGGTGCCGGTGCTCGAGCGTCTTGGCGAAGCCGAGGATCGCGGTCAGCGGCGTGCGCAGCTCGTGCGACACGGCCATCAGGAACGAGTTCTTCATCTCGTCGAGGCTCCGGAGGCGCGCGGCCGCCTCCCGCTCCCGCTCGTAGCCCAGCCGGAGGGATTCCTCGGCCTGCTTGCGGGCCGTGATGTCCCGGATCAGGGTGATGAACTGGGTCCTGCCCTCGCGCTTCAGGGGCTTCACGGAGACCTCGACCTCGATCCGCTGTCCCTTCCGGTCGATGAGCGCGGTCTCGTAGTGGTCGTCGGTGGGCGCCCCGGAGCGGCGGGCCTTGGCTCGCTCGGTGAGCGCGGCGACCTCCTCGGGCGGCGCCAGCTGCATCAGCGAGGGGAGGGCCCGCAGCTCGTCCAGCGAGTACCCGGTGATCTGGCAGTAGGCCTGGTTCGCCCAGGCCACCCGGACGCCGTCCACGACCACCACGCCGGCCCCCAGGTCGCTGACCGCCTGGAGGAGCGATTCGTAGCGGTGGGACTCGTGGCGGAGGGCCTCCACCAGGCGGGCGTGATCGAGGATGGCCCACACCGAGGTGGCGAACCTGCCCAGGGCGGCCATCTCGTCCGGGCCGAACAGCGGGGTCAGCGGCCCCGACACCACGGCCAGCGTCCCGCGGTCCGGGCCGACCCCTGCCGGGAGGTGGATGGCGTGACGGGAGGCCCGGGCGTCCAGTGGGACCACGGCGGGGCCCGGGACGCCGGTCAGCGAGCGGGACAGCGCGTGCGCTTCGCCCTCGCTCATCCCGAAGGACGCCAGGATGCGTGAGGGACCGGCCACCAGCGCTCCCTCACCGCCCACCAGGCGGGCCGCCCATGCGGCAGCCTGGCCGGCGATGGCCCTCGAGTCGGGCTCGGCGTCCAGGAGGTGGGACATGGCCCGGCCCATCGAGCCCTCCTCCTCGACGCGCCAGGTCCGGCGCAGCCAGCGGGGGGGGACGAACGCCGCGTGGAGGAGCGGGAGGAGGGCCAGGGCCACCAGGTTGACGGTCACCGCGAAGCCACGGTGCTCGGCGGTGGGGTTGGCCAGGAACGCCACCACCAGGACGGCGGCGATCCCTCCGTAGCCCATGCCCAGGGCTTTCAGGCGGGCCCGCTGGACGGCCGGCCTGCTCGACGCGGCCCGCCAGAACCGGACGATGGGTTCCACCACGCACCCGCCCCACGCCACGATCAAGCCGAAGGCCACCGCGGACTGGAGCGCGGACAGCGGTGCATCGGGGCGGGGCGGGATCCGGGCGGCGATCCCCAGGCCCGCCAGCAGGACCACCGAGAGCGTGGCCAGCCGCCAGGCCCGCGGCGACAGCGGCATGAGCCGGTGACGGAGCATCAGCAGCCAGTACCCCGAGGCCAGGAAGGCCACGATCGACAGGTCCTCCAGCAGGTGGGACCGGTAGCCGGTCAGGGCGTGGAGGCGCTCCACCAGGGCCACGCCTCCCAGCAGGGCCGCGGCGAGGGCGAAGTCCCCCCGGAGGCGGTCGCGACGGCGCAGCCAGGCACCGGCGGCCACCAGGGCCAGGGCCAGGAAGCCCCCGGCGGTCGCGTACGGCAGCACGCGCGCCACGCCGTCCATCGTCCTCCCTACCCTCGGCCCGGACGGGTGGTGACCGAATAGTCATTCCGGGTGGTTGTCCCTGGTCACGACGGGCCATCCCCGGATCCGATGATCGAGCGACTCGCCGGGTCGCTATCATCTGATGCATGAAAGCCGGGGTCCTGGCCCTCCAGGGCGATTTCCGTGAGCACGCCGCGGTCCTCCGCGGCCTGGGCGCCGCACCCATCGAGGTTCGGACGCCCGCGGACCTCGACCGGGTGGGGTGCCTGGCCATCCCCGGGGGGGAGAGCACGGCCATCTCCCTATTGGCCCGGAAGCGCGGCCTGGTGGATCCGATCCGCCGGCGGGCCCGGGAGGGGATGCCCGTCCTGGGAACGTGCGCCGGGATGATCGTGCTGGCTCGCGAGGTGATCGAGGGCCAGCCGCTCCTGGAGCTGATGGACATCCGGGTGGCCCGCAACGCATACGGGCGGCAGACGGACTCGTTCGAGGCAGACGTGGACGTGGCGGGGGTGGGGCCCGTGCGCGGGGTGTTCATCCGGGCCCCCGTCGTGGACCGGGTGGGCTCCGAGGTTACGGTGCTGGCCGAGCACGAGGGGCGCCCCGTGGTCGTGGAGCAGGGGAGCCTCACCGCCGCCTCGTTCCATCCCGAGCTGGTCGGCGACGGCGGGCTCCACCGCGCTCTCCTGGAAAGGATGGGGTGATGTCCGGGCATTCCAAGTGGTCCTCGATCAAGCACAAGAAGGCGGTGACCGATCAGCGGCGGGGCAAGCTGTTCGCCAAGCTGCTGCGGGCCATCGAGGTGGCAGCCCGCGAGGGTGGGGGCAGCATCGAGGGCAACGCCACCCTGGCCTCGGCCGTCCAGAAGGCCAAGGACTCCTCAGTGCCCATGGACAACATCGAGCGAGCCATCAAGCGGGGCTCGGGGGACATGGAGGGCACCCGGTACGAGGCCGTGGTGTACGAGGGCTACGCCCCCGGAGGGGTGGCGGTGCTGGTGGAGGCCTTGACCGACAACCGGAACCGCACCGGCCAGGAGGTCCGGCACACGTTCGCCAGGCTGGGGGGCAATCTGGGGGACCCCGGGAGCGTGGCCTGGCAGTTCGAGCGCAAGGGCGTGGTCCTGGTGGACGCGGACCGGGCTCCCGACGAGGAGGCCGTGCTGGAGCTGGTCCTGGATGCCGGGGCCGAGGACCTCCGCCGGGAGGACGACCAGTGGCAGATCACCACCGAGGCCACCTCGCTCCAGACCGTCCGCTCCGCGCTGGAGGGGGCGGAGATCGAGGTCGCCTCGGCCGAGCTGACCATGACCCCCCAGTCGACCGTGCCGGTGGACGGCTCCGAGGCCAAGAGCGTCCTGAGCCTGATCGACGCCCTGGACGACCTGGACGACGTCCAGGCTGTGCACGCCAACTTCGACATCCCCGACGAGGTCCTGGCCGAGGTCGGCTGAACGGCCGACTGCGGATTCCGCACCCCCCTGCCGATATCTCCTGGGAAGGGGGTTACATGCGTATCCGCCTCTCGGATCGGGCCAGGGGTGTCTTGGTGGTCGGGGGACTGTCCCTGTCGGTGCTGGTGGCCACGGCCGCGGTGGCCAAGCTGGCCCTGCCCGGACTCCTCGATGGCGGCCATCCCGACCCCGACGTTGCCCGCCCCGTGTCCGGGGTCAACGGCCCCATCCTCCTGCCGATCATCGAGGTCTCGCCGGTCGAGGCCGGCCCCTCTCAGAAGAAGGACCCCCACGACAAGGCCGCCAAGGGCAAGGCCAAGGGGAAGGACAAGGCGAAGGACAAGGCGAAGGGCAAGAACAAGGCCAAGAGCCAGGGTGGGGCCGGCTCGGGGGGTCAGGGCTCGGGCGGCGAGCAGGGCGGGCACACCGGAGGTTCGGGCGGGAAGGGCCAGGGATCCGCCGCGGGTGGGACCGGGAAGGGCAAGGGCAAGGGCTCCTGAGCCCCGGGTTCAGGGAGCGGTGTCCTCTTCCTCCTCGGGGATCGGTCGGATCACCACCGGGGCGTGGGGGAGCACGGTGAACCCGTGTGCCACCCAGGCCGGTCCCTCGGGGACCGCCACCGGCTCCAGGCCGTAGGCGTTGATGCGGGCCCTGCACGATCGCGACCAAGGCTGCCGGTTTCCGGGCTGTGCGCGAACCACCTACGTGCATGCTCATCGATTCCACCGGCCGGCCAATCCGCCGAAGATCCGCGCTCTTGCCGGTCAATGAGCACGTCCGAACCTCTGCTGGACAGCGTCGAGTAGGGTAGTACCAGAGTTCGATGGCGTTCAAGGCCTACAAGCCCGCTATCTTACTCGAGAGGAGTTGCTGCTGCATGCAGACTTTCATCGTCAAGGGGGCCAATCGCCCCGGCGAGCTGGCGAACCTGACGGGCGCGCTCGCGTCCGAGCATGTGAACGTGATGATCACGGTCATCGGCTTCGACGGCCAGGGCGTGGCCGCGTTCGTGTGCAACGACGAGACCGCGGCGCGCAAGGCGCTCGATGGCGCCAAGTACGAGTACCAGATCCTCCCCACCGTGACCGTACGGCTGCGGGATGAGGTCGGCCAGGCCGCGGACATCAGCCGCAGGCTCGGCGACCAGGGCGTGAACATCCAGTGCTTCCTGCCGGTGAGCGCCAAGGAAGACACGGTCATCGTGGCTCTCGGCGTGGACAACATCGAGGGCGCCAAGAAGGCTCTCGGCGACCAGCTGGTGGAGTACACGTACAGCTAGTTCGAACCGCATCACGAACCGTCCGAAGGGGCCGGCGCAAGCCGGCCCCTTCGCTTTCTCCGACCTGTGGGGGGACAGCGTCACCTCATGGGAGGCCAGCCAGTCCCTCAGCACCATCAGTTGCCCCGTTGTGGCGCCGAACCTCGCCAAGTGCTCCTTTGGGTCTTGGCCCTAGGGGCGATCCTTACGCAGGCGGTGATCGAGTCCTTGTGGACATCGAGCCCTGCTACCCGGTTGAATATCTTCTTCACGCCGTGCCTCCCTTCCCTCGACCGACGACGTGCTCGCCAAGGGAACCCCCCCGCCTCTTCCTTTTCCCGCCTCTGGGAGGTAAATTACAGCCGTGTAGTCCTTGACCCAGCGGGAGGCGGGGCCGAGACTGAACGTATGTTCGAGCGGGTTGTGGTCGGCATCGACCCGGGCACGGCGGCCACGGGGCTGGCGGCGGTCGCCGAGCGGACCGGGGCCGGACCGGTGGTCCTCGCCGCGGCGACGGTCCGCACGGGGGCGGGCACGGCCGAGCCCCTTCGTCTGCGCACCCTCCACCTTGCCGTGACCGAGGCCCTGCGGCTCCACCGCCCCCAGGCGGTGGCCGTGGAGCGGCTGATGTGGGGAAGGAACACCGGGAGCGCGATGGGGGTGGCCCGGGCCACCGGCGTGGTCCTGCTGGCCGCGGCCCAGGAGGGGATCCCGGTGACCGAGTACGGGCCCCTGGAGGTCAAGATGGCGGTCACCGGAGACGGGACCGCCCGGAAGGAGGACGTTCGCCGGATGCTCCACAGGTTCCTGAAGGTCGAGGGCGTTCCGTCCCAGCCCGACGCGGCCGACGCGGTGGCCGTGGCCGTGTGCCACCTCCACCAGGCCCCGCTGAAGGCGGCCCTCCGGTGATCGCCTTCGTCGAGGGGACGATCGAGGAGCGCCGGGGCGACCGGGTCGTCGTGGGCGCCGGCGGACTGGGCTACGAGATCCTGGTTCCCGCCGGGACCCTGGCTGCCCTGCCGGCCACCGGCCGCACGGCCCGCCTGCTCACCCATCTCCACGTGCGCGAGGACGGCATGACGCTGTTCGGGTTCTCGGACCCGTCCGAGCGGGACCTGTTCCTCCTGCTGATCGGGGTGAACGGGGTGGGGCCCAAGGTGGCCCTTTCGGTCCTGTCCGCGCTGTCCGCCGACACCCTGCGCCGATCCATCCTGGACGGCGACGCGGACGCCATCACCGTGGTCCCCGGCGTGGGCAAGAAGATGGCCGCCCGCATCGTCCTCGACCTCCGCGACAAGCTGGGCGGGGAGACGGAGCTCCCCTCGGCCGGGCCCCTGGCCGAGGTCCGCGACGCGCTGGCCGGCCTGGGCCTGAACCCCCAAGAGGTCCAGCGGGCCGTGGAGGGCCTGGTCCCCGACGGCCAGCCGGTCGAGGACCTGCTCCGCCTGGCCCTTCAGCGGGTGGGGGCCTCGGCGTGAGCGAGGACCGCATCGTGGCCGCGGCCGAGCTGGAGCTGGACCGGGAGCTGGACGCGGCGCTCCGCCCCAAGCGGCTGGAGGAGTTCGTGGGACAGGAGCGGGTCAAGGAGCAGCTGGGCCTGCTGATCCAGAGCGCCTCCGAGCGAGGGGAGCCCCTGGACCACGTCCTGTTCTCCGGCCCCCCCGGGCTGGGCAAGACCACGCTGGCCGGCATCGTGGCCAACGAGATGGGCGCCGGGCTCCGGCACACCAGCGGGCCCGCCCTGGAGCGGACCGCGGACCTGGCCGCCATCCTGACCAACCTCGAGGAGGGCGACGTCCTGTTCGTGGACGAGGTCCACCGCATGCCCCGGGCCGTTGAGGAGGTCCTGTACCCGGCCCTGGAGGACTACAAGCTGGACGTGGTCATCGGCAAGGGCCCCTCGGCCCGGACCATCCGGCTGGACCTGCCCCGGTTCACGATGGTCGCGGCCACCACCCGCCCGGGGATGATCACCCTGCCCCACCGGGACCGGTTCGGCTTCTCCCCCCGCCTCGGCTACTACGCGGAGGAGGAGCTGGCCCGGGTGGTGGTCCGCTCGGCCGGCATCCTGGACATCGAGGTGGACCCGGAGGGCGCCGCTGAGATCTCGGGGCGGTCCCGGGGCACGCCCAGGATCGCCAACCGCCTCCTCCGCCGGGTCCGGGACTATTCCCAGGTCCGCGGCGACGGCCGGATCAGCCGTCCCGCGGCGGCCGACGCGCTCCTGCTGTTCGAGGTGGACGAGCGGGGCCTGGACCGCATCGACATCTCGATCCTGGAGGCCCTGATCGAGCGGTTCGACGGCGGGCCGGTGGGCCTGTCCACCCTGGCCGCGGCCATCGGCGAGGACCAGGGCACCCTGGAGGACGTGTACGAGCCGTACCTCCTCCAGCTGGGCTTCCTCCAGCGCACGCCCCGGGGCCGCTTGGCCACCGAGCGCGCGTACCGCCACCTGGGCCGGGCCCCGGAGGGCCGCCTGGTCTGACCAGGGCTCAGAGCGTGACGGTGGTCCGTCCCGTCCCGCAGTTGGTCCCGAAGCAGGCCCGCACCCACACGTCGTACGAGCCGGCCCCCAGCCCCGCCGTCGACAGCGAGCCGGAGATCGAGCCGTCGGCGTTGGCCGTCCCCGCCGCCGTGAACTGGGCCGGCGCACCGGCGGGGACGATGCCCATCGACACGGTGCGGGTGGGCACCCGGTACGTCGTCCCCTCCTCCCACAGCGCGGCGTCCTGCGTGTCGTCAGTGGACACGACCGCCTGGTAGGAGGCCACCACGTTGCCCGAGAACGACGCCGTGTTCCGGTCGATCACCGCCCCGGGGACCACCGTAGGAGCCAGGGAGGACCCGATGGGGAGGCGGGCCCGGACCACGGCACGCCCCACGTCGAACTCCCCGCTCAGCCACCCGATGTGGGGGCAGTTGTTGACGAGGTCCTGGATCGTGCCACAGTTCCCCCGGAGCTGGAACGACGTGCCCGCGGCGTGCTCGGCGTGCCCCTGCGGGTCGTCGGTCAACGTCGTGCTCACCAGGTTGCTGAACTTGGCCTGGACCTGGAAGTTGGCCGTCCCCGCGGTGAACGGGAAGCCGTAGCGGATCACCTCGGGCAGGGACCCACTGGCCGGGAGCCCGGCGACCTGGAACTCGAACACGAGCTCCGGCGTGTTCGGGTCGGGCTGATGGATGGTGGCGCCCAGCAGGTCCACGCCGGTGTCGTCGGCGACGTCCGGGCTGACCGGTCCGTCGCCGGCGGCGTCCGGGGCGATCATCACCGGGTTCTCGCCGCGGAACGTGGCCTGGCCGCTCACCGCCACGGCCGAGCCGGAGACATCGGCGGCGATCGAGGTCACGGCGGTCGGCGCGTTCACGCCCTCGGGCAGCCCGGTGTCGACGTCGAACATCCCCAGGGTGGCCCTCACCGCCTGCGGGTTCCCGGGGACCAGCGATGCGCGCAGCCGGTTCCCGGCGGCCTGGTCGATCATCATGGCGGGGATGGTGCCCGCCGCGGTGCCCACCTCGTGCCCGGGGGCCAGGTTGATCAGGATCAGGGCGTCGGCCCCGGCCGCCGTGGCCGCCACGATCTTGTTCTGGAACAGGGCGCAGGGCGACTCGAGGAGCCCGTCGGGCACGGCTCCATTGCGCTGGACCAGCCCGATCCATCTCGAGATCCCGCTGTTGATGGCGGTCGTCCACTCACACCCGTACTGGTCGTCGGCGAAGAACACGGGTATCGAGCCGACGGCTCCTTCGGCCGCGGGGCGGGTGTTGGAGAACTCGGTCCCGTCGAACCGCTCGCCGGCGGTGACCTGCGCTCCGGCCGGCGCCGTGTCGATGGACAGGAAGGGTGCGAGCTCCTGGGCGGCGACCGGCGCAGCGCCCAGCGAGGCGAGCGCGAGGGCCAGGCAGCCAACTCCGGCTTTCAGCATGCGGGTCACGGGTATCACCTCCGGGTAGGGGTCCTACTGATAGCAACGAATCAGGGCCCCGCTCCCTGCGGGCTCCGTCCGAGAAAACCCAGATCGCCGAAGCGGGCGCCTGCCGTCGGAAGTC